>Ga0137431_1000022_pt1 | contig 103868 bp, 92 predicted proteins | sample EasRivERMZT800_2_FD_104646 | JGI IMG/M metagenome (GOLD analysis project Ga0137431, IMG submission 104646) | Soil microbial communities from meander-bound floodplain in the East River, Colorado, USA - East River MetaG ERMZT800_2 | ecosystem: Environmental > Terrestrial > Soil > Floodplain ... | reverse complement strand
GAGAATGTAATCCGCCGCTTTCTGCGCCTGCGCGGCCGCAATGACCACGCACCGCTTGTCGTCGTGGAGTTTCTTCAACCATCCGGCCACGTAGGCCGCGCTGTTTTCGACCGTCCGATCGGCAATCCCGGTGTGATTGCATAGGAACGCCGCGCCCATTTCGGCCACTAACTCCTCGCGCGAGTAGTCGGCGGAGCCGAAGGGCTTCCACTCGTCCAGATTGCTTTTCCGGTTGCACCGCGTCGGGTGCGCCGTGGCGTGCGTCAATTCGTGAAACAGGGTTTCATAGTAGGTGTCGGCGCTGGCGAATTGACCGCGTTCCGGCATTTGCACGTAGTCCGTGGCCGGAGCGTAATAGGCGCGGTTTCCGCCATGTTCGATTCGTGGCCGGTTGGGCATGGTGTCCACGATCGATTCGCAAGCCGGAATCGGGTCGAAAACCGCTCGAAAACCGTCCGAAGGATAGGCGACATTCTCGCATTGCGTGACGTTAAAGACGGTGTAGTAACGCACCATGCACCGGGCGCGCCTGAATTCACCGGCTCGCGTGGTAATCGCGTCCGATCGGTCCGACGAGACATCGTCCAGCGCTCCGCCTGATTCGTTATCCCGATCAAACCAGTGCCAGTAAACGACGGGGAAGCCCTTTTCCCCCTTGCGAACGTGTCCGCCGCGCTCCTGCGCCTGTTTGAACGTCAACCAGTAGGGCGCGGAGTAATTAGCGGCGCTCAGGATGAACGTGTTAATCCCGCGATACTCTTTCCCGCTCGCCAAGTTTTTCGGCTTGCCGACGTTCGCCCACGGTTGGCGCCACGGCACGACCCCGCGCTGCAACAATTCCACGATCCGATCCGTAACAATTGCGTAGACATCCCGACGTGTACTAGGTAGGCTTTCCATTGTCATGCGCTCCTCTAAAGCGTGTGACCACGGCCACGGATGTTGATAGCATCGCGTGGCCACTTCTCATTCAACGCAAGCCAAGTATGACACACGAATCGGTAAGGGTCAAGCGCTGACACGAAATTTTTCTACAACCGTTCGGTTGTAGAAAAAACAGCGTTTGCAATACCGTGGCGCGTGTGCGTTATTCGTGGTTTTGGCGTGCGTCACGTTTGCAGCTTGTTTTCAAGCTGTTTTCGAGCGGTTTGCGGGTCGTTTTCGGATGGTTTAATCGTGCTTACGTGGTGTCAATCTGTGACACTACATGTTGCTGGGGGGGCCCCTGCACAACGTAAAGTTGAAAAAGACCCCCTAAGCATTTAGGCGCAGTACCGTGTATCTACCTTGTTCCCACACTCGCATGGGACCCATTTTGCGCCACGTTTTTTAACCCATGACGGGGTCGAAAACGCGGGTACCGGACGAATCTAACCCCCGCTCGACAGACGGCGGTTTTTACGTGAGGGGCCCCATCGGTCGGAAAATGAACCACGCCCCCGGCCTGTTTTTCGAGCGGAATACGAAGTTATCTTGCATCCGTCGACATCCACTTTTGGCTTTTTCCGTCTTATCCCTTGATTGTTTTGTACCGTAGGCGGCCGCTTGCTCTCCCGCGGGACGTGGAAATCGCAGAACCGCAAAAGACAGTTGCAACCGATTGGAGTATTCTGTCGTACTAGAGATGAGAACCGGCCGAACTCGCGAGGGCGACAGGGCGACCATTGGAGGCTGATGGGAGCAGCAACAGTGGGCGATGTTTGAAGATTTCGGGGTCCTGTCTCGTAGCGGCGCTTGTAACTCCCGCCGCGCGGTTGTGACGGCGGTACCGCCGGGAATTGGAATCGTTCAGCCGAGAAGCTGCGTATCGCCCTCCGGCGCACGCGTCCTTTTTGTCGATCCCACGGATCGCTGGGGCCACACATCGGCAGGACAGGAATATCTGTAGACCAACTCACGCAAAGCCATGTCCGCGAAGAAACGCTTACCGAAAAGACACTGGCCGAAGGGCGTCGTCATTATTCATGAAGACTCGGATATTCTGGTCGTGGAGAAGCCGCCGGGACTCCTGACGATCGGCACGGACCGAGTCGGTTCAAACACGCTGTACCACAAGCTTACCAACTACGTTCGCAAGGAGAATCCCAAATCCAGGGCGCGCGTTTTCATCGTTCATCGGCTGGATCGGGAGGCATCGGGGATTCTCGTTTTTGCCAGACACGAGCAGGCGAAGTCGTGTTTGCAGGGTCAATGGCAAAAAGTCGAAAAGACGTACCTTGCCGTTGTGCACGGCAAGGTGACACCCAAGGCGGAAACAATCACGTCATATCTGGCCGAGAACCGGGCCTACGTTGTGTATTCGACGATTGATGCTAGGAAGGGAAAGTTATCTCGTACTGCATACAACGTGCTGAGGGAAGGGAACTCACTGAGTCTTCTGGAAATCGATCTCTTGACGGGCAGAAAACACCAAATACGAGTGCACCTGGCCGAGAAGGGGCACCCGATTGTCGGCGACAAGAAATACGGGAACGCGAACAGAACGCACAAGCGGCTGGCGCTGCATGCCACGGCGCTTTCCTTCAACCATCCCTCCGGAGGCGAACGCGTCACGTTTGAAACCAAGACACCGAAATACTTCGCTGAGCTGATGGGTTCCGCCGACTGAACTCCTCACGCAGACGACGGACGAGGAGTACGCAGAAACCCGTTGATCGGTCCGCGGGCGCCGCCCAGGAGTACGTCGAGGATTGCCCCGTCTGCTGTCGTGCCAACGTGATGCACGCTGAGATCGACGAGGATGGCAAATCAAACTGCCTGGGCGGAGGTGGAATAGGAATCTCCCAAATGCGAAACGTCCGCCAGCGTGTTTGGGCACATCCATTTGTGCGATACCACCGAACACGCTGTTGCCCCTCCAATCGCGGGAAGAAGCCTGGGAATGGCGAGCAGGTCGGCTCGGCCGAGTAGCCACGCGGGGTTCGTTCTATGCGGTACCCGATGGATACCCGATCACGCTCCAAGCATCCTTCCATAAGTTTCGTGTCCTACGCCGTTTATCGATTTCGGGGCGGGATTCAGATGTTCTCTCGGTTTGCAAGGGGCCTTTCCTGACTTTCATGCATGGTCTCCCGCGGGCACGAAACGCCCTGTGAGTTTACTCCGATGCGGCCGGCAGTAGTGCGATTACCCAGCTGCCATGACCAACTTGGTTTCGTTGGTGGAGCTCGGCGTCGTAGCGCGCGCCGGTCTGCCACATCTTCCAGAGGATCTTGAGCCAGCGCTGCCCGAGGCAGCGCAGCGCGCACGCGTGGCTTTGACCGTCGGCACGCTTTTTGCGGTAGTACGCTTCCGCCCACGGAGACTCCGCCCGACTTAGGTTGGCCCACAAATGGACCGTATGCCGCAGAACCTTCTGGCAGGCCCTGCGAAAGCGCACTTTCTTGATCTGCCCGCTTTGATAGCTGACGGGAGCCGTGCCGGCGTAGCTTTGCAAGACATCGGATGAATCGAAGCGCTCGCGATCATCGCCCAACTCGGCCAACAGCCGTGGAGCCAGCTTTTGCCCGGCGCCGGGCAGGGATCCGAACAAGTCGTGGTCGGGATGTTTCGCAAACAGTTCTTGGATCCGAGCGCGGAACTTGTCCAAGTGGTTTTGCAGGACCCGCAGCTGCACGGCCAGGGCGACGGCGAGCATGCTCTTGGCGTTGATGGTCGCCCGGCTCCCGCAGAACGCCTGGACCTGGCTAAACATTTCCAGGCGTTTGTGATAGGTCTCGGGACGATAGAGTTTGTGCGTATGGAGAAACTTTTCCCACTTGCGTTTGCCCGCGCGGGCGAGCGCCTCCGGCGTCGGGAAGGCTTCGATAAACGCCCATGCCGCCGGAAGCGTCCAATCGTCAAACGCCCGTAGGCCGATGGGAAAATACTCTCCCAACGCCGCCCTCAACTGGCAGATAAGCGCCGTGCGTTGTTCAATCAAGGCCATTTCATCACGGCAGAGAAGTCGCAGCTCAAGCGTCAAGGGGTTGTCGGCTTTGATCGCTCGCCACCCATGTCCATCGAGCCGCAAGGCATCGGCAAGGCTCCAGGCGTCGACGTGATCCGTTTTTGTACCGCAAGGGACCTTCCGCTCGCGATACCGCTTGGCTGCTTTGGGGTTCACCGGATACACGGCGTGACCCGCCTCAAGCAGCCTTTCCACAGCAGCCCCGGTGCAGGTCTCAATGGCAACGGCCGGATCGCGATACCGGCGTAGCCTTTCATGAAATCGTTGCCACCCATCGGCCGTGTCGTCGAAGCAGAAGTCTTCGACGACCCCGCCATGTTGATTCACGACCACCACGTCATGATGATCACCAGCCCAATCAAATCCGACGAACGCCGCCCGTTGGCTCCACAGCTCCGCATGTGCACCTTGGTCCATTGCGATCCCTCCCTGACTACGCCTCCGCTTCACCAACGCCATGCGCCTGCCGCCAGTCGTTCTGGTACGAGAGCCTTCTTGAGGCAATGTTCTCTCAGACTTCGGAGCAGGCGCCGACGACGTGACCGGTGATCTGAATCGATCCCTCAATGGGGAAGAATCACCTGACCGTATCAACGTCGCGGCGTCAGGAAGCTTGGTTCCAAGGACGGATTCTATCCGCGAGCAATTCACAGGGCGTGCCGCCGAGTTACTCACAGCCGATCCTCGCCGAGCTCCAACGGGCTGCTCGGCTCGTCTGTGACTAACGTCGGGTTTGGTACCAGAATCACCCCGCCCTATGAGAGCCTACGGAAAAACGTGCGCGACTATTTACCGTACGGGTTTCGAAAACCTGAAGGAGAATTTGGATACTGAAGAGGCAGCGGCCCTAGTTGATGGCACGAGGAGCATGGATATCCAGACTCTGCAAATAGGTAATGACAAGCCATATCTGCTCGCGGGTGAGGTTTTCGCCGAACGCGGGCATGGCGGCCGTCCGGCCGTCGCGGTAATCGACAAGGTCGCCGCTTCCGTCGCGAATCACTCTAAACCATTTGCGCGGAGCGCCTCGATGGATCGTGGCGCCGAAGCGCTTGCCGAAAGTCTTGAAGTCCGTGGCGGGGTAGGCGGAAAGAGTTGAGGGGCCGTGCCCGGTGGCATCCTCACCATGACAGCGCGCGCAGTGCACCTGATAAAGAACCGCGCCGCGGCTGACTGCCTGCGGGTCGTGCCGGGAGTCAAAGGGGTTGCGCGTCTGACTTAGGGACGCATCGGTATGGAGGACCTGGTCTGGTGTTGAGTCCCGCTCCGCTGCCATCCATTTGACGTAGGCCAGTTTAGCGTCGCCATTGGAATCATTAAGCCGACTGACGTACGCATCTTGATCGTGAGGATCGATCGCCATCGACAGCGGCTGTGGCCCTGCGCAACTTCCGGAAAGGACCAACAGAACCGGCATCGAAACAATAAACCACCAACAAGGGTAGTCCTGGAACGCATCACTACGAGGCTCACGCGAGCAATCGGATTCGACAGCTGAACGAGATGGTCGCAAGTGCGTCATATCTTAAATCCATCCCATCGGTAGGCGTTCACTCGGTTATAAAGGGTTCGCAAACTGATTCCCAACTCGGCGGCGGCGGCCGGCTTGTTGCCGGCGTGCTTATGGAGAGCCTCGATAATGCGATCACGCTCCATGTCCGCCAGCGTTGTTCCCGCCTCCGCGGGTGGAATTGCCGCCGCGTCAAACGAGTTGACCTCTCCCTCCACCGACCCATTCAATCGGGTGGAGCGATCGGTCTCCCGTTTGCGGGCCAGAACGCGGGAAAGAGCTTGGTCAATGTCGGCCAGGCTGCAAGGCTTCGTCAAGTAATCCTCGGCCTTCCAACGAACCGATTGGACGGCGCTGTCCAAGGAACCAAAGCCGGTCAAGATCACAACTGCGACATCACTCTTCTGGCTCCGAAGGCGGCGAAATAGCTCCATGCCTGCCATCCCGGGCAAGTTGAGGTCGAGGATGATGGCATCGAGTCTGTCGTCGACACGCTGCCAAGCCTGCTCGGCCGTCTGAACTCCCCACGCGAGGTGCCCCATGGCGCTGATTTCGCGAACAAGCAATTCGCGCAAGCGCGGTTCGTCCTCAACGACGCCGACACGCAAGGCCATTGTTGCGTCCGTCCTCAATGTGCATGCCCTTCAAGTGCTGGTAGACGTAATACAATGGTGCTCCCGTGTCCCTCGCCCGGGCTCGTAGCTTCCAGCATGCCGCCATGTCGGCGGGCGATGGCATGGCTGATGGACAGCCCGAGCCCCAACCCCGACCGAGGCTTTCCCGTGGTAAAGAACGGTTGAAAGACCCGTGCCAATGTCTCAGGGGCCATGCCTTTTCCATTGTCCCGCACCGCAACGTCGACCCATCCATTCTTGCGTGTAACTGCCAAGCTCACCGTCCCGTTTGAGGCCGCAGTTGCCTCCACCGCGTTCACCAGGAGGTTGAGGACGACCTGCTTCAGCTCGGGTTCCGAGGCAAGCACCATCGCACCATTGCCGTTCGACGGCTCGACCTCGAATCTAACTCCTTGACTTGCTGGCCACGCACCAATCAGTCGAGCGCAACTTTCAACCACCTGAGCGACGGCGACAGGCTCTCGATGTTCGTCCCCCAACCGCGAGAGGTCGAGCAGACTTTGAGTGATACGCTTACAGCGAAAGGCCTCGTCACGAATCGTTTCCAAATCGCGAATCCAACCGGCGCGCTGGCTGCCCCCTTCGCAACCTGCTGTTCTCAGCAAAGATTCGGCGTATCCGCTCATGATGGCCAGCGGGTTGTTGATTTCGTGAGCGACTCCAGCCGCCAGGTAACCAACGCTTGCCAATCGCTCCGCTACAGCCAACTCCTGGCTCTTTTCGGCGACCCTTCGTTCGAGATTCTCGCAAAGTGCCTGTAATTCCGAGGCCATGGCGTTGAAAGCGTGCTGCAATTCGACGAATTCGCGATCACCTCGCGGCTGCATCCGGGTATCGAGCTTGCCTTCGGCCAGCGAGCTCGTTCCTTCTCTCAACCGTCGCAACGGCGTAACCACATTTCGGTACAACAGGAAGCTAGCGCCTACAACCGCGAATAGCACGGCAATCTCGAGGGCCACAATGAGCAATAGGGTTCGATTGAATCCTTCCGCAGTTTCCGTGTGCAAGTCAGCGACACTCTGCTCAATAGTGGTTGTCAACCCATCGAGGAGGTCACTCGCACGCTCGACTGCAGCGCGGACGGAAGAATCTATGGGGACTGCTGCTGAAGGGTCCATGCCAGCCCGCGCTTCCGCGATTGCCGTCAATACATCGCGAGCAGTCATTTCCTCGTCGCGGGCATGTTCCTGGCCGAACTGTGATGGTCCTTCACGTTGAAAACGGTCGAATCGATTGAGTTTGACCACCGCCCGCGCCAGCGCTGCTCCCGCCGACTCGTGCTGTCCGCTCGATAGCAAGCGCTCCGCCTGCTTCACGTGGGCGGCGGCGCCGCGGAGGTCGCGCAGTTCGTGAAACTCCTCATGCGTACTGGTGACAAGCCGCTGGAGCGCCAGGAAACCGACGACAACGCCCACTCCGGCAACCATTAGCCCGAAGCCAAGCGCAGCGGTACTGGCGACAATTCGTTTGGCGATGGTCATCTGCATCCACTTGTCAGGTAAAGGTGCCAAATTGTCGCCTCTTGTCCGCCGATGGCGGGAGAATTGCAAACTTTGCAAAACCGCGTCCCGGCGAAGTCACGGGCGTATACTCCGGGCATGATTATACGCGGCTAGGCGTCGACGCGTAACGGTGCTTGCCGGAGGGTTCAGGTTCGCGGTTTCTTGCTTTGGAGGTTGGAACGGAATGGAAACCAGTCGATTGGCAGAACAAGCGGTGGCCAGCGACGCGTTTCGCGTCGAGGCGGCCTACCTCCGCCGTGGGGCGATTTCGGTCTTGCCCCGCCCGAGGCTCTTGAAGCAAATTGACGAACGATTCACCCGCCTGATCTTCCCTACGGACGTCAAGGAAGTCGACGACGGCACGGTGGTCTCGATGGTCTGCTTGTGGGACGCACGGGAAAATATCAACGTTTACGCTCACTGCATTTCAGCGGGCCCGGGGACGAATGCCCAGTTGAGAGCACTCTATTCGCCGTTGAACCAGGTCAAGCCGCAACCAGGGATCGAGGGCGACAAGGCCATTGGCAAGTTCATTGCGTGGAAACAGGCCGCGTGGGGCAAGTTCTTAAACGAAGAACTCGAGCACGGTACCGCAGCCGCTTCGGCACGCTGGCTGGCATCGTTCTGGAAGGCCCTGGATCGCATGTACGGCGGAGGCCACCTGCGTGAGTAGGTCGGCCGGAAGTGAATACCGCCTTGGGGGGAAGGGAATCATCGCGCGGCGCAGTCTCATTTGGCTGACGCTTGCCGGCGGCACATTGCCGGTGACCATAGGATGTGCACCCCCTCGACTGATCGAGGGAATTCAGTATGCGGCGAAGCGTCACGGCGTGGCCGACGCCTCTACCGTCGCGATCCGCGGCAAAGCCTACCTGCGATTCGATGCGGGTCTGCGAGCCGATTTGGAGGAACTACTCCAATCCGAAAACGCGCCCTCACCCAAGCAGGCCGCGGAGCTACTCCAAGCTGCATGCGGGCTATCCGCGCAACGGACCGTGGGCGAACTGGATCGAATGCCGCCCGACGGTCTGACATGGCTTGGCGCCCGTTACCGAGTTCGTGGCGCCGACAGCAAGACCGACGCGCTGCGGGCCGCCCTCAAGCAGCAGTACTACGGGGAGTCGAAGCAGCGGTTGGACGAAGATATCGCTCGGTTGCGGAATCCGTCCGAGACACGCCGGTTCCTGCGTTCCGCGCAGCGGCGCCTTGAGCCGCTTCCAGGTGATCGAGGGCGCGGGTCGAGGGCGCTTCTGGCTGCGCCGCTCTTCATTCCTGCGGTGATCGGCGCCGAAATCGCCGACGCGGAGGCAACTCGGCGGGCCATGGTGGCCGACTTCGAGCAGGCCATTGAATACCATCCTTCACCCGAATCGCTTATCGAATCCGGTGCCGATCTACTGACCCTCGATGTCCCGCATTTGGCCGCACGCTACGCGCCGGTTCTGGTGCAACAGGTTCAGCAGGCCGCCTCGTTCGATCACGGTGCCGATCGAGTCGGTCGCGTCTTCCTTACCGGCACGGAGGCACAAATCCGGGTTGGTATTGATACGACGCAACCAGTTATTTACTGGACTCATTCTCAGGCACGAATCGGACGGGGTCGTTACGACCAACTCACCTACGTGGCGTGGTATCCCAGTCGACCGGCCCTGACGAGCGGCGACGTACAAGCCGGGGACATCGACGGCGTGATCATCCGTATCACGCTAGATCGTTACCGTCGGCCCGCCGTTTACGAATTCGCTCGATCCTGCGGGTGCTACCATACGCTATGGGTGGCTGAGTTCGTCGAAGCCGCCGCTAGGAACGAATTCGGCTCGCCAACGGATGATCGCAAGTTTGCCTTGCAGCGAGATACGAAAGGGAGATCGCTTTTCATCGCGGGCCTGGTGAGCGACGATGGAATCAAGCCGGCGCACCCAGTGGTGTTCATAAACTCCGGTGAGCACTTGGTGGTCACAATCAAGCAGTCGAGCTTTGCCCAGACCGGTCGGCCAGTTGAAGAGAAAGCTTACACACTGGAAGCATACGACTCGTTGACCCACCTACCGCTGGGCGACTCGGTAGCCAGTATGTTTGGCAGTGACGGCCTCGTCCACAACGCCGGTCGAAAGGAGGGCCTGCTGATGGCGCCGACCGGGATGTTGAGCGCCGGGCAACCGCGCCAGCTTGGAACGGTGAAGATTCGCATGGACGCTTACGATCAGGATGATCCCCGGCTGCTGGAGGAATGCCTCCGCTTCCCCAGCCAGTTTTGACGCCGATGTCTCTCCATCGCGTAGCAACCCGTGGATCCAACGGGAGTCGTTTTTGAGCGCGGCAGCTCTTGACAAAAAGGAGTGGGTGCTACTGACCGGGGCCTCCGGGCTACTGGGTTCCGCCATCCTGAAGGAACTTCTTGACGGCGGACGACAGGTGCTCTGCCTTGTCCGGGCAGCCAATCCCGCGGCTGCGCGCCAACGCGTCGCAACAGCGTTGAACCCTTGGGGATGCGTGGCAGAGACGTTTTTCGAGCGAGGTCAACTGGCTGCGATTCGAGGCGATCTGCTCATTCCCAGGTTGGGCCTTGGCGCACCGATTGTTCAGCGGCTTGGCGAAATGGTGGGCAGCGTGGTTCATGCAGCGGGCAGCACCAACTTTTCGTCACGGACCGACGCAGGCCTCAGCCGCACAAACGTGGATGGCACGAGGCTCGTGTTCGAGCTTGCCGAAGCTTGCCGGTGCGCTGACTGGCACTTGGTCAGCACCGCCTATGCCTGCGGTCGCTGCGGTCGCGCGGACGAAATGTTGGCTTCCACCCAGCCTGTGTTTCGCAACGACTATGAACTGACGAAGTGGACGGCCGAACACGAAGCACGGTGTGCGGCGGAACGATGCGGCGCAACGCTGACGACATATCGCCCAAGCGTAATTGTGGGCAACAGCGCGTCGGGGCTGACCACCCGTTTTACCGGCATTCACCGCGTATTCCGCGCGGTGTCCTTATTGGCTCGCGCCGCTGAACAGCACGGAGATTCTAAGCGCCATCGCATTCCGTTGCGCATTCCTGCCGATGCAGCCGCTCGGCCCAATCTGGTGTTCGTGGACGACGTGGCCCGGGAATTCGCAGAGCTTTTCGCACAGGCTCGCGCCCGCGGACGCATTTTTCATCTAACGCACCCCGATGCGCCGAGCAATGGCGCGATTCAAAGGGCGCTCGAAGAATACTACGACATCGGCGGCGGCACGTTTGTCGGAGCGCAAGTCATCCCAAAGTCAGAGCGAACGGTTTACGAGGATATCTTCTTCGACGTCGTCTGCGACACTGAGCCCTATCTTCTGGAATCGCCGATCTTCGATCGAACGCAGACAGATCGATTCGTTTCACGCGCCCCTACAACATGGGATGCACAGGGGCTGCGGAAGCAAATCCACTTTGGAGAAATCTCCGGCTGGCGTCGGAACAATATCAGCCGTCACATGACTGAGGGGGTTCATGGCGAGTACGGCGCGTACTTCGAGCATTTCATGCCGGAGACTCACCCCCGTTTTCGACTGTCCAGCCTGGACTCGTTGGACCTCAACGTGCGCTACACGATCGGCAAGTCGGCAGACGGCGACTGGACCTGCTGCTACCGCGGCGGACACCTCACGAGCGTCGCGCGCACCAACGGCGTCGTCGCCCACGTGACCTACCGAGTTTCGCCGGCGACGTTCTGGAGAATTGTCGGCGGTCGACTTGCGGCGTCGAATGCGTTCCTTTCCGGCGACGTGCAAATCACCGGAGATATTGAGCGGGCACTCAAGTTCGGCGCGATTTTGGAGGAGTTTGTCCGTCAGTTCCCCTACGTGCAGGCGGAGGACGGGCAGCATGGTTGAGGCCATCGACATTCTGGAAGAGTCGGTGCTGATTGACGGCGGCGCCTCGCAAGTTGCGGCAGTCCTGGGGTATCCGCTTGCCGGCGCTCAACGCGGCGCGGTTCTAGTGGCTGGTCCGCACCCTTTGATGGGGGGCGGGCTTCAAAACAACGTGGTGCGCGGCGTGGCCAGGGGCTTGGCCGAGCACGGATTTGTCTCCCTCCGATTCGCCTACGGCGGGCAGGGCGCGTCGCACGAGACCATGCGGGAATTCTGGCAAACAGGACACGCGCCGGAAGACCCTTTTCGGGCTATCGAAGCCCGCGATGCGCTCACCTATCTTCGCTCGGTTTGCCCTGGGCCAATCGTTTTGGTTGGCTACTCGTTCGGAGCCTCATTGATCGGAGCACTTCTGCAAGACCCGCTTCCCGATCGCTTGGTATTGATCGGTCCAACGCTCGTCCAACACGCATTTGACGCCATCCAGGGGTCGCGAATTCCCAAGCTGATCATCACCGCTGACAATGACTTCGCCACATCTCTGGACCACACTCGAAACTGGTTCGCAAGGGCGCGTTCCGAAAAAAAGCTCGTGATCATTGAGTCCGGCGAACATTTCTACCGCGGCTTGGAGGACCGGCTAGTGGCGGAGATCGCTCAATGGCTCTAGGAAGTGAACTCGACGCGCACGTGCGACGGATCATCACCATCCACTTTGATCCGCGGACAGGCGCTCCCTACTGGCTTGAGCGTCAGCAAACACTTGGAATCGATGCGTTGGCTCGCATTCATACGTTCGCCGATCTTGAGCGGCTCGGGCCCATGGAAGAGGTGGCCCTGGCACGGCGGCAGCTATTCGATTTCGTCCCGCTGAGCCGGCGCCAGCATCTCCAAGGGGCGATCGTCACCGACACCGGAGGAACCACGGGCAGTCCGAAGCGGACGGTGTTCTCACGTGACGAGTTCCACGCCGGGTTTGTGGAGCCGTTCGTCCGCATGGCCCAGCGGGTTGGTTTCCCGCGGGGTGGGGCTTGGCTATTCGTCGGGCCCGGTGGCCCACACATCATCGGTCAGGCGGCGGCCGCCTGCGCCGTGGAAATGGGCGGTCACCAACCATTCACCGTCGATTTCGATCCGCGGTGGTTCCGCAAGTTGCCGGCCGGGAGCATGGGCCGCGACAGATACGTTCGTCATCTTCTTGACCAGGCCGCCGACGTGTTGAATTCGGAACCCATCGACGTGCTGTTCACGACTCCACCCATGGTCCAGGGCCTCGCAGAAATTATGGCTGATTCTCAGCGTGAGCGAATTCGTGGTGTGCACTATGGAGGCATGCGCGTGGAGTCCGCCCTTCTTCTCGCGGCTCAAACAGAGTGGTTTCCCCGCGCGGTACACCTTGCCGGCTATGGCAACAGTCTCTTCGGTGTATGCATGGAACGCGGCGGCGATCCCTCGCGATCACTGCACTATTTTCCGCACGGTCTTCGGCATCAAGTTCGTGTCGCCCGGGACGGGCGGGTGTGGATGCATCGGCTGGACCCCAGCGTGCTCATCGCCAATCTGGCGGAGCGCGACGCCGGCCGGCCCACAAGTCCGGAACCAGAGCTCGGGAGGCTGGGTTTCGGTCTGGGCGTAGAGGATCCCAGCCCGATCCATGAGGCGAAGTCCACGACATCCGGGGGAATCTACTGACCGATGATATTTGCGCTTTGCGTGGCCGCTGTGGTCGGTTGGCTGGGCATCTGCCTGATCTGGGCGGGTCTGCTGGTAGCGCAGGTTCGCGCCCAACGCCTCGGCCTGTTTCTTAGGCCTGGTGCGCCGCCTACGGTTGAGCCAAGGGCAGGCACGTGTCCTGCAGTTTGCGTCGTGATCCCGGCGCGAAATGAAGGGCGACAGATCGCGAAATGTCTTGCGAGCGTACTGAATCAGGACCACCCGGCCCTGGAAATTGTCGTCGTCGATGATCGCAGCACCGACGACACCGGTGCGATCGTCGGCCAGTTTGCTGCGTCGAATCCGCGCCTGCGCTTGATCCGCAACGACGAATTGCCCCGAGGGTGGCTCGCAAAGTCCCATGCGCTCTGGGTGGCGACGCGTCAGGTTACGGCCCAGTGGATCCTGTTCCTCGACGCGGACTGTGAGCTGACTCCGGCGGCAGTTCGCGTGACGGTCGATGAGGCCGTTCGCCGAGGTGCTGGATTGCTGACCCTTTGGCCCCGGCAGCGATCGGAGACTTTCTTTGAGCACCTGTTGATCCCTCTATGTGCGGGCATGATCGCATTTTGGTATGGCTCCACGAAAATTAATGAGCGTGCAAGCGGTCGTTCCTTTGGTAACGGTCAGTTTCTGCTGATTCGCCGGGATGCGTACGAGCATATCGGCGGCCACCGCACCGTACGACGCGCGCTGATAGAGGACGTTCCGCTGGCAGAGACCGCAAAACAAGCAGGCATTGCATGCCACGTCGCGTGCGGGCGTGACCTGTTCAGCGTGCGAATGTACACAAGCTATCGTGCTATTCGTGATGGATGGGCGCGCATCTATGCGGGCGTCTTGCGCAGCGGAAGCAAGATCGCAATAAGTCTGGCATGGCTGACTTTTGGCTCCTTGCTGCCTTTCGCCGCGGCGTTCGTTTTGTTCATGTCACCTGCCACAAATCTCGTCCTGGCTGGGAGTGGCGCCTCGGCATTAAATGCACTTCGATGGTGTTGGGCTTTACATATCGTTTTGCTCTTGGTTGTTAGCTTCCGGTTCTGGGGATTCGGCGGGTGCACACGCTCGTATCTTGCGTTGTACCCGCTCTCCGTGCTTCTCGTTATGCGGATCCTTTGCCGGGCTTGGTGCGACCTCGTTGTGCGGCGGTCCATCACGTGGAGCACGACGATCTATCACATCGATGGAAGAGGTGCCATCGTTGGCCAGGGATGACACACTTGCGGCAAGCTCCCTGTCCCGCCCTCGAGCGCCGCGCTTCGCCATCTGGACCATCTGGCTGGGAGCGAGTGCGATCGCGTCGATCGGGCTGCGACACTATCGCGTTGACAACGACCTTGGTTCCTGGTCGCCTGCGCTTGCTGCAACCGGGCCGGTGCGATCGTACGCCGTGGTGGGCTTCCCGCGCGATGCCGTTGATGAGCGATCCGTCACCGACGCCCTCTGTCACCTGCCGTCCGTGGCATTCTGCGTCGATCCCCAGGCTGTCAAAGCGAGTGGACACTTGCTCGCCGTCACCCCAGATGATTTCGTCGTGGGGCCGAGCGGGGACTACGCGGGGCTTTTTCTCTTCCCACAAAAAGCCGCAACGGACGAAGTCTTCATTGCCGAGATCGAGCGCGCTCTTGATGGCGTTCATCGCAACCACGGCTCGGAATTCAATCTGGGCGGGCCGGCTGCGTTTCATGTCGCTCTGAACCGGGCGAACCAGCAGCGCCTTACCTGCATCATGTTCATCATCTTCCTCGTGGGGACCGCACTGATGTGGTGGCTAACAGGCAGTGCTCCAGCGGCGGCCGCGACCTGTTGCGCGATTACCCTCAGTCAAGTCGTTCTGGTCGGTGGTTTGTCGTGGATTAACGTGCCGATGGATGTATCCGTCTCCATGGTGCCGCCGCTCATGATGAGTTTCGGTTTCTCATATGCGGCGCACCGCGCCCTGCGCCACAATGTCGGTGAGGTGCTCGCCTGGTGCGGAGCCACGACGGCGCTTGGGTTCGCAACCTTCGTTTTCGTCGACGTTCCGCCCATTCGGCTCTTCGCACTTTCCGGCGTAATCGGCCTGGCGGTCGTATGGGTCGCGGTCATGACTCTCGTGCCCGGCCCTCGGGCGACTGCGAAGCCATCCACTCGACGGCAACCAACGTCTCCTTGGATCGAACGAATCTGGTCTTTCCAGGCGAGGCATTCGCGACCGGTAATTCTCGCCGCCGTTCTGACCGTTGGTTTGGCGGTTCTCCTCGCATCCCGCCTGCAATTCGAAAACAATCCGCTAAACTACTTTCGGAGTTCGGATCGACTCGTCGTGGACATGAAGACGCTTGACGCAAGACTCACCGGCATGCTCAGCGCGCAATGGTCTGTGAACGGTCAGGCAAACCCTATGGGACTGATCGAGAAGGCCCCGGGAGTCAGAAAAATCATTGACGTCACGCCTCTGGTCGGTGACGGGCGACGACACCTGTGGTGTCTTGCTGATAATGATGCTTTGCGGGCCCTGGCTCAACTGAACAAGTCGCTAAGGAATTGGGCTGCCAAGGCCAACGTCGACGTTCGATGGGAAGGCGTCGCCGCGCAACTCGATGCAGTCGCCACGACACTCACGAGGGGTGCGGCCGTCAGCTTGCCGACCATGGCCCTCGTGGTGGGTGCCGTCATCGGCGTCAGGTGCCGTTCGATCCCTCTCGCCCTCGCCAGCATCTGGGTCAATCTCTTCCCGGTGGCGGCGCTGATAACAGCCGCCGGAGTAATCGGATGGAAACTCGACCTCCCGTCGTTGATGGTCGCCGCGATCGCAATGGGCATGGCGGTCGACGACACCCTGCAAATTGTGTTTTCTTTCGAATCGACTGGCTCGCTTCGGCGGGCAATGGAGCAATGCCTAAGAGCTTCGGCGGGAAGCTCGCTTGTTGCGGCCGCTTGTCTCTCATGCTTCGCAATCAGCGATTTTGCACCCGTGCGTCAATTCGGCCTGTTGCTGGCGATCGCCGCATTGTTGGCTCTTCTAGCAAATTTCGTCTTGCTTCCTGCCATTTGGCCGAATTTGGCTATCCGTAGGGACAAATGAACTTGTGCGTGGCTATTTTCGGAAGAATCAGTAGTACACGCAATAACCGGTATAGGTAGTTGCATGATTTGCGACGCTCCAGAAAGTACCCGATTAGTACCCGATAGAAGCGGTTTCGGACGGTGCCAAAGGGTCTCAACGGGGCAAGAGTGGTCATTCAAAACCCGCGTCAATCTCGCAAGATCCGCGATTTTGGCTCAAGAACGCAGATTTCCGAGGGGTCGGAACTGGTTTTCGATTCCCCCCTCCCGCTGACGTAAGCCCTTGGTCCCACAGGCGTGTCGCTCGCAAAACAACGGCTACCCGATAACCCAGATTTGAAGCCCAGCTCTTGGCCCTGGTTCCAAGCTCAACTTAGCCAAGTCGATGTTCATCGTTCAGCGCTACCACTTGCCTCCAGGATCACCTCAGCGCAGGGTTCGCAAAGTTCGGCATCCTTGGGATTATCGAACTGAGCGTAGAACGCGCGTCTTTCGCCCAGGCCCGATCCACGCCACGGAACGTGTCAATCAGCCCGACAGTTTCTTCGGCGGATAACTTAACTTACACCTCCAAATCACACGCCATGCCCGGCGCACCCAAAAGGGAAGGGGCGTCGGCTGCCACCGACGCCCCGTGAGGGATCGTAAATGACGAGCGCCGTTATGGACACGCCGAAACGGTATACGGATACGCGAATCCGCTGAACGCGCTCACATCGTTCGACACGTCGGAGAAGTTCGTCCCCTGGTTCGGGGTATTCGGCGTACCCGGACCCTGCGGACCAACGAGGTCGGTACGCGGCGTGCTGGGAGCTGAGGCCACGTTACCGAACTTGGCCACGATCGAGGAAACGTCGCCGAAGTTCGGCTGCGAACCGCCGCCGAACGGGCGGACCACATCGCCCCACTTGCCTGTGGCCACCAGCAGCGGATCGGAGCAATTGCCGCCGCCCGCGTCGCACATCCGCACGTTGCACGTCGAACCCGGAACAATCGCCTGACCCCACAGGTGCAGCACACCCGCCGTCCAAGTCTGGGAGTTCGGGGTCACCGTGCACTGAAGCGGAGCACCGCGCAGGGCCGGGTTCGGCGAGTTCGGGACGCTCACTTCCGCGCCAGCGTAGTAGATGTCCCCGACCATGCTCGGGAACTGCGGAATGGAGACGATCTCCACCTTGATCGACGTGCCACCCGCCACGGCCGCGTTGGCCGGAGTGATCGAAATATAGCGGCTCTTGTTTCCGCACGCCGCCGGTGGCGTGCAATCAGCGTTTGTGCTGCACGGAACGCCGGTATCCGCGCCGGCCGTCTGACAAGTGTCGTCGCCGACCGTTGGGGGATCCACCGCGCACGGCTCGCAGGCGTCACCGCAACCGTTTCCATCGCTGTCGGCTTGATTGGTATTGGGGACACACAGGCAGTTGTCAATCGCGTCATCCACGCGGTCGCCGTCACCGTCGCTTCCGATATCGGCAAACTCATTCGGGCAGTTGTCGCAAACATCCCCCATGCCATCCCCGTCGGCGTCCGTTTGAGCGGAGTTCGACACCATCGGACAGTTGTCGCAGGCGTCCGTCACGCCGTCGCCGTCAAAGTCCGGCTCGCACTCGTCCATTCCCATTACGTGGCTAGCTACACAAAGACATTCATCAGGCCTTCCATTGAGGTTGCAGTCCTCACTAATCCCCTCCTCAATATCGCACAGGTCTCGCCGCAGGTTCATGTTGCAATCGCATTCCTCCGGCTCCTGACTCGCTTTCACAACGCCGGCATAGAAGTCTATGCACCACGGCGAATCGTGTTCGAAATCGGATTCGTTTGACCAAGGCATATTGTTGACGGTAATGGTCTGAGACGGGAACATAAGCTCACCCGTGTCAAGAATGCGAACATTACCCGGGTTTCCTACTTGAGTGAACGTATACTTAATCTGAAGCTCAAAGGTTGCGGTAAACGTTCCACTGTTGCAGTCATCCTTAGTGATGGTCATCGTTCCCGTTGACGGCGCGAAATCCGAACAATTGGCGAGGACATCCCACAATTGTGGGTTCTGACCGCCATTGTATGTGACTGTAATTGGGTCACTGCTCACGAGATTGAGCGCAACAAGCTCGATGTCGCGATCCAATACACCGGGCAACGCGCACCGGTCGTATGGTTCCACCTTGTAATCGATGATCGTGTCGGCAAGCGCGTAGTTACCGAGTGGACCCGCGTCGCCAAGTGGGACGCCCGAGAACTGCACGATGTTGTTGTACTGGTCCGACCCCGGGTCAAAGAAATCCTTAAAGGCGAATACTTGCCCTTCCGATTCCTCGCCCGGATTGAGCGATGTCGCCATAGCACCGGTTTTCAACCCTTCGACGCACTCCCCGCCGCCTTTTTCGCACAACGGGGGACCAAGGTCGCAAACGGCGCTGGGGCAATCGCCATTCGAAACACAGGGTTGCAGGAATTGAGGTCCGCCGGTACATAGATTCTGCCCGCAGTGTTGCTGGGCGATATCGGCACAGGACTGAACCCATTCGACCCCACAACAGAAGCTATTGAGATTGCACGTCAGCGTCTGACAGTCGTGATCATCGCAACCGGGCGATGGATGGGGCGCGCAGCAGTTGCTCAGCCCGCTCGCCACACCACCGTCCCCCTCGCGCGGGACGATGTTTGTGCACACGACGGCCGATCCGGCCCAGTGGACGGTTGACACACCGGAGTGCATGCCGGGTACTACGCCCGCCGTGGGGCAACTGGAGCCGATGCCCCGGAAGTTAGCGCCGGCGATCGCCGCACAGGCCATAGGGGTTAGGTTCGCACACGAGTTGTTAATTTGCGGAGGTACGCAGCATGCCCCGGTGGTAGCGGTGCAAAACTTCACGATCCGCGTGCCCCACAGCGAAGCGTCCACCGCGGACGTCAGTCCGTACTCGTGGGCCGCCCAGAAGCAATCTTCGCTTGGGTCCGAAACCATGGCCGCATAGTCACCCCAGCGAGCCGTCCCTGGAACCGGTGGCGAAAAGGCGTCCCCCACATGATCATAGAATCCGCCACTGGTAAAGGCTGTAACCGTCGCGCCGAAGGCTCCCATCCCATCAAGAGCTGGTTCACGCAACGCGTAGGACACGGTCGGGCACAACGTCGTCGATGACTCCGTGAAGACGATGGCCACGTTGTCGTTGTTATCCACGCCGATCGCCGGCATGTACGTCCAGCCCGTGCCCGCAGCGTCGATGAATCCATTGTCGGCGACCAACGGAGGCGTAACACCGGGATCGCCATCGACCGCGATCTGTTGCCAGACCACGTCACTTTCGCCGTCAGTATCCGGGTCGGAGGTCAACGTCGTATAGAGATTCCCGTTTCGCCAGACGGCGTTTTGTAATCGGGCGTCCAGAGTCGAAATGTCCACATCGGGCGCCGTCGGGCATTGGTCGGCGAAAAGGTCCTGGAGTGGTGGCGGCGCCGGGTTCACTACCGGGTTACCGACGGTCCATGGAGAAAATGTCGTCGTAACAACCGTCGACCCGGGGCCAGGGTGCCCGGTCACCCAATGTAGCCTGTACGTCGTGGCGGAGAACCGATTGATCAAATAGAAATGACCCGCCGAAGTCGTGCCGTAGACGTGCGCTGGATTGATGGTGGTCGCGCCCGACGTTGTCCCCGGGGGCGGCGGGAAGACGGCGGGGGCCTCGTAAGACCGATCAACAAAGGTCAGGGTGGCCTTGTCGTAAATTCGGATGTTCGAGTGAACGGCCCCCGTGGCGGGAATCGGGAATTGATTCGTGGTCACAAACAGGGCGCTCGCATCCGCACCAATCTTCGGGTAATCCGCAGCGGTCGAGGAAGGGCCGATGACAAGGCCGGCAGCGCCGGACGCAAAAGTCCAGTCCCCGGCGCCAAGCGTGCTCGGCGTGGCACTCGTAGAGCGTGCGATACGGATGATGCTAGACGCTGGCGTGAAGGGGATGGTCCCGCTGATGGCAACGATGAAGAAGCGTCCCATGTGCTGATCAAAGAGCACCACCGGATCAAAGGTGGTTGACCCCATCGCTGGTGGGAAGAAGGTCGTAAGGGGCGTCGGCCCAATGACGGACATCCCATTCTTGTTCCAGATCTGGATCGCCCGGTTGGTCACCATCACTACGCGCCCGGAAGCCCCAAGGCCGGTGCCCACGGCCATGTGGGTATCCGGCGGTACCGGACCACCGACGGCCGTGGCCAAAACACCGTTGAAACTCAACACCGGTCCCGGCGTTCCGCTGACCGCAGGAGGAGGTTTGGGCCCGCCAGGTACGGCCGGGCCGGAGGCCACCATAGGTGGAAGGGTCTGGCCGGTATCAAAAACATCCACTTCGACCCATCTTTGCGTTTGATCTATTCCCTCACATGACATGCCCGATCCGCCGGACGGGCACGGCGGCGGGTCCAACAACACCCATTTTTTGTTCTGGCGTACTTGGGGAGCCACACCCCCCGCCGCTGTCTCGTGGGCAACCGGCGGCGCGGTAGCGATGATCCGAGAAGTCGCCGGGTCGTCCTGCGACGGAGCATCCATCGCGCCGTTCGCGCGAGGTGCAAGGAGCATTAGACTCAGGGCGATCTCGCAAACGTGTAAACGAGATCGCAAAGCAAGCCGTGCGATACCCAGCTCACGGCTTGCCATCGCCCCAGGCAGGAGCCGATGGCGACACGCCGAGGCACAGGGACAATCGCAACCGCCACGCATTGAAGCAAAGGGAGGGCGTCTCGATTGGTTCACGTTGATTTGCACAGTTCAACTCCTTAAGAAACGAGGATAGGCGCTAATGGTTGACCCCAACCATTACAACTCTCGAATGTAGCTGCGCGCGGCCGAGTCAGGGAGAGGCAGGGCTGAACGATGGCTATTGTCGCACAAGCGTCCTAGGAAAAACAAGTCGCCTGTTTAGGCTACAAACAAATGCCGAACGTGAAATTGCTGCTTTATGCGTTGTCGCCGGAACTGCGACGGCGTCGCGCTCATTTCTCGTCACCGTTCCGCCCCGCGCGTAGACTATCGCTCATGGACCGCACGGCTGACTTGGGGCGTTGGCAGGATCTTGTCGCTCTTGTCGAACGGGCGCCCGCCGAGATCCCCACGTTTATCTGGAGCTCGAACGCATGATCGCGGCGCTCATGGACGAAATCTACGCCCTGGCTGTCTCCGGTGTGGATGACCAGCACAAGATGCAGCTCGTGGCTCTGAGCGATCGGATGATCGGATAACGTCTACTGACCTTTTCATCCTCGATTGGCATTTCGGAAGTAGCAGATTCTCGGTTTCGGGTGGTCATCGGTCCGTGCTTATGTTCTGCGATATGTGTGGGTTTCACGTACGTCCCGGTGTCACCGAAAATCCCGAGAGAGGTGTGGGAGGTCCAAAGCCATTGGCCCCAGGTCCTCGAACTTGCCGACCAAAAGATGAACCACGAGTTCTCGGCGTTCGATCCGCCCGTGCGCCAGAACAAACTGCGCGTAGACGGCGGCTTCGCGATAGCGCTCGTAGATCTGAGGACGGACGATCAAATCGACTCGCCCTGACTCATCCTCGATGGTCATGAACATCACGCCCTTGGCCGTGCCCGGTCGCTGGCGGAACAACACAAGACCGGCGACGCAGACCCAGCGCCCAAACGGTGAAACCTCTTCGTCTTTTACCTCCATCGCCGTAACGATCCGCCGCGCTTTCAACATCGGGCGCAGGAACGAAAGCGGATGGGCCTTCAATGAGAGTTCCACGGAGCGGTAGTCGCGGGTCACGTCATCCGCGAGTGGAACGGCGGGCAGTTTCACTTCGGTCCTCAACGTTTCGGGTACGCCGTCAAAGAGCGGTAACGGCCGGCCGTGTAGCTTCTGCACCTGCCATATCGCGTGTTGACGATCGAGCGTCATCGACTGAAACGCATCGGCCTGGGCCAAACCGTGGAGCGACGAGGCTGAGACTTCACTCGCCCGCCACAGGTCGAAGATCGAAGTGAACGGCCCGAATCTTCTCACGGCCTGGACGATCGCATCGGCGTCACCCCGTCGCAGGCCGCTCACCATCCGCATTCCCAGGCGAAGGGCGCACCCTTCGTCTTCCAACGTGCAATCCCACTCGCTGTGATTCACGTCGACGGGTCGCGCGACAACGCTATGTTCTTGAGCATCACGTACGATCTGCGCCGGAGCATAGAAACCCAGCGGTTGGCTGTTCAAAAGTGCTGCCGCAAAGACCGCCGGGTAGTAGCATTTGATCCACGCCGAGGCATAAACGAGTAGCGCAAAGCTGGCCGCGTGTGATTCAGGGAAACCGTACTGGCTGAAACCCTTGAAACGCTGAAAACACCATTCCGCGAATTCACGGCTGTACCCGTTTCGCACCATGCCGCCGACGAAGCGCCCCGGAAACTCCGCGATATCCGACTTGCTCGTCCACGCGCTAATGGCCCGACGGAGTTTTTCGGCTTCACCCGGCGTGAATCCGGCGGCCTGGATGGCCAGGGCCATGACTTGCTCTTGAAAGAGCGGCACGCCCAGCGTTTTTCCCAGCACCTTGCGAATCGTCTCATCGGGATAGTGAACCGGTTCTTCACCGTTACGTCTCCGCAGGTAGGGGTGGACCATTTCGCCGATGATCGGGCCCGGCCGGACAATGGCCACCTCCACGACCAGATCGTAGAAGCATCGTGGCTTAAGACGCGGGAGCATGGTCATTTGCGCCCGCGATTCAACCTGAAACACACCGATACTGTCGGCCTTGCAGAGCATGTCGTACACGGAGGGATCTTCAGCAGGGATGGTTGCCAGAGTAAGCGACCGTCCGTGATGTTGCTCGATGAGTTCCAGGCCCTTGCGGATGCAAGTGGGCATCCCCAGCCCGAGCACATCCACCTTGAGCATCCCAAGCGCATCAATGTCGTCTTTGTCCCATTCGATGACCGTGCGATTGGGCATCGCGGCGTTTTCGATGGGCACAAACTCGCTGAGCGGTCCGCGGGTAATCACGAATCCGCCGACGTGCTGGGACAAGTGACGCGGAAAGCCCAGAAGGTCGCGCAGCAAGTCCACGAACAGCCGAACCGTGTGATCCGTTCGATCGAAACCCAGCGATTCGAGCTGCGCGGGCACGTCGCCTGATTCCGAGTCGGCGAAGGGATTTTTTTCCCACCGGTCCACACGCTTGGCGATGCGATCCACGGCGTCCAGAGAAAATCCCAACGCTTTGCCCACGTCACGGATGGCGCTGCGGCGACGGTAGGTGATGACTTCCGCCGTTAATCCGGCCCGGTCGCGGCCATACTTGTTATAGAGGTATTGAATGACTTCCTCGCGACGCTCATGCTCAAAGTCGATGTCGATGTCGGGCGGCTCGTTCCGCTCCACGCTCACGAAGCGTTCAAAGAGCAGGTCGATGCGGTCGGGATCGACGGAGGTGACGCCCAGGCAATAACAGACCGCCGAATTGGCCGCCGCTCCTCGTCCCTGACAAAGAATTCCCCGTGAGCGGGCGAAGGCCACCAGATCATGCACGGTCAGGAAATAGGGCGCGTAGTTCAGTTCCTCGATTAGGGCGAACTCGTGTTCGATCTGTCGAAGCACTTTGTCGGGAATGCCTCTCGGATAGCACTCTTTTGCTCCCGTCCAGGTCAAGGCATTCAGATGTTCCATCGGCGTCAGGCCCGGAGGGCACGTTTCCTCCGCGTATTCGTACCGAAGCTGATCCAGATTGAATGAGCGGGCTCGCTCCGCGATTTCGATCGTCCGAGCCAGGGCCGTGGGATAATCAAGCCACAAATGGCACAGTTCCTCGACGGGCTTGAGGTAACGTTCACCGTTGGGAAAGAGCCGAAAGCCAGCTTCGGCGATCGTACACCCGTGCCTCACGCACGTAAGCACGTCCTGGAGCGGCCGTCGCTCGGCGACGTGGTAGTACACATCATTGATCACAACCAGCGGAGCATTCAGATGCTGGGCAAGCCGTTGGCTTTGCTTCATACGTGGCCGATCGTCCGACCCGTACAGGCGGCTGATGCTTACGGACAATCGATCGTCGTTAAACGTCTCTCGAAGCCGGAGTAGTTCCGTTGCTGGCTCGTTTGATTCAATTGGCGAGGGGAGAAGAACGCAGAGCAAGCCCTCCTGATGACTTAACAAATCGTCGAGCGTTAGGCAGCATTCACCCTTCGGCGCCCGCCGCTTGCCGAGCGTAAGCAGCGTGCAGAGCCGACCGTATGACGCTCGGTCTGTGGGATAGACGAGCAGCGAAAGTCCATCCGGTTCCGTGAATACAAGCCGACACCCCACGACGAACGGAATCCCCGTCTCTTTCGCGGCAACATGCGCTCGGACGATGCCCGCGAGGGTGTTGTGGTCCGTAATGGCCACGGCGTGGTAGCCCAGTTGCGCCGCCCGATGTACATATTCGTCGGGGTGGCTGGCGCCGCGAAGAAAAGTGAAGTTGGTCGTGACTGCTAGTTCGGCGTAACCGGGTCCGGAATGACCACGCTTCGGTGGAGCCGCGAGCTTAGTCGCCCGTCGCGCGTGCGGGTGCGCATGGGATTTGGCGTCGGGAAGGTCCGGCATGATCGTCGACTCTCGTTACGCCCATAGTCCATGCACGAACCATCCGTGGGCTTGGTCTCGAAACACCCATAAGAGCCGTCCCTGGTCATCTTGCACTTCGTAGTAATCACGAACCTTGTCCGGCAAAGGCGATGCCACCCGCTTCCCTTCCCACCACGGCAGCGCTAGACGCTCTGGACCGGATGCGGAGCGCACGGCGCACTCTCGTCCGCGCCAGTACAACCATGAGGGCGGTCCTTCCGGCAGGAGAGAGATCACCCGCACCGGCTCGGGAATCTCCAACAGTGTGGATGGCCGATGAATGCAAGCAGTTCCGTCTGCTGCGCACTGATCACCTTGGAGATGACTGGCGGCGGCAGAATCGTTGGCGTGAGTCCGTTTGGAACGGATTCGGTTGGTGCCGCTAGCTTCCTTTCTCGCGCCTTTCGGTCCGGACCATGCACGTAAAGGAAAGGCTTCTTCCGGAACATGAGTTTCGACGGCCACGGCCCGGCGCACTGCCTGGGTTCCCAGCCGATCCATCAGCCGATCCAGGAACTCCCCGAGAACCGCTTCATTGGACGGGTGGTTCCCCGGCCCTGTGTGGGAAAAGCATGCCTGTTCGGGCAGCCGCTTTCCGAATCGCGAAGCTCGGAGCAAGACCGATTCCACGCCGTAACCGAAGTCGACCCGCTCGATCTTGGGGCGTAGCAGCGTCCACAGGTGGCGAACATCACGACTGGGATAAGTGAGCGCGATCGAAGTACGAGACGGTTCCGTTGCGATGCGCTCCAGCACGATTTCCAACGTTCGCACCCCACATTCCCGCTGTTCGAGTTCAAGGACCAGGGCGAACAACAGCTCATGCGCCGTTCTTACGATCGCCTCCAAGCTGGTCACAGGTCCGTCGAACGTGCGCGTCGTTTCTATGGGCGTCGAGGGCCGTAGAGGAGTTATGGTTTCGCTCGTCGTTCCCGTGGCCTGATCCAATCGGCGCAGCACGTCGGCGCCGAACCGGCAGGCCAATTCCTCGCGCGGCAGATCGAACAAGGAGCCGATTCGTTCGATGCCCACTTCATGGAGCGCGGCAACGAACCTCGCATCAATCCGTAACCCGGCAATGGGCAGCGGCGCCAGTTCTTCGCGGATGCGTTCGTGGGCGACGATGCTGACTCGCTCGACGCCGAAACGGGCGACCGCCCACGCACAGCCGATGGTCGGTGCCATCGCCAGCCGGGCCGAAAGTCCCAATCGTGCGAACGACGTATCGACCGCCGCGACCATCTGCTCATTGCCTCCAAACAGGTGCTCGCAACCAGACATGTCCAGCAACAAACCGTCGGGTTCGTCCGGCGCGACCGTCGGCGAAAAACGACACGTCCACCGCGCGAGCCGATGCAGCCGCTCGGTATCTTCAGCGGGCGTGAACGGCCGCTCCCACACGTGCATCCCTTTCAGCAACGCCTTCGCATGCGCCAGATTCATACCCTCGCGCACGCCCTTGGCCTCGGCTCGTTCGCAGGCACAGGCGACCCATTGTTTGTTCCGCTCGCTGGCCACGAGAAGAACGGCGATTGCGGATTCACCCGGTAACGCCCCGTCACGCCTGCCTAAGCCGGCGGTGGCTCGTCGCCGCTCCCGCATCGCCAGCCGAATGGGCCACCGCGGTAGATAAACGGACAACACCTTGCCCACGATCCCACTCCAATGCCCACTCCCGCGGGCTAGAATCCGGCGATATTCCCTTGCAGCGCAACAGCGCGACGTTCCATCGGGGATTCAATAAAATCGATTCGTCGTCAACAGGTTTCCCACTTGCGTCCCATCGAACCAGCCAGCGGGTCTGCGCCGCGGAGAGTTGGCTCGCCTCCCAAGGCGGTCGCACCACCAGCGCCGGCGTATGATGGGACTTGGCCACAAGCTGTATGCGCCTCGTGGCGGCCATGTCGAATCCGCTGCCATCGGCCACAACCATGTTCACCACGGGACATCGCAGCGCCAGATCGACGGCCCACAAGCGATCGTCCGGCCGGTTCGCGGTCACGAAGATCGAACGATCGAGTAACGGAAGATGACCATTCGCACCGACGAGTACTCCTCCGTATGGAAAACAGCAGCGTCCGACCCACACCACCCAGCCGCCATAGGAACCGATATCCATCGCCCGCCTGACCAAGTGAACAATCAACCCTAACGGCGGTGTCCACGGGTGTGGGCGAGTTTCGTGGTTACGACCAGCGTCCTGTGACGAGCATGGAGCAACGCCGAACCACTCGTGCAATGCAGCCATCGACAGACCGCCGCCGCCCAGCGCCGTGTCGATCGCACTCCAACCCGTCGGGAGAGTGGGGCGTTGTTCCTGCCTGTCCGGCGTGCCGCATCGGATCGTGGCCTCGCCAAACCGTTGCTCGATGGCGTGAATCTGTTCCGTCAGGGACATCACCCGGTTCCTGAACACTCGGAGAGTGTAACGTTAGGATTATGTTAGGTTACAAGGCCCCTAAAAACAAGCCTAATATGAAGGAAAGTTCCAACTTCCGATAAAAGCGATGCTTACGCTAGCAGACTTGACTATCTACGCGAGCGATTCAATGCAGGAAGGGTCGTCGTTCTTGTGACTGTTCACCCGCGTGCTCACCGGATAGGCGATCAGTTCCCCGGCGGGATAGGGGCGGAGAAGGGGGCCAAGCCGTTCAACGTCCAGAATCTGAGGGTCAAGCCAGGCATCATACCGTTCGCGGGGGATAATCACCGGCATTCGGTCGTGCAACTCACGCATCAACTCGTTCGGCCCGGTCGTAAGGATCGTATACGAGTGGATTTCTTCGCCCTGCGGCGATCGCCAGCGATCCCAAAGCCCGGCAAACGCAAGAAGGCCTTCATCACGTCGGCGGATGTAGTACGGTTGCTTCGCGGACTTCTTTACGGCGGGTTCCAGCGTCTTCCACTCGTAAAACCCGGTGCAGGGCACGAGGCAGCGTTGGCTTTTGATCGCCTCGCGAAACGCGGGCTTCTCTGCAACCGTCTCCGCGCGAGCGTTGATGAGGGGGCTGCCAGCGCCGTCCTTCGCCCAATACGGAATCAGTCCCCACCGCTGCATGTCGAGCCGACGTTTTCCGTCCGCTTCGACAAAGCGCACCACCGGAGCCGATTGCGTCGGCGCGATGTTGTACCGCGGCTGATGCGATTCGAGATCGTGCAGCTCGAATTCCTCAGCCAATTGCTGCTGGAACACCGTAAGCGTGTAGCGACCGCACATGACTATCACGGACACTGACCGGCCACCGTGAACGGATAAGGCAGCCCACGGAAAGCGTCCACTCCCTTGGAAATGTCGGCGAAGTCGGCTACGGCGTCGGGGACAATGGGTTGCAGGTCGCAGGCACCGATCGGTGCCGAACCGGGGGCGCCGCGAAAGCAATCGACGATTGCGCTGATGTCGCCGAAGTTCGGTTGAGCCGGGCCGCCGAACGGCGAGACCACGTCGCCCCACTTGCGCAGGGTGAAGCTCACCGACTCGGACAGGCCATCGTCGGTTTGGGTCTGAATCGTGAACGTGGCCAGGGGCACCGTTTCCCGATCGGCCACGACGACGGTGCCCCACTGTTCGGCGGACACGTAGGCCGGAAAGTCCACGAGGCGACCCATGCCCGAATCGAGAACGACGTATTTCACCGGACAAGTAAGGTCTTGACGCTCGACGCGAATGGCCAGGGAAAGGTCGGGGTCGGCCGACGGGTTGGGGGTGACGCTGAAGTAGCGGCAGCCCAATACCTCGACGGCGGTGAGGAAGGCACAGGGATTGGGGGCGCAATCGTGCCCCACGCTCCAGGCGAAGGCGCAGTTGGCTTGGGCCGATTCGGTGCACGAACCATCGGGTGCGCAACATGCACCGGGTTCGCATTCGTCGGGAATTCCGTTGCCGTTGACGTCGGGGCTACCGCCGATGATGTCGCATTCATCTTCGGTCGAGTTGTTGTTGCAGTCGGCGTCAAACACCGTGTCGCAATCGCCGGATATGTTACACACTTCGGCACCGTTGCACGGCTGGGCGTCGTCGCAGGTGATCGGCGTCCCCGGCTCGCAGACGTTGTTGACGCACGTCTCGACACCGTCGCAGGGGTTCAGGTTGTCGCAATCCGGATTGGCAAGACACCCGCGCTGGTACTCGTGGGCCCCCATATCGACGATCGGCGGCGTACCGACGCCGGTGTCGGGTGTCGTCGGATCGTCCTTGAAGCGCGGATTTCCGTCGAGGTCGAACGGCGTCGGCTCCGTCGTATCGCCATCTTCGTCAAGGTCCAATTCATCCGCAGGCACCGCAGTGTTGTCCGCAGCGTCGATGCACGGCGAACCGCTTGACAGCCGGTAGTCGTTGATCTTGTACGTTGCACCGGTCACGCCGAGCGATGAGAAGTCGCCTAGCACCGTGATCGTTGTAGCGGTGTTGCCGACGATGTAGCTTTGGAGATACTGCGACGTATTGGGATTGAGGAGTTTCCCGATCCATTCGTTGGGTTGCCAAGAGGCTGAGGCATCGATCGCGGTAGTTTTGCCTTCGTTGAAGTCGTAAATTGGCTCGGCTGTCCACACGCCTGATGGACCACCGACAAACAAGGGGTCGTCACCGATGTTGCCGACACCACCCAAAGCCCCGGTCCAGCCTTGCACGGCGACGTAGTTGATCGCCCAACTTCCTCCCTCAGAAGTGAACTGCGCTGATTCACTCGCCCCGTTGCTATCCGCGTTAGTCCACAAAATGCTATTAGCGATGATCGTCGAAGCAGATTCTGTGCGGATTCCGCCGCCGCGTGATCCTGCAATGTTTCCGATGATAGCACACTGCTCGACACGAGCCGAACCGCTGCTCAGTGCTAGTCCCCCGCTATCTAATGATGATTGATTACCGACGACCAACGAATCCACGATTGACGTATCACCGCCTGCGAACACAGCGCCACCCAACGCGCTTTGATTGCCAACGAATTGGCATCCGGCGATTCTCGATTGACCGGCTATATTGAGTGCCCCACCTACATTCTCGTTGCGACAATGCAAGAAAGAAGTCTCTATTGCCTCAAAATATGTGCCGTTGGAAACGATAGCGCCACCGCGAGATGCGCCTCCAAAATTCCAGTTCTCGATAAACAGCGTTGACCTCAGAAAGAGCTCGCCCTGATTCAAGATTGCTCCACCGAAAAAAGCGTTGTTTCGGACAAAAATGGAAGAGGCTATGCGAATAACGCCTCGATTAACGATGGCGCCGCCGTTAGCCGCCGAGCTCGACTGAAATCTGCAATCAGAGCAGAGCAATTCCCCACCGTTGCCAACGATCAGCGCTCCACCGGTTGGATCGGCACTCGACGCATCTGCATTTCCGGAAACGAATATTAATCCGGAGAGAATGCTTGATCCTGATGAGATGACGACAATGTGATGCGAGTTCTCACCTCGACCACCGCACTGCGAACAAAGATTAGAGGCAAAAATGGCGCAGTCCGCGTTCCACGACACACAACAGTTGGGCGCCGCATTACAAACTGAGGCCTCGCAAACCGGATCTCCGCATCCGGCAGCAGCGGACGGGAAGCAGCATGTTCCCATTCCCGATCCATCGTCCCCAAGTAAGTCTCCGCTGAGTGTCGTTGGAAAGATGGCGTTGTCTTGTTCATCAGGGTTTGACGCCCCGCATCCAGCGAACCCACCCCGAATCGCCACGCCGTCGACGAGATTGAACGACGCCGTTCGGTCGCCCGGAGTCTGGTTTGTGCCTTGGTCGGGCTTGTAGGTGCCTTGGGCGACTCGGATTTCGGTGATCGTGCCGCCGGAAGCTTCGGCTGCGGTCAAGGCGTCCTGCAACAACACGAACGCATCGCACCAGCTTGATCCATCGTCGGTACCCATGGCCGAGTCGTCGACGTAAAGAACGGTCTCCGCCAATGCAACCGGCGATAACAAAAACGAAATCACAAGTGAATACGCAGCGCGCACGTGGACTGGACCGCACAAATTACACCACCCTCTCGAAACGAATCCGCCGATTTGACGGATGAAAGAATTGTACCAAGACTGAACAAACCGACAAGGTGCTACTGAGCACCGCCGATCACCGACGGAGCGTGTGCGGGCCTTACGCGTCGGCGTACAATCCTCGCCGCCCCGAACAAGTTTGATTACGTGGAGAATGGCCATGACTCAGACAGCACTCGTTCTTCAAGGAGGCGGGGCCCTCGGCGCTTACGAATTCGGCGTCATCAAGCGGCTCTACGAGGCCCCGGAGTTTGTCCCCGAGATCATCTCGGGCGTGTCGATCGGCGCGATCAACGCCGCCGTTCTGGTCGGCGCTCGCGGAGATCCGATCGAAACGCTTGAGCACCTGTGGCAGCGATTCAGCATCATCTCGCCGCCGTTTCTTTCTGAACGGGCCCAGGAATTCCTGTCGTTGTGGGGCAACGCCAGCTTCTTCCGGATGCGATACGACTACTTCAACGCCCCGAACTGGACGAGCTTCTATTCCACGGACCCCCTGCGCCGAGAATTGGAGGCGCACATCGATCCCGCTCGGATCGCGGAAAGCCCGACGCGGCTGCTGGTCACCGCGACCAACATCGAGACCGGGCAACCGACGGTTTTCGATAACAGGCGGGACACGATCACGATCGACCATATCGTCGCCAGCGCGAGCCTGCCGCCTGGATTCCCATTCACCTAGATGGATGGCCAGTCCTATTGGGACGGAGGTTTGTTCGACAACACGCCGCTCGGTCCGGTCATCGAGCGGCTGACGGAGGAACGAGAGCGAAGGCTCATCGTCGTGAATGTCTTCCCCTCAGCCGGGGAGCTTCCGCGAAACATGCTCGGCGTGCTCGACCGCATCTTCGAGTTGATCTTCGCGAACAAGCTGGATGCGATCGAGGAGCACGTGCCGGAGAGTGTGAAGGACCTACCGGGCTACCGTCGTTTGCGGAACTATAAGTACATTCAGGACCTGTTGACCATCGAGAACAGCGACCCCGAAGTCGTGTCGGCCCCGTTTGACTTTTCGAAGGTGAGCGTCGAGCGCAGGATCGCGGCCGGCTATCGGGACGCGAGTCAGGCGTTGGCTCAGCGTTCATCGACGGCGGCCACCACTTAACCGGCAACGTGTCGGGGTGGTGTTGGGAGTGCGGACGATTCACTCGGCCGCCTGCCGAATCCGGTACATATAATCCAACTCAACAAGCCCCGCGTTGACCCGGCGGAGCATGTTCGCCGCTTGGGCGCGGTGGTGAGTGGAATGGTTGAGCATTTGCAGGACCATGTCTCCCAGCGTGGCGCGATACAGCCGACCCTTGGAATCCCGATACGTCACGACACGTTCGTGATCCGTTACGCTGATCTTGATCAAAAACGTCTTGCGTTCACGCCGCGTAACCGCGAAGCGCTCGGTAATCGCCGCGACGGATGCACGCTCCTCCTCATCGGGCCAGGGCGTTTCCGTCTTCCCCTGCCACCGGGCGAGCCAGACCAACTCGCCGCAGTAGATGTGCAGCAAAGTCCGGCGCAGCGACCCGCGGCCCATGTCGAATGATTGATCGAGCTGCGTCTCGTTGAGCCGACCGGCCGCTCGCAGAACTTCGTCATTGGCCCAGTCGTTGTAGTCGAACAGTGCGTGAATTGGTTGAAACGACATTGGTTTCCTCGCGGTAAGGGACGGTTCTCTCGAAGCGAATCACTCGGCATCCATGATCCGCTCAGACGCCGCCAAACGCAAAGCCTGGCTTTCCGGCAGGCGGGCGCGAGAGCGCCGACGGCGAACCGGTCGTCTAGTAACTACTGTCCGGGCACGGCGCATATCGTGACATTTCACAGGGTCACCGCATAGCCTTGAACCTTCATCGAGCGATGGGTACGCTGTCTCTAGCAGGTGGGCGACTGATCTCCCCCGATAGAACCCAGGCACTACGTGTCCAACCAGCCGAGGCAAACAGCGCGATGGGCGCCCCGCGTTCCGGAAGCAGGACACTCGGCACTGAATGGCAGTCGCCGTGGAAGAGGTGAACAAATGAGATTTACGTCCTCGTTGGGTTGCGCCGTCACTATGCTCGCATGGGCGCCGCCTCGGGTCTGCCTAGCTGAGACCAATCTGGAGGAACTGGCCAAGGCGCCAGCTGGAAAGAGGCTTAACTACGGTTCGGACCCGCTCCAGTTCGGAGAGCTGACCTTACCCAATGGCCCTGGTCCGTACCCGGTTGTCATCAACATTCATGGTGGGTGCTGGCTCGCAGAATACAACATCGACCACAGCCGGGCGCTGGCCAATGCCTTGGCCAAGGATGGCATCGCCGTGTGGAATCTGGAGTATCGAAGAGTTGGTGATCCAGGCGGCGGCTGGCCGGGCACCTTTCTGGATGTCGGCAAGGGTGCGGACCACCTGAGAGAGCTGGCCAAGGAACACCCGCTCGACCTTTCGCGAGTTGTTGTCATGGGCCACTCCGCGGGAGGTCATTTCGCGCTTTGGCTGGCCGGCAGAAAGAAGGTACCCGACAAAAGCGAGATCCGTAGCGACAACCCGATCGCCGTCAGTGGCGTGTTGGCTTTGGCACCCGCACCCGAACTTGACGCGCTCCACACGAAGGGGGTCTGTGGGAACGTCGTGGATAAACTCATGGGCGGCGCTCCCGGCGACTTGCCGGACCGTTACCGCGCCGCGATGCCATCCTTCATGTCGCCTATTGGCGTCCGACAGACGATCCTAATCGGCAGCCGGGATGCCGACTGGCGCTGGGTCGGAGAGGCTTATGTCGAAAAGGCCCGCGCAGCCGGCGACAAGCAAATTGAGATAGTCATGGCGCCCGAGGCGGGCCATTCTGAAGTTATCGATCCCAATTCAAATACTTGGCCGGTCGTGCTTGGTTCTGTCCGAGCGTTGCTCGGTTCAAAGTAGAGAACCCCAGCCCGCAGGAGATCGCCTCCACTGCCGGATGCTGAACGATCGTGATTTGAGTCGAACGCTGTCGTTCTCGGGCATCGGATCGTGGATTCAACGCCGCTCTTCTCGGCACCCGCGAAGGCGATTCAGCACTACCGTCCACTACCGTTTTCGCCCGACGCATACCGCGTTCGCAGGCAAAAAACGATGATGGTACGCGACCACTTGCAAATCAGCCGAAATGCGATAAGGTGCCGCCTGCATGCAAGTTCCAGGCTTTTCGGCGTTGCCGTCGAATTTCATGGCATGCAGAAGGTCAGGGGTTCAAGTCCCCTTGGCTCCAATCGACATAAGTTCCGCCGAAAGCGTAGTTTACGCTTACCCGTCAACGTGGCGGCGCGACTCGCTGTCCGCGAAGTAGGTTGATAAGGCGTGCCATCATCTTCCATCGCACATCCGAGCAGCTTTGAAATGCCATTCCCTCGTGCGCTATGAAATTGGCTGCCCGCGCGGGAAGACGCGTCGCGATTCAGAAGGTCTCAATCCGGTCGATAAGCCGTTCGAGGGCGTGCGCGGGCCCGTGGGTGAAGAAGAGGGAGGGCTCTATCAGCTCTACTTCCGAAACCAAGTGCCGGCCACGTTCGTCCGCTATTACGTCGACACGCCCGTAGGTCAGACGGTGCTTCTGGGATTCGATCGCTGCCTCGGCGAGCCGGATTTCCAGCGGTTGAGGTGGAGAATCGGCCTCCACGCGTTCGATCTGGCAATCAAAGCGGGGCCGTTTCCTCACGGCGTGCGTCCACTCTCCGGCAATCCAGATCAGGGAGCGCTCGCCGGGGTCCGCGAACCCATCCATATACTTCTGCACGAGCACGTCGCGCTCGGCCACAAGCTGGCTGACAAACTTCTGGGCCTCGATGACCTCACCCTGACCGAACGAACGAGTCCGAAACGACGCGGCGGAGATTGCCGGCTTAATCACGACCCGGTCCCAAGCGGACTCTTGCATCAGTGCCGCTAAATCGACGTGCTCCTCCCTGGAAAACCATTTCGTGGGAACGATTGGGACTGAACGCTGCTGCAAAACAGCCAGGTAGTGCTTGTGGATGTTCCACCGGATGACTTCGGGCGGGTTGATCAGAGGCCGCCGTGATGCAATTCGCTCGATCCAAGAGAGGAATGCCTCGGATGCTTCGTAGTAGTTCCAGGGCGAGCGGAGGAGATTCACGTCGGTGTCGTAACGTTGGTCGGGACCGTCCCAAGGGATCAAAATGGGCTTGTGGCCTCGCCGCGTCAGAGCTTCGATCAACAGTGGGTGATCGGGATCCGGTTCGGGCAATCTCAGGCACGTTACCAAGCCAATTCGCATCGTTCGTTCGCTTCCCACCGACGTATCGTCACGGTCGAGTTACGCCGATCGTTTCAACAGCGGCCAAGGGCGTTGAACCGACCACGAATCCAATTGGGGAAATCGCATAAACTTTCTGTAATCGAAATGTGGAGGTGGATTCATGCGTGCGGTTGTCTTCTGATCCTGTGGGGTTTCTAATATCGTCGGCTCGATGCAAAGCCCGAAGTATACACGCCGGCCAGCAATGGGTCGTTGGGGTGACAGCGGCTCGCAAAAGGAAGAGTAGTGACTATGCAACCCGGTCAGCACGCGGAAGCCAACACGGCCTGTGCCAGGCTTGCCGCCATCGTCGAATCGTCACACGACGCCATCATCCGCCCGGAGGGCGCGCGATGGTTGCCAGGGACTTTCAGTCCCTGGTAGGCTGTTCATTTGATTTTCCCCCCGGATGGGCGGGCGACTTCTCCCGTGTGAGAGAGCCAACGGTCTCATGCCATCCAGTTGGACGCAGAACTTCTACCACGCCGTTTTCAGCACGAAGGATCGGCGGGCGTTCATCAAGCCGGATTACGAGGAGCGATTGCATTCGTACACCGGAGGTGTTTTGCGCGACCTTGGTTGCACGCCGGTCGCAATCAACGGGATGCCGAACCATCTTCACATTCTGGTGCGATATCCGGCGACGCTGACTCATGCTGACATGCTGCGTCATGTGAAGTCGAGGTCGTCGGTATGGATGCATGAGAGTTTTCTTGAGTTGAGAAGTTTTTCGTGGCAGGAGGGGTATGGCGGGTTCACGGTCAGCAAGTCTGCCCTGGATCAGGTGGCGGAGTACATTCGCCGGCAGAAGGAGCATCATCGAGGTTTATCGTTTGAGGAGGAGTTTCTTGGATTGCTCCGCCGGCATGGAGTCGAGTTCGAGGAGGGGGAGGTTTTCGGGTAGGTGGGATTCGTCCGCCCTACCGGGCGGGAAGAAAGAGAAGAGTGGGGTGGCCTCAGTCCCAGGGGCTGAGGCCCCTGGCAACCATCGTGCGCCCTAACGGGCGAGGACAGAGGTAGAAGAAGTTGACCTCGCTCCCAGAGTGGGCGAGCTTGGGTCGCAGCGCACCCGGGCGGAAAAAAAAGAAACACTCAGCCCTTTTTTCAGGGGCTGAAGCCCTTGGCAACCATCGTTGGCCGTGATGGGCCAGAAGAGCATCGACGGGGCAAATCCGTAAAGTTATGATCCTGTCTTGTCATTGATTCCTCGAAGGGGCTGCCTGAGATGGAGTTGGATGTCATGAGTGGTTCCGTGATGCTCGCGCCGCTTCAAAAACTGCTTGAATACTTTCAACGAGATCGGGAATACAAGAACAAGCAAAAAAGACGAAGCATTGCGTGCTCTTCAATCAGCAATAACTCTGACCCTACAGTACATCGAAAATAGCAAGACGATAAAATGCGCTGATAGGAACACTGAGTACACCCTTTCGCAAGCTTGGTCAGACGCGGCCATCAAGGTTCGCTATGTAAGCAAGGACCTCGCCGTTCGCCTGCAAGCGAAGGCTGACTATTGGGCCGACCAACTTGAATGGTCAAAGGAAGAAGTAATGACAAAAGGTATTGATTTACAAAAAATACGTGAAGAGTTTCGCCAATTAATTGCCAACCCCTAAGCGTGAGGTAAGAAGCACTGGCTCAACAACTCAATAATCTGCATCGCGTTTAGGGCCGCGCCTTTGCGGAGTTGGTCGCCGGAGGTGAAGAGGTCTAAACCATAACCGTTGGGTTGGCTGAGGTCTTGGCGGATGCGGCCGACGAGGACGTTGTCCTGGCCAGAGGCTTCGACGGGCATGGGGAAGCGGCCGGTTTCGATATCGTCGACGACGGTGACGCCGGGGGCGGCGCCGAGAATCTCGCGGGCTTCGTCGGGCGTCATTGGCCGCTCGAAGGTCAGGTTGATCGATTCGCTGTGGGCGCGAAGCACGGGGACGCGGACGCAGGTGGCGGTGATGGCGATGGCGTCGTCGTGGAAGATTTTCCGAGTCTCCAGGATCATCTTGCGTTCTTCGGTGTTGTAGCCGTCGGGGCCGATCGGGGTGTTGTGCGAGAACAGATTGAACGCGATCGGATGGGGGAAGACCTTCGGTGTCACGGGGCGGCCCGCGAGGTGGTCGGCGGTTTGGCTGCGGAGTTCTTCCATCGCGGCGGCTCCGGCGCCGCTGGCCGCCTGATAGGTGCTCACGACCATTCGCTTGACGCGGTTCACTCGATGCAATGGCCAGACGGCCATGGCCATGATGATCGTGGAGCAGTTGGGGACGGCGATGATGCCCTTGTGCTTTCGGGCGTCGTCGGGGTTGATTTCGGGGATGACGAGCGGGACATCGGCATCCATTCGGAACGCGGAGGAGTTATCAACGACGATGGTGCCGTTTTTGGCGGCGATGGGGGCGAATTGTTTGCTGCGGTCGCCGCCGGCGCTAAAGATGGCAAAGTCGACGCCGTGGAAGGAGCGGCCCGTCAATTCCTGGACGGTGTGGACGTGTCCATTGACGGGGAGTTTCTGACCCGCGCTGCGGGCGGAGGCCCACAAAGAAACCCGGCCTAATTTGGTGCCGCGCTCAGCGAGGAGGGCACAGACTTCGCGTCCTACGGCCCCGGTGGCACCGACGACAGCAAGGTGTTGGATCATCGGATTCGACCGACTGGAAAGTCGGTCCCACAGTCATTTTCCCCACATCGCGGGTCCAACTATTCGCCAGTTTCGACGATAGTGCAAGGCCCGTTTTGAGTCAACTGGAGGCCTCGGCGCGAAGCGGTTTGGGTCGCTCAACATTGCTCCTAAAAACGGCTTGACTCACCGAACACGCGGTTGCTAGACTGCCGGCCCTCCTTACGGAGGCGCGAAATCCGGGCGGGCCGCGATAGCCTTCGCCCCTCTCTTGCACGGCGTTTCCGGGCGGTCGACCCCCGATGTCCGACCCGTCTTTATCGTCCCGTCCCCCGAAGAAGGATGAAGACGAGCGACAGGCGGGCGAATGGAGCCGAATCGGCCAACTGGCCTTCGAGTTCCTCGGCTACCTGGCCTTGTTGGGGTACTTTGGCTGGCGGATGGACCAGCGGTACGGATGGGACGGTCGCGGGCTGTTCGCGGGGCTGATACTCGGCATGGTCGCCTGGATTTATCGAGTGTTGAAGGTGACGAAGAGGATGTTCAAATAGCTAATGGGTGGCGACCGTGATAAGCCGGGAAAAGCCGGTGAGCCGTCGCGGCGCGGCGGCGGTAGGGAGGTCGTCCAGCAGTCGAAATCGCCGACTGGTTTGGCGGTTTGGGTACTCGGAGTCGCGATCGCAGCGGTGGCTGGGGTCACGTGGGTGGCGCCGCAGTTTACCGATGCGGCCACGGCGAAGGCGATCGTCGCGGCAGCGTCGATTTGCACGGGCGCGGGCGTGCTGGCCATGATGCCGCCTTTGTTCGCCGTGGGATGGCAGCCGGATTACCTGGTGCAGGCGGGTCTGGCGATGATGGCGATCCGCCTGTTTCTGACGCTGGCAGTGGGCTGGGTGTACCTGCGGATGGCTTCGCCGCCCGAGAATGCGTTTTACCTGGCAATGGTGGTTTGCTATCTGGTAGGGCTGGGCGTGGAGACGGCCCTGACGGTTTCCTTGGTCCGGCGGACTTGGCGCCCGCCGCAGTCGAGTGGAAGCAACGTTTGAGCGCGAGTCAGTTGTCTATCGCGGTGCTGGCGACGTTAGCGGGTCACGATCCGCAGGATCACGTCGTTGCGCACGGCATCGCGCCGATTTTTCCGAAATGGAACCTGCCGTTGGAGCCGGTGTTCGATGGAATGTCGAGCTTCTGGTTCACGAACCACCTTTTGATGACACTGGTGGCTGCCGGGGTGATGATTCTGATCTTCATTCCAATGGGGCTGCGTTACGCGGCGGCGGTGGCGGGGGTGCCGGTCACTGAATCAGTGCCCCGCGGGTTCACGGCGCTCGTTGAGGGGATGATGGACGCCTTGCGATCCGGGGTGGTGAAGCCGGTGCTGGGCGACAACACCGATCGATTCATGCCGTTTTTGTGGACGGTGTTCTTCTTCATTCTAATCAACAACCTCTTGGGCATGGTTCCGCTGGAGCCGGTGTTCAAGCTGTTTTTGGGCATGGAACACATCGGCGGCACGGCGACGGGTAACGTGAATGTGACCGCCGGACTGGCATTGTGTGCGTTCGCGGCCATCCATTTTTCCGGTATTCGTGAGCTTTATCAGGCGCTGCGGGCGGGTACGTACGGCCATGGTCATCATCACGAGCATGATGAGCACACCATGGAGGACCACGTGATCAAAGGCGCGGTGGCCGATCCGCACGGGGCGCACGCCGCCGAGGGTAAGTATGTTCCACCGACACGGGGTCTATCGCCGGTGTTGGCATTTCCGGCTGCCTTGGGTCTTTATGCGTGGAATTTCGCGCCGCACGCGTTTCAAGTGGCGCATGCACGACCCAAGCCGGGGGCCGGAAAGCGACTGGTCATGCTCGTCGTCTACGTGGCCATCCTGTTTGGTGAGTATCACGCGCTCGGGTTGCTCGTGGGTGGGGCACCGGGAGCGGCGGTGTTGCAGTGGGTGGGGGCGACTTTGGGCGTGGCGTACGCGCTGACGGCCCGCGGTCTACACCCATTGGATTTTGCTGACGTGTTGATGTGGGGGTTCCTGTTCCTTCTGGAGTGCATTGGGGCGCTGGTTAAGCCGTTTGCGTTGTGCATTCGTCTATTCGCGAACATGATCGCGGGGCATATCGTATTGGGCTCGATCCTTTTGGTGATCCCGGTGTTTCATGGTTTGACGGTCGGGTACCTGGCCGGGTCGTTGGCGCCGGTGATTGGATGCGTGCTCTTGAGCTGCCTGGAGTTGTTCGTCGCGTTTTTGCAGGCATACATTTTCATGTTCCTGACGGCGATGTTCATCGGGGCGGCGGTGCATCCGGAGCATTAAGTGCAAGCCACGGAGCGACGAAGCCACGCGGCCACGAAGGAGAAGACGAGGCTGTACATTCGATATAAGTTGGGGCAATCGGGCCCCGGCGTTAGGCGATTTGCGGGTGGAATGATTTGTAGGAACTGAGCAAGGATTCATCAGGAGTAATCAGAGATGTTCGATGTGTTGGCACAAGCCACGCAGATGATCGGCGACAAGGGATTGGCGGCCTTGGGCGCTGGTCTGGGTGTGGGATTTACGGTCATTGGCGCGGCGAAAGGAATCGGTCAGCTGGCGGCCAGTTCAGTTGAATCGATCGCTCGGCAGCCGGAGGCCGGCGGGCGGGTCTTTACCTCCATGCTGATCTCGGCGGCGTTGATCGAGGGCTTTACGTTCTTCGCCATCGTGGTGTGCAGCGGTCTGACCAAGTTCCTGGCCTCCGGTGGTTGATGGGACCGATCGGCGGTCGAGGTTTGATGTCGATCGGTGGTATGAGAGGGCTTCGCTCGTGATGCAACGCGCGGTGATATTGATTGGTTTTTTCGCAAGCGCGGGACTTGTGAGCGCGGCCCGTGCGCAGGACCACGGGATTACCGGCGGCCGGGATAAGCCGCATGCGCAAAGCGTGCCCGACGCTGAACACGGGCCGGCCGAACACGATGCGCACGGCGATTCGCACGACCACGGTCCGAAGTACGATCTGATGAGCATCGACGGCATGACCGCGATATGGACGATCATCATCTTTCTCGTGCTGTTGGTGGTGTTGCGGGCGGCGGCGTGGAAGCCGATCCAGAAGGCCCTGGTCGATCGCGAGAAGTTCATTCACGACTCGCTGCAACAGGCCAAGGCGGACCGTGAGGCGGCGGAAGCGCGGCTGAAGGAGTACACCGCGAGGCTGGAGGCCGCGCACAAGGAGGCCGGGGCGATCGCCGAGGAGGCCCGCCGCGACGCGAGTGTGGTGAAGCAGCGGATTGAGGATGAGGCCAAGGAAGAGGCGGATCGGATGATCGAGCGGGCTAAGCGCGAGATCGGAATCGCGGCGGACGCCGCGACCAAGGAGTTGATCACGCTCAGCGCCAAGCTGGCGACGGAGGTCGCCTCGCGTGTGATCCGGAAGGAGCTGAACCCGGCGGAACATGAGCGGCTGATCGCGGATTCGATCAAGGAGTTTCAGAAGGCGGGTCCGAACCAAACACTGCTCAAGAGCAATGGCACGCGATGATTAGCCATGGCGAAGGTTAACGAACAGGAGATGGCCCTGGCTCGAGTGTACAGCTCGGCCATGTGGGATGTGGCGGAGGGAGCCGGGCAGGCGGATGCCCTCTTGGCGGAACTGTCCGACCTGGCTGCGTACCTGGATAAGAACACCGAGTTCGGGGCGTTTCTCTCGAACCCGACCGTCGAGGCGGACACACGAAAGAAGCTGCTCGAGAAGCTCTTTCGTGGCCGGTACAGCGATACGCTCGTGGACTCCCTGCAAGTGCTCAACGGGAAGGACCGCCTGAACCTGCTCCGTAGCGTGGCCGAGTCCTATCGGCTTCTACACGAGGAGCACCGGCGCCATGTGGAGGTGTTTGTCCGCACCGCGGTACCATTGACAGACAGCCTGCGTGGCGTGATCCGCGACGCCGCCGCGAAGAGAACGGGGCGGCAAGCGATTTTGGTGGAAACGGTGGATCCGTCGGTGATCGGCGGATTGATCGTCCACATCGGCGACGAGAAATACGACATGAGTGTCTCGATGTTGTTGCGGGCGGTCTACGACAAACTGTTGGATCGGGCGTCGCGGGAAATCCACGGTGGCCGGGCGTTTCGAGAAGGATCATTGGCGGCGTGAGACCGAGAGACTAGAGACTGGAAACTAGAAACTGCGGGTGGCGAGCGTCGCATAAACGGGTTCGCAGCGGGAAGTCGCGCATATGAAATTCAAAGTTGATGAAATCTCCTCCGTGATCGCGGAAGAAATCCGTAACTATCGCACTGAGGTGGACATCGCCGAGGTGGGCCGCGTCCTTGAAGTCGGTGACGGCATTGCCCGGGTTTATGGACTCAAGAACGCGATGTCCGGTGAGCGGTTGGACTTCGCGAACGGGGCATCTGGGCAGGTGTTCAACCTGGAGGAAAACTCGGTCGGCGTCGTCGTGTTCGGGGATTACTTGGGCATCAAGGAGGGCGACGAGGTCCGCCGAAGCGGGGAGCTTTTGAGCGTTCCCTGCGGCGACAAGATGGTCGGGCGGGTCGTCGATCCGCTTGGCCGCCCGCTTGATGGCAAAGGCGCCGTCGATACCCGCGAACGTCGGCCGCTCGAATTCAAGGCTCCGGGCATTGCCCAGCGTCAGCCGGTGAATGAACCATTGCAGACCGGTATCAAGGCCATCGACAGCATGACGCCGATCGGCCGCGGACAGCGCGAGCTCATCATCGGCGACCGGAAGACCGGCAAGACCGCGATTGCCATCGATACGATCATCAATCAAAAAGGCGGCGACGTGATCTGCGTGTACGTCGCCGTCGGCCTGAAGGAGTCGACCGTCGCGAGCGTCATCGAGAAGCTGCGGCAGACGGGGGCGATGGACTACACGATCGTCGTATCGGCGGGATCGTCCGATCCTGCTCCCCTTCAATATATTGCCCCCTACGCGGGGGCGGCGATGGCCGAGTACTTCATGTACAAGTATGGCCGGGCGACGCTGTGCGTTTATGACGACTTGAGCAAGCAAGCCCAATCGTACCGGCAGCTTTCCTTATTGTTGCGGCGTCCGCCGGGTCGTGAAGCCTATCCGGGCGACGTGTTCTATCTGCACTCTCGTTTGTTGGAGCGCAGCGTCAAGCTGCGTGAGGAATTCGGGGTGGTGCCGAAGGATACGCCCGCGAATTCAACGGACCGAAAGGTCATCAAGAAGCACCCGCAGGGCCTTGCGGCACCGGTGGAACAGCGACCCGATGACGACGCCGGGTTGTACCACCGACCGCATGGTGAGCATCGCGCCAAAGACTGGCTGGCCACCTTGCCCGACAAGGACAAGTACAGGGTCCACAAGTTCCCCGACAGCGGCGGTTCGATGACCGCATTGCCCATCATTGAGACGCTGGAAGGGGAAGTGTCGGCCTATATTCCGACCAACGTGATTTCCATCACCGATGGGCAGATTTACCTAGAACCGGACCTGTTTTTCGCGGGCATTCGCCCTGCGATCAACGTCGGCATCAGCGTGTCGCGCGTCGGCGGCAACGCCCAACGAAAGGCGATGAAGAAGGTCTCCGGTTCGTTGCGACTGGACCTGGCGTCGTTTCGTGAGTTGGAAGCGTTTGCCCAACTGGGTACGGAACTCGACGCGGCCACGCAGAAGCAGCTTGACCGCGGCGCTCGCATGGTGGAATTGCTCAAACAGCCGCAATACAAGCCGTTCAATGTGAATGACCAGATCGTCAGCATTTTTTCCGGTTCCCGCGGTTTTCTGGATAACCTTCCGATCAACTGGGTCTCGGAGTTCGAACAGGAACTCCTCAAACACGTTCGTGATGAGTATCCGGAAGTGGTGAAGGAAATCGATGAGAAAAAGGACATCGACAAGGAGATGGAACCCAAGCTGCAGAAGATCGTGGCGGCGTTCAAGGAGCGGTTCCTCGCCGCGAAGAAATAGGGCGGTTCGGACCGGATGCGAACTCCGGTCATTGAGTGGACATACATCCGAACGATTGAACCGGGCTTGTTAGAAATAGCTCATGGCCAATAGACGGGTACTCATCAAAAGGCGAAAGGCGGTGCGCAACATCCGCAAGATTACGCGGACGATGCAGCTCATCGCCACGGCCCGTTTTCAGGCGGCCATGACCCGTGCGACCGCCTCCAAGCCCTATACGGAAAAGCTGGCGGAGTTGGTTCGTGATATTTCCGCCGCAGTCGAAGGCATCGACCACCCGCTGATGAAGCCCAAAGAGGGCGTAACCAAGTCGGCGCTGCTGATTTTGACGAGTTCCCGTGGCTTGTGCGGAGGCTATAACGCGAACGTACTGCGTACGGCCCTCGGTTACCTTCATCAGGAGCAGCAGGCCGGCCGGGAAACGGATGTCGGCGTGGTGGGCAAGAAGGGCATTGTCTATTTCCGGTTTCTTAAGCGGCCGATTCGCCAGCAATTCGCTGACATCGGCGAGACACCGCGCTTCGACCGGGTGCTGCCGCTGGCCGACACCTTGATGGAGCGCTTCAAGAAGGGGGAGATCGCGGCGGCGCATGTCGCGTACATGCGATTTCTATCGGCCGGAAGGCAGCGGCCGGAGGTGATGCAGTTGTTGCCTCTGTCCGTGGAACCGCAAGAACCAGATGGAACGGCGGTGCCGGCCGCCGGGGAGGGGGCGATCAAGCCCATTTATGAGTTTTCGCCGGAGCCGCAGGCGTTACTTGACGAGCTATTGCCCGCGACGGTGCGGATTCGTCTGTTTCAGGCGTTCAATGACGCCGCAGTGAGCGAACAGGTGGCCCGAATGGTGGCCATGAAGGCGGCGACGGACGCAGCCGGCGACATGATTACGTCGTTGACGCGCCGCTATAACCGAGCGCGGCAGACGCAGATTACGATGGAATTGCTGGATATCGTCGGCGGCGCCAACGCGTTAGCGTAGCGAACTTCGATCTTTTTTTGCAGCGAGGGACTCGCAATGGCAGAAGCAACTCACGGTGTTATTTCCCAGGTCATTGGGTCGACTTTGGATGCCCGATTTCCGGAGAACAAGCTACCCAAGCTGTACAACGCGCTCAAGGTTGATATCGAAAGAACAGTTCTGGGCAAGACCGAGAAGGAAGTCCTCTGGTGCGAAGTGGCTCAGCACTTGGGCGGTGGGCGAGTGCGGGCCGTATCGCTGGGTTCCACGGACGGGCTCAAGCGCGGACAGAAGATCTTCGATACCGGTCAGCCGGTGACGGTGCCGGTTGGTGAAGGCACGCTGGGGCGGGTCTTCAATCTCGTCGGCGAGCCGATCGATGACCTCGGGCCGGTTAATATCAAGGAGCGCCGACCGATTCACGCCGAGCCGCCCAAGCTGGAAGAGCTGACGCCCAAGACGGAACTATTCGAGACTGGCATCAAGGTCATTGACCTGCTCTGTCCGCTGGTCCGCGGTGGCAAGGCTGGTCTTTTTGGAGGGGCTGGCGTTGGAAAGACGGTCATCATTCAAGAGCTGATCGCGAGACTCGCTCGTTTCCACAGCGGATATTCCTGTTTTGCCGGGGTCGGCGAGCGCACCCGCGAGGGTAACGACCTCTGGCTCGAAATGCAGGAAGCCAAAATCGGCGATACCGGAAAGCGGGTCATCGATCAGACGGTCATGGTGTTTGGCCAAATGAACGAACCGCCGGGCGCGCGACTTCGCGTGGCTCTTTCGGCGTTGACGATGGCCGAGCATTTCCGCGATCAGACAGGCGCCGATACGCTGCTCTTTATCGACAACATTTTCCGCTTCTCGCAGGCCGGTTCCGAAGTGTCCGCGCTCTTGGGCCGAATGCCATCGGCCGTGGGGTACCAGCCGACGCTCGGCACGGAAATGGGCGAGCTACAGGAACGCATCACGTCCACCGCTCGCGGCGCGGTGACCAGTATTCAGGCCATTTACGTTCCCGCCGACGACTACACTGACCCGGCTCCGGCCACCGCGTTCACGCACTTGGACAGCACGGTGAACCTCGAGCGCGGCATCGCGGAAAAGGGGATTTACCCGGCGGTGGACCCGCTGGCTTCCTCGAGCCGCATCGTGGATCCGAACTACATCGGCGAGCGGCATTACAAGGTCGCCCGCCGTGTGCAACAGATTCTGCAGCGATATAAGGACCTGCAGGACATCATCGCGATTCTCGGCGTCGATGAGTTGAGCGAAGAGGACAAGATGATCGTCGCCCGCGCCCGGAAGATCGAGCGATTCCTTTCGCAGCCGTTTTTCGTGGCCGAACAGTTCACCGGTTTTTCGGGTATCTATTGCTCGCGCGAGGACACGATCCGTTCGTTCGAAGAACTCTGTGACGGAAAATGGGATCAGTTGCCCGAACAGGCGTTTATGTACGTGGGCACCATTGAGGAGGCCGCTCAGAAAGCGGAGAAGCTCGGGGCCGAGACCGGAGGCCAAACGGCGGCGCAAAAGGCTGGAAACCCGGGAGCCGGCGCTGAAAGCAAGGGCGCCGCTCAGAAGGCAGAGAAACCGGCGAAGGGGTAAGGAGAAGGCACGGAGGCGGCAAGCCGGTTGACCGGGGCACCAATAGGCGAAGTCCTTGGCTCTTCGAACGTGACTTCAGTTTGAACTATGGCCAAATCCTCGACATTTCAGTGTTCGCTCATTACGCCCGAGCGCGTCGTGCTTGACTGCGTGGCGAGCTTCGTCGCTTTCCCCGCGCACGATGGGGAGATGGGCGTGCTCGTCGATCGGGCACCGCTGGTATGCAAGCTCGGCATCGGCCCATTGCGAGTGGAGACAGGCGGCAAGCGACATGTGTTCTTCATCGACGGCGGCTTTGCTCAAGTGGTCAATAATCGGCTGACGATCCTTACGCAACAGGCCATCCCCGCCGCCAATATCGATCGCGCCGCGGCTCAAAAGGCCTTAACCGATGCCCAGGCCATGAAGGTCTCCGACGAGGCCGCGTTCCAAGCACGGCAGAACGCCATGGCCCGCGCCAAGACGCAGCTCCAAATTCGAATTAGCGCCATCAATCCTTGATTCTCATCCCGCTGTTGAATCTCCCTGCCTGGGGTATTACCGTATCCCTTAGAGCGTGTTTGAAGAGGGTGTCACTGGTCGCTGGCGACCAGCGCCGGGACTAAAAAACACTGGTGGACAAGCCACCAGTGGCACCCGAGGACTTTTCCAGCACGTCCTTCGCGGTCAATCGAGATTAGGCCGGACGGGCGATGCCTGGCCGATACTGATGGGTCTAGGAGTTTTCCATGCCACTTCGATGTTACTGTGCAACCTCTCGTGCCACGATGCGTTGGATGCTGGGGATGGCGTGCCTTGCCGGATTGCCGGGCTTGCCGATGGCTCACGCCGACGACTGGCCATGCTTCCGAGGGCCCAACATCAGCGGAGTTTCCAGTGAGAAGCTGCCGTTCGGCGACACCGACGCGATCAGTCTCGAGGTCGCGTGGAAGAAGCCCCTAGGTAGCGGCTATTCGGGAATCTCGATCGTCGGTGATCGCTTGGTCACGATGTTTTCCGACGGCAAGTCCGACTTCGTGATCGCACTGCGGGAGAAGGATGGGAGTGAACTCTGGCGGTACGAGCTGGGACCGACGTATGTCGGCCATGACGGTTCGCACACTGGTCCCGTGGCGACACCCGCGATTGCGGAGAAGCGCGTCTTCGCCCTTGGGCCGCGCGGCAATCTCGTCGCACTCGATCTCGATTCGGGCAGCGTTATCTGGAAAGTTGATCTGCCTAGTGACCTGAAGGCCCCCGCGCCCATGTACGGATTCGGTGCATCGCCATTGGTTCTGGACGGCGTGCTTGTCGTAGGGGTCGGCGGGGAGACCGCGATTGCCGGCCTTGATCCGGCCACCGGCAAGGTCCTCTGGCGCGTGGGCAATGACACGATGCAGTATCAAACGCCGGCCCGCTTTGATTGGAAGGGTAAACCGCACGTGCTGGCCGCGTCGGATAAGTTCCTCTATTGTCTCGACGCGAAAACAGGCGAGGTGGCGTGGGAAAAAGAGCATGGCGGCAATGAGCACGAAGCCGGAATTCTCGTGCCGATTCCGCTTGGCGGCTCGCGCGTGTTCATGAACTCGAAACGGGACTCGTCCGTCCTGGTCGATCTGGTTCCCAGCGATTTGGGAGTGGAAATCAAGCAGGTTTGGGAAGAGAAGTCCCTGCGGAGCACCTTCAACTTGCCGATTCTGTATGGCGGGCACCTTTATGGATATGGCGGCCGGCTGCTGACGTCTGTTGAGCCGTCCTCGGCGAAGCAACTATGGCGATCACGCGATCCGGGTGACGGGTTTGCGCTGATTGTGGATGGGCGACTCATCGTTCTCACTAAGGAAGGCGGCGTTCACGTCGCCGCCGCCTCGGGCAAGGGATACGAAGAGCTTGCCTCCACCACGGTCTTCACCGACTTGGCGTGGACGCCGCCGAGTTTCGCCAATGGCCATATTTACGCCCGCAGCTTGGGCGAGATCGCTCGCATCGACCTTCGCCCCGGGAGTCGAGAGGTCCGCGAACGCGATCCCGTTACGCCTGAGGTCGCCTATGGGTCGCGTTTGCGTAGCTTTCTCAAGGATGTGGGCGCGGCCTCGGATAAGGCGCCGGTTGTGGATTCCTTCATGGCGTCGATCGACAGCTTTCCGCTCATCGAAGCGCCGGACATTGTCCACTTTCTCTATCGCGGACCGGCGTCGGACATGGCCGTGGCCGGTGACTTTGCTGGAGCTCGGCAGGAGCGCGCCATGCGACGCCTCGAAGGCACAGACGTTTTCTATTACTCGACGAAACTATCGCCCGAAGCACGATCAAGCTATGTCTTCTATGAGGACTTCCGTCGTATCCTCGACCCCCGGAATCCGCGCAAGGTCCAAACCGGGGTGTTCAACGAAGACATGGATCTATCCTTCACGGGCGAGCCGCTGGCGATGTCCTGGTTTGCCATGCCGGAATGGCGGCAGCCCCCTCATCTCAGAGAACCATCCGGACGACGCGGCCGGATCGAAACGCATGAACTCGAGAGCGCTGCCCTGGGTTCCAAACACACGATCGACGTGTATCTGCCCGCGGGATACGACGAGGGACAACGTCGGTACCCCGTGCTGTATGTTCACGGCGGGGACGCGGCCCGGCGAGATGGCCAATACGTGGAATCACTCGACAACCTGGTCGGCACGACCGTGCGGCCGATGATTGCGGTGTTTATCCGCGGCAGCTCGATGGGCCAGCCGAAGTATCCCGAGATGTTCGGAAAGGAACTCGTGCCCTTCGTGGACGAAAAATATCGAACGATCGCCGCGGCGGATGCTCGGGCGAATTTCGGGGGCGGATTTTCCGCGTTTGACGCGACGATCTGCACGTTTAAGAACCCGGGATTGGTCGGAAAGCTAGCCGTCCAATCGCTCTACATATTCGAGTTTTTACGCGTCATGCTGGAGCCGATGCCGTCGGCATCGGAACTGCCGTTGACGATCTACATCGAATGGGGGCGGTACGATCTGCACAATCCGCACGAGGCATGGGACGTTCGCAAGAGCGACGAGGAGTTCGTGAAAGAGCTGCGCGAGAAGGGTTTTGCGGTGTCCGGTGGTGAAGTTGTGGACGGAACCGGCTGGCCGAGCTGGCGCAATCGAACGGACGTAGTTCTTAAGTTCCTGTTTCTGAAGGAATCGAGCCCGCCGTAACGGCGGGCCGCTGTCTCGGCATCGAGTAGCATGGTCTAACACCACCGCCGCTCAGTTGGCAGAGCAGCGGTTTTGTAATTTTTGCCGCGCCTTCACTCGCTCGCTGCAAATGCGATTCCAGATTCGCCAAGGCCGCTCGAAGGCGCAGCTTAACGCCCGAAGATGCCCTTCCGGTTGTCGCGACAACCATCTGGCCGGCGGGTATTCTCGGATTTGCCATCGGCCTCTCGTGCGTTGGGGTCGAATGACAACGGCTTGATCGTGCGGCTCGTGCGGCATACTGCTTGGGGCTAAACAAATGAGTTCGGTACAGTCCTCGACCCGGCTTTCAGACCGCGTGTTCTTCAGTCTCGCCGGCGTATGGTTCGTCTCGCTGACCTTTGTCGGCTTCTCGAAGAGCTTCTTTCTCCGTGCATCGCCGGAGCCTCTTCCCACACATCTGATCGTCCATGGTGTCGTGTACTCCGCCTGGGTTGTGTTGTTTCTCGTCCAAGCACTGTTGATCTCCACCCATCGCGTGCGTTGGCATATGTTGCTCGGCGCTGCATCGGCGTTTCTCCTGATACTCATGATTCCGGTCGGGTTTCATGTGGTGCTGGTCAAGGCGGTGGCTGGCGACACGAGTGTCGATGAGGCGGGGGCGAATCTCACCGTCCTGACGCTGGGCTTTTCGTTCGCGTTTGCCGGGCTCGCATATCGAAGGCGGCCCTTGTTCCATAAACGGCTGATGCTATGCGCGACCTGGTGCTGACGGTCGCGGCGGCGGATCGGGTCGCGGCCATTCTTGGTCTCGATGACGTGCGGCCCGTCCGAAAGCTTCTCGCCCTTGCTCCTGCCATAGCTCTCGTCGGCTACGACGCATTCTTTCAGCGGCGGCGGATACTCGTCTTCAGTCTTTCTTTGCTCGCTCTCGTCTGGCTTGTCGACTGGTATATCATTTCCGACTTCGTCTTTCTTCACCCGACAGGCGAAAGAATCATCCGTGTGCTGGCGGAGATCTTTGTCTGGTGATTCAATGCATTGCCCGAACAGGGGGCATGAAACGGCCGAGCAGCTCCTTCATGATTGCAAACCGATCCGCCTGAACGTCCTGGTTGTTGTTCCTTAACCGAAGGAATGTCTCGTTGAAAACAGATTCGGCTTGGTGCAGTTTGGAGCAGCAATCATTGTAACCGTACGTCAGTTCCCGTATGCTTTTGATGTACGCACGGTTGGCGTCCGGTGTTTCGCGGCCCGCGTTGCAGCTGCTTAAGTGCTTATTTTACAATGATTTGCCACCGTAGCTCAGTTGGCAGAGCAGCGGTTTTGTAAACCGCAGGTCGTCGGTTCGAATCCGACCGGTGGCTATGTACAATAAGTATCGACGACCCGAGGCTTACGGGGACCTGCCGACGTTCGGCAGTGCGGTCCGAGGCGAAAAAGAGCGCGGTCAATGACCGCGCTCTGCAACGCGGAGGTCGCACATACCGAAAGCGCCGACGTATCGAAAACGTGAGGGCCGCAACCAAGCCCTCATCACCCTCACTGACTCGGTCACGAAGCGCCGCCGGGATTTCTGGCTCGGCGAGCACGGGACGGCCGAGAGCCGTGAGCTGTACCACCGGGTCATCGCCGAGTGGGAAGCTAACGGACGACGCTTCCCCGCGGCCGCCTCAAGCCGGGCGGCACCCGAGGCCCCCGCCGGGTCAATGCTGGTCGCTCTCCTGCGTGACTTCTACCGGTGGGCTAGCTAGGCGCAACTACGACGAGGGCGAACTCCGGTCGTTCCAAGTCGTGATGGTCCTGATGCGCCGCTACTACGGACGAACGCCCGCCGCCGCATTCGGACCCAAGAAGCTCACCGCAGGACTTGGTCGACGCGGTCCTTCCCAACCTGAATCGTCCCGTTCGTGCCTTGGTTGAGCTTCAGCTGCTTATCCGCACAATTCGTCGGGGGCCGGCGAGAGGTGATCCAACGGACCTCGTAAGATCATGCGCCGGCGATCATGCAAGCGCGAGATGCTTCATCTTGCTTGTCCTCATCATTGTGATGGTTAGGGGCATATTGAAGGATGTGCAGGTTCAACAATTGCGAGAGCGCCCGACACGCGGCCTTGCCTCGCACACTCGTGCCACATTCGTCAACTTTGGGCGAGTAGATTCCGATTCCCATGCGGCCCGGCACAACGGCCATCAGCCCTCCGGAGATTCCGCTCTTGGCGGGAATTCCCACGCTGTGAATCCACTGCCCGGATGATTCATACAGACCACAAGTGTACATGATGGTGAGCACGTCGCGGAGACTGCGAGCAGAAATCGCCCGCTCACGGGTCCGGGGATTGACGCCGCCGTTCGCGAGCGTCGCGGCCATTGTCGCAAGCCCGGAAGACGTCACGTTGACCGAGCACTGCTGAAAGTACAGGTCAAGCGTTTCGTCTATGTCATGGTGCAGCACGTTAAAATTGCGCATGAGGTATGCAATCGAGCGATTACGGTCGCTGGTGTTTTTTTCCGAAACGAGACTTCCATATTTACCGTTGGCACGGCTCCCAGCTCTTGGCGGGCAGGCCGACGGAATACGCCCATTCGCCCGCATAATCGTACATTCCGCACGTATACATCACGGTGAGGATGTCGCGGATGTATTGGGCATCGACGGCCCGTTCATTGGTGAGCGGGTTGACGCCGCCGTTGGCCAGCGTGGCGGCCATGACCGCCAGGTCGCGGCAGTTGGCCAGCGTCGAGCATTGCTGGAAATAGAGTCGAGGATCTGCTCGACGTTTGAACCGATCATCCCTAAATTCAGCATGAGGTGAGCGATCGCTCGATTGCGGTGGCCGGTGGTCCGCTCCGACATGAATACGGACATGTCCACGTCCACGTCGTGTCCGACGTATTTGCGGAACATATCGAGCACTCGGTTGAGGCGGGCCGTGGGATCATTTCCTTTGACCAGGCTGGTGGTTGCGATGGCGCCGGCGTTGACGCACGGATTGTGCGGTCGATTGACCGCATCGAGCTTGATGATCGAGTTGAAGGCATCGCCCGTGGGCTCAACCCCGACACGTTCGAGTACGGCATCGCGTCCATGGTCCTCCAGCGCCAGGCCGTAGACGAAGGGCTTGGAGATCGACTGCATGGTGAAACGGTGGTCAAAGTCACCAATTTCATATACCTGACTGTCCGTCGTGACGACGCAGATTCCAAACCACTCCGGATTGGCCCGGGCCAACTCAGGGATGTAGCTGGCTACCTCGCCTTCACCGAAGTCGCGATACCGCAGGTGCAGTTCGTTGAGCCCGGCCAACAGAGGAAATCGCTCGGTGCTTTGCCGGATGGAGATCGACTCCATGCGTTTGGGATCGGTGTTCATCGAAAAGCGCTCCGTTCAGAATTCACGAGGCGGACTACTCAAGGGCCGCCGTCGGTGTTGGCACGGCCTGGCGATGGTTGCCAGGCCGTGCCACCCGTTGACGAATCAGTTCGAGAAAAGCAACTCCCGATACGTCGGAAGGGGCCAAACCCGGGAATCGACAATGGATTCCAGTCGATCGCTCAATTCGCGCACCGCGTCCATGGCCGGGCGTAGGCTGGTCGCCGCTAATGTCGCCACGTCGAGCGGGTTGCCATTGGTTCGGATTTCCATCGCCGTCTGAAGCTCATCCGAGGCCTTGATGAATTCATTGATGAGCACGTCGAGTTCGTGCAAACCCTTTTCCTGCCGCAGGGCCTTGATGCCCGCGTTCTTGCTTGCGGCCACTGCGGAGGAGAGCTCGCCCTGATAGATCATGCAAGCCGGCAGGATCGTTGTACGGGCCATGGACAGCATCGTTTCGGCCTCGATGCGCAGCTCAGTGGTGAATTTCTCCGCGTGAATGCGCACTCGGGCGGCGAGTTCGGCTTCACTTATCACGTTGTACTTGGAGAACAACTTTGCCGCGCGCTCACTATCGAAAGCGCGAAGGGCGTCGGGGCAATTGGTGTTGTTGGGGAGTTCCCGGCGGGCGGCTTCCGCGTGCCAGGCTTCACTGTAGCCATCGCCGTCGAACAGCACACGCTTGTGACCGAGGATAACGCCCTGAAGCACGTTTCGGACGGCCGAATCCAGGTTGTCACGCGACCGCTTGCCGGCCAGTTCGCCTTCGATGGCCGTGGCGATTTCGTCCAGGCTCTCGGCCACGATGGTGTTGATGACCGTGTTGGGCCAGGCGCAGGACATGGAGCTGCCGACGGCGCGGAATTCGAACTTGTTACCGGTGAAGGCGAATGGCGACGTGCGATTGCGATCCCCGGCGTGCCGGACAAGCTGCGGCAGGGACGGTGCGCCCAGATTCAGAGCCTCCCGCGAAAGCGTGCGCTTCGGCGCGCCGTTCTCGAGCTGCTCAATGATGTCGGTCAGCATGTCACCCAGGAAGATCGACATGATCGCTGGCGGGGCCTCGTGCGCGCCCAGGCGGTGGTCATTCCCTGAGGAGGCCACCGAGCCCCGCAGAAGGTCGGCGTGCCTGTCGACCGCGGCGATGACGGCGCAGAGGAACACCTGAAACTGGGCATTCGCGTGCGTCTGAACGCGCGGGTCGAGCAGGTTGACGCCGGTGTCGGTGCACATCGACCAGTTGTTATGCTTGCCCGATCCATTGATGCCGGCGAAGGGCTTCTCGTGCAGCAGAGCCCGCAGGCCGTGGCGCGGGGCGACGCGACGCAGCTTATCCATCACGATCATCTGGTGGTCGCAGCCGAGGTTGGCTTCCTCAAAGAGAGGGGCCAGTTCGTATTGCCCAGGAGCCACTTCGTTGTGACGGGTCTTGACCGGCACTCCCAGCCGAAACAGAGTGGCTTCGACTTCGGCCATGTAGGCGCGGACTCGTTCGGGGATGGTCCCGAGATAGTGATCGGAGAGTTGCTGATGCTTGGCGGCGGGAGCGCCGAAAAGCGTTCGATTGCACAGGATGAGGTCCGGGCGCTTGTTATAGAGCCTTTCATCGACAAGAAAGTATTCCTGCTCCGGACCGATGGCGGTCATGACGCGCGAGACGCCGCGATCGGTACCGAACAGCCGGAGAATGCGCATGGCCTGTTTGGAAAGTGCGTCGATGGAGCGAAGGAGCGGTGTCTTCTTGTCGAGGGCCTCGCCGGTCCACGACACGAAGGCCGTCGGTATGCACAGCGTCACGGCGTTGCCCGATCGGTCCAGGAAGGCGGGACTGGATGGATCCCACGCGGTATAGCCCCGTGCTTCATTGGTCGCCCGGAGACCGCCGGAAGGAAAACTCGAGGCGTCCGGCTCGCCTTGAAGCAGATCACCGGCGCCGAAGCTCAAAATGTCGCCGCCGTTGCCGTCGGGAATCACCAATGCCTCGTGCTTTTCGGCCGTCGCGCCGGTCAGGGGCTGAAACCAGTGGGAATAATGCGTGGCGCCCCGCTCCATGGCCCAGTCGCGCATGACCCTGGCCACGGATTTGACGACCGCCGGATACAACGATTCTCCCCTCCGAATCGTGTTCATTAGGGATTGAAAATCGCCCTCGGGCAGACGCTCGCGCATCACACGCTCGGAAAAGGTGTCCTCCCCAAAGGAGCCTCGAGGACTCGTTCGGGGAGCCGTTTCCGTTATACTCCGCAGAACCAAGCTGCGGCCGTTCAATCCAGAGTGTCCGTTTCGGTCTTTCGGAGTCGCGCGCCGGGTCCGGCGGCCATTGGTCATCCCAATCTGCGTGGTGGTGGACATTTTTTGCCTCTCCTGTCTTTAGGGTGCCTTAAGAATTCATTCCCGTCGGGGGCCTCGTGCTGCCGCAGGAGGCCTTGCAACCTAAGAAACACGGAATGTGACCCGATAGCGCAAAAAGCTTCCGAGATGTGGATTGGGCCTCATTTGGGGCCCGCAGAACTGGATTTCAGTCCGTCGGAAACTACACTGCCCGCCATGACCAGCCCTCTTACACAGCAGGTTACCGCGATTCTCGAACGGCTTGACGCGGGGGAGGCTAAGGCTGCCGAGGAACTGTTGCCGCTGGTGTACACGGAGCTGCGGTCAGCCGCGGGGAGGCTGTCCGAAGCCAACCGTCCAACCACACGCTTCAACCGACGGTACTGGTGCACGAAGCCTATCTGCGTCTGGTGAGCGGGGAACCAGGTCGTCCGGGGATGTGGTCTGGGCGCGCTCATTTTTGCCGCGTTGCAGCGATGGCGATGCGCCAGATTCTGGTCAATCACGCCCGGGACAAACGGGCGGCCAAGCGCGGGGGCGACGATGACCGCCAGCGCATCACGCTTAGCGACGTGGGGACGTCCGGCGAGTCGAGTGAGGCCGATTTTCTTGACGTTCACGACTCCTTGGAGAAGTTTGGAGAACTCGATTAACGGCAGGCTTCGATTAGCGAATTGCGATTCTTCGCCGGGCTCACGGTCCCGGAAATTGCGGACGTGCTCGGCGTGTCAAAGCGCACGGTGGAACTGGATTGGAAAATGGCCAAGAGCTGGCTGGCCGCGCATCTCAAATCGGCGACCCAGACCTAGAGTCGCGCCGCGTATGTTTCGCGTAGAGTCAAGGTCGCAGGCGCCCAACGAAATATCGATCAAGGAGAGGAAACTCGTGACGCCCGAACGATATCAACTGATCAAGTTAGCGTTCTTTGAGGCTTCTGCCGCCAAGGGGGAGGCGCGCGAGGCGGTGCTCCAGCGGCATTGCCACGACGACGCCTCGCTTCGACGCGAAGTCGAGAATCTCCTTGCCGTCCGTGCGCTGGACACGTCCGAAGTCAACGTGCCTTTCCAGCCTGACGCCCCCGGCATCGCGCAGATTTATGAAGCCGGAACCCGCCGCCGGCTGTTTGGAGAGGGCCATCCGGAATTGACTTATTCGCTGAACGATATCGGGGATGCCATGATGGATCGGGGCGACTACGCGGCCGCGGAGCCTTATCTGCGCGAGTCCATGGGAATATCTCTGGCGGCCTTCCCGCCGGGTCATCATCGCCGTGCGGTCGCACAGAACTTGTGGAGCAAATGCCGTGCCGGCCAGGGCGCATTCGCCGAGGCGGAGGAGGCCCTGATGGCGGCGAACGAAGTCTTCTTTCGCGTGAGGTCTCGCACAAGGTCCTGGCGCGACTGAATCTCGCCGGATTGGTCACGCTCTATGAGTCGTGGGACGCGGCTGAACCAAATACCGGAAAGGCCCAGAAGGCGGCGGAATGGCGCGAGAAGCTGACGACGTTCAAGTCGACGGCAAAGATTGATACCGTGCTCCAGGACGGCGATCCAGGATAGCTCGTCCAGAATCACCTCCGCGATACGGGCTCCTTGGGATCATCGAACTGAGCGTAGAATGAGTCCCTAGCCCAGGCCCGATCCACACCACGGGACGTTTCAGTCAGCCCGAAAATTTCCTCGGCGGATGCTCTTGAGGACGATGTCGAGTGCGACGACGCGGACAAGTGGACGAGGATGGCAACCCGCGACGAATGCGCTTGTGGGACAATAAGCAACCGCCCCCGAGAATGCGTCCGGTACGATCTGCGATCGACCTCGATCCCGACGCTGCCGAATCAGACGTAGGGCCAACAGAAGATGAACTGGATGCGAGTGAGGAACAATCGGATTCACAGACGAGGACGATTCCGAGGCGTCCGGACCGCGTGGATGTGGTACGCGCGGCCGCGTTCGGCTGACGACGACGGCTCTCGTGCGGCTGATCAACCCGTCTCGCTTGATGTCCACAATAGCGACGTTTGCGGCTATGTTGAGCGTATCGTGAGCACCCTCGGCCTTGCCGAAACGTCCGAGGGCCGGGCATTGATCTTCGCCGCCGCGGCGCACGACCTTGGGAAGGTCCGACTGCCCGCTTCTTGGCTCTCTGGCGAAGCGGCTTTTGGAGCCCGGGGTTGCCAGGACAGACGAGAGTGAGGCGCATGCGGAGAAAACTCTGCATATCGCCTCGTGGGGGGCCGACGGGCTGAGTCTTAACGGCGCGGGCTGGTCGGACAGGCGGTTTCCTGGGATACTATATGTTCATCGCGGGTCGCGGGGTGGGCTTCGTTGATCAATTGATGATTGGTGCGGGTGTGCCCGCCGTTGTTTGTTCTTTTTGGAGCAATGGAATGAGGTTTGCGGAGGTGCAATGGTTCGGATTGGGGGTCGTGGGCGTCCTGTTCGCGGCGGCGAGGGTCTCCGGACAAGTCGTCCCGTGGGACGTGTATGACGATCCGCTGTCGGATTCGGTGTGTGACGTGGTGAACGTGGCCAACGGGGAGCTGGTGGTTCTCAGTTCGACAGGCGAATTGGTGCTGGTCACCGGGAGTGACGTGATTTTGGTGGACACGTTTGTCGATTTGGACGGCAACGTGTTCTACCTGGAAGAGCCCGCCGGGATCATCGATTTCGCGACGGACGACGACGGGTTGCGGTCGCTGTGGTGGCTGTCGCTCAACGGGGCGGTGGTCCACGTCGACGGATTCACGGGCGAGCCGTCGGTGACCGATACGTTTCCCAGCGAGTATAGTGATGTTCCTTGTGACGCGTGCGAGTTCTGGGACGATCCGTCGGTGTGCGAGGAGCCGCCGCCCGATGGTGATGGCGACGGGTTTCCGGTGCCGATCTCGTTGTGCGGGGCGGACTCGAGCGCGTCGATGGCCATGACGGGCCTGGGGCTCGCTCTCATGGCGGTTCGGCGCCGACGGCTCGGTTAGGCGAACATTGAGGGTCGGAATCGTCGTTTTGGCCGCATGCAAAGCAGGGGCGACTTGACGTGGCCGGTATAGGGGGCTTCAATAAGGTCAAGATTGGCCTGTGGTGCAATTGGCAGCACGTCTGACTCTGGATCAGAAGGTTCTAGGTTCGATTCCTAGCAGGCCAGGTGACAGGCGAGTGACACTCGCCTGTTTTCTTGCGCGGTGAGCGCTCGAAAAACCCTTTGTTTTGCCGGCTCTTATCGCATTCGATGCATTTTCGATGACTCGCGCCGCTTCTTGCGCTGAATTCACTCACGCTTGACGGAAACGCAGCGTTTTGCACGTTTGCGTGTCCCATTTGATCACGTATTTGGTCCTGCGATTTTCGCCCGATCGGCGTATCGCCGCCCGCAAACCGCGAAGCCGGAGCCGCTAGCTTGTGCCACTGCCAGCGGGTAGGGCGCACTCTGCCCCCAGCAGTGCCGCGGCCGTCAGGGAGGTATTGGACGCTCGCCATGTCAACCGGCGTTTTGACCTTTGCACTTGGACCTTTACATTTCCTCAATGCTCCGCCGCGACCTGCCTGTCATTCTCTTCAGCGCCGCCTACATGGTGGTCTTTGTCGGCCTCTCGCTCACCCGCCAGAACTACGAATTCATCCTCTACGCCGCGGTCGTCGTCGCGCTGGCCGCATGGATTCTCTACAAGCAGCGCACCGTCCAGTTTGACTCGGTGACGTTGTGGGGCCTGTCGCTGTGGGGTCTGCTGCACATGGCCGGCGGCAACCTGCGCGTGGGCGGCGGCGTTCTCTACAACCTCCAGCTCATCCCCGTCGTGCTCCGCTACGACCAGCTCGTCCACGCCTTCGGCTTCGGCACCGCCACTCTGGCCTGCTTCCACATCCTCCGCGGCATGCTCCGCCCCGACATCGTCGCTCCCCCCGCTTTCCGTGAGAGAGACATGGGCGTGACGGCCTCCCATTCCCCCTCTCCCCTTGGGAGAGGGGCAGGGGTGAGGGCTGGCCTTGACGCGAGGCCTGGTTGTCCTGGTCGCTTCACCTTGACCATCCTGGTGATCCTCATGGGCTGCGGCGTGGGCGCGATCAACGAAATCGTCGAGTTCATCGCCGTCAAACTCATGCCCGAAACCAACGTCGGCGGCTACGAGAACACCCTCTGGGACCTGGTCTTCAACCTGCTCGGGGCCACCGTCGCCGCCACCTGGGCCTCCACCTCGCGCTTCGAGACCCGTGCCACTGCGCCCATTAGCTGATTCTACTCGACGCGGGCGGGCGGCGCATGTCCACCATCGGTGGCGCCCGATCTGTGCGCGGATAAATCGTGCATCGTCGCCCGTCGGCTTGCAAACTTCACGAGCGACGGCAGGTCATGTCCGTCCCGCGAGGCCGAAGAAAGCAAACGCCTCTTTTTCATCCGCGCAGAAGCGGAGCAGCTTGGTCAGCTTCATTAGTTCAAAGACTTTCATGATCTCCGGCCGCACGCCGCACAGGACGTACGAGCCCTTGATGGCCTGGCACTTCTTGTGCAGGTTCATCAACATGCCGATGGCCGAGGACGACAAAAACTGAACCTTGCTGAAATCGAGGATCAGCTTCTTTCGGTCCATCTGGTCGACCAGTTTGAAGAGTTGCTCGCCGATGGCCTCGATCTGATAGGTGTCCAGCAGGCGAGCCTCCTGGAAATCGACGATGGTAACGTCCAGCATCTTCTGGGTGACGATCTTGGGGGCAGTGGCCATCAGGTTTCCTCAGCTTGAGTCGTGATCCAAGTCGCGATCCTTGCCCGACCCGCTCGGCAGGCCATCGTACTCGAAAACCCGCGGGAAATCTCCATCGGGTCAAGTCTGAACAGAGGCGCGCAAGCAAGCGGTTTTACCGTTTCCCGGGCTGAAAAAACCCGCTCCCTTACGGTCGCGGCTCTGATTGGATGCAAACTTGACCAGTACCGATGGCCCTAAACGGAAAAGACGGTGACGCCGACGACGTGTTCATTCCCCCTCGCAATACCGTCCACCACGTCCTGGGCGGGCTTGGTGTCCAGCTTGATCTGAGCGCAGGCCCCTTCGGCGCCTTCGAAAATAACGTTCTCCATTTCCTCGACGTTGATGCCCGCGGCCCGGATCACCCCAAGGACGTGCGCCAGCACCCCTGGCCGGTTGCGGTGCCGGACGACCAGCAGACAGCGGGCCGGTGAGCGGACGCAAAGGTTGACGCAATTCTCAACGCGACCGGTGCGCATATAGGTCTCGACGATGCGAACGGTTTCCTCGGCAATCGCGTTTTGGGCTTGGTCGGTCGATGCCCCGATGTGATGCGTGCCGTAGACGATTCCGCAGGCGCTGATGATCGTGTCGACAAATGCCCCGTCGGAACCCGCGGGTTCATTGGGGAAGACGTCAAGGCCGGCGCGAAGCCCTCGTTCGGTGATTGCCTTGCCTAGGGCTGCATAATCCACCACGTCCGCGCGGGCGGTGTTGATGACGTAGGAACCGGGTCGAAGGCTGTTGAGCGCCGCGGCATTGACGAGACTCTTCGTTTCCGGAGCGGCAGCGAGGTGAACCGTCAGGATGTCGCAGCGGGAGGCCACCTCGTTGACGCTGGCGCATGCCGTAATACCCCATTCGGCGGCCTGCTCTTTGGTGAGCGAACGGCTCCACGCGACAACGGGCATCCCAAAGGCCTTCGCGCGAATGGCCACCTCCTGACCGATCTGGCCCATGCCGAGGATTCCGATGGTGCGGCCTTTCAAGCCCCGCGCCTTGGAATAATCCTTCTTACTCCATTTGCCGGCCCGAAGGTCAGTGACGTTTTCCACGATCCGGCGATCGAGGGCCAGGATGAGCGCAAACGTCAACTCGGCCACGGCCACCGCGTTCTTACCAGGGCAATTGGATACGAAGATGCTTCGCCGGGCGGCGGCGGCCACGTCGATGGTGTTGAAGCCGGCGCCCGCGCGGACGATGAGGTTGAGGCTGGCCCCAGCGGCCATGATCGGTTCGGTGACTTTTCCGCTACGAACGATCAGGATGCCACAGCCGGTTTGGGCGACGGCGTCGCGAAGATCGTTGTCCTTGAGGCCAGGCTGATAGATTACCTCGCACCCGGCCTTGTGAAGGCCTTGTACGCCGATCTCTTCGAACTTGTCGGCAATCAGGGTTTTCACGAGTGGTCTCGTCGTGCGCGGATCATACGATGTCATTGTGAGCGCTTCGTTCGGCCGTTGCAAGGAAGGATCGGCGTGCGACGCAGCGACCGACTGGAAAGTCGGTCCCACAATCTAATCAACGGGCGGTCAGTTAAGCGGGATGGCCAGGCGCAGTTTCCAGAAGGCAAGCAGAAGAATGAAATCCAGGGTGAAGATGAGGCCACCGAGAAAGAAGCCGACCCAGGACCAACTCGATCGATCGTTTCGTCGCTGGCCGGCACTGCTCCACCCCAGCAAGAAGCCCAGGGCGCTGGGAGCCATCGAGAGGAGCAAGCAGGCGAGAAGTAAGGGGACGAAGCGGCTGCCGACGCCGTAGGTGATCTGGTCCAGGTCACTATTCCAATTGCGAGCGGTTAAGAGGGCGGCACACAAAAAGGGTATGGCCGAAACGACTGCCAGCGTCAGAGCGGCCTTAGCCTGAACGTCGAATTTTCGCAGTGAAGCAAGCAGGTCAAACACCTCCGAGAGTGCGCCGAACCAAGTCTCGCGGTTCCGCGGGACACGCCCCCCGGAATATCCATCGGCAAGTCGGGATATGGCCCCATGTTGGGCATGTTGTCAAGCCCGATAATCAACTCCACGATGACGGATATTTGTCTCTGGTCGGAGCCGCGCGGTAAGGAAGCGGTACGGTGGGCGGGGCGGAACCACCCCGTTCACATGCGGGTGCGAGCGAACCGGACCCCCCGCCGGTCACGGCTCATTGCTTTGTTCGGATTCTGTTCTAAATTTGATCTCGATGTTGGGATGAATCACTCATCATAAGGAGCAACGCGATGGAAGCACATTTGCCTAAGGCGACCGAACAGCACCGCAAGTTGCAGGCATTAGCCGGGGAATGGAGCGGCGAGGAGACGATCCATCCCTCGCCGTGGGACGCGAAGGGGCGAAAGGCGACGAGCAAGACTCGTGCGCGAATGGACCTTGGCGGGTTTTTTCTGATTGCCGATTACGAGCAACACGGCCCGGATGGCACGGTCTGCTATGCGGGGCACGGGGTCTACGGTTGGGACCCCAAGGCCGAGAAGTACACGATGCACTGGTTCGACGTGTGGGGGATGGACCCCGGCGCCCCCATGCTGGGGACATGGGAGGGCAAGACGCTGCGGTTCGACCACAAACACGAGCGCGGGTACAACCGGTACATTTATGTGTTCGAGGCCGATGGGAGATACGCCTTCCGGATCGAGATGTCGCAGGATGGCAAGAATTGGGCCCCGTTTATCGACGGAACGTACCAGCGGAAGTAATCTGATTGCAGTTGGGGCCCTTCAGAACCGTTCTTCGGGAGGTTGGCGTGCGCGCTCTGGTTTGTTTGCTCGTCGTTTCGTGCCTGGTCTGGTCGAACACCGGCTGCGCGAGTCGTCACGTGAACGCCCGCATCGATTGCTGCGCTTCCGACAGCGGCTACTGTTACTACGCCCGTCAAAGACCGCATAATAACAAGGAGGTTTTGTTCGTGGTGGCCTTTTCGGGTGGCGGGACGCGGGCGGCGTCGTTGTCGTACGGCGTCCTGGAGGAACTGGCCCGGACCGAGATTGGTCCGCCCGATCACCGACGGCGCATGTTGGATGAGGTCGATGTGATTTCGTCCGTGTCCGGCGGAAGCGTTACCGCCGCGGCCTATGCCTATTACGGCGACGCGGTGTTTCACGAATACGAGTCGCGATTTCTCAAACGCAACGTGCAAGGGGCCTTGATCGGGGATTTGTTGAACCCGTTGAACTGGCCGCGGCTGGGTTCGCCCAACTTCGGCCGATCGGATCTGGCCGCCGAATACTATGATCGTATCCTTTTTAACGGAGCGACGTTTGGCGACTTGTGCACGAAAACCGGCCCTTTTGTGGTCATTAATGCCACCGATGTGACGACGGGTGCCCGTTTCGAGTTTACGAAGGATAACTTTGAGCTGATCTGCTCCGATCTGGATCGCTATCCGATCTCACGAGCCGTCGCCGCCTCGTCAGCGGTTCCCGTTGTGCTGAGCCCCATTACGCTAAACAACTACGCCGGCGGTTGCAACTATCAATTGCCGCATTGGCTCGAGCTCGCCCAGGCGCAGGACGGAGTGTGCGACCGGCTGCTGTTCCACGCTCAGGAAGTTCTTTCCTACCAGAATCGGCATGGCCGCCCCTACATTCACCTGGTCGATGGTGGCGTGTCGGACAATCTGGGTTTGCGAGCGGCTCTAGATGTCATGATGGCCCTCGAGCTGGACGACGATCACGCCCGCCTTTTTGAACTCGACCGGGTGCGAAAGATCGTGTTCGTCGTAGTCAACGCCCGGGCCATGCCGGATCGAGGGTGGGACCAAAAGGAATCGCCGCCGAATTTTATCGAGCTGGCCGCGGCCAGCTCGGCGATTCCCATCAGCCGCTACTCCTACGAGACCATCGAACTGATGAAAGACATGGTGGCTCGCTGGTGCCATGCATTCGGCGAAGAGGAATCGGAAAAACTAGCTCCGGGACACGATGCGAGCCACCCCCGAATCACGTTCTATCCGATCGTCGTTCGGTTCGAGGATATCGCGGACCTGGAAGAACGATCGTATTTTCTGAACCAGCCGACGAGCTTTGCCCTTCCGGACGAGGCCGTCGATCGCCTCCGCGGCGTGGCCGGGCAATTACTGCGGGAGTCGGCGATGTACCAGAAACTGATGCATGACCTTGGGGAGGGTGCCGTGGTAGAAAGGCCCTCAAATCCTGATTTCGCGTCGGCGGAGCACTGAACCGCCTACTCTTAGGTAATGCACCGATGTCCAATTTCGCCGTCGAACGGATCGATCACGTCGAAGTCTTCGTCAAGGACCTCGAGGCCGCGGCGGCGTGGTATGAACGGGTGCTGGGACTGAAGCGCCTCCGACTCTGGGAGGGCGAACCGATCATGATCAGCGCGGGTGACACCAAGCTGGCACTTTTTCAATCCGAAGGCGCCCAGGGCGGCGGGGACCGCTTCGGTCCGCCGTCGGGGAGCGGTTGGCATCGGGTGGCCTGGCGAACTTCGAAGGACGGCTTCGAGGCGGCGCAGAACCACCTACGGGCACGCGGCGTATCATTCCGTGGCCCGATCGATCATGAGGTGGCGTTTTCGATCTACTTTGCCGATCCCGAAGGCAATCCGCTGGAAATCACCTATTACGTCTAGCGGAGTGAGGGATCGGCTATGGACCACCTGTCCTCCTACAGGGCCAGCCATTTCCGATACATCCGCCGCACGGAATCATCCACGTCCCACGCCGCCAACTCCGATTTCGAGACCCATGCAAGTTGCCGGGACTCCTCGCTGACCGTGTACGCGTCGTGGCCACGGACCTGGCATAGGAAACGCACGTCGTAGTGGAAATGCTCGGCGTCGTGGCCACGGGCGGGAATGGCGTGAACGTCCAGGTCGAAAATGTCCTCCGATACCGCCGAGATCGACGCGATGCCCGATTCCTCCCGGGCCTCGCGCAGGGCAACCGAAAGCGGGTCGGGATCGCCGTCGGCGTGTCCGCCGAGTTGCAGCCACTTGCCGAGCTTCTTGTGAAACGTCAGTAGGGCGCGTTCGCCGGATTCATCCAACAGCCACGCGGAACCGGTGACATGGCCGATGGAAAGAGACCGCTCGAAACAGTCCGAATGGGCCCGGACGAATTCGCTGATGCGCCGATGGGCGTCGGCCTCGGCGTCGTCAACCGACCGATAGCGCTCAAGCTGTTCCAACAGGAGCCTTCGGTGCACGTCGGTCCTCCTCTTATTGGCGTCCGTTGGATGGTACGGCGCAATCCCACGAATGGCGATCCACTGATCGGAATGATACCATCGCGCTCTGATGCCACCGTCGGACCCCGCACAACACCGCGCCGTAGTCATCCGCAATGCTCGGGTGATCGATCCGTCGGTACAACGCGACGAAATCGCCGACGTAGCGGTTGTCGAGGGGGTCATTGCGAAAAATGCACCGGCCAACGCCCTTGTAATCGATGCGACAGGTCTGCTCGTTTGTCCCGGTCTTTGGGACATCCACGTTCACCTGCGCGAGCCGGGCCAAACGCACAAGGAAACGATCGAGACGGGCACTCTAGCGGCGGCTCGAGGCGGATTCACCTTCGTGGCCTGCATGCCCAACACAAAGCCACCGATTGATGACCCGGACACCGTGCGGTTTGTCTTGGATCAGGCCCGCCGCCTGGGGCACTGCGAGGTAGGGCCGGTCGCCTGCATCACCCGTGGCCGGTCGGGGCGGGATCTCACTGACTTTGCCGCACTACTCGACGCCGGCGCCGTGGGCTTCAGCGACGACGGCGACGGGGTCGAAGATGACGCGGTGATGCTCGCGGCGTTCGAGCGAGCTTGCAAACTCGACGCATTGCTCATCCAACATTGCGAATATAGGAGCATCTCGGCAGGCGGGGTCATGCACCTCGGTGAGGTGTCGCGACGAATCGGCCTGCCCGGTCTCGACCCGCGCTCGGAAGAGGCCATGATCGAACGCGACATCGACCTCTGTCGGCGCACCGGCGGACGTTATCACGTCGCCCACATCTCAACCGCCAAGGCCGTGGACTTGGTTCGTCGAGCCAAGGCTGAGCGTCTGCCGGTTACAACGGAGGTGTGTACCCACCACCTCGTGTTGACCGACGAGGCCTGCTCGACGGTCGACCCGAACACCAAGATGCATCCGCCGCTTCGGACTAGGGAAGATGTCGACGCCTGCCGGCGAGGGCTGCTGGACGGCACGATCGATTGCATCGTGACCGATCACGCTCCGCACGCCGCCGAGGAAAAGAGCCTTGGATTCCTGAAGGCTCCGGCGGGGATCATCGGGCTGGAAACGGCACTGGGACTGGCAATCCACGCAATGATCGAAGCCGGACAAGCCGACTGGTCTAGAGTGATCAGCTGGTTCACAACCGGACCGGCCCGCGTTCTGAAAAGGTCTCCACCCACGATTCACGAAGGAGCATCGGCCAATCTGACGCTTATTGATCCAAAAAGCCAATGGACCGTTGATCCATCAAACCTGGCCTCGAAAAGCCGCAACACGCCATTTTCGGGTTGGAAATTGCACGGAAAACCTCTAGGTACGATCCGTGGCCGCGAACTTCGGCTGGATCGGCGGGATCACCTAGCCGGCGGGCTACCCTCCAACCGCCTGTAAAGTGGGAACCTAACGGGCGTCCACCTCTCGCGACGACAAAAGTCGGCGTGGCTAGTTTGAAGCAACTTCGGTTCACCGCCTGTACAGAATTGGTCCGCTAGGACTGGCGATAGGGAAGTTTGGATTGACACCGGCGCGAGGGTTGTTATGATGGGCACCTTCTATGATGGGAGGGGTGAAGCTCCGTCGCCCGGGCGGCGCGGAGTTGCATACAATTATCCTGGCGAGGGCGGAGCAAGAAAAGCAACGTCAGGAATTATCGAGGGTGTTGATCGCGCAGTGAATGCGCGATTAGAGTCAAAATCGACTTCGCGGGTTAGGACGGACCCCGAACAACTCGATGACACGGATGCGTCGAGTGAGCATGAGGCGAGGGAGCGCGCGGCCTGGAGCTTGTCATGCTGACTACATCGAAGTTGGAAAAAACCGCGATTACGATGCCGGAGGATTATTTGCCCTCTGGGATCACGGTCGAGGAGCGACGCACGTCGATGCGCCTCCCGAAGCGAATGATCGCGCGGTTGCAGGGCGCGGGACGGAACGAAGTACAATGCTGCACGACCGAGGACGTGAGTGAGGGTGGGCTGTACCTTTGCGTACCGTGCGAAGTCGGCCTGTGTGTCGGACAGCGCTGCGAACTGGTGCTCGTCGAGGACGATGCGTCCGATTCTTCTGCGTTAACCGATGAGCCGATTTTTGCGACGGTCATGCGCACGAACGTGGTGGTGCAGGGCGGACGGCGGTTGATCGGGGCCGGCATGAGGTTCGACCAGCCATTGTACCTGTAATCCGTCCGTTTGCCGCAGCCTGACCGTTTGTTCCCCTCCAATCTGATTCCGCAATCATTGCGTTCCTTCTCGAGCAACGAACCGCGACGCTAATCGCGCCGGCCCCAGACCAGGGACGCGTAATACAGCAGCGTCAGAATCGCGGTCAGGGTGGCCGCGACATAGGTCATTGCCGCGGCACTGAGCACCTTCGCCACGATGCGATCTTCGTCGGCCGTTACCAACCCCTGTTGCAGCAGGATCTGCCGGGCCCGCTTCGAGGCGTTGAACTCCACGGGCAAGTTGATCAACTGAAACAAAACCACCGTGCCGAAGAGGCCCAAGCCAATAAGGGCGATCGTCTGGCCAATCGGCTGGGCCGCCGAAAGCAGTAGGCCGCCGATGATCAGTAAAACCGAAAGCTGGCTGCCGACAGAGGCCATTGGCACGAGACCATTGCGAATCGCAAGCGGGCCGTAGGAGTGAGCGTCCTGGAGCGCGTGGCCGACCTCGTGAGCGGCGATACCCAGTGAGGCTAGGGACCGACCCTGATAGACCTCCGGGCTGAGCCGCAGGACCTTGTGCTTGGGGTCGTAATGATCGCCCAAGAACGATTGGACCGGCTCGATCGAAACGCCGCTGATGCCGTGGGCATCGAGAATCCGCTGGGCGGTTTCCGCCCCGGACAACCCGCTTCCCGCACGGTATTTCCCGGCCATTGTGTAGGCCGATTTCACCTTGAACTGGGCCCACATGGCCAGCAGAATGGCCGGGCCGACGTAAACGAAGTACATCGGGTCAAAATAAAAGAAACCCAACAGGTCCATGATCGCCGTCCTTTCTTTCGATCCCCGCCTTTTCTACATATCCTCGGCGGCGCTGGTTGCAACTATAAGATCAACTCTTCATTATAATCGGCATTTAACGTCCGGGCGCGGCAACTGCTAAGTCCGAGGCCTGAACGGGAGTTGCGGTGCTCCTTAGGAGCGTGATCGATGAGATACGACATTTTTGAGACGGTTTGGGGTTGGTTCGGGATCGTGGAGAACAATTCGCGCTTGGCGGCCACGTTTCTTCCCGCGGCGGCACGGGTAGTCGAGGCTGCGATTCGATCGCGCTGGACGACGGCGGATCACGAGCCGGGGCTAATGCCGAAGCTGCAAAAGCAGGTCGTGGCCCATTTTGACGGTCGACCGACTAACTTTGCCGGCGAACTCGACATGTCGGAATTGACGTCGTTTCGCCAGCGGGTGATTGCTGCTTGTCGGTGTGTTCCATTCGGGGAACTTGCGTCCTATCAGGACTTGGCCCGAGCCGCCGGAAACCCGACCGCGACGCGAGCGGTTGGCTCGACCATGGCCAACAACCGCTGGCCGCTGATCGTACCGTGTCATCGGATCGTGCGTTCTGACGGGACGATCGGCGGATTTTCGTCACCGTCCGGCGTCTCTGAAAAGCAGCGGCTACTCCGGCACGAGGGCGTGGAGTTCCCGCAATCCACCAAGGAGAGGATGGGGGGCCGGCTATCCCGTCGGTCATTGGTCGCCTCAAAATGACCGACGGAAAAGTCGGTCCCACATGGAAATTGCGTCATGGCCGAACTCTCGCGAAGGGCTTTCTTCCAATCCGCCGCGGCGCTCGCCGCCGCCGGCACGGTGGGTCGGACCGTGACCGCCGACGCCGCCGAACCGGCTGCCCCACCGGTCGGGCCGGTCGTGGTCTCCAGCGCCAACGGGCTCCGTTCCACCGAGAAAGCGGCCCAGATGATGCTGGCCGGGGCGGATACGCTCGATGCCGTGGTGGCCGGAGTCAACATCGTCGAGGAAGACCCGGAGGATACGTCCGTCGGCTACGGCGGATTGCCCAACGAGGAGGGCGTCGTCGAACTCGATTCCTGCGTGATGCACGGGCCGACCTGCCGCGCCGGTTCCGTGGCCGCGCTAAGGAACATCAAAACGCCGTCGCGCGTGGCCAAGCTCGTTCTCGAACGCACCGACCACGTGATGATCGTGGGCGAGGGAGCGTTGAAATTCGCCCGGGCCCATGGATTCGAAGAGTGCAATCTGCTCACCGACAAGGCCCGTCAGGCGTGGCTCAAATGGAAGGAATCCCATTCGGACATAGATGATTGGTTGCCGCCGGAGAACGAGGGCGGCGGGGCTGGGCACTCCACCGGTCCGGCCACCATCCCTTACACATACGGAACGATTACGTGCTTTGGCGTTGGTCCTAACGGGAACGTGAGCGGGGTGACGACGACGAGCGGACTGAGCTACAAGATTCCGGGTCGAGTCGGCGACTCACCGATCATCGGGGCTGGCCTCTACGTGGATAACAACGTCGGCGCGGCCGGTTCGACCGGGCGCGGGGAGGCGGTGATCAAGATTTGCGGGGCGCACACGATCGTGGAGGCAATGCGGGGTGGGATGGCCCCCACGGAGGCGTGTCTGTTCGCGCTCCGACGAATCGTGGAAACGACCACCGAACGACGCCTCAAGCAGGCTGACGGTCGACCCAATTTCGATGTGAAGTTCTACGCCCTCTCACGCGACGGACGCTTCGGGGCGGCTTCCATTTGGTCCGGGGCTGAGTTCGCCGTCTACGCAGCCGGGCGGAATCGAAAGGAGCCCTGTGCCTTTCTTTACGAGAAGCCTAAGTAGAGCCGAATTGCTGTTCCCGTCATTCCCGCCAATTAGACCAGGACACGCCTAGCCGCAACCGCGGGTGCCTCACCCGCCGCCCCCTCGCCGGGCGACAAGCAGGACGGCCATCGCGGCGAGAATGAATATGCCGATCAGCGACCAGGTCACGGCTCAACTCCTTCGAGCGGAACGGTTCAGAGCCTTCTCGGGCATGCGCCGACTCCTCCCCGGTGTTAATACGCCGGCTGGGTACTGCCGCTCCGGCGTCGGTTGTGTCCGTCCTGACTCCGGCTCCGCATGCGCGACCGGGCGAGATTCAATCATTCTTTAATTGCTTTCGGTCCAACGGCAGCGAAACCTTAACACTCGGAAGCCTGGCCTTTTTTTTCTTCCGTGCGATAAAAATCCTAGCGTTTCGGGCCAAACCGTGGTAGTTTCTCTTCACCGACGCAGGGGGGTGTGGTATACTTATCGGCTGTCAACTCCTGTCGAAAAGTGGGTTCGAATGGAGCAAAGGAATGAAACGGGGTCAGGGGATCGTTATGTATTGGGGTAAAGGAAAAGCTTGGGTCGTATCGGGGGTTTTGGCGTGGTTGGGGACGGGATCGGGAGTGCACGCGCAACAGTGCATGACCGACCCCCAGTGTAACGACGGCATTTTTTGCACGCTGGATCGTTGCCTTTTTGGACAATGCTCGAACGTTCACAACGACGGGCAGTGCAACGATGGGTTGTTCTGCAACGGTGAGGAGTTTTGTGACGCGGTGGCCGATGCTTGCGCCTCGGGCATGCCCCCGACGTGTGGGGGCAACCTGTTCTGTAGCGACATTTTTGACCGCTGCGTGCAATGCGAGAGCAACGCCCAGTGTTCGGACGGGTTGTTTTGCAACGGCACGGAGATCTGTAACTCGGGCCTTTGTCAAAACGGGAGTCCCGTCGATTGCAGCTTCCTCGACACGGAGTGCATCGAGGGTGTCTGCAACGAGACGGTGGATCAGTGCCAGCAGGGACCGCCGTGTTTTGATAACAACCTGTGCACGGAAGACAACTGCGTGCCCGGCGTCGGGTGCGCGCATCCGCCGACCTACGACGTCCCCACCGAGTGCTGCAACCCGGCGACGGGAGGCGTTGTCCTGGTCACGGACAACAACGCCTGCACAACGGACATCTGCAATCCGCAGACGGGGCAGGTCTCGCACACGGTGAATTCGTGCAACGATAACAACGCCTGCACGATTAATGACCTGTGCATCAACAACGGCGCGGGTTGCGTGGGTACTCACGTAAACACGTTGGCATGCAGCGCCGACGCGAATTGTCCGCGTGGCATCTGCAACTCGGCCACGGGGATGTGCAAGTGCACGCCGTGCAGTACGAACGGTCCGTGCAATGACAACATCGCTTGCACCAGCGATACGTGCAATACGACGGTCGGCTACTGCGTAAACGCGCCCAACGACGCCTCTTGCGCGACCGGACTCTTCTGCTCGCAGCAGCGTTGCAACCGCGACGTTGGCTGCCAGATCGCCGGCTTCTGTACGCCGACGGCCGGAAACCCGTGTCCCACGGCCGCCAATTGCAACGAGGCGACGGACAACTGCGGCGGCTGCCTTCCACCAACGGTGTCAGCCACTTCGCGGTACTTGAATATTATTCCCCCCGCCGCAGGGGCGGTGCAGATGGCGATTCGGGTGGAGGGCGATTGTCAAGACTCCGACGTATCCTGCGTGGCGAGATACGTCGATTTCGACAACCCGCTGAACGGGACCGATCCGACGACGGCACGGCTGGTTGTGGCACCGGTCTACAAAACCGCGGCCCAGTGGGGGACAGTGAACCTTCGGGGTGTGGAGATCGTGCCGGATACGAGTTACCGCGTGCGTATGGAATGTAACCCCGGGGCGGTTCGGTCGGCCGGTGTGCTCGTCAGAACCTGGCTCTTCGGCGACACCAACAACACGGCAAACGTGAACTTCACTGATATCAATAGGGTCGTCCAAGGGTTCCAGAACCTGTTCTCCGGTTCACTGTTGCGGCGACAAGTGGACCTGACCGGCGTGGCCAATTGTGAGCCCAACGTCGCGGTGAACTTTGCTGACGTGAGCATGGACGTGGACGCGTTCCGCGGTACCGCGTTCCCGTGCAGCACCGATCTGTGTCCATAACGAAGGCCCGCCGCCCGTTGGCGCGGGGGGATTGAAAACGATCGGGAGATCGAGAAAGGCCCACGGCGATTGCGCTGTGGGCCTTTCTTGCGCTTGGTGGGTCGCGCGGCGAGGGGGTGCGAACCGGCACTGGCCAAGGTAACTTGTTTGCCTATGACGGACTATACCCCCTATCAACGAAAAATCATCGATCGGTATTACGATCACCGAGACGAAATCATGCTCGGCAAGTTGCAGGAAATCGTGACCGAGTTGTATCTGGCTGAAGGTGAACGCAAACTGGACCAACTGTGGAAGCAGGCCGGAAAAGCGATGAAGGCCTTAAAGATCCCGCAACCCATCCACGACCATATTTTGGCTACGCGAAAGGCGGACGTGCTGGCGAGAAATGTCCGGGATTGGCTGGACCACGTTCGGAAAGGTCCCGCTTAGCACTGTTTGTGGGTCAATAGCTCCCGGTCGCCTCGGCGAATAATCGTTGCTCGGAAACGAATTCGAAGCTGACGCGGCGGATTTCAGCCATGAAACCGTCCGGTAACGTTCCTGCTTAATGGAGTTTGCGGTCAGGCGGTTCGCAACGATCCGCCGGACTTGTGAGGTCGTCGGAGATCGCCATGTTCGGCCAACTACTGTTCGTCCGGCTCAAGGCGACGGAAAACGCCCTGCGGGACGGCCGGCTGGACGAGGCCTTCCGATTGGCCACCACTTCCGACATCCGCGAACATCGTCGAGGTGCGGCGGTGCTGGCCACCTTGGCCGAACGGTTCTTGGAACGGGCACGCGGGCACTTCCGTGCGGATCGGTTCACCGAGGCCATGATGGACCTGGACCGGGCGGAGGCTGGTGGCGTTCTCAAGGAAGAAATCTCCGAGCTTCGCGGACAAGTCCGGACGGTCGCTAGCGAAGTCCATCGGCGAGACCAATCCCGGCGGGAACGGGTGGATGCGGCCCAGCGCCGCGTCGAGAGTGGTTCGCTGGAGGCGGGCAGACGAATATTGGAGCACGCCGACGAAAAAGATCCGGCGGTTGCCCGAGCGCGTCGAGAGGTCGAGCGGCGCATGACCGAGGTAACGCGACTGGTCGAACAAGCCGAGCAGCTCCTCACGCAGGATAACTTGGCCGCGGCGGCGGACCGAGTTTGCCGGGCATTGGCGCTGGACGGCTCCAACGAGGCAGTATCGCGAGTTGAGGCACGGGTATGCGCGCAGGTCTGCGAGCGAGCCCGCCAGGCGTTGGCGGAAGGGCGGTTGAGCCGCGCTGCCGATGAGTTGGCTTGTCTAGGCTCCCTGGGGCGGAAGTCGCCTCTCTGTCGCGAGCTGGCCGACGCCCTCGCCTTGGCTCGGGCCGCGTCGGCGGCGATGTCGGCCAACGATTTCGCCGAGGCCCGGCGACAAATGATGAGCCTATTACGATTAGTCCCCCGGGCCGCCTGGGCCGAAGAAAGCGTCGAACAGTTGCGGAAAGTGGAAGAGGTCCGCATGGCGCTGGCCACCGGTCCGCTGGGAGATCGCGTCCGCGTCGAGGTTCGTGGACCGCAGGGGCCTCGGAGCCCCATCGTGCGAGCCGTCGATGGACTCGTGCCGGCTAAGCGGCCACTGGACGACACAGTGATTATGCCGGCGCGCAGTTCCGAGGGCGCGATGCAGGACCGATTGCTTCTTTTAGTAGATGGCGGTGGCAGCTATCTGATCCTGCGGGGCGGACGGGCGGCGATTGGTCGTGCGGCCGCGGAACATCCGGCGGAAATACCCTTGATCAGCGACGTGGGTGAACGCCACGCCAACATCGAGCGCGTCGACGAAGACTATTTTCTGTTCAGCGCAAAAGAGGTGGAGATCGGCGGGCGTCCGACGCGGCATCAGTTGCTCCGTGACGGAGACCGCATCACCCTGGGGCGGAAGGCCAAGCTGACGTTTCGAATGCCGAGTCGACGAAGTCCGTCGGCGGTGCTTGATTTGAGCGATACGACGAAGATGCCCCATGATGTTCGCCGCGTGGTGTTGTTCCATCAGCACCTAACCATCGGTGACGGCCCGCATGCTCATGTTCGTTGCCGTCACGCCGGACCGTCGTTGTTGATGGTCGAGCGTAACGGGGAGCTGTGGGTCCGCCAGCGGAACGACGGCCATGTGGATACGGAGGCGCGGCCGCTCAAGCTGGGCGAGCCGGTCGAGATCGGCGGAGCGTGTCTGGTTCTCAGTCCGTGGCGCGGGGCATCGAGCGGAGGAATCGGTGTTTAATTGGGTGCTCTTGGGTGTTGAATCGATGGGTCGATATCGTTTCCATCGGTTTTGCGGCTGATTCGATGATCTGACGTTTCGGGCGTTTCATCATGGCATACACCTTCAAGTACGGTGATCGACCGCTTGACGGCTACACCATCCAACGGGCGGTGGGCCGAGGCGGCTTCGGCGAAGTGTATTATGCGATCAGCGACGGCGGTCGTGAAGTCGCGATCAAGTACCTTCGTGATAATCCGCAAGTGGAGTTGCGCGGCGTCGCCAACTGCATCAACCTGAAGAGCCCCCACCTTGTGGCGATCTTCGATGTCAAGAAGACCTACGACGGCGAGTACGCGATCATTATGGAGTATTGCTCGGGACCGTCGCTGCGCGACCTGATGGTGGCCGAGCCCAACGGCTTTCCCCCGCAAAAAGCGGCGTTCTTCTTGCGCGAGATCGCTAAGGGTCTCAGCTATCTGCACGACCGGGGCATCGTCCACCGCGATCTGAAACCAGGCAATATTTTCTACGACGATGGCTACGTGAAGATCGGCGATTATGGGCTGAGCAAGTTTATTTCCGTCTCGCGCCACAGCGCCCAGACGGCCAGCGTCGGCACGGTCCACTACATGGCCCCGGAAGTCGGCAGCGGAGATTACTCGCGCGGGATCGACGTCTACGCATTGGGCGTCATGGCCTACGAAATGCTTCGCGGCCGAGTGCCGTTTGAAGGCTCGACGATGGCCGAAATCCTCATGAAGCACCTGACCTCGGAGCCGCAGTTGCAGCATGTGCCGCATCCGTTCGGCAACATCATTCGAAAATCGCTGGAAAAGGATCCGCGCCAGCGCTATCAGACCGTCAATGAGATGGTCGACGAACTGCTCGAGTCGGAATCGGTTCAAGAGAGTCTCGCGGGATTCAGCATGCAAAGCCTGGAGGGCGCGGTGGCTCGCGGCGCCGTTCGAGACCCGTCGCCCATGCCGTCACCCAATCCCGCCCCGCGCCTGGGTCAGCCTCACGCCCCGCTGGGCACTTCGCCGCTGCCGAGGCGATTGGCCAAGCGGCTTGAAAAGCTGAATCACAAAGTCGACAGGAAAATCGCCAAGCTCGGCGGTCGAAGGGCCGCATCGGCTGCGAGGGTGCCGCCGCCTGTGCCTCTCGAACTGATCCGGGCCACGCGCCAGGCCATTCGTTCCCCTCACCATCGGCGCCGTTTCGCGTTGGGGGTTCTGTTATCCATCGGGATGGCCATCGGCCTGGGGATCATTTGCGGCACGAACATCCGCGAGGAGGCGGGCATCGCCGCGGGGCTATTGGTGCCGGCGCTACTGGGAAGCGTGGTCCTCTCCATGAAGGCGATTCCCTGGTTCGGGGCCCAGGTCGGTCCGACTTGGGCGCAGGTCATGATCCGCATCGGCTGTAGCGCGCCTTTGCTGGCCGTCGGGTCAGCGCCCGTCCTCAGTTCGGGTGACTCACGCTATGGTTTTGCAATGTGGCTCGGCTTGCTCGCCGTAGCCGTATTCGCCAACTGGTCGAAAACGGCTGATGACGCCTACGAGGGAGAACTGAAAATCGGACGGGCCATCTGGACGGCCTTCGGAGCTCTCGTGGCCACCGCCATCGCGAGCGGGATTACCGACGTTGATCCCGAAGAATACATGTTCGTGAGCGCGGGTGTGGCCGGCGTGGTGTCGCTGATCGTCCAGGCGTCGATGTGGTGGAGCGGAACCGCCGCTCCTGCCGCGGCTGAAGGTACGACGGTGGCGGAAGGGGGCCGATCCCCGATCGAAGCGGAACCGGCACGTAGGCAACAGGCCAATCCTCCGATGGGAACGCCCTGGCCGCCGTATGCCCAGCCAATTCCCGCGCACGCACATCCCGGCGCAGAATGGCCCGGAGCTGGGATGCCCCAAAAGTCGGGACCCCAGGCCCCTGGAACGGGTCCGCCGGGCTCGATGGTCGGTGTCGCCGCTCCACGAACTCGCTGGACGATCACCCGCGCCTTTTGGAGCATTGTCACTTTCGTCCTCATGGGTGGGGCCATCGTGAATTTCATCTTGACCTTGGTCCTGGTGGACTTGGAATATGACGAACGAACCGGAACGATTTTGGGATGTATCGCTTGTACGGCAGCCGCGGTGTTCGCGGTTCACAAAACGACACCGATCAAACGTCAGGGGTTCTGGCGCGAAACCGTATCACCCTTGCTCCTGGCGGTCACCCTGTTTGGCATGGGCGGGACCATCACGGCCGTATCGCGTCATTGGTGGGAGTTCGGTACCGAAGGACGGGTCCTGAGCATCGTGGGGATGGTCATGTCCTCATTGGGCACGTCGTTCATATTATCCTGGCCGGTCCGCTCTCGTTCACGCAAGCCACCGGCGTTTTTCCAGCCGGGTTCGGGCAATGCTGGTTTTCCTGCGGCCGCCGCGACGGCACCGTCGGAGCCGCCCAGCGGGGCGCTCGCCGATAGCGAACCCGGTTCCTTCGGCGGCGATTCAGCCTTGCATGGCGTTCCGGTTGGCGGTGAAGATCGCCGATCCTGACGGCTTCTACTTTCCATTTGCCGCGACGTCGGCGTGCTGCTTAATCCACGCGCGAAGTTCCTTGGGTGCGCGGCCAAAGCGCCAGCCATTGTTTTCCTGGACCATCAGAAGCACGACTTCGCGCTCGGGCTGCCGACGGCCGGCGGGGTGCTCCGGGTCTAAGCTGACTTCGATGAAGACGACGATGGAGACATCCGGGGCCAGTGTTCCTTCGACGACGCCCTGACCACCCGTCGAATCGGATGATGTGGTCGTCGCCTCCCGATCTGGCAGAACGACCTTTTCGATCGCCCGGACCTGAATGAGCCGAACGGCCTCCCAGCCTTGCTCGAACTCTTCGTGCGAGATCGGGTCCTGCCTGGCGCTCCACAGAATGCGAAAGGCGTCGTAGTCGCCTCGAGCGCAAATATCGAGGGCATCGCTGATAAAGCGGTTCACGCCGGCATCGTCGGTCCGCAACGAGTCCGGGAACACCACGCGCTGCGCCGGCGGTGCCGGCGCGGCGATCGGCTCGTTGACGGCGGGCGTGGCCGGAAGATCGCGCTCACACGCGAGAGTCGTCGCCACGGATGCAGCAATTCCGGCGAGGACCGCTCGGTTGATATTGAAACGCATTATGGTCGCCAAGAACACGCTGCCTATCCTATACGGTCGCCGCGGTGGGGAAAACCGGATGGAAATGCCTGAAGCGTGGATCGCGGGCCGTCGGTTGCCCATTGTCTGAGCCGATGGATTTCGGTTAGAATGAAAACGCGTCTGATGCCGCGGTTCGGAGCTTGGGGCCGCGCCCGGTTCGCGCCCCATTTCCTGTCCTGCGAGATGTCCCATGAACGCCAACAACACTCGTTCGCGCATTGGCTTCAGCTTATTAAGCTTGACCGTGATCGTCTTATCCGGGGCGGCAAATGAGCTGCCTGAATCCCACGATCCTCGTCCAGCGAGCCAGGTCCGACGCCCGATGGTTCGTTTCGGTCGCCTACCGCAGCTCGAATATCCACAAGCGCCAACGGTCACCGTCGACTATCGAGACGACATTGGCAGTCGCGGGCGCCGAGAGGGTCGTTGGACCGGCCCGATCCCGTCACCTGCTGCGATTTACGGCGACCGTTCCCTCAACAGGGCCACGCTGGCCGGCCCCGGTTGTAGCTTCGCCATCGAGTGCGACGACGGCGATCCGTGCTCGATGGACATTTGCGACATCGCCCCAGGGACACCCGTCGGCAGCGGATCGTGTACCCACACTCCGATCGCCGATGGCGAGGTCGGCGACTGTGACGACGGCGTGTTCTGCAACGGCCCGGAAACCTGCATGGGGCGCACCTGCGTCGCTCCCGGCGATCCTTGCACCGCTGGCCAGGTGTGCAGCGAGGACTTCGACAATTGCCAATCCGGACCGTGCGCCGTCGATACCGACTGCACCGATAACGACACCTGCACTACGGAATTCTGCACGGCGGGAGTCTGTCATCGCGGAACGCCGACGTGCGGATTGGGCGCGGACTGCCTCAATCGATTCTGCCAACCGGGCGGCGGCTGCACCATTGCCAACGGCTGCGCCAATCAGCCGTGCGAAGCGGACCAGGACTGCCTCAACATCCCAGGCCGTTGCCAGATGCCCGCGACTCCACTGTGTTTTAAAGGTCGTTGCTGCAACGGTCTGACCTGTACCAAAAAGACGAAACTCGAATGTGCCGGTGATTGGCTCTTCTTGCACCAAACTCCTATAAGTCCCCCATGCTGGTTATGCCCGCGGTACGAGGCGGGCATCGGCGACGATCCCTTCACCGCCATCGTTGGCCCGGCGTCGCTTTCACCGGCGAGCAACCTCATGCCCGGCACACCGATCCGCAAACTCGGCGACGACTTCAACTTCTGCGGAACAGCCTCCTACCTATCGCTAACCGAGTTTCGATTTGTCGGCGGCGTGAGCAATCTGAACAACAACTTGGTCTCGTTCGAGTTTTATGATGTCAACGGCCGGTTCATCGAAGAGATTTCGTTCGCCACGCCGTTGAACGAACTCGCGGTTCAGTCGGTTGAATTCTTTTCGCCCCTAGTGATCCCATGTCGTGGCTTCATCGTCGCCCACATGCTCCAAAACCTGGCCCACGACGTAAACGCCCGTGGCGAGTTCTTCTGGGTGGCCACCGATGGGACGGTGAATGCCGGCGACTCCGTCGACGAAGGGACCAACGACAAGGACATGCTCTATGTCGATACCGACCTCGATTGGTCGGCATCCAGCCCGCCGGTCGCGGTATCGAATTTCATCAAAGTCTGCGGCAGCGGCGTCGACGCAGGCACGCCCTGTGGAAGCAACGCCGATTGCGAAAGCGGTTCGTGTCAATCCCGGTCCACGGACGTTTTGGCGTTTGAGCTGGTCGGAAATCCGGCGACCGCTCCCAACGGCGCCTGTTGCAAAGAGGGCGCCGTGGCCACATGCGATGAAGAACCGCAATGGACTTGCGAAAGTGAAAACGGCACGTTCCTCGGCCTGCAAACGGTCTGCGCGAGTTGCGTCGGCGGCTCCAACAACAACGGTCCGTGCCGCACGTGTACCGGCGGCGACAACGCGGGGCTTTCGTGCATTGCACAGAGCGACTGCCCCGGCGGCTCGTGCGACCTCGACAATGACCAATGCCCCGACGGCGGCACTTGCGTCCTGAACGCTACCTGTTCAAGCGGCGCCTGTTGCATCACCGCGACCGGGGCCTGCGAAACGGGCCACACCCCATCCTCCTGTGCTACTGCTAACGGCGAGTTCCAAGGCTTCGGCACCGATTGCAACCCCAATTGCTGCGAACAGCCGCCCCCGAGCTACTCCGGCGCCGACAATTGCGAAGACGTGGGTGCCCACCACGCCCTCGTGCCGTGCCAATCCGACTTCGATTGCTCATTCGGCTCCGGCCACTGCGATCTCCCCACCGGTACGTGCAGCATCACCATCACCGGGGACAACAGCCTGGCCACCAACACGTTCTCCGACCCTGACAGTTGTTACTCCCCCTCAGAAGTTGTCGGCTATGAGCTTGGCTGGTACGAGGGTCTGGAGACCTTCGATTGCAGTTATGTGCGGATCGACCTCTGCTGCACCGATCCCGTAAAAAACCCGGCGTATCGGCTCCTCTACGATTCATGCCCGTGTGGCCAGTCCATTCTGCCCAAGCGAGACGCGAACCTCCCCGAAGAACCGGCGGAAGGCTCCGGCGCGCCCTACTGTGGGGATGAGAACTCCTGGTGCAAATACGGTCCGCTGCCGCCTGGTTCTTATTACTATCCCGTTCATTCGAAGCTCATTGGCCAATCCGGGCCGTACCAAATGCACGTCACGGTCACCCCCTGTCCGATCGCAGCTTGCTGCTACATGTCGTGCGATAATTCGTCGAACGGCGTATGCACCGTCGATGCGGATTGCGCGAGCGGGGAGCGCTGCGTGCCCGTCGACGGCGGCAGCTCGCCCTCCCGGTGTCGCCGGTTGTGCGATTTCGGCGAGTGTGGATCGGGGACGTGCGATTCGAGATGCGATCTGATGAACACGCTCGAATGTGCAAGCATCAGCGGCGCGTTCCTGGCCCCGCCGAACCGAAAGCCGCCGATTACAACTTGCGGAACGATCTGCGACACCGGCTCATGTTGCATGGGTCCAGGGCTGTGCGAGGACAGCATTTTCGATGTTCCAGTGACGCCGGAGGAATGCGACGGCAGCCCATTCGCAGGCCGCTATCTCGGCGGACTCTATTGCCATCCCGGTACATGCGTCGACAGCAATAACGCTGGATCATACTGTGGCATCGACAGCGAATGCCCCGGAGGCTATTGCAACATATGCTTCGAATGTAAGATCCCAACCCCTTGCCCGGTCTGCGAAATCCGCAGGCCGGGCAACTGCCAGGCTTTCGACGACTCGGTGAACGTACGCTCCAGCGACCTCACCGTCCCCGGCGGAACCGGCGCCGCGGATGATTTCCGTCCAGCCGGCGGCTCGATCAACAAGGTGTGCGTCTGGGGCATGTATTCTCGGTTGGACGCCGCGAACAACACTGTCGATTGCGGCGATGACGTGTCGGACAACTTTGATGTAATCGTCTATGATTCGGCCGCCAACGGCTTACCGAACATGATTGTCGGATGGTCCGCAGTGAGCGGTGCTCATGTCGCCAAGGCCCACCAAGATCCTTCTGCCTTTGAAGATCTCTATCAGATTCGCATCTTCACCTATCAACTCACCTTGGATTCACCGATCACCGGCCTCGATTCGAGCGGCAACACAACCTATTGGCTCGAAGTCCGCAACGACACGGATACACCGGCCGGCAACAACTGCGCCTGGGCATGGTCGATGGTCGATTCCACGGCGTACAATGACTATTCCGCCGTCGGCTTTCTCGACTATGGACCGAATGCTGGTCGCGCCGGCGACTTGGCCTTCTGCCTCGACATCGACTTTCAACCGGGTCCCGAGACGCTTCGGGCGTGTTGCACCTGTGAGGAGGTGTGTAGCGTCACCACCAAGCGGGTCTGCGACGACGCCGGATCAACCTGGAACGTATCCGCTCCCGAATGTACGACCTGTCTCACGGTTCCCAACCCTGTGGATGAATGCGCCGACGCCCTGGCCGGACCGGTCATCGGCGACGGCAGCTATTCTTGGGACAATCATTGCGCGACGACCGACGGTCCGAACCCTACGCCGACCGAGTTCAGTCCCGCCGTCGCCGATCTGGTCAACGACCTCTGGTATCACTACGTGGCCACCTGTGACGGGACGGTGTTCTTCAGCACCTGCTCCTGGCCCGTTAGTGAGGACATAAACGACTTTATCGCGGCTTATCGCGACCCGGACAATCCCACGGTTTGTTCATGCCCGACTCAGGCAAATCATCTGGACCGCCTATTTCCCGAGGGGACGGGTTACGATCGAAACTGCTTTTTTGGAGGCGCCCTAATTGAGGGACCAGCGACTGCCGGCGACTGCTTCTTGATTCGCGTGGGCGGCTTCGGTGGGCAGGGCGGCGAGATCGGACAAGGCACGTTGTATGTTTCCTGCAGCTTGCACGTAACCCCCCCGCCGGCAAGAGGCGATGACAACTGCCAGACATCGACCGGCGACTTGGGGGGGCCGTGCACTACCGACGCCGATTGCCCGACGCCTGGAGCGGCTTGCGGAACGAAGAGTCGCTATGTCTCAATCACTCCGACCAACGCTGCGATCGCCGGCGGCACCTCGATCAAGGTCGAGATCGTCTCCATGCCCCAATTTCCATCGATGGTCGGCGACGTCTATTACGCCGGTCCCGAACAAAGCATTCCCAACAGCCCCGGCCCCGCGCATCGAGGCGCTCCGCTGCAATGCACCGCCACGCCGAACTCACAAACCTGGACCACGGGTGTCCTGCACCTCTTCGGTCCTGCGATCGTCCCCGGCTCGACGTACAACGTCAGCATGTGCGACACCACGGGCACCAGTTGCTCACTTCCGCTCTTGGTGGCCACGGCCAAATGGGGCGACGTGTTCCGCCCATTCGGCGGCTCGTCGCAGCCGAACTTCGCGGATGTTTCGAGGATCGTGGACAAGTTCCAGAACCTGGCCAGTGCCCCGATTACCCCTCGCGTCGACCTCGTCGGCCCCGGCAACCCCGGCCAGCCGAACACGCCCAATCAGATCGCCAACTTCGCGGACATCTCCGCGGACGTGACCGCTTTCATGGGCCTGCCGTTCCCCTTCATCGTTCAGTCCTGTCCATGAGAACCGCGCGCATTCAAGCCATGCCTCTCAAGTCATCGCAAATATTGGCGGCCGAAGGGCGAATGAACAACCGATGACCGTTCCTGAATGACTTTCCTCATGCCGAAGGGCGATGGCCCGTTGGCGCGGAGACCTCGGTGTGGCTCGTTTGAAAAGCGTCTTGTTGAAAGTGGTCCTTTTGTGGACCGTGGTGACGGTGGTGCCGTTCTGGCTGATCTGGGTCCGGGCTTCGCTGGAGCCGGAATACGTCTGGAGCTTCTTCACGCTTTCGGGCGGATGTCGCGACGGCGATTATTGGGCTATGGGGCTGCTGGCCTGTTTGGGTGCCTGCCTCTTGTATCTGGGGTTTTCCGGGGCTCGCCGCCCGTTTCCCGTCGCGCTTCTGGTCTGGCATGGCGCCCTCACGTGGCTCTTCGCCGGGGAGGCCCTTCGCGGCGAGCCGGTTGTGATTCGCGGCGACAACTGGGGCTTTGAATTCGACGCCCGGCTGGCCGGTCCGATCCTATGCGGTGTTTTCCTGTTTGGGAGCCTAATCTGGGCGGTGTTAAACTCGGCCAGTCGTCGTCCGAACGGCCTTGGCACCGTCGGTCCGGAACCAGTGTTCTCGCTGGGTCGCCGTGGAAAGCTGCTCGTCGCGTTAGCGGTGCTACTGATCCCTGCCCAAGTCTACTTCTTCATCACCGGCACGCCGTACGACACCTCCGACTCCGTGGCGGTGGGAATGACGGTGATGCAGCCGGCGCTGTGCTACGTGGCATGGCTGGCATCGGCGAGGATGAGCACTCGATTTGTGACTGCCTGACATTCAGCAGGCCGACTACCAAGTCTATCGCTCAAAAGTGGCGGCACGCCGAGTCGTTATTTGGCGTCCGCGCCGCCCGCCCCATTACAAATTCATACACCAAGCGCCCGTTCTAATCAGTTGCAGCGTAGGTTGCGTCGCCGTACGCTGCCAGGGGCGTTGACGAAATCCCCCCATGGCGAAAGGAGCAAGTTGCCGTGTTACGATCAAGAAGTGTATCGCTGATCTTATTGGCATTCTGCGGAGTCGCTTCCGCGGATCCGATCGCGATTCCGAACTTTTCGTTCGAGCTTCCTCCAGTAGAGCGCAATGAGGAGAACCCCTTCGGCGCCCTGCCGTTTATTGACGATTGGGACGAGACGGCCATCGGTCTGGGGGATGAATCGGACCAGAACACGGGCGTCTTTCTGAACACGGATGTTGGTGAACCGGATCACATCACCAATGCGCATCTCGACCGGTTGGCGTTTGTCAGTTCGCTCATCGGAAACACCGTGAGGCAGACGTTGGCCGAGACCTACGAGGTAGGGAAGCGATACACCTTCACGATTGCGATAGGTAAGAGCACTGCGTTCCCGGCTGGCGGGACGGAGCAATTGGAAGTCGCCTTGTATTACCTGAATGGCGGGATAGATGACATCATCATCTCGCGTTTTGTTTCGGGAAGCCAGGTGGGTACGACCACTTTGCTCGACGTGAGCGTTACTCTGCCGTACGTCAATTCGAGCGATCCGTGGGTTGGCGAGCCGATCGGGGTGCTGGTCCGCCCGGCCCTTTCCGATCCCGATGACGAGGACGGCGAAGGGTTCTGGAACGTGGATCATGCACGGCTGGAAGAGCTAGTCGGCATTCCCGCTGCGTCCACGTGGGGGCTGCTGGTACTTTCGATCATGATCTTGACGATGGGAACCCTGGCGCTAGGCCGTCGCGAGGCGATCGCGGCGTGAGGAACCGGCGTGGGTTCACGCTAATCGAGATGATCGTGGTGATGGCCATCACCGCGATGCTGATGGCGATCCTCATTCCCGGGCTGGCCCGCAGCCGGCGGATCGCCAAACAGACGGCCTGCCTCGCGGGGCTGCAACAGATCGGGGTGGCCATCTGCACCTATGCGATGGAGAACAACGGGAGCATCCCGTTCGGGCCGAAAGCCCCGCCGCCCTCGGCCACGAACTTCTACCCCAAGACCGGGAACGTCACCTCGCTGATTTCGCTGCAAAGCGGCGCGCCCGTTGGCCTGGGGCTCCTTCTGGATCGCAATATGCCGGGCTCGAAAGAGTCGCTGTTCTGCCCCGGTGCCGACGAAAAATGGGACATCAAGCAATCGCTGGCCCTGGTGGGCAAGAAGCAGGTCGAGGGAAGCTACTATTACCGCCATGGCTCGGTGACTGCGATCAGCGGGGCAGCGCCGCCGCCCCCCAAGGTCAAGCTCGATCATTTGGGAAAAAACCGAAAGGGCGATCCCATCCGCTGCCTGGCCATGGATACCCAGTTCACCGCCTCGGCGACGATGGCCATGTTCAACATCCAGACCCGAACGCACCACAAACAGCAGGTGGTCAACGCTCTATACACCGACGGGCACGTCACTACTCATCAAAACACCAATGACCGGTTCAAGGTGAACCTCTCGCTGTCGGTCTATAACACGCTGGACAAGATTTTGACGCTGTTTGAGGAGTTGGATTCGGAATAACGCCGGATCAGTGGTGGGCCTCGCGTTCGCCAGGCCGAATGCGAAAAGCTGCTCGTCGCTTTGGAGTGAAGGTGGATTCGTCCGCCCTCCGAGCGGTAGAGAGATAAGGAAGATCGCTACCAGGGGCTGATGCCCCTGGCAACCATCGCTCGCCCTCCGGGCGAAGAAGAGCCATGAGAGATCTGACGCACTCTCATCGTCGGGTTGTTGTCTCAACGCTCATTACGAGCAAGCAGAGCTTGCCCATGCCACCCGATCGACGCTGTTCACGGGCAAGTGCCCGTCCGTGTCACTCGGCGTTTCGTTCGTTCAAACCTCGCGTGCTGTTGCTCCATTGGAAAGAGCGGCGGTGGTTCCGCGGGTGTTTCCCGTGGTGTGCCTATCGCCGGTCGAAACCGGAATTAGATCGTCCGCACTCCCGAGAGCTCCGACACCCGGCGGGAGAATAGCGGATTCGGGTATGCCGCTTACGCGGGGTACCAACGTAGATGTTAAACATCTCGTCCAGTGTAGGGCCAGGTCCATCATGCTTTCCGATCCACGGCGTGGTGCTTTCCCGGATGCGTCGGACGAAGCATCGGCTGCACGGTCGCCTGGGACTCGCCTCATTGGAAGGGACATCCCAGGGCGTGCCGGTTCCGCACCCCACTTACACACATTATCCGTTTCGGCGCGCCTGACGGAGCGGATCCCACCGCTCGCTCCAACGGATTGGGACGGGAGAGGTCTCCCATCGATCCGTTTACAAAGATAAGGCGCAGCCCGATCGGAGAATGGAGGGATTCCGCCGATCAGCCTCTGGCGGGGTCAAAAAGGGGAAAAACCACGAAGGCACGAAGACACGAAGAATGGGCAACGGGGGCCGAAAGAAGAGCGAAGATCGAAAGCACGGGCAAGCAGAGCTTGCCCATGGCACCCGGGCGAGCCGCGATTGCGAGAGACAGGTAGCTTGAAGCGAAGACGCCGCTCAAGAGGCCGGTGGGCTTACCGTCAGTGCGGACCAACCGGATGTCACCAAAACTTTGCCGACGGATTGTTAATGGCTTTCTTCTGACTCACCAAGTGACAATAGAAATGAAGAACTTCGTCGCCGAGCGATTTAATCCGATCCGCAATTAATTTGAAGTCGGAGGCATTCATCTTCTCAAACTGAAAAGCATATCCTTTTCTTATTTTCGCGGTCGTTTTAACACGTCCGACTTCACCTGGCTCCTCTGCAGCGGTCCAAATAGAGTGTGTAATTAGATTCCGCTCGTCTTCGATTCGAGTTGCCTTCCCTATCAGGCTACGTAAAGTCGAGTAATCGCCGTCTTTTCCATGGCGTTCGAGGTATAGACTGGAGGCCAGGGCCAGCGTCTGTTTAAAGCTCAACTCCGCCGTAATTATCTGCGTAGCGCGTTGGTGTTCACAGATAAAGGATCCGGTGAGCACCTTGAGGTGCCACTCCAGTAGCGCGAACGAAACAGTCATGTCACCTATGTGGACGAGGATTTCTGGAATCATGGTTGCCTACACTACGCAAGTCGATGGCACTACCTTGTCGGACGTACAAAACTCGGGGTGACGCCCCTCCATCAGACCACTGCTCACAGAGCAGTGGCACACATAATCGGTATCTTAAGGACACCTCACTTGCTTTGCTCCATCGCCTCGTTTTCGCGCTTGACCCATGTGTAATGGTAATCCTTGTCCTCGACGGATTGGCCGACGGGGGTCAGCTTCAACGGTTTGAACGTGTCGCACATGACGGCCAGCTCGCTGGTGCGGTCGTGGCCAATGGATTTTTCGTAGGTGCCGGGGTGGGGGCCGTGGGGGACGCCCATGGGGTGCAGGCTGATCGATTCCGGCTCGATGCCCTTGCGGCTGGTGAAGTTGCCCTCGACGTAGTAGAGGATTTCGTCGCAGTCGACGCTGGCGTGGCCATAGGGGCAGGGGATGGCCCGGACGCCGTCTCGGTCGAAATAGTCCACCTTGCGCGGGACGAAGCTGCAAATGATGAAGCCACGCCCGGCGAAGGTGATGTGGGTGGTGGGGGGGAGGTGGATGGTGGCCGTGCGGGGTTGATAGTCGGCGATGTTGAAGGCCACGGGGTAGACGATCCCGTCCCAGCCGGCGATATCCCACGGGAAATGCTGGAACTCATGGACGGTGAGCTCGTTGCCATGCTTGACGATGAGCGGATAGGGCGGGTCGCCGTGTTTGGCTCGATCGAAGCGGATGAGCTCGGTCGGGATGCGGAAGTCACGGTGGCAGTAGGGGGCGTGCATGGTGATCTGGCCGGACTCGTTTCGGAACTGCTTGGGCACGTCGATGTAGCTGTCGGATTCGAAGACGAGGAAGGTGCCCTTGTGGCCATCGGGGTGGAGGCGGTAGGGCGTGCCCTTGGGGATGATGACGTAGTCGCGTTTTTTGAAGGGGAGGAGGCCATACACGGATTCGAGGAGACCGCCGCCGTCGAAGGCGAACCAGCATTCATCGCCCTCGGCGTTGGAGAACCAGTGCTTGGCGGGCTGCGTGGTCTTGCAGATGCCGACGCGGACGTCGTCGTTCATCATGACCGTGCGGCGGGCGGTGAGGAAGTCGCCATCGGTCTTGAGGTTTTTCGTTTTGAGATGTCGGCGGTGCAGCGGTTGTAGGGCGATGGGTGCGATCGGGCAAAAACCGGGTAGCTCCATGGCGCGGACGTTGAATTCGTCGGTAGGGGGGGTTCGGTAGTAGAGGATGCTGTAGGTGCTATCGAACCCGATCCGCGTCATGCACTGCTCCATGAGCAGCTTGCCGCTTTCGTAGTGGGTCGTGTGATGCTTGGGGGGTACGGAACCGAGGCGGTGGTAGTGGATCATGGGCGGTTCTCCGACGCCGTGGGGTAATAGATCAAGACTTCTTAATCGTGCCAGTGCGCGATGTTTCCTCACCGCGCGGAGTCCGGGCGATTCGCTTCCATAAGTCGGCAAAAGGGCCATTGGCCGCCGCCTGCCGAAAGTATTCGATCTGTTCCTCGACGGTCATGTTCTTCGTTTTCTCGTAGATCTCTGCCTGAACTTTCCGTTTGAATTCAAGGCAATCAAATCCTGGGATGGTCTCAGGTTTCATATTCTCGTAGCTCCGTAGGTGAGAGGATCGTCAGAATTCCATAGCCCTTGCTCAGGTTCACCTGGTTGAAGGCCTTGATCTTGTCAAGCCGTACAATGTGCCTGAAGTTCCAGGATATCAAGGCATCGGCTCGCGCCACCGTCGCCATCGCGACGTGTTCCGCGTCGTCTATCCACCGCTCGGTCAGAATGCCCGCCGACAAGATAGGCATCTCTCAGGGCCGCGACTTCATCGTTGATAGCGACGATTTCGAGGGCTGAACCGGGTAGCTGGTCTAGTTGATTACGAACAGGCTCGGGTGCGGGCGTCAATTCGGCAAGAACGATTTCGCTTACCAACAGCGTGAGTCGACCAGAACGTCCGAGTTCCAAGACACGCAGCGAGTCGAGCGAAAACTTCTCATCGAAGCAACCGCCGAAAACGGACGTGTCCAAATATACGCGAATCGCTTTCGCCATCGAGCCCGAATCCTCTACAAATTCCCTCTCAACTCCTGCTCCCTTTCGATGCTGACGAACAGGGCTTTGAAGTTTCCGATGCCGAAGCCCCGGCTGCCGTGGCGTTCGATGACCTCGAAGAACAGGGTCGGCCGGTCCTGAACGGGGGCGGTGAAAATCTGGAGCAGATAGCCGTCATCGTCCTTGTCGAGCAGGATGCCCAATTCTTGCAGTCGCTTCCAATCCTCGCCGACATCGCCGACGCGTTCGTGCATGTATTCGTAGTACGTGTCCGGCACGCGGAGAAAGTCAATGTCGCGGCGGCGGAGCTCCTCGACTGTGTCGTAGATGTTACCGGTGTTCATGGCGATGTGCTGCACGCCCGGGCCGCGATAGTATTCGAGGTACTCGTCGATCTGGCTTTTCTTCTTGCCTTCCGCCGGTTCATTGATCGGGAACTTGCATTTGCCGGTGCCGTTTTCCATCACCTTGCTCATTAGCGCGGAATATTCCGTGCTGATGTCCTTGTCGGTGAAGCTCAGCAGGTTGGAGAAGCCCATGACTTGCTCGAACCAATTGACCCAGAAGTTCATTTCGCCAAGGTGGACGTTGGTGACGACGTGATCGACCGCGGCCAGGCCGACGGCGGGGGAGCCGTGGGCGGTGATCGGTTTGAACCCCGGAGCGAAAGCCCCGCGATAACGCGAGCGGTCCACGAAGCGAAAGACGGTGTCGCCGGCGTACTTGATGGTTCCGGTGATGAAGGTTCCGTGCTGGTCCTCGGCGGCGATGGCCGGTTGGAGGACCGTGGCCCCGCGGGCCTTGGTCTCGCGGAGGGCCTGTTCCACGTCGGGCACGCTGAGGCCGATGGCCTTGACCCCATCGCCGTGGAGGGCGCAATGCCGCTGGATTTCGTGGTCCGGGCCGTAGGCGCTGGTGAAGACGAAGCGGATGTTGCCCTGCCCCATGACATAGGAGGCCCGGTCGCGGATTCCGGTCTCGAGCCCCGCCTTGGCCAATGGGGTAAAACCGAAGGTTTTGTCGTAAAAATGGGCCGCCTGCTTGGCGTTACCCACGTAGAACTCGACGTGGTCGTAGCCTTTGATGGGCAAAAAGTCTTGTGGCATTAGCCGACTCCTGGCCTCACACGTTCTTCCCCAGCGCCGAGCGGCGCAGGATCCCGGGTCCCTCGCATCATTATATCGTCGCGGCTCGGGCAATACGACCACGGATGGGTGTCCATCGCATGAAGGTTCGCGTCGTAGGCTTATGCTCGGGTCAAGAAGGGTGAGAGGAGGGTGGGACACGAGAATGTTGAAGTTTTCACGGGGATTCTGTACTATGCATCTTCAGATATCAGGTTCTCGATGTCGCTCAGCGTCACGGTTGGGGTTTGGTGAAAGGTTAGTCCATGCGACTTTGGCGCGCACATGTCTCGTTTGGCACGTTCTTGTTGGCGATCCGGGTCTTCAGTTCATCGCCCGGGGCGAATGCATCCGTGGTCCACGTCGATGATTCGGCAAGCGAGCTGGTTCACGACGGGTCGACGTGGTGCGCAGCCTTTCTCCATCTCCAAGACGCGCTGGAGGTTGCCGCTGCGTCCGGCGGCGCGGTCACGGAAATCCGCGTCGCTCAAGGCGTCTACAAACCTGATCGCGGCGGGAACCACATCCTTGGCGACCGACTGGCCACGTTTCGGTTGGTCAAGGATTCGGCTCTGCGCGGTGGTTACGCGGGGTGCGGGGCGGCCGATCCCGATGCCCGCGATGTGACGGCCTTTGAGACCGTCCTGAGCGGCGATCTGGTCGGTAATGACGGGCCGAACTTCTCCAATTACGCCGACAACGCGTTTCATGTGGTGACGAACAACGATACCGCGGTCACGGCGTCCACGCTCTTTGACGGGTTCACGGTGCGTGGCGGAAACGCCAACGGCACCTTGGCTGCCAAGACCGATCAAGGCGGTGGGTTTCACAACCACAGCGGGCACCACCCATTATTCGATGGTGGACCAACGGTGGCGAACTGCCTGTTCAAGGAGAACTGGGCGGCGAATCACGGAGCGGTAAACGATCACGGCGGAATGACGCTGGTCAACTGCGAGTTTCGCGACAACCACGCCGGGATGTGGGGTGGGGGGTTGTACATCCACGAACGGCTACCCACGACGGTCACGGCGTGCCGGTTTTTCAATAATCACACCGACGGGACATCGGGCGGGGGCGGTGGCGCGGTACACGAAGGCACGGCCACGTTTACCGATTGCGTTTTTGAGGGCAACACATCCAGCGCGAACGGCGGCGGCATGTACAACCACGGCGGGGCGTCGCCCGTGCTGACCCGTTGCCGGTTCGAGGGCAACACGGCGCTGCGCGGCGGGGGTATGTTCAATGCCGAAGCGAGCCAAGTGACGATGGATGACTGCGAGTTCTACGGCAACCGCGCGACTGCCTTTTACCCCGAGGATCGCCTGGGGGGAGGGGTCTATCACACGGAGGGAAGTGTGCTGACGCTGACGCGATGTACGTTCGGGCGACTTGGTTTGGGGAATGCGGGAAATAACGCGTTCTTCGGAGGCGCCATTTACAGTGATGGCAGTCAAGTTTGGTCGAGTGATGGTGTCTTCGATAATAATCGGACGCCGACAGCGGGCGAGCAGAACCCAAGCGGTGAGTGGATCCACCCAGCAGGAGGCGGCATCTATGCCACCGCCGCGAGTGTTCTGGAGATCAATTCGACCGAGTTCAATCGGAACCACGCGAACCGCTATGGGGGAGCGATCTACGCCGACTTGGATACAAGTGTGGTGCTCAATCAGTGCCTCCTTACGAATAACGGTGCCTACTACGGATCCGCGGTCTTAGACTCGGTCAATGTACTGGTCAGCGATTGCACTTTTCATCTGGGATCCGGCACATATGGCGCGGCGATGCTGGTACGAGGCGATAGTCGTGGAACAATCCGTCGAAGCCTGTTCCTCGAAAACACGGCTGGCGGCTGGCACGGATTCGGCGGCGCGCTCAATTTAGCCGGGGAGGACTTTACGATCGCCGACTGCGTCTTCGCTGGCAACCATGCAAACGGAGGAGGCGGGGCGATTCGTAGCTCCGCCGCGGTACTGCGCATCATGAACTCCGTTTTCAGCAAGAACTCGTCGGACGAAAGGGGAGGCGCACTACTTCAACAGGCGGAAAATTTTCAGGGAGAGCCGTTTACCGCGGAGCTCACCATATCGAACTGCACGTTCCTGGCGAACACCGCGCCGGTGGGGTCAACGGTGGCGCAGGAATCCATCGGTTACATAATGGATAACGACGTGCAGATTCGCAATTCGATCCTATGGGACGGCGCCGATTCGATTTCGATTGGTGCCCAATCAGTCGATCACCTGGCAGTGGAATTCAGTAACGTGCAGGGCGGCTGGGCGGGAAACGGAAACATCGATCTCGACCCCCAGTTGGTTGACCCCGACGGGCCGGACAACGTTCTGGGCACGCTGGATGACGACGTGCGGCCGGCGACCATTTCCCCTTGTGTCAACGTGGGAAGCAATGCCTTGATCTCAGCGGACGCCGCCGACCTCGACGGTGATGGGAACACGGCGGAACCACTTCCGTTCGACCTCGACGGGCATCTGCGGGCTTTAGGAACCGTGGACATGGGAGCGTATGAGTTCACTGCCGATTGCAATCAGGATGGCGTGCCGGATCATTGCAATATCGCGTGCGATCCACCCGGGGGTTATTGCGATGTCGGTGGCTGCGGTACCAGTGGCGACTGCAACGGCGACGGCACGCTCGACGAATGTGAAACGGACTGTCAGGGAAATGGAGTCCCGGATCGGTGCGAGTGTCTGAGCGCGACCGCTTCGATGCCGGAGCCGGTCATCACAACGAAGAATCGATACATCGCTTTCGTCCCCGGCGATGCGTGCCTGCGGACCGCGCTGCGGGTCCGGCTGGCCGAGCTCCCGCCGCCGTGGAACCAACCGCCTCCGGCCGGGGCGCTGGGTGAAATTCAGTGGGTCGGGCCACCGCGCTGGGTAAGCACTTTGAGCAGTATGACCGACGCAACACCCCCGGCGGTGGCCATGGCGCCGCTCGCATGTCAGCCCCATTATGAGGATTGGTCGGCGTGGGGTGCGCTGCATGTTTACGGAGCGGCGGTGGTCCCGAACGCGAGGTATGAGGTGGCGGCCATTCATGAAGGGTGTCCGATGGATGAAGCGGACTTTTCGGCGGCTCTATCTGTTGAAACGGAGACTGTGTGGTGCGACGTTTCGGCGCCGTTCGGGGGCTCGGCTCAGCCGAACTTTGGTGATATCTCGGCCGTTGTGGACAAGTTTCGCGATGCCCCGGGAGCGGTCGGCAAGACGCAAGCGGATCTGGAACCGAACGTTCCAAATCAGCGGGTGAATTTCGGCGATATTTCCGTGGCGGTTGGGGCGTTCCGTGGATTGGCATACGCCTTTGCCGGGCCGGCGGGATGTCCGTAGGAGTTGACTGCCGACGGCGTATCGCCTTGGCCCGCTTCCAGATGGGCGCGGTACTGAAAGGCCATTACGCTCGCTGATTACGTTCATCGGACACTACGAGGCGATGTCCACAATGAAATGCGGGGAGGCTCGTTTCAAAGCGATTGTCCGTGTGCGAACTGCATGGCCACGCGAGCGACGCGGATCCGTCGTGTCGCCGATTGGATATCACTAACTGTGATCTCCAATCCCCCCAACATGAAGTCGGCTGGGAGAGGGCGGCGCAATCGGCACCAGTACTTCCCTTAGGGTCAAACAATGCCAGCGTATTGATTTAGGACCTGCGGGTTGGCCAATGCGTCGCGATTAGGGACCGGTTCCCCGTGGATCATTTGGCGGACGGCGATTTCGACTTTTTTCCCGCTGATGGTGTAGGGGATGGCGGTCACTTGTTTGACGTGCTTGGGCACGTGGCGAGGCGTCGTGCCTTCGCGGATGCGGTCCTTGATCTTCTTGACGAGTGGCTCGTCGAGTGTCAGGCCCTGTCGCAAAACCACGAACAGGCAGACCTCCACGTCGGCGTCGGGAGTGTCCTTGCCGACCACGATGCTGTCCACGATTTCCTCTAGCGTTTCGACCTGGCGGTAAATCTCCGCCGTGCCGATGCGGACGCCGCCGGGGTTGAGGGTGGCGTCCGACCGGCCATAGACGATGACGCCGCCGCGCTCGGTGATCTCGACGAAATCGCCGTGGCGCCACACGTCGGGGTACACGTCGAAATAGGCTTTGCGATATTTGGAGCCGTCGGGGTCGTTCCAGAAGCCGGTGGGCTGCGAGGGGAAGGGCGAGCCGCAGACCAGTTCGCCCTTCTGGCCAGTGACGGGCTTGCCGTCGAAGTCGAAGGCGTGCACGTCCATGCCGAGGCCAATGCATTGGATTTCGCCGGCGTAGACCGGCAGCATCGGGTTGCCGAGCATGAAGCAACTGATGATGTCCGTGCCGCCGCAGATGCTCGAAAGTTGGACGTCGCGTTTGACCTTGTCGTAGACCCAGCGGAAGTTTTCGATGGTCAGCGGCGAGCCGGTCGAGAGAACCGCACGCAACTTGGAAAGATCGTGTTGTTTGACCGGTTGCAAGCCTTCTTTTTCGCAGGCGGCGATGTATTTGGCGCTGGTGCCGAAGATGGTGATGCCGAGGCGCTCGGCCATTCGCCAGAGGTGCCGAGGATCGGGGTGGAACGGGGCGCCTTCGTAAAGCACGACGGTGGCTCCGACGCCGAGCGAGCTGACCAGCCAGTTCCACATCATCCAGCCGCAGGTGGTGAAGTAGAAGATGGTGTCGTCGCGGCGGAGGTCGCAGTGGAGCATCAGCTCCTTCATGTGCTGTATCAGCGTGCCGCCCTGGCCATGGACGATGCACTTGGGTACGCCCGTCGTGCCCGAGGAGTACATGATGTAGAGCGGGTGGTCGAAGGGGACGGGAGTGAAATCGATCGCAGAGGCTGTCTGTTCATCAAGACGAAACCCCCCCATGCCCCCCCTTGGCAAGGGGGGGGTGCCTTTTGCGACAAAGTCCGACCAAGGCACCGCGCCGCGAATGCCTTCGATGTCGGGACGCTCGTCGATAAACGGCACAATGACGACGCGTTGGATGCTGCGAATCTGCTCGACGATGCCGCGCACTCGTTCGAGTGAATCGATCTTCTTCCCGTTGTAGGAATAGGCGTCCGCCGCAAAGAGCACCTTCGGCTCGATCTGGCCGAAGCGATCGAGCACGCCGCCGATCCCAAAATCCGGCGAGCACGACGACCAGATCGCCCCGATGCTCGCCGTGGCCAGCATGGCCACGATGGCTTCGGGAATGTTCGGCAGGAAACCGACCACGCGATCGCCGCGTACGACCCCCGCCTGACGCAAGGCACGTGCGAGTCGCGCTACTTCGTCGTTCAACTGTCGATACGTAATCGAACGCGTCCGGCCAAGCTCATCCTCGGCCTCGATGGCCACGCGGTCGTCACAGAACCGCAAGAGGTGTTGGGCGAAGTTGAATTCAAGCCCCGGAAACCACTCCGTGCCCAACATTCCGGAGCCGGAAAACGTACTCTTGGCCGGTGTTGTGGCCTGGATTCCGGCGAAATCCCACATTTCTCGCCAGAATTGATCTCGGTGCTGAACGGACCATTGATGCAGCGATGACCAATCGCGGGCAAAGCCATACCTTGTGGCCATCTTGGCCATGAAGCCGTGCATCTGTGAAGCTTGTACGCGGGCTGGAGACGGCTCCCACAGAAGTTCGGCCCGCTTCATGACAAAAAACTCGTCCGTTACCTCTGTTTCAGCTCAAATCGGTTGCCCGGCAGACGTGTCACCAGGCCGCGAAGTTCCAGGGTAGTCAATGTCGACATGACGCGACCGGTATCAAGGGGGGTAGCCGCACAAATGGCGTCGGCGTTCTCGGCGCCGACGCGGATCGCGTCCAGGACCGTTTGTTCGTGTTCCGCGAGTCGATACGCTGAAATCCGTTCGGTCGCGTGAGCGGCACGGTCCGAAGCCGAAGCGTCCGCGTTCCTTTTCATCACCTGACCGACCTCGGCCAGCTCGTCGAGAATATCATCGAGACAGGTCACGAGCTTCGCGTGCCCATCGCGGATCATCGCGTTGACCCCTGCCGTGAGTTCGGGCCGGTCGATGCGCCCGGGCAGCGCGAAAACCTCTCGGTTGTAATCCAGCGCGAGACGGGCGGTGATCAAAGCGCCGCTGGTTTTGCCGGCCTCAATAACCAGGACGCCAAGCGACAGGCCGGTGATGATTCGATTGCGCCCCGGAAAGTTCTTGGCGTCTGGTCCTACGTCAATCGGCAGTTCGCTAACCACGGCCCCGGCCTTCTCGATGTCCCTTGCGAGCGATTCGTGCTCGGCCGGATAGATTTCAGAGAGCCCGTTGCCCAAGACGGCGATCGTCCGACCGCCGCCCTGCAATGCCCCGCGATGAGCGCAGCCATCAATACCGCGGGCCAGGCCCGACACAACGGTGAAGCCCGCGGCCCCAAGCTGTTCGCCGAAGCGCATCGCTTGCTCCTGACCATAGTGTGAGCAGCGGCGGGTGCCGACGATGGCGATGGCAATTCCATCGGCCGGTTCGAGGCGCCCGCGAACGTACAGGCAGATCGGAGGGTCGGGGATATGCAATAGAGATTGCGGGTATTCAGCGTCTTCGGGGCAGAGAATTTGAACGCCGCACTCGGCGGCCCGCGAGATTTCCCGTTCGACCGCTTCCTGATTGTTTCGTCCGGCAAAAATCGAGCGGGCGGTCTTCTCGCCGACTTGCTCGACTCGTTGTAGTTCGGTCACCGAGGCCGCGAAAACAGCGTCGATCGATCCGAAATGTTTGACCAGGTTTCGTGCCCGGATCGGACCGATCTCGGGGACCATCGACAGCGCGAGGTGTCCGCGGGCGGCATTGGAGATTGCTGGAATCGGCGGAGATGGAATAGTCTGATCCATGTGGCGAGCCTTAATTCTTCGATGCCTGTTCCGCGATCCAGGCTCTCACCCGCGCTTCCAGCATGTCGATTGGCATTGGTCCATCGGCCAGCAGTCGGTCGTTGAATGCCCTCAGATCAAAACGCGAGCCCAGTTTTTCCTCCGCCAGTTTGCGAAGGTCGAGTATCCGCAGCTCGCCGATCTTGTACGCCAACGCCTGCCCTGCCCAGGAGATGTAGCGGTCGATTTCGGATTCGATGTCGAGTGGCGCGAGGCTTGTGTTGCTGGTCATGAAATCGATGGCCTGTTGTCGCGTCCAGCCCTTGGCGTGCATTCCCGTATCCACGACCAGACGGCAGGCCCGCCACATCTCAAAGGTCAACTGGCCGAACCGGTCCTCCGGGGTTTGGTAGCCGCCGATTTCGTAACCGAGCTTTTCCGTGTACAGGGCCCACCCTTCAACGTATGCGGTGAAGGAACCATACCGACGGAATTTGGGCAGGTCCTTGTCCTCCTGGTGCAAGGCCATCTGGAAGTGATGACCGGGCACGGCTTCGTGGTACGACAATGCTTCCAAAGTAAATCTCAGTCGTTCCTGCGGTGCGTAAGTATTGATGTAATAGTAGCCCGGGCGAGAACCGTCCTCGGGAGTGGGATTGTAATAGGCCACGGGTGAGGACGGGGCGCGAAAAGCCTCGATTTCCTTCATCACGCAGTCGGCCTTGGGCAATCGCCGGAACAGTTTGGGCATTTGGGATTTGGCCCGTTGGAGGATGCGGTCCGCCGCGGCGTAGAGTTCCTCGCCACTTTGAAATCGATACTTGGGGTCCGTGCGCATGTGCGTCAGGAACTCATCCAGGGACCCCTTGAACCCTACCTCGTCCTTGATTTTCGACATCTCGCGACGGATTCGCGCCACTTCCGACAAGCCTAATTGATGAATGTCATCCGGTTTCAACTTGACGGTGGTATTGATGTAGATCAGCTTTTCGTAGGCCTCGAGACCTCCGGGTCGCTCGCCGATTCCGACGGTCGAACGACAGTGGGACAGATATTCCTGTTCCGCGAAACGCAGTAACTTTTCGTACGCGGGGACGACCTCATTTGTGATGGCCTTCGCGATCTCGTCTGTCAGGCTTTGCCGCTTCGACTCATCAATGCTGTCCATCGTTCGAACCGGTTTGTAGAACTCACTCTGCTCGACGTTTTCGACGATATGGGTTCTGAGTTGAGGAAGGACTTTTTCGACCAGTACCTTGGGTGAAATGATTCGGTCGGCAAGACCGACGCGCATCGTGGCGATCATTTCGTCCACTTGCTTCGGGAAGGCCTTAAGTCGTTGAACATAGTTCTCGAAGTCTTGCTCATTTCGAAACGGCTGCGACACGAGAATCAACGGAAACTTCAGGTGCGGTCCGTCGAGCGGGTCCAAGGAAGTGAGTGACAGATCACATTCCAACAACAGCAATTCGTCCCGAATCGTTCGTTTGAAGAGGTCGTGGGTCAGCCGGTCCTCGGCTGACAGATTGTCGGTGGAAAACGCCTCCACTCCAGCGAGGAAGCGCTCCAATCTATTTTGCCAGCGTTTTTCGCCTTCCAGGCTTAGGTCCTCCAACCGATCGTTGAACCGGTAGTCTCCTTGGGCGGTTGCCGCGGTCGGATACCGCTCCATGCGGGCGTCCCAATACTGGTCCGCCAGGCGATGAAGGTTCGTTTCCGATTCTCCGAGCACGTTCTGAGAAACCGCGCACACCGCGCCTGCGGCTATGACCGGCCATAAGAATAGGACACGCATCCGGGGATTCTCCACGCGATAGAAAGTGGCTGCCATCGAGCATCAGCCTACACCGGCGTCTTGCGAATTGCACGTCGTTTGGGACCGGTCGATAGTGAACCGAGCCACGCCTGAAAAGTCCGCTCCCTAACGGTTGCGGCTTAGATTGGTGCCCTGCTCAGGCTGACATTTCGGACACACGAAAGTCGAACGACCGGCGACGACCAGTCGAATGATTGTTCGCCGACAGCGGTGGCAGGGGTCACCCTCCCGTTGGTAGACACGATGGTACTGGCGAAAGGAGCCCTCCTCCCCGTCGGGTGTTCGATAGTCCAACAGCGTCGAGCCGCGAGATCGAATGGCCCGTCTAAGGGTCGTTTTGATGGCCCGAAGAAGTCGATCGGCCATCGCGTGGTTCAACTCGTTGGCCTGCGTTGCGGGGTGAACTCCGGCCGCAAAGAGGGCTTCATCGCAATAAATGTTCCCCAGGCCGGCGATCGCAGTCTGATCGAGCAAAAGGGCCTTGATCTGCCTCCGCCGTTGCAGGATCCGTCGGAAAGCAGGGACCCGCATGTCCAGCGGCTCTTCGCCGAGTGACCCCAACAATCGTCCGACCGGTTCAGTCTCTCGTGGCGCCGTCTTGGAGCGATCCAGGAACCAGACGCCCCCGAATCGGCGCGGATCACGAAACCGAAGTTCCTCTTTTTTCTGGCCGCTCAGGCGGATTTGAAGGTGAGTATGCGTCAGAGGAGGCTCTTGCCGGCCCTGCACGAGCAGACGACCGCTCATGCCGAGATGAACGACCAGGCAGCCATCGGGTTCGAGTTCGATGATCACCCGCTTGGCTCGACGATGCACGCGCATGAATTGCCTGCCGGGCAAAAGGACTTCCAAAGGGCGCGGGTCGCCGTGGATGATGTCTCGCCGGTTGACCACGACGCCAATCGCTGACCGACCGCGAAGGCGATCGTCGAGTTCGCGGGCAATCGTTTCTACTTCTGGTAATTCCGGCATATCGGGTCTCAGCATACTGGCACAATGTGGCGTCCTAAGCTACCTTGCGCTGCCGATCGGCCATTGACCGAGATAAGTCCCTTAACTCACGGAGAACCATCCGGTGAACCATATCCGCGAAGGCACGATTCTAGGGCATCCCAAGGGACTTTTCGTTCTCTTTTTTACCGAAATGTGGGAGCGATTCAGCTATTACGGCATGAGGGCCCTGCTTGTCCTCTACCTGGTCAACATCTTCAAGATGACCCAGGAGGACGCGTCGTTCATCTACAAATGGTACACCGCGCTGGTGTATCTCACACCCCTGGCCGGAGGCTATCTGGCCGACCGGTACCTGGGTAACAAGTGGGCGATTGTGATAGGCTCGATTCTGATGGCCATTGGTCAGTTCATCCTGGCAACGGGTGAGCGAAGTTTCCTGATGTTTGGCCTGGGGTTCCTGATTGTCGGGAACGGCTTTTTCAAGCCCAATATGTCGGTTCAGGTAGGCCGGCTCTATCCCCAGAATGACCCCCGACGCGATGGGGCCTATACCATTTTCTATATGGGCATCAATCTGGGTGCCTTCTTTGCTCCAATCATCTGCGGTGCGCTGATGGACACTCCCGGGCTGGGTTACGGATGGGGCTTCGCCGCCGCAGGCGTAGGCATGATCTTGGGATTGCTGATCTATCTTTTCGGGCTTCCCTGGATTAAGGAATTACCCGAGGGAGTCCAATATCAGGGGCCCCCAGGAGAGACCGGGAAGAAGACCGTTGAACCCGTCCGCCGTGCGATGACCGAAGAAGAAGCCCGCACCGCCGCCTCTGTGCTTCCCGGGATTTCGCACAACGCTCCCGTCGTGCTTTCGACCATCGGGGTTGTGCTGATCCTGGTGGTGATTTCGCTGTCTTACTTCGGCATCATGAAGGGAAATGATGCCCTCGCATTCGGTCTTGGACTGGGGGCAGCTTGTTTCGCGGGAGCATGGGTTACTTCGAAGATTCAGGCGGCGTTGCGCGACCGGGTACTCGCGATTTTTGTGTTGGCGGTGTTCGTGATCTTCTTCTGGGCCGCTTTTGAACAGGCCGGCAACGCGATGAACGTCTGGGCCGATCAGACCACGAATCGCTATTTGACCGACACGCCGCCGACGCCATCGGTTTATCCCGGTGCCTACGTGGCAGCGAAGGAGCTGGGCTTCGGGGGGATCGTTAAAGAAGCTTTCGCCGTTCTCGTTCGAATGAACCCAGTCCTGACGACGTCGTTCCAATCGATCAATGCCCTCGCCATTGTGTTGTTGGCTCCCTTGTTCGCTTGGCTCTGGGTGTTTCTTTCCAACCGGAACATAAGCCCTTCGATTGCCACGAAAATGGCCACCGGCGTGTTTCTCCAGGGCGTCGCATTCGCCTTGATGATCTGGTCCGTGAAATACGAGAACGGACCCAGCGAAACGAAGCTGGCAAAGTTGCCGGACACCGTCGTCAAAGGCGGTGATGAGACCTATTTCTATGATGCGCCGACGCTGGAAGACGACAAGGCCTACCAGCGGTTTCAATCCGGGTCTTTTGATCAAGAACACGATAAGATGATCGCTCACGGCGGCCGTTTGGTCGTGGACGAATCGCAGGGCGTCCTCCGGATGCGTGGCGTCCTTGATGCGAACCATCGCGACCGAATCCTGCGGGCCACCGCTCCGAAAGATTACGTCAAATTTGTCTGGGACATGGCCAGTCGCAGCAAAGAACTTAAAAAAGCTTCGGACTCGGATGGCGCGAAGTTGGAAGTCAAGATCGACCGCCTCCCGCCCGGCTTCGACGCTCAGTACCTGAAGGGATTCAACCCAAGCGACCTTCGATTTGATGAATCTACCAACACGTTTCTCATCGGTAAGGAATTGGCGGACCAGGATTACAAGCAACTGCTTGTTGCCGGAGCCAATCCTGAATTCCGAACGGCCTTGAACGATCTTTGGGTCCAGTCCACGAAGTATCGCGTCAGTTCGAGCTGGCTCCTTTGGTTCTACGTGCTATGCACGCTCGGTGAACTCTGCGTCTCTCCGGTCGGCCTGTCCATGGTGAGCAAGCTCGCCCCTCGAAGGTTCGCCACGATGTTGATGGGGATGTGGATGCTGACCAGCTTCTTTGGGAATTACACGGCCGGGCTGGCGGGCGAAAACTGGGAAAAACTCGATCCCAGCACGTACTTCACGTATGTAACCATCGCCATGGCCGCCGCGGCGTTTGTGTGTTACCTCATCGCCCGGAAAGTGACCTCAATGATGCACGGCGTCACATGATCGCGGCGAAAGAATCCGACGAACTCTTCGATTGGGTCGACGGGCACGCGTACTTCTGCCGCCAGCGTGTCGAGTTCCGCGAGATCGTACTTGGCGATCACACCTTCAACGTAGCCGCGCTGGTTGATGCCGCGGGCCTGCTTGATGACGATGAATTCGCCAAGCCGTTTCTTGAAGAGGATCGTGCACCGTATGGTTTGGAACTCTGGCCGGCGGCCTTGATGCTCTCCGACTACATCCTGCAAGGCGAACCCGGTGCTGGCCGGTCCGCCTTGGACCTAGGCTGCGGCGTGGGCCTCGTGGCGATGGCGGCAGCGCGACGCGGTTGGCAGGTGACCGGCGTCGATCATGACCCATCAGCTTTGCGGTTTGCCCAGCGGAATGCGCGAAAAAACGGCGAAACTCAGCTGCTTTTTGATCGCTTTGATTGGAAAACACCATTTTTTGGGCAGCGGTTTGATCGAGTGTTCGCCGCTGACGTCCTTTACCAGCGGATTGATCATTTGCCCATTTTAAAGTGCATCGAGTCGCTCCTGGCGGATGGGGGACTTGCATTCCTGGCGGATCCAAATCGGAAGGTAGCCGACTCCTTTCCCGCACGTTCCCGAGAGCGCGGATTTGAAGTAACAGAGATCAAGACATCAGCCACGCTGCCATCGGGGGCGGCGATTGCGGGACGGCTTTATACTTTGTCTCGGGCTGCCGGATAGGGATTTGCAATTCGTTCAAAACTACTGCACGCGTACCAACGTTGTGCGTTCTCCAGGAGTTTCCTTTTGAGCTGCTTCGGCAGGATCGATAGAGGTTGATCGCTTTCACGCTTGGCTATCTTAACGGTAGATAGTGAAGTGCGCGCATTCGCCTGATTCAAATCGACGAAAGAACAAAAAAAAGTGCAAAGGGCTTGCATTCGCGCCCTTGGTTCCGCTAAACTCCTTTTGGCTTACCGGACTCGGTTCAGGAATCAGAACCGCACCCGCCAACCACGAGCGGTTCACCGAGTGGTGACTTTGCGATTGCGCGATGCGCCCAGCCGCGACGATGCGGTGAGGCGTTAGTATCGCGGCGGCGCGTGGCCATTGCTCCGTGGATCGTGGGCAAGCATGACGGCAGGAAACCGCCCCTGATCAATCGGTCGCGTCGTTAGACGTTGTGTTCGTCGGCGGACGCCGATCGAGGGTTTTTCGGTAGCTGGGATCCGTTCGGTTTCACGGCGAGGGTCCAGGAAAAATGACTAGCGTCGCCTGTCTCTTGGTCAGCCGCGCGTTGGGTTCCGTTGTTACACGGGCCTCTTTCATTGCGCGATGTAGTTCTTCGAGGTTGATTGTATCGGCGCGGCCGGCTTCGCTGCTTTTTTTGGAAGCTTCGCCGTTCGCCGTGAGTTTAGTGTTCAGTCGGTCGTAATGGGGGAATGTCATATTTCCCTTTTTTTAAGTCGTTTGGCATTAAGAAGTCGGTCGTACGGGTTTCAAAGCAACGGACTTCTTCCCAAGGAGGTAAGGTATGAAGGCAACCAGTCGGTTTGGTCCGTGGCGCTCGGTGCTCGGGGTGTTGGCGGTAGGCGTTTGTGCCTTCAGCCTGACCCTCGAGGGAGCGCCCAACAAAGGTCGCGAGAATTCGGAGCGGGATCTGCGGTCGCCCGACAAAACCGAGGCGCCGGCGGATCAGGCCGCGGCTCGTCCGCTGACGAGCATTGATCGCGAACGCGCCGCTCAAGGCGGCGCCACGTCCAATGAGGGTATTCACATCCAACGGGCCGGTCGTCTGCCTAAGGGCTCGGTCATTCCGGTCGCGCCCCCCGTGACGGTCAACCCCTACGATGACGAGGCCACGCGGCTCCGCAACAGCGGTGAGATTCCGTGGGGTCCGTATCTTCGTCCTAGGTTGGCGGTGGCCGGCGGCACGTGCCAATTCAACATCGACTGCGATGATTGCGTCGACTGCACCGCGGACCGTTGCAACATCGCACCGTTCGCATCGTCGGGCACCTGTGTTCACGACAGTATTCCTAACGGCCAGGGTGCCTCGGAATGCTCGGACGGCTTGTTCTGCAACGGCATCGAAACGTGCCAGGGCCTCTCCTGCCAGCCCGGCGGGACGGGCACCGGAATCGCCAATGATCCGCAGGACCAGATCCCGTGCGAGGGTGAATGCGCCGGCGGAACGAGCCCCGGACAGCGTTGCGTCCTTCCGAACGATCCGCTCGACTGTCCCGGCGGCGGTACTTGCATCGCGGCGAGTTGCGATGAGGAACTCAACGAGTGTGTCATTCCGTGTACGCAGATGGTGTGCAGCGCGGCGTCGTCCAACGCCGGCAAACCATGCGCGGTCGCTGGTGATTGCCCGAGCGGCGCGTGCTTGACGCCCAAT
>Ga0137431_1000020_pt1 | contig 107430 bp, 62 predicted proteins | sample EasRivERMZT800_2_FD_104646 | JGI IMG/M metagenome (GOLD analysis project Ga0137431, IMG submission 104646) | Soil microbial communities from meander-bound floodplain in the East River, Colorado, USA - East River MetaG ERMZT800_2 | ecosystem: Environmental > Terrestrial > Soil > Floodplain ... | reverse complement strand
TTCGCTGTAGGCCTTGCGAGAATGGCTCAGCACCATGCGGAAGACATGCGTCCGCCGACGCTTGCCGTCGGGCGTGATCACCGGCGCCCCGGTGCCGAAGTCGATCTGAGCCTCCTCGCCCGGAGCGCATTCCATGCGGCGGAAGGGAAGAGGCGTGCCGGACTCAAGCCGGCGAGCCAGGCGCTTGACGCTGTCGTAACTCCCCGCGAAGCCGTGCTCGGTCTTAAGGTCCTGCCAGATGCGCGGACAGCTCAGTCCGCGCTCAAGACCATCTGCGATGGCCTCCCGGTGCAGCTCGGCCGTACTGACCGGCCCCGACCCGGTGGGCGGGTTTGGCCGGTTTTGGACATCCGACGCAACCGACGGATCACCGCCCAACTCACCGCACCGATCCAAAGTCACGTAGATGCCTATGAAAACCATCTCCGAGCCTGCGGGGTATCGTCGCAGCATTTGACCGAGACAATCCGCCGGCTGAAGCACGTTTTGAGTGAAGTCGCAATCACCCAATTGGCCGAGCTTCGCTCCGAACCGATACAACGATGGATCGGCAGGCGCCGGCAGGTTTGCTCGGCCGAAAAGAACGGAGCGAAGACGACCGGGCCACGCACGATCAACACCTATCTCAGTAGCCTCAAGGCGTTCGTGCGATGGTGCATCACCGATGGCCGGATGGCCACCGACCCGCTGGTTACTTTGCGAAAAGTCGATGAAAGCGGCGACGTGCGGAGGGCCCGTAGATCGTTGACCGAAGATGAACTGGTCAAGCTGCTGGAGGTGGCCGAGCGCCGGCCGCTACTGGATTCCATGATGATTCGTCGCGGTCGCCGGGCGGGTGAGACCGTCGGAAAGTTGAAAGAACCGACCCGCGAAAAGCTGGAACGATTGGGAAGAGAGCGGCGCCTGATCTATATGACGTTGGTGCTTACCGGTTTACGCAAGGGCGAACTAACCCAGCTACGCTGGACGGACCTGGATCTCGAGGCCAATCAGGCGTGGCTGACGGTCCGGGCTGCCGTGTCGAAGAACGGTAAGACCGAGACGTTGCCGATCCGCGCCGACTTATCCGGCGAATTGAAGGCATGGCAACGTGAAAATGGACACCCGGCCGGAACCGGAAATGTCTTCCGGGTACCGCGGGGATTGGTCAGAATCATGGACCGAGATCTGGTGGCCGCCGGCATCGCCCGACGCGTAAGGGACGAGAACGGCGTTTACCGAATCGACAAGCGCGATGACCAGGGCAGGACAATCGACGTGCATGCCCTGAGACACACCACGGCCACGTTCCTTGCTAGGTCTGGCGTGGCACCGCGAACGGCCCAAAGCATCATGCGGCACAGCGATGTCCGCCTAACGCTGGGCACCTACACCGACCCCAGATTGTTGGATACCGCCAAGGCGGTGGATGCGTTGCCCAAGATGACGCCAAAGCCTGACGCGCAGCGGATGCGAGCGACGGGTACGTTCGGCAAAGGTGATTCAGAGCTTGGCGCTGAGCTTGGCGTGAAAGCGCGCCCGGCCATGCGCCGCCGTGCACGAACTCGCATTGACGCTGCAAGTCAGCCTCGGAAACCGCGAAAGGTCCAACCAGCGGTCGATGCACGAGTTAGCACGGATTTGCACGACCATGCATCACAGCGGGCGACGCGACTCGAACGCGCAACGTTCAGCTTGGAAGGCTGATGCTCTACCATTGAGCTACGCCCGCAAAACGAGGTTTTGCTCTATTAATGGGACCAATCGGGTTGATGTCTCGTCCCCATTTTTCCCGCTGCTCTCTACTTAAGCCCAGAAAAGGCGCTCGTCAACCTGCTCTACGGCATCAGGTGGGGTCCGCCTGTCCGCGCCCCCTTTGGACTGCTCAGATGCATCATAGACCGCCTTCGTATAACTCGGTTGCATGATTCCAGTTATTAACCGGACCAGTGTCTGAGTTACCAGATGGGGCGTTTCCGAGTATCATGCAGGACATGCCAAGCGTCGCTACCAGCAAGCTTTCGCAGGCAATTCCAATCTTTCGGCTCATTGGAGACTACTCAACGTCCCGGCTGAGATCAGACGTCTTGGCGGGTATCAGCGTTTGCGTGATCATGATTCCGTCGGTCATTGCCTACGCCGAGCTTGCCGGACTGCCGCCCGCCAATGGGCTCTATGCGGCTTTGACCGGGATGGTCGCCTATGCGCTCTTCGCAAGTTCCCGCCAAGTTGTGGCCGGACCGGACGCGGCCATTACGGTCCTGGTGGCAAGTGCCATCGGGCCTCTTGCCGGGGGTGATCCCGGCCGCGCGGTAGCACTGGCTGCGGTTGTGGCACTGATGGGTGGGGGGTTGATGCTTCTGGCCGCCGGGCTGAAGGCCGGGGTCGTCGCCGACTTCCTCTCCAAGCCCGTGCTCGTGGGATATCTTACTGGCGCGGCCCTCATCTTGATGTCCACGCAGTTAGGCAAGCTATTCGGGATCAAGACGGAGGAGCATGACTTCTTCCCGATCATCGCGGAAATTAGTCGCCGAATTCGGGAAACCCATCCAATCACCCTTGGTTTGGGTGCGGCGTCGATCGCGACTCTAGCGGTATTGCGGCGCTTTGCCCCGCGCGTGCCCGGCGCGCTGGTCATTGCCGCCGTTACACTTGTTGTTTCGGTGCTCTTTGGGCTAGAGGAGCGGGGCGTGCGAGTAGTCGGCGAGATGCCGCCGGGCCTACCCAGGTTCCAAGTCCCCACAGTCTCTCTGAAGGATGTTCGCGAGTTGGTTCCCGCGGCCGTGGGCATCGCGCTGCTGACGTTTCCCGAGGGTATTCTGCTCGCCCGAGCATTTGCAGCCAAGAACGGATACGAGGTGCGGGCCAACCAGGAGTTGGCGTCCCTTGCGATAGCGAACGTCGCGGCCGGGCTGTTTCAAGGCTTCTCGGTGGGCGCAAGCCAATCGCGGACGACAGTGAGCGACGCGGTCGGGGGGCGGTCGCAAGTCGTCAGTCTCGTGGCAGCCGGCGTATTGGCCCTGTTCCTGCTTTTTCTGACCCCGTTGCTCCGTGAGCTTCCGACGGTGGCTCTGGCCGCGATCCTCATTTTCGCCGGTTGGCACCTGATCGAATTGCGCGAGTACCGTTTGCTTCTACGACTGAGCCCGATGGGCTTTGGGCTGGCCATCGTCGTGGCTCTCGGCGTGCTGATCGTGGGTGTTGTACCCGGCATCGTGATCGGGGTGATGGTGACGCTGATCTACCTCCTCGCCCGTCTGGCTCGCCCGTTGGACGTGGTTCTGTGCGAAGTACCCGGCACGGGGCGTTACCACGACGTAGGCGAAGTGTCGGAGGCGCAGACCTTTCCGGGGCTGATCGCGTATCGCTTCTATGCCCCACTGTTCTTTGCCAACGCCGAGTATTTCGTCCATCGGGTGCGCGAACTCATACAAGCCAGTCCAAGCCCGGTCCGGTGGTTCCTGGTGGACATGCAGGCCATTTGGGAGATTGACGTTACCGCCGCCGAGGCTTTATCTCGTCTGGCGCGTGAGCTTCAGGAGAGGGGCATCGCCCTCCGCATCGCCCGAGCCAACCGACCGCTGCGCGAGAAGCTGGAACGGATCGGGCTTGCGGAACAACTAGGCGCGGAGGGATACTTTCCATCCGTCCACGCCGCGGTTGCGGCGTTTCGACGTGAACAGGCGGGGAGCCGTTGAGCTCCGCTGCCCAGCCGAGGGAACATCAGCGAGCCACCCGCCCCTTTGATGGGCACGGGATTCCGGGCCGCTCGAATCGTGAGGCCGATATGGGCAATGAAGAAATAAAGCCGGAGAAGCTGGACCGCAGGACGTACGAGCGAGAGTTGGAGAGACTCCAGATCGAATTGTGCGTGCTTCAGGACTGGGTCAAGACGGAGGGATCGCGGATTGTCGTTCTATTCGAAGGCCGCGACGCGGCCGGCAAGGGCGGGCTGATTCGCCGGGTGGTGGAACGGGTGAGTCCCCGCGTATTCCGCGTCGTGGCCCTTCCTGCGCCGAGCGATCGCGAAAAGAGCCAACTCTACCTGCAGCGATACCTTGCCCATTTTCCCGCCGCGGGCGAGATCGTCATTTTTGACCGGAGTTGGTACAACCGTGCCGGCGTTGAGCACGTCATGGGCTTTTGCAACAAGGAGGAACATCGGCGCTTCCTTGAACTCTGCCCGATCGTCGAAAAGCATTTCGTCGGCGGTGGGATCCAGCTCATCAAGTACTGGCTGGAAGTCGGCAACGATGAGCAGAAGCGGAGATTCGAGGCTCGCGTCGAGGATCCGCTGCGCCAATGGAAGCTGAGCAACATGGACCTCCCCTCGCGAGAAAGGTGGTACGCCTACTCGCGGGCCCGCGACGCGATGCTCCAGGCGACCGACACCGAATGGGCGCCCTGGTACATCGTCCCCTCCGATGACAAACGCCGGGCTCGGCTGAACTGCATTGCGCACTTCTTGAACCTGATTCCGTACAAGAAAGTGAAACGCAAAACGATGGAGATTCCCAAACGCGCGAAAGACGACGCCTATGACGACGAGGACTCCATCGCCAACCGGCGATTCATCGAACAACGATACTAACTCGGGCAGTGCGCGAGAGGCACCCGCCGCTTCCGGCTCATCAGAGTTGCCCATCCTAATGCTTGGCAAACAGGGTCGCGAGGCGAAGCCAAGGCTTCCGTACTTTTCGTGCATCTCCCCCTCAGGTCGATTGCCAATGGCGTCTGACGGTGGTACTTTTAGTCCCAGCACTCACTGGGTCGGACAACTTGAAGCAAGATGAGAGCAGCAAGAACTTTTTTTCGGTCCCTTGCGTCCTGCACGCTTTTGGCTGGTGGGTTGTTCCTGGCATGCGCGCGGGCGCCAGAAACACCAGTCGCCCCGCCCAAGCCGCCGGAAGTAACGATCAGCCAAATTGTGGAACGACCGGTGATCGACTACGAAGAATTCACCGGCCGCATGGATGCGGGGGAAACCGTCGAGATTCGGTCCCGTGTGCGTGGCTACCTTGATCGGGTGAACTTTACGGATGGTCAGGAGATAAAGGCCGGAACGCTCTTGTTCGAAATCGATCCTCGAACGTTCGAGGCGGAGGCGAAGAACGCCGAAGGGCAAAAGGCGCAATGGCTGGCGAAGCGGGACAGGGCCAAGGCGGACGTTACACGGTACGAAGGGCTTGTTCCCACCGGTGCGGCGAGCGCCCAAGACCTCGACGAGGCCCGGGCCGAGTTGGGTGAAGCCATCGCCGCGATCAGCTCCGCGGATGCCGAGATCGAGCGTGCCCAGCTGGATGTCGAGTTCTCTAAGATTACCGCTCCGATCGATGGTCAAGTCGGGCGGGCGCTGATCACCAAGGGAAACCTAGTTCAGTCCGGCGCGGGGGACGATGCCCTGCTGACGACCATCGTGTCGCTCGACCCCATATACGTTTATTTCGACGTTGATGAGCGCACCATCCTTCAATTTCGCGCGCGGCACCGAGCGGGGCGGCCCGAAGGCGAGGCGCTGCCGACGATTGAGCAGTTGAAGGTTCCGCTACTGTTGGGTCTTGCAAACGAAGACGGCTTCCAGCATAGGGGGGTGATCGATTTTTCGAATAATCGCGTGGACCCGGACACCGGAACGGTTCAAGTCCGGGGAACTTTCGACAACTCAACGCGCATGTTCAAGCCTGGTTTGTTCGCACGGGTGCGGGTACCGGTCGGCAATGAGTACAAGGCTCTGCTGGTGTCCGAGCTGGCTATCGGGACCGATCAGGGACAGAAATTCGTCCTCGTTGTCGACGACCAGAACGTCGTCGAACGGCGTTTCGTGAAGCCTGGGCCGTTGCAGGACGATGGCTTGCGGGTGATCTCCGACGGTCTGAAGCCGGGCGAATCGGTCGTGGTCAACGGGCTCCAGCGTGCCCGCCCCGGCAAGCCCGTCACAGCGCAGCGGGCGCCCATGCCCTCGCGTCACGTCGATTCAACCTCGCAGACGCCGTCCCCAGAGCCGGCCATGCCCGCCGCGACTTCCAACGATCACCACTGATGCGAACCTCCCATGTTTGCCACTGTCTTCATTGATCGTCCCATTTTCGCGTCCGTGCTCTCGATCGTAATCGTCCTTCTGGGCGTTGTGGCCATCGGGTCGCTGCCGATTGCCCAATATCCGGAAATCGTGCCGCCGACCATTCAGATCTCGGCCCTATATCCCGGCGCGAACGCCAAGGTCGTGGCGGACACCGTCGCGACCCCGATCGAGCAGGAGGTGAACGGCGTCGAGAACATGCTCTACATGTTTTCGAAGTCGACCAACGACGGACAAATGTACCTCGATGTCACCTTCAACGTGGGCACCGACTTGAACATGGCCCAGGTTCTCACCCAGAACCGCGTGGCCATCGCCGAGGCCAAGCTGCCGGAGGAGGTGAAGCGGCAAGGTGTGACCACCAAGAAAAAGTCACCCTCCATCCTTCTATGCATCAATCTCATCGCGCCCGACGGCAGGTACGATCAGCTCTATCTCAGCAACTACGCGACAATTCAGGTGAAAGATGCGATCGCACGGCTGCAAGGGATCGGCGACGTCACCTTTCTTGGGGCACGCGACTACAGCATGCGTATCTGGCTCGATCCCGAGAAGCTCGCGTCACAGAACATGACGGCCAGCGATGTGACGAAGGCCCTGCGGGAGCAGAACGTGCAGGTCGCGGCAGGGCGCCTCGGCCAACCACCCACGCCAGAGGGGCAGGCGTTCCAGCTCACCATCAGCACGCTTGGTCGATTGCTCGAACCCGAGCAGTTTGGGGATATCATCGTCAAGACCGGCGAGCAGGGACAAGTCACGCGGATTCGCGATGTCGGTCGGACGGAGCTTGGCGCCAAGAATTACGACGTGAACAGCTACCTGGACGGTCAGCCGTGCATCACCCTGGCGGTGTTCCAGCTTCCGGGCTCCAACGCCCTGGCCACGGCCGAAGCGGTGAAGGTCAAGATGGAGGAGCTTCGCGCTCGTTTCCCGGAGGGCCTCGAATACAAGATCGTTTACGACACCACGGTGTTCATCGACGAATCGATCCATGAGGTCTACAAGACGCTCTTTGAGGCATTCATCCTGGTGTTCATCGTCGTGCTCTGGTTCCTGCAGAACTGGCGGGCGTGCATCATTCCGATGGTCGCCGTCCCCGTGTCGCTGATTGGCACCTGCGCGGTCATGGCCATCATGGGTTTCTCGCTGAATAACCTTTCCTTGTTTGGTCTGGTGCTGGCCATCGGCATCGTCGTGGACGACGCGATTGTCGTCGTCGAGAGCGTGGAATTGCACATGTCCAAGGGTCTCTCGCCGCGCGAGGCCACGCGCAAGTCCATGCTCGAGTTGTGGGTCGCGCTGATCGCCATCGCGGCTGGGTTGAGTTCAGTTTTCATTCCCGCGGCATTCATCAGCGGCATCAGTGGTCAATTCTACCGGCAATTCGCGCTCACTATTGCGGTCGCGACGCTCATCTCGGCATTCAACTCGTTGACCCTGAGTCCGGCGCTGTGCGCCCTGCTATTGAAGCCCCATGCGCACGGCGAGGGCGTTCACAAGCATAGAGAAGTATTGCCTCGTTTTGGAATCATCGTGCTCTTTGGTTTCATCGCCTATGCGATTCTGCCGGTGTACCTCGCGCCGTTGCTGGGGGTTGATCTGCCCGCGGCGGCGGGGCACGGCGGACACGAACCAGCCCCTCACGCAACCTCGCTCGCTGTTTGGGGCGTTCGCGCCCTGGCATTCCTCATCGGGGGCATCGCGGGCTTGTTGCTTGCCGGAATTATCAACCGTTTGCTCGATGCGTTCTTTCGAGGGTTCAACTGGGCCTTTGACCGCATGGTGCGGGCGTATGGCCTGGCCGTGGGAGCGGTTCTGCGGGTCGGGGTCATCATGCTGGCCATTTACGTGGGGCTGATTTATGTGGCCTACCTGGGATTCATGGCCGTGCCGGTGGGGTTCATTCCCGAGCAGGACAAGGGTTACCTGGTAGTCAACGTGCAACTTCCGGATGGCGCGAGCCTCGAACGAACGGAGGCGGTCGTCAGCCGATTGGCGAAGGTGGCCGGCGAGACACCCGGCGTGGCTCACACCATCGCGGTGCCCGGATACTCCATCCTGAGTTCCACGAACATTCCTAACCTCGGCGGAATGTTCGTCATTCTTGCTCCGTTCGAGGAGCGAAAGACGGATCGGGCGCTTTCCGGGCCGGTCATTGCCGCCGAGCTGCGGCGCAAGTTCGAGACCGTTCAAGAAGCGGTCGTGGCTGTGTTTGGGGCCCCGCCGGTCGATGGGCTGGGGAACACGGGCGGATTCAAGCAGCAGATCCAAGATCGCGGTGACGCCGGGATCGCCGCGCTTCAGGAGGGCGTGGAAAGCGTGGTCGCCGAAGGGAACGCCCGGCCTGGCGTCGTCGGTCTGTTCAGCAGCTTTCGAGCGAATCAGCCGCAGATTTTCGTGGACCTCAATCGTTCGCAGGCCAAGACACAGGGGATCGCACTCACCGACATCTTCGACACGCTCCAAGTCTACCTTGGTTCCGCGTACGTGAACGACTTCACCCGCTTCGGACGGAACTGGCAGGTGAACGTCCAGGCTGAGTCCGAGTTCCGCCTCCAACCCGAGGACATCGGACGTCTGAAAGTGCGCAGTGCGTCGGGCAAGATGGCCCCGTTGGGAGCGTTTGTTTCCGTGCATGAGACAGGCGGACCAGCGATCGTCAATCACTACAACATGTATCCGTCAGCGGAGATCAACGGCGGCACCGCGCCGGGAGTCAGCTCCGGGCAGGGAATCGCCATCATGGAGGAGGTCGCAACGCAGCAACTGCCTTCAACGATGGGCTATGAATGGACGGAACTCGCTCTCCAGCAGAAGCTTGCCGGCAACACGGCGATCTTCGTGTTCATCCTGGGGGCCGTACTGGTCTTCCTGGTTCATTCGGCTGAATACGAGAGCTGGTCCCTGTCACTGTCCATCATCATGATCGTTCCCATGTGCCTGCTCCCGGCCATCGCCGGCGTGTGGTGGATGGGAATGGACAACAACATCTTCACGCAGATCGGACTGGTGGTGTTGATCGGTCTAGCGGCCAAGAACGCCGTTCTCATCGTGGAGTTTTCCAAACACCAACAGGAGCAGGGGCTCGGGAGGAGAGAGGCCACCATCGAGGCTTGTAAGCAGCGCCTGCGTCCGATTCTCATGACCTCATTCGCGTTCACGCTGGGCGTTCTGCCGCTCGTGCTGGCCAAGGGGGCGGGGGCGGAGATGCGTGTGGCATTGGGCGTCGCCGTCTTCGCGGGCATGCTTGGGGTGACGGCCTTTGGCATATTTTTCACGCCGGTTTTCTACTCCACGATCCGCTGGATCACGGAATCACGCAAAGGGCCTCCCCCCGTGACCGAGCCCGAAGGTGAACACGCATGAGTACTTGGGGACTTGGCCCACGCATCAAGGTCGGAGGCGGGTTGATTTCGGCCTTCCTTTCGATTGCCGGCGGTTGCAAGGTCGGACCCGACTACGTCGAACCACTCGCGCCCGTCGCAGAGCAGTGGACCACTCCATCGGACCCAAATCTGGAGCGCGGCGAGGAAGTGGTCACTCGTTGGTGGGAAATACTCAATGATCCGGTGCTCAACAATCTGGTCGAAGCGGCGTACCGCCAGAACCCATCGTTGCACGCCGCCGGCGTCCGCGTACTAGAAGCCCAGGCTCGCCGGGCGATCGCCTTCGGGTTGCTGTTCCCGCAACGTCAGGAGGCGTTCGGTGACTACACGTGGAACCAGGTCAGTAACAACGCCGGAGGTCCGAACCCGGATCAGGGCGGGCTCCTCGGTCTCGGCGATTCGAGCATCGATAATACCTTTCACAATTGGCAGATGGGAATGGGTGCCGCGTGGGAGGCGGACATCTGGGGCCGATACCGGCGCGGGATCGAGGCCGCCGACGCCCAGATTCTGGCGACCATCGCCAACTACGACGACGTGCTGGTCAGCCTAGTTGCGGAAGTGGCCACGAACTATGTCCTATTGCGCACCCTGGAGGAGGAACTGGTCGTCACCCGAAGCAACGTGGCCATTCAGCAGCGCGGCTTCGAGCTTGCGGATACGAAGTTCAAGGGCGGTATAACCACCGGTCTGGACCCGGCGCAGGCAGCAGCTCTCCTGCACGACACCGAGGCCCAGGCGATGGACGTCGAAACACGGATATCGCAAACAAAGAGCACGCTAAGTGTCCTACTCGGGTTGCCGCCGCAGGACCTTAGCGAACTGCTTTATGAGGCCCGCCCCATTCCCAGCGCTCCGGATCAGGTCGCGGTCGGGATTCCGGCTGATCTGTTGCGCCGACGGCCGGACGTTCGCCGTGCGGAACGCGTCCTGGCCGCGCAAAGTGCCGTAATCGGGGTGGCCGCTGCCGAACTGTATCCGAGCTTCTCGCTGGGGGGCGCACTGGGCCTGTCGGCCGAGCATTTCTCCGATTTGTGGCGCGGCGACAGTCTTGAAGCCTTTGCAGGTCCTTCCTTCCGCTGGGCGGTTCTCAACTACGGCCGCATTGAGAACAACATTCGTGTCCAGGACGCCGCATATCAGGCCCTGATCAGCGAGTACGAGAGTGTCGTGCTTCGTGCTCAGGGCGAGGTGGAGAGAGCGATTGCGGGCTTTCTCGGCGCCCAAAGGCAGACGGTCGCCTTGACCCAAAGTGTGAATTCCGCCACGCGGGCGGTGGACATTGCCGAGCAGCAGTACCGCGGAGGGATCGCTGATTACATGCGCGTCCTGATCACGCAGGAGTTCCTCACGACCGAGCAATCGCGGCTGGTCGCGACGCGCGGTGCCGTGGCTCTCAACATTGTGGCCTTGTATCGCGCGCTCGGCGGTGGATGGGAGCTGCGCGAAGGACAGGATTTGGTGCCAGCTTCGATTAAGGATCAGATGCAAGAGCGCACCAAATGGGGTGATATGATCGACGCGGACCGCATTCCATAAACCAGGTTCGCCGCAGTGGACGCAGCCACTGGAGAAAGTCGGGCGGTAGGCACGTGTCTTTCGTCCAGGCAAAGCCGTGGACGCGCGGGGTGCGGCGGTCCACGCTCGGCTTTCGATCGGAGGAGGCATGGGAATGGAAAGGCGGAGTTTGCTTACGGTCGCTGTTTCGTTATTCCTCCTGGCTTGGTCGCTTGCGTCGGCGCGATTGCGACCGGTTTTGCAACAGCGGTGCTACGCCGCAAAATGCAGGCGGTTGACGGGGGATCATTGCCCGGCCAGGAGCGACGGGCTTTGGCAGGCGGAATGCCAACATCCGCACGGGGTCGTCTGCGATGTGCGGTTAATCGTTTCATAGAAAGGTTTTGGTCATGCCACGCACTGACAACTTGACCGACGCGGCGGCGGTGTCTGGGAAGGTCGGACAGGTGTTCCAGAAACGCATGCAGCTTGCCCTTGATCGTTTCAGAAAACGCCTTGCCGAGGGCGTCGAGCATCCTCCGCTTAAGCCGGAGCAGATACTGTATGAACCTTGGAAGCGAGGACGAGAATGGTGGGAATACTCGGTGGACCTCGCACAACGGGCCGTCCTCTTCTGGGACATCTTGCGCGAGCGCGGGGACAACTTCATCGCGCACGAGAAGGCCGGCAAGCCGCCGGTCCTGCACTTCGAGTACGAAACAGTCCTTGACGCCCGCCAATTCGATCAGCCGGTCAACTACGCGCTGGTAAGAATCATTCCTCCCAAGGGAATCACCGTCGATCCAGCCCGTCGCCCTTATGTCATCATCGACCCGCGAGCGGGGCATGGTCCGGGCATTGGCGGCTTCAAGGATGATTCGCAGGTCGGAGTCGCCCTGCGTGAAGGGCACCCCGTTTACTTTGTGATCTTCTTCCCCGACCCTGAGCCGGGCCAGACTCTCACGCACGTCTGCGAAGCGGAGGCCCGATTCATCAAACGTGTGCGCGAGTGGCACCCCAAGAGTCCCAAGCCGGTCGTCCTCGGTAACTGCCAGGGGGGCTGGGCGGCAATGATGCTCGCGGCCGCGAACCCGGACGAGACGGGCCCGATCGTGATTAACGGCGCGCCCATGTCCTATTGGGGCGGCGCGTGGAAGGACGGCGAAGGGGACAACCCCATGCGCTACGCCGGCGGCCTGCTGGGTGGCACCTGGCTTGCGTCGCTGGCCAGTGATTTGGGCAACGGAAAGTTCGACGGAGCGAACCTCGTAGCGAATATGGAGAACCTCAATCCCGCCAACACGTTCTGGAACAAGTACTACCACCTCTTCGCCAATGTGGACACCGAGGGCCCGCGGTTCCTGGAATTCGAGCGCTGGTGGGGGGGGTTCTATCTGATGAACCGCGAGGAGATCGACTGGATCACCCAGAACCTCTTCGTGGGCAATCGACTCTGGAAGACCAACGGCACAAGAGAGAGCCTCTTCGACCTGCGCGAAATCAAAGTTCCGATCATTCTCTTCGCGTCTCTCGGCGACAACATCACGCCACCGCAACAGGCATTCAACTGGGTCACGGACATCTACGAGTCCACGGAGGAGATCAAGGCCCGCGGACAAACCATCGTCGGACTCTTGCATCAAGACATCGGGCACCTGGGTATCTTCGTTTCCGGGCGCGTAGCCAAGAAAGAGCACGCGCAGATCGTCTCCGTGTTGAAATCGATTGAAGCCCTACCCCCCGGTCTTTACGGCATGAAGATCAACGAGCAACCCGGACCGGACGACAAGCCGGTGTACTCCGTCGAGTTTGTCGAACACCGGCTGGAGGAGGTGGCGAACCGGCTCAATCGATTTGAACGCAAGGACGAAAAACCCTTCGCCGCGGCCGCCATGGTCTCGGAGTTCAATCAGCGGGCCTACGACTTATTTCTGAGCCCGCTGCTCAAGTCGATGGCGACCGATCACGCAGCGAAGCTTGCGCAGCAGTTCCATCCGTTGCGCGCCCCGCGCTGGGCGTGGTCCAGCATGAATCCCTGGCTGGCGTGGCTGAAGCCGGCCGCGGAAGCAATTCGCAAGCAGCGGCGGTCGGTGCCGGCGGATCAAACCTTCCGGAAGATCGAGTGCGGCAACTCCGACCTGCTGAGCGCCTCATTCGATTACTACCGGGACATCCGGGATGCGATTAGCGAGGCGATGTTCTTTGGCATCTACGGGACGATGTTTTCACGCTATCTGGCCGATCAGGCGAAAACGCACGAACAGCCCGCCGGCGTTGCGGGGAGCGGACGCGACACTCCATTCGTCAAGGACGCCTTGGCCGCTATTGAGACCGGCGGATATCCGGAGGCGGTAGCCCGTGCGGGGGCCTTGCTCTCCCGCAAGGGAGAGCCGCTGCCGCTGTCGCGACTTCAACTCAAGAAGGAGCTGATGGCTGATTATAAAGACTTCCTCCCCGATATGCCCGCGGATATGGCCCGGCGCATTCGCGGCGAGCAGGACTTGATCGTGGCCTACGAACCGCAGGCGGCGATAGAAGCCCTACCGAAGTTGCTGACCAACCTCGACGACCGGAAGCGGTTCCTCTTGCTGCTCGAACGGCTTCCAGCCGACCCGCGCGTGCAGGCTGACGGGGTTACTCCGGAGCAAGCCGCGACACTGGATCGCATTCGCCGCGTGTTGACGGCGGAATCGGCGGAGGCGGACGCCGGCGCCACCGTTCGTCGCCCTCCGGACGGCGCGGCCCGTCCCCCAAAGCCACAAGGAGCTCGACGATGACATCTCTCGCAAACGTGCCGTTCGACGAGATCAAGATCGGCCAATCGGTTACGGTGTCGCGCACGCTTTCGCGGATGGACATCGAAGCGCTGGCCTTTACCTCAGGCGACGTGGATGCGTATCACCTCGATGACGGCGAGGGCAGCAGCGGTGTGACCTCCACCGAAGCCGTCGCTTCCGAGGCATTCTTTGGGTATTTGCTTCACCGCAGGCTGCCCGGACCCGGCACGACCATTGTCGCCGAGGACTTCAAGTTCCGCGGTCACCTTTCCATGGGGGATACGATGACCGCCACGGTCACGGTCAAAGAGAAGAGAGCAGAGGGAAACCTGCTCGTCTTCGACTGTCGATGCGTCAACCAGAGGGACGAGGTGATCACGAACGGATCCGCAACCGTCGTAGCCCCGACGAAGCGCATCGCCTACGCGGACCTGGCCACACCCGAAGTAATCTTCCGCCGAACGGACGCTTTCGCCCGATTGATCCAGTCGTGCGAAGGACTTCCACCGATAAAATGCGCCGTTGTTCATCCCTGTGATCATGACTCTCTCATGGGACCGATCGAGGCTGCGCGAAGAAAGCTGATCACGCCGATTCTGGTTGGTCCTGGGGCCAAGATCCTTGCGGCGGCGGAGAAAGCGAAAGTTGACTTGCGCGATTTCCAAATCGTCGCGACGGAGCACAGCCACGCCGCCGCGGAAAAAGCCGTCGCCATGGCCCGTGCAGGGGAGGTGGAGGCGCTGATGAAGGGCAGCCTCCACACCGACGAATTGATGGCGGCCGTGGTCGCGTCGGCAACGGGCCTGCGAACTTCGCGGCGCATCAGCCACGTCTTCGTGCTCGACGTGCCGACTTATCCTCGAATACTCCTGATATCCGACGCGGCCATCAACATTGCGCCGGATCTCAAGGCCAAAGTGCACATCGTTCAGAACGCCATTGACCTGGCCAGGGTCTTGGGCATCGAAACGCCGCGTGTTGCCCTCCTGTCAGCCGTGGAGACGGTAAACCCGGAGATTCCCTCAACATTGGATGCGGCGGCGCTCTGCAAGATGGCCGACCGCGGCCAGATCACCGGCGGCTTGATCGATGGCCCACTCGCTTTCGATAATGCGGTAAGCGAAATGGCGGCCAAGACCAAGAAGATTGATTCAAAGGTGGCCGGGCAGGCCGACGTTCTCATCGCTCCAGACCTGGAAGCCGCCAACATGCTGGCCAAGCAACTTCAGTACTTGGCGGGCGCTGATGCGGCCGGAATTGTCCTTGGCGCGAAGGTCCCGATCGTGCTGACGAGCCGGGCGGACACGGTACGCACAAGACTGGCTTCGGTGGCGGTGATGGCCCGCGTGGCGCAGGCGAAAAGGGAAGCCGCGCTTCATGCGTCCTCGACAATGTAAGGTGTCTCATGGCGGACGCGATTGCCGTACTGAATGCCGGCTCATCCAGTATCAAGTTCTCCCTGTTCGTGTTTGGCGAAAAGGACCTGGCCGTTGTCGCCCGGGGTCAGATCGAAGGACTGTTTACGTCTTCGAAGTTCGTATCGAAGGATCACGCAGGCAATGTTCTTGCCGAGAAACGTTGGGGGGAGGGGCAGTCATTGGGACACGACGGGGCCCTGGATTACCTCGTTTCGTATCTGCGCGGCGAACTCAAGGAGCATCGTCTCGTGGGCGTGGGGCATCGCGTTGCGCACGGGGGGCCCGAAATCGACAAGCCGTTGCGCCTGGACAAGAAGGTGGTGCAGACGCTCGAGAAGCTCGTCCCGCTCGCGCCCCTTCACCAGCCGCACAACCTCGCGCCAATCAAGTTTCTGATCGAACGCGCGCCCCAACTACCACAGGTGGCGTGTTTCGATACGTCTTTTCACCGCACGAACGCGCAGATTTCACAGCTTTTCGCGCTACCGTTAGAATACTTCGAAGCCGGCGTGCGCCGCTATGGATTCCACGGTCTTTCCTATGAGTACATCGCATCCGTCCTGCCGAACTACGATGCCAATGCGGCTCGCGGCAAGACCGTCGTGTTGCACTTGGGCAATGGCGCGAGTATGTGTGCCATGGAGGCGTCGCGCAGTGTGGCCTGCACCATGGGATTCTGTGCCGTCGACGGACTCATGATGGGGACGCGCAGCGGCTCGCTTGATCCGGGCGTCGTCCTGTATCTGATGGCTCAGCGTCGAATGAGCGTCGAGGAAATCGAGAAGGTCATCTACACCCAGTCGGGGTTGTTGGGTGTATCGGGCATTTCCAGCGATATGAGAGCCCTACTCGGAAACGATGAGCCCCGAGCCAAACTGGCGATCGACCTGTACGTGTATCGAGTGCGGCGCGAACTGGGATCGCTCGCCGCGGCCCTCGGCGGGTTGGACGCGATCGTCTTCACCGGCGGCATCGGTGAAAACTCCCCGGTCATCCGCGCTCGGATCTGTCAAGACGCGGCATGGCTGGGCGTCGAACTCGACGAAGGCGCCAACCTCAAGGGTGGTGCTCCTCGGATCAGCACGCTCAAAAGCCAGACGTCAGCGTGCGTAATCCAAACCAATGAGGAACTGATGATCGCGCGGCATACGGCACGCGTGCTGGGCCTGCGTAATTAGAAGAGTGTGCACGAAGCGCAAGAAAGCAAGGACCGCCTTGGCCGTGTGGGATGATGGCCGGGGGGGCAAGGACGGAGCAGACCATGGGTCGGACAGCAGTGACGCGATTGAGAACGCTCAAAAAGCGGACGATCGACGAATGGGAACGCGGCTGGCGTCGCTTCGCTAAGGCCGCCGCCGGACACGGGTACGAACTGCCCGCGGACGAGGCCCAGCCCGAGCGGGAGTTCCTCACTCAGACGCGCACACCTGACAAGGAGCTGGCTCGTCTCAAGCGCATCCAGGATGAGTTCGTCCGCGGATTTAAGGCCCTGTATCGATTGGGGCCGGCCGTAACCGTCTTCGGCTCGGCGCGCTTCAAGGAGAGCCACCGTTATTACAAACTTGCGCGGGCCGTCGGGGCCGAGCTTGCCCGCGCCGGATTCGCGACCCTGACCGGCGGCGGGCCCGGGATCATGGAGGCCGCCAATCGCGGCGCTCACGAAGTCGGCGGCGTCAGCTACGGCCTGAATATCATCCTGCCTTACGAGCAAAGCGCGAACCCTTACGTCGATAAGAGCGTCGAGTTCCGTTATTTCTTCACCCGCAAAGTCATGCTCGTGAAGTACTCGTGCGCGTACATCGTGATGCCTGGCGGACTTGGCACGCTCGATGAGCTCTTCGAGGCAGCCACACTCGTTCAATGCGGCAAGATCGGCCCTTTTCCTGTAATTCTAATGGGCGCGAAGTTTTGGGAGGGGATGCGCCGCTGGGGACAGTCCATGATGAGGCAGGGTGTGTACACTCAGAAAGAGCTGAGTTTCGGCTGGGTGACCGATTCCCCAACCGAAGCGGTCGAAGTGATTCGCCGCAGCCTCACGCCCGAAGTATGCGGCCGGCTGGTGCCGGTCGACCAACCCGCCCGCAAAGACAGGAGAAAAATGTGAAAATCAGGGTCATCGGTGCTTCGGGAGGCGAGGTTACGGGCTCCGCCTACATGGTGGAAACCAAGCAGGCCAGGGTGCTGGTCGATTGCGGCCTCTTTCAAGGCGGCAAGAAGTCCGAAGCCCTCAACCGGCCCCCCGCCCGCCCGAACATGAGGCTCGATGCGGTGCTTCTCACGCATGGACACCTCGATCATACCGGGCGGCTCCCCTTGCTTGCCCAGCTCGGCTGGAGCGGTCCGGTGCTCGCGACCGCCGCCACGATCGAGATGACTGCTCTGATTCTCCGCGACTCGGCGCGGCTTCAGCTCCAGGACGCCACGCGTCAGAATCGCAAACGGGCCCGGATGGACAAGCCCGAAGTCGATCCGCTTTACACCTCCGAGGAGGCGGAGGCCGTCATCGCCGACCTTCGCGAGGTACCCTATGGCAAACCCGTCTCGGTCGCTCCGGGAATGACGGCCATTTGGACCGAATCGGGTCACATGCTCGGGTCGGCCAGTATCCAATTGCTGGTTCAGGAAGATGGCCGACAAAAGCGCGTCGTGTTCTCCGGCGATATCGGCCCCCGTGGCGTGCCGATGCTCCGTGCCTTTACTCCTTTTCATCAGGCCGACCTGGTTTTCCTTGAGTCCACGTACGGAGATCGAGACCATCAACCTTTCCGCGAAACCGTGGACCAATTTGTCGAGGCGGTGAAGACCGCCGTGAAGGCCGGTGGAAAAATCATCGTACCCACTTTTGCGGTGGGACGCGCCCAACTCTTGACCACGCTTCTTGCGTGGATGTTTCGCAAGAAAAAGGTTAAGCCATTTCCGATTTTCCTCGACAGCCCCATGGCCATCGAGGCGACGAACATCTACATCCGCCATCGCGAGCTTTTCGACGACGCCCTGCTCAAGTTCATCAAGGATCGGCCGCTGCGCGAGGACCTCAAGTCGATGAAGATGACCGCCACCGCTGATGAATCCAAGAAGATCAACGACGTGGCGGGCACCTGCCTGATCATGGCTGGCGCGGGCATGTGCAACGGGGGCCGCGTGCTGCATCACTTAAAGCAAAACCTATGGAAGCCCGAGACCCAGGTTCTCTTTGTCGGCTTTCAGGGTTACGGCTCGCTGGGTCGAAGGCTCATTGAGGGGCAGGACCCCGTCACGATACACGGTGAAAAGGTCGTCGTCCGCGCCAAGATGCACACCTTGAACGGGTTCAGCGCCCACGCGGGGCAGAAAGACTTGTTGGGGTGGTTTGGCGCCATCGCCAAGTCCAAGCCGCGCGTGGTCCTCACCCACGGCGAAGACCGCCAGCGTGGTGAGCTGGCCAGGCAGATTCAAAAAAACTTCGGACTCAAAAGCACGCTGCCGAAGATGGGCGACGTAGTCGAACTCTAGGCCCGTGCAGCCGTAACTGGCGCAAAGAGAAAGGCGAACATGGGCGAACTCAACCTTGAGCATCACGGATTGACCGCTGATGTCGTCTATCGAAACCTCCCCATCGGCGAGCTGTACGAGCACGCGATTCGGCACGAAAAGGAGGCCTCCATCGCGGACAACGGAGCGCTGGTGGCCTATTCTGGCGCCAAGACGGGACGGTCGCCCAAAGACAAACACGTAGTCAAACATATATCTTCAGAAAACGATATATGGTGGGGTACGGTGAACATTCCCATTGACGCCCAGACTTTCGCGATCAATCGGGAACGCGCCCGCGATTACTTGAACACGCGCGAACGGCTCTATTGTTTCGACGGATTCGCGGGCTGGGACCCTAAGTACCGACTGAAGGTGCGCGTGATCTGTTCTCGACCATACCACGCCCTCTTCATGCACACGATGCTGATCCGGCCCACGAGGCTGGAGCTTGCCGACTTTGGAGAGCCCGATTTTGTGATCTACAACGCCGGCGCCTTTCCGGCCAACCGTCTGACCGCTGGAATGGGATCTAAGACCAGCATCGACTTGAGTTTCGAAGAGCGCGAGCTCGTCATTCTCGGCACCGAGTACGCCGGAGAGATGAAGAAGGGAGTCTTTACGGTCGTCAACTATCTCGCCCCGAAGGGCGGAATTCTATCCATGCATTGCTCGGCCACCGCTGACAAGAAAACCGGCCGCTCCTCGCTCCTTTTCGGCCTCTCCGGAACGGGAAAAACAACGCTGTCCGCCGATCCCAAGCGCCATCTGATCGGAGACGACGAACACTGCTGGAGCGACGAGGGCATCTTCAACATAGAGGGTGGATGTTACGCAAAGGCCATCAATCTTACGCCGGAGTCCGAACCGGAGATTTTCCAGGCCCTGCGCTTCGGCGCGGTGCTTGAGAATGTGGTGCTGGAAGACGATCACACCGTGGACTTCGCGGACACCAGCATCACCCAGAACACCCGGGGGGCGTATCCCATTGAGTTCATCCAAAGCGCCAAGATCCCTTGCCTCGCCGGGCATCCCACGGACGTAATCTTCCTCACCTGCGATGCATTCGGGGTGCTGCCACCGGTCAGCATGCTGTCGCCCTCCCATGCCATGTATCATTTCATCAGCGGATATACGGCGAAAGTCGCGGGCACGGAGGTCGGCGTTAGAGAACCGCAGGCCACCTTTTCTCCCTGTTTCGGCGGGCCGTTCCTCGTGTGGCACCCGAGCAAATATGCGGAATTGCTTGCTGCGAAGATGGCGCGGCACAAGGCGCGTGTCTGGTTGGTCAACACCGGATGGAGCGGCGGCGCATACGGCGTCGGCAATCGGATCAAGCTCGCGCACAGCAGGGCCATCGTAGACGCGATCCACAGCGGTGCGTTGGTCAAAGCCCCAAGGGAGCGCGATTCCGTCTTCGGTTTCGAGGTGGTTCCCGAATGCGCCGGAGTACCATCAGATATTCTCGTTCCTCGGAACACATGGAAGGACAAGCAAGCCTATGACACCGCGGCGAAGAGACTCGCCGCGCTGTTTCGTGAGAACTTCAAGACGTATGCGAACGGGGTCAGTGAAGACGTGCGGGCTGCGGGACCGGCATGAAGCGCATTGCAATCAACACTGGTGGCGGTGACGCTCCGGGTCTCAACGCCGTCATCCATGGCGCCGTCCACGCCGCCCTCGCGAAGGGGTGGGAAATCCTCGGGGTGCGCGACGGGTTTGAAGGCCTGCTTGCGCCGCACGCCTACCCTGATGGGGGGTTGGTGCGTCTCAGCCGCGAATCGGTGCGAAACATTTCGCACTTGGGCGGGACGATTCTGGGAACCACAAACCGCGGTAATCCGTTGCGCCATCGAAGCAAGATGGCCGACGGGGAGGTCGATCGCTCGGAGGAACTCGTCGGACGGTTTCGAGACGCGGGAATCGACGCTCTTATTGCCGTTGGTGGAGACGGAACGCTGGGCATCGCGCACCACCTCAGCCAAAAGGGCCTGTCCATCGTGGGGGTACCCAAGACAATCGACAACGACTTGCAGGCAACGGTGATCACGTTCGGCTTTGACAGCGCCGTCTCTTTTGCCACGGAATGCCTCGATCGTTTGCACGCCACGGCCGAATCCCACCGGCGAATCATGGTTGTCGAAGTCATGGGCCGTTACGCCGGCTGGATTGCGCTCCATTCGGGGATCGCCGGCCGGGCCAATGCCATTCTGATTCCCGAGGTCCCTTTCGACATCCAAAAGGTGGCCGAGCACCTGAGCCACAAGACGATGTCCCAGCAGAAATACGCGATCGTCGTGGTGGCCGAGGGGGCCAAGCCCATCGGCGGTGCGCACCTGTTGAAGAGTCGTGCGAACGCGGGCCAGGTGGAACGACTGGGAGGCATTGGAGAGCTGATCGCGGGCCAATTGAACGAAATGACAGGACACGAAACCCGCGCGGTTGTTTTGGGCCACCTTCTGCGAGGCGGCTCACCGACTTCCCTCGACCGCCTGCTTGGTTTGAACTTCGGTGCGGCGGCCGTGCGAGCCCTCGCCGAAGGACGATCCGGGGTCATGGTGGCCTTGAATCCACCCCTCATCGAGTACGTGCCTTTCGAAGTGGCCGTGAGCGGACAAAAACTCGTGCCCGTCGACGGCAACGCCGTCATCACCGCCCGGGCACTCGACATCAGCTTTGGAGACTGATCGAAATGAAAGTCGCTCTCGGCGCGGATCACGCGGGATTTGAACTTAAAGAGTGCATTAAAGCGCACCTGCTCAAGCTTCGGTATGACGTCCTTGACCTGGGCACGAAGTCAATCGAGCCGGTGGACTATCCCGACTTCGCGGAAGCCGTCGGACTGGCCGTGCGCGATGGGCGAGCCCAGCGAGGCATACTGGTGTGTGGCAGTGGCGTCGGCGCGTCGGTGGCGGCCAACAAAATTCGCGGCGTCCGCGCCGGCCTTTGTCATGATTACTACTCGGCCCATCAAGGCGTCGAGCACGACGACATGAACGTGCTCGTTTTGGGCGGGCGCATTATCGGAGAAGCCGTGGCGTTAGAACTAATCAGCGCCTTTCTCCAGGCGCGCTTCACGGCTGAAGAGAGGCATCAGCGCCGCCTGGAGAAGGTATTGGCCATTGAGAACCGTTTTCACACTTAGAAGGTAAGTCCATGCACTTCTGACTGGGTCGGGCGTCAGCAAAGCGGGAGTGCATGATGAGGCAATAACATGAATCGGATCAATGTAAACAGAAAGACCAAGGAGACCTCCAAAGGCAGCCCCTCTCCAAGCGAGAAGCCGGGGGCGCTTTCCCGGGACGAAGCGAAGAGGATAGACGCATACTGGCGCGCTTCGAATTATCTATCCGTCGGTCAGATCTACCTGCTGGATAATCCACTGCTGAAGAAGCCTTTGACTCGTGAGCACATCAAGCCGCGATTGCTTGGGCACTGGGGTACCACCCCCGGCTTGAACTTCATCTACGTCCATCTGAACCGGATCATCAAGGCCCACGACCTGAACATGCTCTACATCGCGGGACCTGGGCACGGTGGCCCGGCCATCGTGGCTCATACATACCTGGAGGGAACCTACAGCGAGGTATACACCAATATTACTCGCGACGAAGACGGATTGCGAAAACTCTTCAAACAGTTCAGCTTCCCCGGTGGCATCCCGAGTCACGTCGCTCCGGAAACCCCCGGCTCCATTCACGAAGGGGGTGAACTCGGCTACGCCTTATCGCATGCCTTCGGCGCCGTGTTCGACAACCCGGACCTGATCGTCGCCGCCGTCGTGGGCGACGGCGAGGCCGAGACCGGCCCGCTGGCCACGAGCTGGCATTCGAACAAGTTTCTCAATCCTGCTCGCGACGGGTGTGTTCTGCCGATTTTGCACCTAAACGGCTACAAGATCGCGAATCCCTGCTTGCTGGCACGAATACCCAACGACGAATTGCAGAAGCTGTTCGAAGGCTATGGTTATCAACCATACTTTGTCGAAGGCAGCGATCCGGGTTTCATGCACCAACAGATGGCCTCGACCCTCGATGAAGTCGTGGCTGACATCAAACGCATTTGGACGGGCGCTCGCTCGAAGGGCGACGTATCACGGCCCGCCTGGCCTATGATCATTCTCCGCACCCCAAAGGGTTGGACGTGCCCCGCGGAAATCGACGGCAAGAAATGCGAGGATTACTGGCGCAGCCACCAGGTCCCCATGGGGGACATGACCACCAAGGAGCACGTCAAGGTGCTCGAACGTTGGATGAAGAGCTACCGGCCCGAGGAGCTCTTCGATGCCCGAGGGCGACTGCGCAGCGAGCTTGCCGAGCTCGCTCCCACGGGCGCGCAGCGCATGGGCGCTAACCCGCATGGCAACGGCGGCTTGCTCCTGAAAGACTTGCTGCTGCCCGACTTCCGCGATTACGCCGTGGACGTTCGGCAACCCGGCGCGACGACGGCCGAGGCGACGCGGGTGATGGGCAAGTTCTTGCGGGACGTGATGAAGGAGAACCTGGACAACCGAAACTTCCGCCTTTTCAGTCCCGATGAGAACAACTCCAATCGGTGGAATGACGTCCTCGAAGTGACGGATCGCTGCTTCATGGCCGACATTCTCTCCGAAGACGATCATCTGTCCCCGGACGGTCGCGTGATGGAGGTGCTCAGCGAGCACCAATGCCAAGGCTGGCTGGAAGGTTATCTGCTGACGGGCCGACATGGGTTCTTTTCGTGCTACGAAGCATTCATTCACATTATCGACTCGATGTTCAACCAGCACGCCAAGTGGCTGAAAACCTGCAACCACATTCCCTGGCGGCGGCCGATCGCGTCCCTCAACTACCTGCTGTCGAGCCACGTCTGGCGACAGGATCACAACGGCTTTTCCCACCAGGACCCGGGTTTCATCGATCACGTCGTCAACAAGAAAGCCGAGGTCATTCGCGTGTATTTGCCGCCCGATGCCAACTGCCTGCTCTCCGTTACCGACCACTGCCTGAGAAGTCGCAACTACGTGAACGTCATTGTCGCCGGCAAGCAACCGGCGCCGCAGTGGCTGACAATGGACCAGGCCGTCAAGCATTGCAGCGCGGGGGTCGGGATATGGGAATGGGCCAGCAATGACAAGGGCGGCGAACCGGACGTGGTCATGGCCTGCTGCGGCGACGTTCCCACGTTGGAGACATTGGCGTCAGTAGATCTGTTGCGCCAGCACGTTCCGGAGCTGAAGGTTCGGGTGGTGAACGTCGTGAACCTGATGACGCTACAGGCGCCAAATGAGCACCCGCATGGTTTGCCCCATGGTCAATTCGACGCAATCTTCACCAAGGACTGTCCGGTGATCTTCGCGTTTCACGGATATCCCTGGCTCATCCACCGGCTGACCTATCGGCGGACCAACCATGAGAATTTCCACGTTCACGGCTACCGCGAAGAGGGCACGACGACGACTCCATTTGATATGGCTGTTCGTAACCAACTCGACCGCTTCAGCCTGCTCAGCGACGTGATCGACCGCGTGCCCAAGCTCGGCGAACGCGCCGCCTACGCGCAACAGGCGATTCGCGAAAGACTCATCGATCACAAGCACTACATCGCCGATCACGGCGACGACATGCCGGAGATTCGAGACTGGCAATGGTCAAAAGCACCCCGGTCCCGAATGGCGCGTTCGACCGAAGCCGACAACGAATGACAGAAATGGAATCTCCTTCGAGCTGACTGGGGGATCCACCTGGACCCCTAGAGACGGCGTCCTGGATAGCGCCGGTGCGGTTCTTCGGGTATTCAGGAGTCCTGTCCGTTATGAAGGCCCGGCGAATCTCGGCATTGCGACGATTGTCGGTTCCCGCCACGATACGCACGGCATGAAACCGAAATCAAAGGATTGCGCCGCTCTCAGGGACGATTCGTCGAGGGGCTTACTGGCCCGACCATTGGACGCGCTGGTATTTCTCCTCCCCTTGATCACGCTCTATGAAGTCGCATCGTTTCGCAATCCCGAGCGGGTCATCGCCTTCGATCTGCTTCAGCGGTTCTTTGAGCTGTTCGGACACGCGGGGGTCTGGCTTCCCGGAGTACTCGTGGTCACCATCCTCCTGGCCACCCACATCGTCTCCGGAGAGCCGTGGAAAATTCATTGGAAGCGGGTCGGCTGGATGTACGTCGAGGCGGTGCTCCTGGCCGCGCCTTTGCTTCTTTTGAACTGGACCATGCCGTTGACGGCGGGCGGACCCGCAATCTCAACGTTCCATCGGGTGGCGATTGGGATCGGCGCGGGCATCTACGAGGAGCTCATCTTCCGCCTGGCACTGATTTCGATCGTCGTCGTCATCGGAGCGGATGTTTTTCGGCTTGATCGAGGAGGTGTCGCAGTCGCCGCGGTAGCGATATCTTCTCTTGCATTCGCCGCTCATCATCACCAACCGATTGGCCGCGAGCCGTTCGATTTGACTCCGTTCACCTTCCGAAGCATGGCCGGCGCCTACCTGGCCATCATATTCTGGTATCGAGGATACGGGCCGGCGGCGGGCTGCCACGCGGCGTACAACGTGACCCTGGCCCTGAGCGGTCCGCCGGGGCTTTGACGCCCTCACGGCGGGAAGCCGAACGTTCGCTGGAACCTTGCCCAATCGAGAAGGTCCACGTCGTCGTCAGCGTTGAAGTCGAATGAACCGCAACCGCCAAGTCTTGGAGCATTAGGCCCGGTGTGACAAATCGCCATCCGGGCCTCATCGTCGGAATCGATGTCCCCATCGTCATTGGGGTCGCCCGTGCCCGGAGGAAGTGCGCGGAGCACGCGGAACCCAATCTCGCGGCTGGTCGTCTCCGGCAGGGCCCAGACGGTGCGCCGCGCGCACTTCAGCCCCAGTGAGTTGGAGGGATCATTCCAGCCGCCACCACGCAATACGCGACGATCGATGGATGTAGAGGGGGAGAACCGGTCCTGCAACCAATGATACGCGTTTCCGGTCATATCGTTCAGGCCGAAGGCGTTCGCGTTCGGGTTCGTCGGGAACGACGCGCCATTGACGGTCTTCATGCTCCCGTCGAAAAACCCAACGGGCGTGGTGCCGCCGTTCTGGCATGAACTCGCTGGCTCGAACGGATCCCCGCTGCATCGGAAGTTCGCGTCGGGTGCGGTGAGCGCGTCTCGGCCGAAGCCAAACACGGTGTTTCGCCCGAGGGTTCCGTTCCACGCCGCGGCCTTGAACCACTCGTTGTAGGCATCCGCGGAGTCGACCGTCAGATCGATATTTCCATACCCGTCGTCCATGGGCAGGCGAAAACCAGCGTGTCGAGCCACCAAATCCCGCCGTTCGGTGTCATTAAGGTCGCGCAAAGTCCAACCTTCGCCTTCGATTGTTCTCGGCCGCCAGCCGCCGATGTTTGATTCGACGTCCTCCTCATAGCAGCGGGCAGTCGTGGGCCAGCCTTGGTCAATCGTCAACCAGTTACAGAATTTGACGGCACCATACCAACTCACTCCGGTTACGGGGTGATCCGTATAGTCATTGGTTCCGACCACCAGGCGATAGGATCCGCCGACCCACTCGATCCGGCCAGATACCCCGACCGAAAAGATTTCTATGCTTCGACCGCCAGCCCCGACGCCCATTTGGCCCACCCGGGCTGTGTTGATGAAAACATCGCCGTTGGTCGAATCGAAGTATAAGTATTCCCCGCGAGGCGTGGTCAATTGAGTCGTAGCATCGTTCAGAAAGGTGACGAACTCCGCATTCGTGACGTGCGACCGCCCCATGAGAAATGAATACGCTGGACCGTTGGGTTGGGCGTCGTCAGCCGCCACCAACCGTGTGGCCAGGGTCAGGCGGGGCCTGACTCGCGTCACCCGAATACGCCGCGTGCTCAAGAGGCCATGAGTCCGATCTTCGAATCGCACGACGCCCTCCGCTCTCGATTCGCGCTCGTTCACTCCAGGGATCGGCAGCGCCGTGTCATCAATCATCACGACGACGCGAGCGACTTGGCCGTCCTGGAGCATTCCCCCGATTTCCGAATTGCTGGGTTCGCCAGCTCCAGCCGAACCATTGAGCGGACTCAGTCGAATCCACTTTTGATCAGCCGATGCCGCCCATTCCCACGGGCCGCCCTTATCGCTGCCGTTCCGCAGGTGGAATATCTCGAAGAACGGCTCGATTCTGCCGCCGAAGGGGCCCGTGGCGTTCAGGTCGCTCAGCGGCGTAACGCAGAAGTTGCCGCTGATGCTGACGGTCAGCATGCGCTCATGCACGAAACCCGAAGCCACGTTGCGAAAGGTCACTTTGACGGTATGCGTCCCCGCCGTCGGTGGCGGCGATTGAGAAATCGAGAGCCTTATGGCCACGGCTTGTCCCGGAATCAAATAGATTGAAGCGATGTCCGGATGCAACCACGGCGTGTCGGTGGTGATCTCGACTCCGATTGCATTGGCCGAGTCCGCATTTGCCAATGTTACCTCGCGAAACGGCGGCGCGACCTCGCTAAGCTCGCAACCGAGGTCCCACGGGCCGAAGTCCCCATCGACCACGATCGCATCACGTACGGTCAAACGCACCGGTTTGCGGATGGGACCGGGCAGCGGTCCGTGCGCCGGATGAATTAATCGGACTTCGATGGACCCTTCGTATTCACCAGGCCCGAGGCGTAAGGCGGCCTCGGCAATGCTTGGCACGAAAGCAACGGGACTTGATGCCGGGGGCACGGCTCCACGTAAGGCCGCTTCCGGTGCAATGGCTAACCAATCATCCAGCGAAGCGACGTCGTAATCCAAACCGCAGCTGGTGTCACAGGCTTGGCACATCGCCAAAGAGAATTCCGTGGAGCCGACGGGCGCAAAGGGCCCCGTTGCCGGCCCTCCAAACACAAGTTCGCTTTCCGGTTCGATCTCCACCGGCGACAAGACCTTCAACACGACGTCGCGGAAGATAGTGCGTCCGGTGATCGGATTCCGCACGGCCGTGCGAGCCAAATGCTCGCCGGGCGGCAAATCATTCGCTGCCTGATTGACCCGTACCAGGATGTCTAACCGGGCGAGTGCGTTGCCCACGCGGCCCGGCAGGGTCCCCGACAGCCCCTGGCCGGCCAGTTGAGTCACAGTGATCCACGGGCGATCCGCGCTGACCTGCCACGGCATGGCCAGTGATGATTCATTCGAGATGGTGAATATGGTCAACCGACCGTCCAGCGGCGCGCAGTATCGGCCTTCAAACTCGATGCGATCGGGTCCGCTCAGAATCAGCGGTTCGCGAACATCGAGCGTAACCGCACGGCTCTCGCGGGTTTCCGCGATGTGATCCGAGATTTCGAGCTTGGCGATGTGGTTGCCGATGGCTAAGGTGGACGCGCTTGTTGATGGCGCGAGCCGCAACACCATGGCGGACACCGGCGGGATCTGACTCGGCGGCACGCCTTGAGTGACAAGCCAAGACTTGTCAACCGTGATGGACATGTCGTCCAGGGTGTAGAGCCCGTCATGGCGTAATTCAAACGCCAGTGCATCGGGTTCAAACGGTCCACCGTAAGGTCCCGACAGATTCAGCGAGTTACCTAATTCGATGACGCGGAGTGGCACCGGTGTAAGGCTCTGGACCACGCGGAAGCCGACGAAAGAAAGGGTCGATTCAGCCGGCAGCGGGTCGCGCACGTGGGTTCGCAGTTCGACCGCGCCGACTCCAAGGTTGAAGTGTCCGCCGCGCGTCGCTGAAACGAGGGAATTACCCGCGGATGTTCGTTCGTGTACCCATTCGGCCACGTTCCCACAAAAGTCGTAAAGGTTGTATGAGTTGGAGGTGTTGGCCGTTGTGCCGCCAATGAACGGGGCGTTGGCCCCATCGAAAAACCCGACCGGCGTCGTCCCATGGGTCGCGGAGTCGCCGTTGTTGAGATAGTTCGCGCTACCCGGTGTCAGCGTGTTTCGGCCAAACCCATACAACGCGCCGAAAAGCGGCTGTCCGCTTGCATTCACCCCTCGTCGCGAAGCGGCCTTATACCATTCGTTCCAGGTTGCGGCGCCTTGAGCATTCCCGTCCATCGGCAGACGAAACCCGGCGAGGTCCACGAGCGTCGCCGGGTCGGGAGACGCCGCGTGCCACTGCGCGGCACTATAACCCTCGACATAGGCCTGTGCCTCTTCGCTCATTCCCTGTGCAAGGGTGAGCCAGTTGCTGAACTTGGCCGCCCCGTACCAACTAACGCCCGAGACCGGATGATGCTCAAACTCCTCCATCACCACGTAAGGGCTGTTTCCATCTCCTTGAAACCGGATTCGACCCGCGGACGCCCGGTAGATCGGCGTCGAGATGGATTCGGACGGCGCTTCCGTTCCGGCCGAGGCGATCTCGCTCGAGTTAATGTACACGTCGCCGGAATCCGTGTCGTGATAAAGATACGCGCCGCGGGCGTCGGAGCGATTTCGCCAAGCATCGTTCAGGAATCGGGCGTACTCGGCGTTGGTCACCTCGAACCGACCGATGCGAAACGTGTGCGTCGGTCCGCCGAGTTGAAGGTGATCGCCGCGAACGACCGCCATCGGCACCGCAAAGCCCTCAGTGCCGACGAAAAGAGTGACACCCCGGGTGGCTTCCGTCTCACCGGACAAGAATCGCACCGTGGCCATGTATTCTCCGGGAGCTAGTACGAAGGCTTCATCGGTGAGCACGACGACGGCTTCCTCGCTATCGCCGTTATCAAGAATGACGCCGCTGTCGGGCTCCACCTTCAGCCACGTCGAAGACGTTGGACTCGCGGAAAGTTCGTCGATCGCGATCTTCGCGTACCAAGCCAGCTCGCTATTGGCTCCGTTGAACAGAGTGTATCTAGCTGAGCCCGGCGTAAACGGGCCGGCCAACGGCCCTCGGAATTCGGCATCGCTCTCCGGCTCAATGCGCAACGAAGTGACGCGCAGGGTTATCCGCCTGTCGACAAAAAAACTCCCGCCGTCGATCTCGAATCGGATCGTCAGGGAGTATTCGCCGGGCGAAAGCGTGGCCGCCGCCGAAGAAAAGGCGGCGATGATGACCGTCGATTCATCCGGGGCGATCAAACCGCCATGCGTTTGCAGTGAAATCCACGGAACGGCGGGTGCGGTACAGTTGATCGAGAGCGGCGCTTCCTCGCAGAGCCACACCTGCCACGTACGAGGAGTGCCCGTGATGTTCGTGAGCGTGAAAGCGTGAGTCTCAGGCACAAAGGGACCACCGGCCACGCCGATGGATTCGCGCGGCGCGGTGGGCTCAATCCGCAACGGCGCGTCAACCGTCAACATGACGCCTCGGATAAACGTCGAGCCGGTGCAGTCATCGGTGACGACCACCTGCGCGGTATACATTCCGGGTGACAGCGCGCTCGCCGCTGCCATATCAATGGCCAGTGTCAAGCTGCCGGCACTATGTGGCTCGAGGACACCGACCGCGGAATGGGTTCCATTAATCAGTAGCCAAGGGAGACCGCTCGGCGGAAGACTCGTTTCCGTCCAACTCCCTGACCAGCTGACCGAACGATCCGAGCTACTCTCGATCCTGTAGATGCGAGATGGTGCGATTGCGGTCGAGCCGAGCGTCACCGACGCGGCGAATGCCCCGTCGGGCGCAACCGAAAGGGGTTCCCGCACCGTTACATGAATAATCCGCGTGGCCACCGCGTTGTCGGCGACGTCCCGAAAAGTAACCTCGGCCACGTTCGGGCCGACGAGGAGTTGGTCCTCACAGTTGGGATCAATCCGCACTTCGACGTCGACGGCGTCCCTCACCGGAATGAATGCGGCCACTGGATCGGCCTTGACCCACTCTCTATCCGTGGTGATCGAGAACGGCACCGCATCTTCAATTACGTTTTCAGCGGCGTAGACGATGTGCGAGGCTCCCGGCGGATCGTATGGTCCGCCCCAAACGCCCGCCGCGCTGAAATTCGCGACCGGAGTGAGCACTAGGTCATCAAGCACCCGTTGCACGACGCGGAACCCGGTCGAATCCGCCGTCGTCGATGCCGGCCGGGTCGCGGAAAGCTCAAGCCGTAGGGATTCGGGCGTGCTTCGCCACGATCCGCCGCGGTTGCGCCGCCGGGTAGGATCGCCCCCGGACTGGTCCTGCACCCATTCCCACACGTTGCCCGACATGTCGTACAGGCCGTAGGCGTTGCGAGTGTCAAGCGTGGCCGTCACGCCGTCCGAAAGCAGGTTGACGCCGTCAAAATACCCAACGGGAGTTGTGCCGGGCTCAAAGGCGTCGCCGCTGCCGTCAAAGTTGGCGTCCAGCGCGGTGATGTCTATGGTTCCAAAGCCATATAGAGCATCAAATGAGGGAACGTCGCCCGCGGTCTGGCGGCCGCTCGCCGCCTTGAACCATTCGTTGAACGCGTCAGCCCCGTTCGATTGTCCATCCATCGGAAGACGGAATCCAAGCCTGTCGAGAAGGGCTTCTCGCTCCGCAGGCGTCAGGTCACGGATGGCCCAATTCGAAGCCGTGATCGTGGCTGGGTGCCAGCCCGTGGGGTTTGAGCTTGGCGCCTCGGAGTAAGCCCGCGTATTGGCCGGCAGTCCGCGGGCAACGGTCAACCAATTGCAGAACTTGACCGCCCCATACCAGCTTACCCCCGCAACCGGGTGGGGGGAGTAATCGTTTGGCGCGGTGGCTACAACGTATGCTCCGTTGGCGAAGCGGACTTGGCCCGCAACCGAAGGCGAGAACATCTTGATGGTCCGGTTGCCGACGGTTGATCCGATCTGGCCGGTCGCGCTGATATTGATATACACGTCGCCGGTCGTCGAATGAACAAAAACGAAGGCTCCTCGCTCGTCGCCGGGATGGGCGATCGCATCGTTCAGGAAAGCGACGAATTGATCGTTGCGGATTTCGTATCGACTGATTCGGAACCGGTAGGCCGGTCCCCCGGCTTGGACGTGGTGGCTGGGAACCAAGGCGAACTCAACCGCCGGGCCATCGGCCCAGACCGGTCGGCAGATCAAAGCCGCCAACACCGTACCGGAAAGTGCGAATGGCGGCGCTCGTCGGGGGCGTGAAACTTTCATTCCAAACGCACCAGCCTCCATGCTTGGCGATCGGCCCGGAGGGATCGGAATTCAGGTCGCGATTGGTCGCATAGGCTCCGAGCCTTACGAAGGTTATCGGTACTCTTGATGCCTTTTGTCCCCTTCCCCACACGAAGGGCGCCCATAAACGGATATTTTAATTTGTTCATCAAATCGGACATCGACCCATAAGAAGGAATTTTCTCGTGACTCAGGCCATTACATTTCGCTTGTATCAAGTGTAACGCGACGGTAAACTGAAAGGGCGTTATCGGGCAGGGCAGAAGCAAGAGTGCGATCCGCGTCAACCCGTGCACGTGTGCTCCCCAGGCCATCGTGCTTTCTCACGTCGCCGGAACGTACGGGGGTGTGTTCTGCAAAGGAATCTTAGCGATTTCTTAGCGTTCATTCGCGCTCGGAGAACGCCTGCGCCAACTGTGGTGCGGTGTGGAGCTCTTTGATTGATGGGTGTAACACTGAATCCACTGCCTTTGCGATCCAATACCCCAGGAACGCGAGACGGCGGCGGTTTGGGAACTCGTGAATTGGTTGGGTCATTGGCCAAACGACCTCGGCCTCAAGCGGAGCTCTGTTATCCGGAGTGTCCGCATGGGGTGGGGCCGGTTCGGTCGTTTCAAGATTTCGCGTCGACTTTTCGAGAGGGCTAAAAAATGGGAACCGAGAGGACTGGGACTTGGGACGTGAATTGCTCAGTGTGTCCGTGTAGGACGCCTTCGCGCCGGCCATCGCTTATTCGCGGATTGGCCATTGCCGCCATCTTTGTGGGCACGATGTGGCCAGGAGTCGCCACCGCACAGATCGTCTGCGGCGACGGCGCTTGCCAGGTCCCCGGTGAAGATCCGTGTACCTGCCCGCAGGATTGCCCGAACCCGGGCACAGAAGCCGGGATGTGTACTGATGGCCAGGACAATGATTGCGACATGCTCATCGACTGCCAGGATCCGGATTGTTTCGGCGATCCCAACTGCGCGGGAGCAACTTGCGAGCCAGTCCCCGGTTCGGGCTGCTCCGGCCCCTGTCAGAATCCCGCCGTGGAGAACTGTCAGGCCCAGTGCGTCGTGATCGATCCTCAGACGGGCGACATCCAAGCCACCGAATGTGCCTGCGAATCACCCAACGATTGCCACGTGGAAGCGAACTTCGCCGCCGGCAACGTCGCGGGCGGCAATGGAAACGCCTGCATCGTTCCGGACAACGGCAGCGGTACGATCGACCTGCCGCCGCCCAACTGCGGCTACCTTAGTCCCGACGATCTGCACATGATCATCGACGGCCTGCCGGTTACGAATCCGCCGACGATGATCAATATCGCCATTCAGCACGCGAAATTCTTCTGCCTCAGCAGGTGCCAGGGCGGACCGAACAACGGTCAGATCTGCCAGACCGCGGCCCAGTGCCCGGGTGGCATATGCGCCAACGACGTCAATCTTTGCACCTTCAACGTGGATTGCACCCAGTTCGGCGGTGGGCTTGGCGGCGAGCAGGAGTGCTCCAACTCGTTACTGCTGATGAACATGACCGGCACCGGTGCGTTGGCCGGCTTCAATCGTTTCATCAACATGCAGGCCGAAATGGAAACCCATGTCGGACCTCGATCCCCCGGCGACCCCGTCCAATCCTTCGACACCGACATGTTTCGACTCTTTGGCGTGAGGCAGAACCCCGGCGCGGGCGATCCGGACTTCGACCTGTTGCGGATCACGGCGGGCACGAGCTTCGGCCTGCCGAGCCCCGGTCACACGACGTTGACGAGACTCGGCCCACCCGGAAGCAACTGGTCCGTCGACAGCTTCTTTGACATCCACTATCGAATCGACTTCGTCGGTCGGCCAGGCGGCCAACTGGGTGGCATGTCCGGCTCGACCACGGGAACAATTCGGATGAGCACGGGTTCCGGCGCGAAGTGCGCGGGCGATTGCCCGGTGGGGCAGGTTTGCGAGGAATCCAGGATGTTCGACGCGGATACGGGTCAGATCACGCTTTGCTGCAATTGCGTGATGCCGCCGGCCTGCGCCCCGCCGGCGCCGGGTACGTTCGGCGGATGCTCAGGCTCATGCCCGAACCCAACGGTGGATATCTGCCAAGCGCAATGTGTGGAGATCAATGGCTTTACCGGAGATGTGACCCCGACAGCTTGCGACTGCGAGTCGCCGAACGACTGTCACGTGGATGCGGATTTCTCCTCCGGGCAGGCAGTCGCGGGCGGCGGTAACAATCCGTGCGTCGTACCCGACAACGGAGGCGGTACCGTCACCCTGCCGCCAGAGGGCTGCGGGTATCTCAGCCCTGATGATGTTCACATGATTCTCGACGGACTTCCGGTCACGAACCCACCCACGACGATTGAGTTGGGGATTGAACACCTGGGGTTCTTCTGTTCGGAGTGTATCGGCGGAGCCAATGCCGGGCAGCCATGCGACAGCCCCGCTGATTGCCCGGGCGGATTCTGTCGCGCCGACAACCCGACCTGTTCGCATAGCGTGCAAACCGCCTGCAATCAACCGGGTGGTGGTGCATTGGGTGGAGAATCCGAGTGTTCGGAGTCCACCCTGGCAATCAACATGAGCGGCACCGGCAATCTGGCTGGTTTCAACCGCATGATCAATATGCGGATCGAGTTCGAGACGCATACCGCGCCGCGCATGCCGGGCGCTCCCATTCAATCCTTCGACGCGGACATGTTCCGGCTATTCGGAGAGCGGGTGAATCCGGGCGCCGGCGATCCGGACTTTGACCTGTTGCGAATCGTGGCCGGTACCGATTTCAATCTGCCGAGCCCGGGCCACACGACCCTGACCAGACTCGGACCTCCGGGAAGCAACTGGGCGGTCGATAGCTACTTCGACATCAACTATCGGATCGACTTTGTCGGCCGCCAGGGCGGTGCCCTGAGCGGCATGATGGGTTCGACGACCGGGACGATCCGGATGTCCACGGGCTCGGGCGCGTCCTGCGTGGGCGCCTGCCCGCCGAACACCGAGTGCGTCGAGGAACGGACGCCACCCAACGCCGCGGGCATTTACACCCTGTGCTGCAACTGTGTCGACCTCGGGGCGTGCTGCATGCAAGACGCCACGGGCTGGCACTGCACGATGACCTCGGCCACGGATTGCGTGAACGGCTCGTTCCACCCTGGCCAGCAGTGCACGGGCCCGCAGGCCTGCTGCATACCCGCCATCGGTGGACTGCCGGAATCCTGCGTGAACGTGGATCCGCTCTGTTGTGACGAAATGGGCGGCACACCGCAGCCGGGTCAGACTTGCAGCACGGCTCAACCGGTGGCCTGCTGTCTGCCGGGCGGAATCTGCGAGGATCGGGACCCGGTTTGCTGCGCAGCCGACGGCGGAATCCCCGGTCCGGCCGGGTCGACGTGTGATAACTACACTTGCAACCAGGATTGCGAGCCGATTCCGGGCACCGGCTGTTCCGGCAACTGCCCGAACCCGGCCGTCGACATTTGCCAGTCGAAGTGCGTGCGGATCAATCCGCAGACCGGCGACGTCGAGGCGACGGAGTGCGATTGCATTCCGCCCACGGAGTGCCACGTAAAGGCACCGTTCTCCTTCGGCCAGGTCGCGGGCGGCGGCGGAAATCCGTGCGTTGTTCCCGACAACGGCGGCGGAACGATCACGCTGCCTCCTGAAGGCTGCGCGTATCTGAGCCCGGACGATGTCCACATGATCCTCGACGGGTTGCCGGTAACCGTACCGCCGACCACGATCGAACTGGGCATCTCCCACCAAGGGTTCTTCTGCACGCAGTGCATCGGTGGCGCCAACAATGGCCAGGGCTGCGATTCGGCCGCGGATTGTCCGGGCGGACAGTGCCGCGGGGAAAACGGCAACTGCTCCTTCTCGGTGATGTCCGGCTGCGATCAACCGGGCGGAATCCTCCTTGGCGAACAGGAGTGCTCCGAATCCACGTTGCAGATGCAAATGACGGGTACGGGTGCCCTCGCCGGGTTTATGCGCACCCTGGCGTTGCGTGCGGAATTTGAGACGCACGTCGCGCCTCGAAACGCGGGTGATCCGGTCCAGTCGTTCGATACCGAGATGTTCCGCCTCTTCGGACAGATCCAGAACCCCGGCTCCGGCGATCCGGACTTCGATTTGTTGCGGATCGTGGCCGGCACCAGTTTCAATCTGCCGAGCCCTGGCCACACGACTCTGACCAGACTCGGGCCTCCGGGAAGCAACTGGGCGGTCGATAGCTACTTCGACATCAACTACCGGATCGACTTCATCGGTCGTCCGGGCGGCCCGCTCGGCGGGATGTCCGGTTCGACGACTGGAACGATCCGTATGGTGACGGGTTCGGGCGCGTCCTGCGTGGGCGTTTGCCCGCCGGACCAGGTGTGCGAGGAGACGCGGCTCGTCGATGCCACGGGCCAGATCACCCTCTGCTGCAACTGCGTGGATGACATCTGCGAACCGACGGATGACGCGAAGGATTGCAAGGACGCGTGTCCGTGTTTCGGCGAGTGCATCAACGGCAGCTACTGCGACGATCCGGCCTGCTGCATCGATCCGAACAACTGCCTGTGCTACGCCCCGAACCACCCGTTCTCGATTGAGCTATGTGGTGATTGCTTCGGCGAGTGCATCAACGGCGGCTACTGCGACAGCCCCGCTCCGGGCTGTTGCGTCGATCCGGGGAACTGCCTCTGCTACGTACCGAACCACCCGATTTCGATCGCACTCTGCGGCGATTGCTTCGGGGAGTGCATCGGTGACAGCTATTGCGACGACGTAGGCGATCCCGCTTGCTGTGCCGATCTCAGTAACTGCCCCGTATGCTACGCGCCGACGCATCCCACCTCGATCTTGCTGTGCTCCGATCTGCCCGACACATGCAAGGCGAAGTGCGGTACGCTCAATCCGCTGACCGGGCAGTTCGACGTCACTCAATGCGAGTGCCTCGGTGACGAGTGCCACCTCAATCTGCCGAAGAATACGGGCACGCCCACCCCGATTGCGTCGGGCACCGGCGACGGATGCGTCGTGAACGACAACGGGACCGGCACGGTCACGTTGCCGCCGGCCGGGTGCGAATACCTGAGTCCGGATGAGGTGCACGAGATCATCGACGGCTTGCCGCCGAACACGACCATCGAGTTCGCCACGATCCACAAGGACTTCATCTGCAACAAGCAACCGGGGGCGGGTGTCTGTTCCTTCCCGCCGGGTGTGGATTGCGAGGAACCGGGTGGAAGCTTGGGCGGCAAGAAGGAGTGCCGTGACTCCACGTTGAGCATGGACCTTAAGGGCACCGGGGCGCTAGCCGGCTTCATGCGGCAGATCGACATGGCGGTTTCGTTTGAAACCCATACATCGCCGTGGCCGAAGGATCTGCCCAGCCAGACGATCGCGACTGACATGTTCCGATTGTTCGGGCAGATGACGAACCCAGGTTCGGGCGATCCGGACTTCGACCTGTTGCGGATCGTTGCCGGAACCGACTTCGGCCTGCCGAGCCCCGGTCACACGACGTTGACCCGGCTTGGACCGTCGGGAAGCCCGTTCCATGTCGACAGCTTCTTCGACATCAACTACCGCATCGACTTCGTCGGTCGCCCGGGCGGCGCGTTGGGTGGCATGTCCGGTTCGACCACCGGAACCATCCGGATGGCCACCGGCGGCGCGCCAGCGTGCAGCAACGATTGCCCGCCGGGCATGGTTTGCGTGCAAACCAAGACCGTGGTGCCCGACGGCGCGGGCGGAGTCCGCATCGACATCTGCTGCGATTGCCAGCCGCAGGTGTGCGAGCCGCGAGACGACGGCCTGGCCTGTCAGCCGGTGCAGTGTCCGATCGCGGGTGAGGAATGCCGCCCGGTCGAAGTCAAGTGCACGGCGAATGGGTGCCGCGTCATCCGCTGCGAGTGTGGCGGGGTCAATGCGTGCCACGTGGTCCTGCCGCCGGCCGGTCAGACGTTGCCGGCCTGCGTCGGTGGTTGCCCGAACGTTCCGCCGCCGCCGAATCCTCGGTGCGAGCGGGTTCGTGAGGACCTCGACGGCGACGGCTTGGCCCAGGAGTTCTATTGTCGCTGCGTCCGTCGGCCTCCGCCGACGGTCGGTAACGACACCTGCTGGAACGGCGCGGTGAACACGGGCACGCCGTGCAGCACCAACGCCGATTGCCCCACCGGTCAAGTGTGCGGTTTGAAGAGCCGGTATATCTCGGTGACTCCGGCGAACGCTTCAGTGGCCGGTGGACCGACCTCGTCCATGCAGATCGAGATCGTGTCCATGCTGGCGTGCAACGCCGGTGCGAATGCTGGGCGCGGCTGTTCACAAGCCTCCCACTGCCCGGGCGGTGCCTGTGTGCCGGATGCGACCCGTCAGGGGGATATCTGGTGGGCCGGTGCGGAACAGAACATTCCCGACGCGCCGCACCCGCCGTTGCGCGGTGCCCAGGCACAATGCACGGCGACGCCGAACGCACAGCTTTGGACGAGCGGTGTGGTGCACCTGTTCGGTCCGATGATCGTGCCGGGTGCCACGTACAACGTTCGGATGTGCGACGACACCGGCGGCAATTGCTCGCCTCCGATCCTGGTTGGGACGGGCAAGTGGGGCGACGTGATCGCGCTGTTTGGCGGCCCAACTCAGCCGAACTTCTCGGACATTAATTCCATTGTCCAGAAGTTCCAGAACCTGGCTTCGGCGCCGTCGATGCCTCGTGCCGATCTCGTCGGCGTGGGCAACCCCGGTACGCCGAATACGCCAAACCAGGTGGCCAACTTCGCGGATATTTCCGCGGACGTGAGCGCGTTCACCGGCTTCGGGTATCCGTTTACGGTTCCCGATTGTCCGTAGTCGGCTCGGGTTGAAGTGGTGAATAACTGCGGGTCGAACCCGGCTCGCAACCGAAGATGACCTCGCGGGGAGCAGTGGCCACAGCCACCGCTCCCCGCCTTTTTTGGATCAGAGCCGCGATTGCAAAAGAGCGGCTGGTTGCGTGAGGCGGTGCCCGGTGGGGTGCCATGGACAAGCTCCGCTTGCCCGGGTCGTGCATGTTTAGCGTCCCGAATGGTCATTCTTTCAGTACCGCGCCCGTCAGGAAGCGGGCCATGTTGACTCCCTCTCATCGGAGCCCAGGTACCCAGCCCGCTCCTTTGCAGTCGCGGTACTGATCAGACCGTGCCGCGCTAAACACGTACCCGCGCGGGTGCCATGGGCAAGCTCGGCTTGCCCGTGGCTTTCGACGAGTGGAGTCTTTTCACAATCGCCCCGGTTGCTTATAACCCAAGCCGATCCAATTTTTGGAAGGAGTGATCCGTGGCTCGACAACCGAAAATTCTGGCTTTGGCCGGTAGCCTGCGCCGTGATTCGTTCAACAAGAAACTCGTTCGCATCGCCGCCGAGAGTGCTCGAAAGGCCGGCGCCGAGGTAACCTTCGTTGACTTGCGGGACTATCCCCTGCCGCTATTTGATGAAGACCTTGAAAAGCAGGGCACGCCGTCCCAGGCCACGGCACTCAAGAAACTGATGATCGAGAGCGACGGCTTTTTGATCGCCTCCCCGGAATACAACAGTTCAATCTCGGGTGCGCTGAAAAACGCCATCGACTGGGCATCGAGGCCGGCGCCCGGCGAAACTCCGCTCGTTGCCTTCAAGGGCAAGGTCGCGGCCTTGATGGCCGCTTCGCTGGGAGCGCTGGGAGGGCTTCGTGGATTGGTCACGGTTCGCTCGATCCTCGGAAACATCGGCGTGATCGTCTTGCCCGACCAAGTCGCGGTACCCAAAGCCAGTGAGGCGTTCGATTCCGACGGAAAGCTCAAGGACCCCAAGCAGCAGACTCAAATCGAACAGCTTGGTGCCACTCTCGTGTCGCTGGCCGGCAGAATTCGGCCGTAAAAATGGGTGGGGCGGAGGCCCAAAACCGCGTTTTTAACCCCAAGAACGGCGAAAACCGACGAAAAGGCGATGAAAAAAGGGGTGCTTTTTGATCACTTCTTGATCGATTTTGATTGCTTTTTCATCAATTTCGAGCGATTTTCGATCGTTTTTTGGCGCTTTTTACGCCACGTCGACGAACGGAATCGCGTCCTGATATTTCGACAACAACGCCTTCCGCAACGCGCCGTGCTTCGTCAGTGACAGGTTCGTGTCACCCCGGAGCAGGGCGGCGGCGTCGTCGCGGGCTTGTTGGAGCAGATCGATGTCGCTCGCTAGATCGGCTACGCGGAAAACGGGCAGACCGTGCTGGCGGGTGCCGAGCAGTTCACCGGGTCCGCGGAGCCGCAGGTCCTCCTCGGCGATCCGAAACCCATCTGACGTTTCGCATAGAATGCGCAATCGTTCCAGCGACATCTCGCCGCTGGAATCGGCGAAAAGAAGACAGAATGACTTCTTCTCGCCGCGGCCGATCCGGCCACGGAGCTGGTGAAGCTGACTCAGGCCGTAACGCTCCGCGTGCTGCACGATCATGATCGTCGCGTTGGGCACATCGACGCCGACCTCTACGACCGTGGTGGCCACCAGGACTTGCACCTCGCCGCCGCGAAATTGCTCCATGACGGCGGTTTTTTCAGCGCCGGACAATCGGCCGTGCAGAAGCCCAAGACGGCAGCCGACCAGTTCATTCTTTGACAGACGATCGATTTCGGTGCGAGCGGCTTTCAGTGGCAGATCTTCCGATTCCTCTACCAGAGGATAGATCACGAAGGCTTGTTCGCCCCGCGCGAGGCGGGAGCGCACGAACGACCATGCCTGTTGCACCAGATCCGGCGTGACCAGTCGCGTGGTTACGGGTTGTCGGCCCGGCGGACCGCCGGTGATCGTCGAAACATCGAGATCACCGAAAAGGGTCATGGCCAGGGTGCGGGGGATGGGCGTAGCGGTGAGCACCAGGGCGTGGGGCGATTTTCCCTTGGCCCGCAGGGCGGCCCGCTGAGCGACGCCGAATTTGTGCTGCTCGTCGATGATGACCAAGCCGAGGTTGGAAAACGCGACGTCGGGTTCGATGATCGCGTGGGTGCCGATCAGCCAATCAATCTTGCCGGCCGCCAATTCTTGCAGCAACCGGCCCCGCTCACCCAGAAGCGTTGAACCGGCCAGATAGCCGATGCGTACGCGGCTGCCGCGAAGGTAATGCTCGATCTTGGCGAGATGTTGCGAGGCCAGGATCTCCGTGGGGGCCAAGAGGGCGACTTGGTGTCGGTTCGCGACGGCGACGAGAGCGGCGTACACCGCTACCGCGGTCTTGCCCGCGCCGACGTCACCCTGCAACATCCGATTCATGGGTGACGTTTGTGCCAGGTCGTGGCATATTTCGGCAGTCGCCTTGTTCTGCCCCGTTGTAAAGGGGAAGGGAAATCGCCGGCGAATCCGCTCGTCGATTGCCGGAGTCGCGGGCATGGCGGGGGCATCCGGCTCACCGGCTCGGCGGCGACGGCTGAGCTGCACGGCCAATTGGCAGAGGAGCAATTCTTCATAGGCCAGCCGCCGCCGGGCGACCGGGAGATCGTTCGGCGAGGTCGGTCGATGATATCTTAGGACCGCTGTGCGCCGCGGAGGCAATTCCCGTTTTCGGCGCAATTCTTCAGGTATGAACTCGGCGACCGACTCGATCACGTCGTCAATGACCGAACCCACAACCTTGGCGATTGCCTTGGTCGGAAGCTGGGCGCTGGCCGGATACACTGGGTCGTATCGATCGCGGTCGTCGGCGAAGGGATCACCTCTTTCATCAATGAACGTGAGTTGCGGGTTGATGAACGAGGCGCGGTCTTTGTACACGTCCACCTTGCCGGTAATGCGGACGATCTGCCCATGCTCCAGTTTGTCCGCCAGGCCCGGCGAATGGAACCACCGCACGTGGCACTCACCCGTGCCGTCCACCACCATCGCGCTGATGGTCTGCCGGCTGAAGGACCCGCGAGAGGCCACGCGGCGTACTTCCCCGACCACGGTGGCCACAACCCCAAACTCGAGTTGATCAATAGGCACCGATTTCGGTCGCAACTCGTATCGAAATGGAAAGTATTCGATGAGATCGCTTACGGTGTGAACGCCGAGCCGGTTGAACGCTTCGGCGCGCACCGGTCCCACTCCACGGATGAAACGAACGTCTGAATCGAGGGCAATGCGACCGACCAAATAAGACGCTCCGGGCACGGCAGAATTCGCCGTATCCGGAGCGTCATAGAGGCTGGCGGGGAGATGTCAATGGAACGGCCGAAGCCGGACCCAATTTGGCTTCCTCGCTTAGGGAATCATAAGCCGCTGGCCAACCTTGATCCGGTTGGGGTCGGGAATGTCCGAGCGGTTGGCGTCGTAGATGTCGCGCCATTTGCTTTGGTCGCCGTAGTATTGCCTGGCCAGCGAATACAACGTGTCTTTCTTGGCCACGGTGTGATATCGGCCGCCGCCCATGGCGCCGCCCGCGGAATAGGAGTCCGCGGCGGCAGGCGCGGCGTATGTTGTTGCATAGGGGTCGGCCGCGTAGGTTGTGGTCTTACCCGTCGGGGCGTAGGGATCCGCCGAATAAGCCGCATCCGCGTCGTACTTGGCTTTGCTTTTGTTTTTGCAACCGGCGGTAGCCAAGGCAATGGCGGGGACGAGAAGAAGCAGCACAGCGTTCCGTCGCATGAGTTTGACCTCCTGTCAAAGGAAACTTGGGTTGTCCAAAAACCGCCGTGTACATTAGCCGGTTGCCCCGACTTGTCAATCTAAAAGTACCATTTTCCTGCCCGAAAACTGTTGCTTCATTATTGTAACCGCGAAATTGGGGTAGACCTGGACCACAGAATTCAGCTATAATAACCCCTGTTCCAGGAGCGCCCGTTATCGGGCCACAATATCGCTACGACGGGGGTGTCCGTGCGGTACGGCTTTGGGGGCAGCTAGATTCGTCGTATCGCACGGGCGAGAATCGTTCGACATTCAACGGTCATTGGGGGAACATGAGCGAAATCACTCATTTCGGTTGTGATTTATCGGCGGGCAGGGCTCGTCGGCGACGGGGGTTCATTTATGGCGCTCTCGCCGGAGGGCTCTTCCTGCTTTCCGGGCGCCTAGAGGCCGGCCTGGTCAACGTTGAGTTCCGGCCGTCGACTCAAATGGTCACGGTGGGTACGACTTTTGGGATCGACGTGTACGCGGTCTCGGCGGACGGCAACAACCAATCGATCGGCTTGGTTGGCGTGGTGATTCACTGGGACCCCACGCAGCTCTCGCTCCAAGGCAACATGGACACCGGGCCGTTTGTGTGGGCCTCGTCCAATTTTCCGTCCGGCGGTGGCGGACTCAATACCGACCTGACCGATGGCGACGCGTTGTATCGGGCCCTTGTCCAACCGGGCGGCCCGTATGCAACGGCGACGCCCGCCGGATTGAAAGTGACCACGCTCCGCTTCACGGCCCTGGCCCCCGCCATGGGAATCACGGAAGTCGTCATAGCGGGTTGCGACGGCACGGACTGCACGACGGTTCTGAATCGCCATCCGTTTGACGCGGGAGTAACGGTGATCACGGGGGCGATTGGGCCGCCGGTGGACGCGGACGTGCGCTGTCAGTCCGCCGCCCATTGCAACGATTCCAATCTGTGTACCGACGATTCGTGCGGGGCGGGCAACCTGTGCGTGAATACTCCCGATAATTCGAACAATCCGAACGACGGTTTGTATTGCAACGGTGTTGAAGTTGCCTGCGAAAACGGCGAGATCATCGTTGACGGGGGCAGTATTCCGAATTGCGACGACGGGAAGACGTGTACGACCGACAGTTGCAACGAGGCCGGTGACAACTGTCAGTACCTGGTGAACTCCAACACTTGCTTCATATCCTCGGTGTGCTATTCCGAAGGAACGCTGAACCCAACGAATCAGTGTCAGGCCTGTATCTCCGCCTCCAACAACACGGCTTGGTCGATGCGGCCGGCCGGCTCCGCCTGCGGCAATGCAAACAATAACGACTGCAACCACGCGGATACGTGCAACGGCGCGGGCACCTGCCTTCCGAATGTCGAGCCGAACGGAGCGGCGTGCGGTGATCCCCTCGACAACATCTGCACCAATCCGGATACGTGCAACGCGAGCGGCAGTTGTGTCCCGAATAATGCCCCTGACAACACGACCTGCAACGATGGCATCTGGTGCACGCTGACCGACCGGTGCGAAGCCGGCGTGTGCAGCGGAGTAGGCGATCCTTGCCCCGGTCGGGTATGCGACGAATTCAATGATCTGTGCAAAGCGGTGGACCTGGAATGGCGCGACGTGCTGCCGAACCCGCTCGTCAAGGGTCAGACCGTTGAGATCGGCTTCTACGCGGCCTCGGACACCGGCGTCAATCAGTCAATCAGCTCGGTGAGCCTGATCATGTTCTGGGACCCGGCCAAGCTCAGGCTGCTCGGCAAGATCGACAACGGTCCTTACCCCTGGCTCTCATCCTCGTTCCCGAACGACTCGGCCTTGGACGGCTTGAACAACACTTTTATGGACGGGAATGGGCTCTACCAAGCTTATAGTCGTCTGGCCCCGAATCCCGTGGCGATCGCCACTCCGAGCGGGTTGTTGGTCACGACGTTCCGGTTCCAGGCGCTGACTGCCGGGATGACGCAGGTCCACATGGTGGCTTCCTACGGCTCGTCGACGGAAACCCAAGTGGTGGACGTGAATCCCGCCGGTTTGATTATCACCGGCTCGCTCGGCAATCCCGCCTCGATAACGGTGCTTGACTGCACGAACAACAGCCATTGTAACGACAATGAGTTTTGCACCGGCACAGAGACATGCGTCAGCAATGTCTGCCAACCCGGCACGCCGCCCACCTGCGGCAACGGTGTATTCTGCGACGGCGAAGAGGAGTGCCAAGTTGGCGGCGGTGGCTGCGGCAGCCCGGGAAACCCGTGTTCGCTGCCCGAAACGTGCGACGAAGTGAACAACAACTGCGGCGGATGCCTGTCACCGACCGTGGTGGTGGAGGGTTCGCGTTATCTCCGAATCACGCCGCCTCCCGGACCGAACTCAGTAGCCATTTACCTCAGCGGTCCCCCGGGCAACACGGCCGCCTCTTGCGTTGGAGGCTTTCTCCTGGCTAACGGCGCGATCAGTCCCACCCCCCAATATCAGACGCCGGCCCAATGGGGAACCCTTCACGTGAAAGGTTGCGTGATCATCCCGCAAACGACCTACCGGTTCTACACCGATTGCTCGCCGCAGCTGGAAGGGTTGTTCTCGGCGCCGACCTCGGCCAAGACTTGGCGATGGGGTGACGTTGACGGCAGCGGCACGGTGACGCTGAATGACGTGTCGGCGGTGATCGACGCATCAAACGGCGATTATTCGGGTGGGCAGACCTTGCAGAACGTCGACCTGGTGCCGTGCGTTCCGAATGGGATCATCGACAACGACGACGTGTCTTACGCGCAAGATGCTCTTGCCAACGGGCCATACCCTTGTAACGATCCGTGCTCCGGTGGGTTTCCAAGCAGTTACTGCTCGGAGTTCATCCCGGCTACTTCCGCTTGGACCCTGGCGATCCTCGGATTACTGATCGCAACCGTTGGGACGCTTCGGGTTCGATCGAACTGGGGGGCTTGCTGAAAACCAGACTCAGGCCGCGACTCTTCGGCGCGAATGAATTTTCGCCCCGGCCAAGAGAAGCATGGCCATCACCGCAAGGCCCCAAGTCGACGTGGTCGGAATCACCTGAGCGGCGCCCACGGCCACGGAAATGTCATCGACGAGCATGACGCCCTCATTCCCGCTTCCCTCCCCACGATAGCAGAAGCGGAAGACTTCTTCGTCACCGGTGAGATTGATCGGCAAAGAAACGGACGGCCCATCGTTGGCCGAGGCCGAAACCGTGTTTAGGTCAAAATCGACCGAGAGTTCGATCTTGACCCAGTCTCCGACCCCCGTCGGCGAAACCATGGGATAGAGGGGCACTGACGCCGCCGGACCGCCGATACCTAGGACGATCAGATTGGCGCCAACGTTGGTGAACTCGATACCCCAGGCGTTGGCGAAGGGGCCGGCGTTGGTGTGCTGAATGGTGAGCTTGGGCTTGACCGCACCCGCACCCGGCGGGGTGGTTTCCCATCGCACGTACCATGTCCACGTATAGTCCTCCGGACCGGGAGCGGTGATCGTATTGCTGTACCAGCGATTCTGGACGTTGCTCGGGTCCTGATCGTTGCTGTTGACCCAGCGCGTGGATGTCGAGCCGGGACGCGGCTCGGGCATGTCCGTCGCTCGAACCGTGAACAAGTCCCCGGGGTTGCTTTCGTTGATGACCGGCCAGCCGAGGTCCTCGACGCTTTGGCCGACATTCAGGGACTCGAAATCTTCAGTGCCGGCAGGATATTGAAGCTGCGCTAGTACCGACGACCCGTTCAACAACACCCCAACCAACGCCGATCCCACCGAAATGGAAATACGCATCATGATTCGACCTCCCACTCCCAGATAAAACCCGTTTCTCGCAAGTATCGTAAGACATAACCCCGCGCATGTAAATGTTCAGGAGTGGGGCCGGACTTGCACTTTTCGTCGGTGCTGCTAAGTTTTCAAAACTTACCAGAACCCTTTTCGTCGGCGTTTACCCCCTCGGTTGCCCGTCGCGGTGCTTTTTTGCGTCAGATAGTGCGCAGCGTAATTGGCGCCGCGCTGTGTAAAGACCACTCTAAAACAGTGGAGCTGTAAGCCTCGCGGCGCATGCCGACATTCTGTTTTTTAAGAGGCCCAACAATGCAAGCGAGGAGGATCGGACGAAGAGAAGAATGGATTCCGTTCGTGTGAGGGACAAGCTGCCAAATCGACGGAATCCGCGTTGCGCCTAAGCCTGCTTTACGCTGTAGACGTTGGAACGCATTTGCCGACGCTGCGCTGTGTAACGGCACTCCCCGCTGCGTTCGCCTAAAGCAACCCCGAATCAGTCGGCCTGCGCACGCCCCGAGCCGGCGTGAAGGCCAGGTGCTCTTTCTTTAGGAGACCATGCCATGCAAGCGAAAAAACGTGTATTGGGGATGGTAATGTTGGTTTTGTCGGCAACGTGGATTTCCATCCACGAAGCGGCGGGACAGGATGCCCCAACCTACTCCATTGACTATCAGGGGCCGCCTCGTGGTGCTCCTCCGGCGGCGACCTTTTTGGGCGGTCCGGTTCCGTGCATCAAAGAGGGCGACATTTTGCTCGCCCCCTTTATCCTGCCGGTGGCCGGACCTGACCCGCCTCCGAATCCCAATGTCGCGATCACGGGAGGTCCGCGACGAGCCGGCGCTAACCTTGGCCTTCCGGACGACCCTGCCGTAGCCTGTCCCGCTCCGGGCGTGGCGACGGGGTTCGAAGTGGAAGTGGATGCTCTGTCGTACGGTGTCGATCTTCTGCTTCTTCGCACGCGTATGTTTCCGGTTAATCTGAGTTTTTCGGTCGATGAATTTGCCTTGGGTATCCCCGGCGCGGCTGGGGCACCGAACGTCACTACGCAAGGCGCAGCCGGAACGCTGGAGGCGGCCGCCGACGTATACGTGGGCTTTCCGCCGATTCCCCCGGGGACGCTGTTCCCCGCTCCGCCATTGGCGGTCCCACCGGGTAACACTCAGTTGTTTGACGGCAACGGCGTGGCTCCGCCGGCGGCCATACTTCCGCCGCTGCCGTGCGGCGGCGGTCCTTGCGCTCTGGGGCTCGCAGAACCTCTTCCCCCGGGTCCGGGGCTTCCCGATCCGTGCCCAAACTTAGACGCCTTGGACGTAGACACGATCGAGCCCAGTTTGGCGGCCCCACCGTTTCCGGTCTACTTTTCGCTCGACGAGGACTTCGACGACCCGCTCGAGGGACCGGCGGTGGCTCCACCGAATACCGGATCGGCGTTAGGAAATTTCGGAGCGTCGGGAGCGGCAGTGTTTGTGACGTTCCCATCGGGGGTTACGGCAATGTTCACGCCCGGTCCGCCGCTCGGCTTGGACATCGCCGGCGGCTTCGGCACGGATGACCTGGACGCCCTCGCGCTAGCCGAGAACGGTGACATGGTGTTTCAGCCGTCCCTCTCGCCGTTTGACTGGGTCGACGGTAGTACGGACATGTTGCTCTTCTCCGTACGGCGCGCTTCCGTGGTCATCGGACTGCCCGATAGTTGTTTTGGATTGCCGATTGCGCCGGGTGACGTGCTCACGACGCCGCTTGCCCCGGCCCTTGGCGGTGTTTCACCATTCCCGTGCATCTTCTATGCCGCCGAGAACCTGGGGTTGTGCACTGTCCTTCCTCCGCGGCCGGCCATCGCTGGTTGCGGACGCAATGACGATCTGGACGCATTGGACATCTCGCTCGACTGCAACGGCAACCTGATTCCGGACATATTGGACATCTCGTACGGGATCGCACCCGATGTCGACGGCGATAAGTTCATAGACACGTGCTGCCCAGCGACGCCCGCTTCGCCCACCGTCGCCGGGCGCGTCTGCGTCGGCGGCGTCAACGCGGGGCTCCCCTGTACCGTGGCTGCCGACTGCCCCGGTGGAGTCTGCGGCCCCGGCACTGAGGACACTTGTCACGCGGGTGCCGTCAACATCGGAACCCCGTGTACCACTGACGCCGGCTGTGCCGTGGGGCAGGTGTGCGGTCTCAAGAGCCGATACATTTCGATTGTACCCCCGAGGGTCATACCGGAATGCCCGGCGCTGGCCATTCAGGTGACCGTCGCGGCCATGCCCGCGGTCTTCGCGGGCGTCGTCGGCGACGTCTGGTGGGCCGGACCGTCTCAAGCGATTCCAAATGCACCCGACCCGGGTCTCACGGGCGCTCAGTTGCAATGCGTGCCGACGGAAGTTCCCGTGCCCAACGTGCAGAGTTGGCCGGCGGGGACGTTGCACCTCTTTGGTGCTATTACCGTTCCGGACGCCTCGTATGCCGTGGCCATGTGTAAGGGACTTGGCGGACCCTGTTCCGCACCACTCACGGTCGACACCGGCGAGTGGGGCGACATCGTGGCACCCTTCGGTGGAGCGAGTCAGCCGAACTTTGGGGATATTTCGGCTGATGTGGCCAAGTTCACGGTGACAGCCGGCGCTCCGAGTACCCCTCGTGCCGATCTCGTGGGAGTCGGAGCCCCAGCCACACCCAATATCCCGAACCGGATCATCAACTTCGCGGATATTTCGGCGGACGTGGCCGCGTTCGGAGGCGGTGCCTATCCGTACACCGCGCCCGCTTGTCCGTGATATCCTCTGCACGGAGCGCACCCAGCACGGCACTCTCGTGTCGCCTCGATGTCCCGGAGGCGGCACGAGGGTGCGGTGCATTTGGCTATGTGGACGATGAACAAGCCGCTGAAATGCAAACGGGCGGTTTCCCGCCCGTGAAGGTTGCTTTACCGTCTCCGCCGGTTCCTAATCCCGCATCGGCCCAACGAACTTTGTGTCACGAGCGGACTTCATACCGTCTTCCGCCCAATCCGCTTTTCCGATGGTCGTCGAGTCACTCGCGTCCTCCGACCCCGGTCGGCAGGCATTGGCGGGAGCCGGTCCGTCGAGCCAGCTCACCTCGACCGCAAGAGGCGACAACGATGGATCGAGCCATGACTCGATGAGTCCGGAAGGAGTCAAGTTGTAGATCACTTCAGTCTTGAGGAGGTCGGTGCAGATGATTTCGTTGTGAACGATCGAAGCCAGACGATCCAGCGCCTTGAACTCCGAGGTCAGCATCGTGGCCAAGGGTTCCTGCTCGGGCCCCACGATGGCCGGGTCAGCGAAATGATCGCCCGACGGCACGATCGAGTCCTTGACCAGGACCGACCGCGGCAAAGCATCATCCCACACCCGTGACTTGGTCGGACTTCCGCTCTGCTTTCGCAGCCAGGCCTTGGCACCTTCCAATTGAATCCTGGCGAACTCGCGGAGAATCGTCGGTGAATCGTTCCGATCACCCACGACCGGGGCCGAAACCAACGACATCCGCGAGGTCGTGAATTTTGATGGGCGGCCGGCCGCGCTTCGATCCAACGCGGCCTCATGCTTATCGAGACTGTCGACTTCAAAACGCACGGAACTCAACTGGCCCTCGATCTCGCGAAGCCGCGCCTTCCAGGCCTGCGGTTCGCCCGTTGTAGCGGCGCGATCGGACAAGCCCAATCGCTCCTTCGGCGATGCATGCGCCATCGTTGGAGAATCGCTGCCCGTCGGTCGCGAATGGATGGCCGCCGACTCGACACCCTCCGCGGGCGAGAACGATTGGGCGGTGGCCACATGCGATCGGTCGGAACTCACCGGGATGAATTCAATCGCGGTCGTGAAACCCCATTCCTCAGACTGCATCGTCTGCAACGCGTATGCCACTCGGTCATTCACACTGGGATTGTCGCTCGCCGTCGCGTGCGACCACGGATCATTCAGAATCGAGGCGTCTTGGCTCGCCGCCTGACGGAGGCATCGAACCTCGTTATCGATGATGGGCACGATATCGGTCATCTGATCCGGCGAGTGTCCACTCGTCTGCGCCGGTTTCGCGAGGGACGTAGGCCGCGTATCGAGAAAATCTCGCGACTTGGAGGGCGGAATCGGTAATCCAGCCTGATCCCTTTCACGTGACGGTCCGCTCGCCGCGCCTTGGTTTGACCGTGTCGCCGGGGAGAGGGGGCTTGGTACGTCGGTGGTCAATCGCGGGGCACTATGACCCGGTGTCCCGGCCTCCAGATGGACGGCGATCTCGGCCAGTTGCGTGCGGGCAGCCGTGAAACTCGGATTCAGCGTCAGGACATGCTGAAACGCCCGCGAGGCCTCGCTGTATTGCTGTTGTCCCCGATACAATAGGCCCATGTTGTAATGGGCGTCCGGTTCGGGCAACACCGCCAGAAACACCGGGAGCGCTTCGTCGAATCGCCCCATTTTGCTCAGGGCCATGGCCAGGTTGATCTGGGCGCGCTTCAGGCCCGGTTGGAGGCGGATGGCCTCCCGAAGCTCGCGTTCGGCTTCCGACCAGCGCTCCTCGAACATCAGCTCGAAACCGAAATTGTTATAAAAATGGGCATTCCGCGGTTCGAGCTCCACCGCCCGGGCGAAGGCATCGATCGCCTCGTCATGCCGCGAGACTTTGCTGAGCAGCAGGCCAAGGCGATGATACGCATCGGCGTAGTGATGATTCACGGCGATGGCCTTGCGGTATTGTTCGACCGCCCGCTCAACGTGGCCCTGTTCCTCGAACATCCGGGCCGCTGCGAAGTGGGTCTCCGGCAAGATGCGCGGGGCCGGCGCCAGGGGCGCGTTGCTCAGTCGCGAATCCTTGATTTTTGCCAGCGTCGACCGGTCGCCGACTCCAGGACGGTAGTCGGAGGTCGCACAGCTCGCGGTCAATAGTGCGATCGGGATCAATACCGTCGCGATACGCATAGTTCGCTTCATGACCTCAACCTCTCACCCAACTAGCCAAAGCGGTTGGTTCAGTAATACCCCTTCGATCCGAGCGCCACCGAAGCCGAGCGAGTCTCCGAATGCTCAACCACCGGGCATGGCGCTTGCTCCCGCCCCGTCCGACATTCCCATAGCCGGCTGGTTTTTCTTGTCGTGCATCCGCTGCTCTTTCTCGATCGCCCGAGTCGCGGTCATGCCCGTGCCGCCGGGAAGCATGGTCTTGATTTCGACGCGGTTCATGTTGCAACCGGTTAGGGCCAGGTACTCGCGTACATGGTTCAGCCGGGTTTGCACCAGCTCCGTGTCCGTGATACTCGTGTCGTAGCGGACGGCGCCACCATACGTATCGAGCAGGGGGGCCATGCGATCGAGTCGGGCGACGCCCGTTCCGCTCAGCTCGTTTGAATGTCCGACGAAATGGAAGTCCGCGAGCGACATGTCCTGCAAAATGGCGTTGTCCACCATGTTGCACAGGTGGGTCTGGGGTTGCTGGCGCGCCCTCTCCATCTGGTCCAACTGAATCTGGGTGGACGTCTGCAGCTCGCCGTTCTTGCACCCGGCGGCGGCGATAATCAACACCGACAACACGTTGATGGCTCGATTCGTTGCCCCCATTTGCTGCTCCTTGTAGCTGCCCCGCGCGAGGCGCGGTAAGTCCGAAAGAATCATCTCGGGTCAATCTTCGCGCGGTTTGTCACGCGAGTGTGTTATCGAGTGCAAAGCCGTGCGACCTTCGTTATTTATCGGGCGACTTGAGACCGGCGATTAGATGGGAAACGTGACAGCAGAATCCAGGTCCAATAAGCTACGGTTTCTCAATGTCAGGAGCGGCAATTAGGGTTAATGACGATGGCTGCTACGTGGCGCCAACGAACGCTCGCATTGAAGTGGACCGCCCCGCGCGTGGCTAATTGATTCCATAATCCTTCAGCTTGCGATACAGCGTTCTCGCACCGATTCCCAGGGCCTTGGCCGTCTTCTCGCGATTCCCGCCCAACATGCGCAGGGTGTTCATGATGTGCAGCTTTTCCACGTCGGCCATTGTCATTCCCGCCAGGTTGGGCGGCCCCACCGGCACCAGATCGGTCGATGCCCGCAGGTTCTCCGGCAAATCCGCCACATCCAATAGACGACCTTCCCCCTCCAGGCACATGCGAAAGACAACGTTGCGAAGTTCGCGCACATTCCCCGGCCAATTCCAATTCATGAGTTTTCTCATGGCCGCCGCCGAGATGCTCTCGACCTTCGTCCCTTGCTCCTTGTTGGCCTGTCCAATGAAACGCTGTACCAGGGCCGGGATGTCCTCTCGCCGCGAGCGCAGGGGGGGTAACCGGATCGCCCCCTGACCATGCAGCCGGTAGAAGAGGTCTTCTCGAAACTTTCCGGCGCGCATCCGCTCGGACAGGTCGTGGTTTGTCGCCGCCACAAAGCGGACGTCGTAAAACTGAGTGTCGTTGGAGCCGACCGGAATAACCTCCCCCGTCTCCAGCGTCCGCAGCAGCTTGGCCTGCATCGGCAGGGGCATGTCGCCGATTTCATCGAGAAACAGCGTCCCACCGTCGGCCGACGCAATGAGTCCTTTGCGGTCCGCCACCGCCCCCGTAAACGCCCCTTTGACGTGCCCGAACAACTCACTTTCCAGAAGCGTCTCGGATACAGCCGCGCAATTGAGCACCTTGAACGGCTTACCGGCCCGCGGGGAATGTTCGTGAACGGCTTGGGCAAACAACTCCTTGCCCGTGCCTGTTTCGCCGACGATGAGCACCGTGCTCTTGCTCCGAGCGAGCTTCTTGATGCGCTTCACCTCGCGCAGGATGGCGTCGGAACTGCCGATGATGCCGGAGAACTCGACGGCCTTGTCTACTTGCTCGCGCAAGATGCGCGAATCGCGAGTGGCCACTGCCTTTCTCGCCGCCCGCTGCACCTTGTCGCGGAGCACGTCGATATCGATGGGCTTGATCAGATAATCGTAAGCTGGATGATCGTTGTCGCGACTGAGCGCCTCCCGCGCGAGCGATTCGCTCCCAAACGCGGTGATCAAGATCACTTCTGTCTCTGGTCGCACCCGCTTCGCCTCGCGGAGCACGTCCATACCGTTCACCGGCCCGCCCAGCTTGTAGTCCGCCACGACGACGTCCGGCGGCCGCTGATGAATACTGGCCATGGCGTCCGGGCCGCTGGTAACCAGATTGCAGGCGAAACCCGATCGGCGAAGAGCCTCGGCCACCGCCTCCCCGTGGGCCCGCTCATCCTCGGCAATCAATACAAAGGCCGTGTCGCTCATATGGGCCTATAGTAACCGACATGCGCGGAATCCAAAGCAACGCCAATACGAGGGACTAATTTTCTAGTCTCTAGTCTCTAGTTTCTCACTGATCGGCAATCGGATGGTAAAGATCGTTCCCTTCCCGGGCTCGCTCGTGAACCCGATCGTGCCCCCGTGCTCTTCGATGACCCGCCGGGTGATCGACAGACCCAGACCGGTCCCATCCGCCTTGTTCGAATAGAACGGCCGCATGATTCGCTCGTGCTGTTCCGGCGAGATGCCAATGCCCGTGTCGCTGACCGAAATAATGGCCTCGTCCGTCTCACGGCCGATCGAGACGTGCAATCGCCCGCCGTCGGGCATGGCCTCTTGAGCGTTGATCACCAAGTTGAGCAGCGCCTGGTTCATGAGCTTTTCGTCCACTGGGCAAACCAGCGGCGTGTCGCCAAGTTCCAGGAAGAGTTCCACTTTGTGACCGCTGGCCAGCGGGCGAAAGAACTCGGCCACCCGGCGAATCAACACCCGAAGATCGATCGGCGATCGTTGCAGCCGATATGGCCCCGTCGCCCGGAGGAAATCGTCGAACAGGGCCTGCAACCGCTCGGCCTCCCGCCGAAGCACCTCAACCTTCAACAGCGCCCGCCGGCGGACATCCTCCGGCTGGGCCGAGGCGTCCTGCAAGTCCTCGGCCAGCAGCTTGAGGTTCACCATCATCGTGGACAAGGGGTTGCGCAGCTCATGGGCCAGCCCCCCGGCCAGCTCGGCCATCTCGGCGACCAGACGTGCGTGATCGTTCGTTGTGTCAGTGCTTGGCACCTGCGTCACAATTCGATGAGCCCAAGACTGATCGGCAGCGCCCCGTCCACTGCTGTCGCGAGTTTGATCACGGGCTGGCCACCAACGCCAGACCGTCCACCGCCTTGAAATGTTCTTCATTCGTCGCCAACGGTAAGGCGTGCTGAATGCACGACGCGGCGATCCACACATCGTTTTCGGGAATCGGGCGCGCTGCAAGCTTCAAAGTGAGGCGAACCTTTCCGTAAACATTTGCAGTCTCCAAATCCATTTCAAGCACATGAGACCGGCTCACCAAGAAATAGATTCGGTCGAGGTTTTGTTCAATTCGCTGAGATTTGAGGGCACCGTATGTCAACTCGGCCACGACTGGCAGGGGAAGGCAAACGGTCCGGTATTCTGCAAGCCAAGTAGGTGCCCCACCCGAATCGTTCAGCAACCTTATGGCGGCATTGGTGTCAAGAGCAATGGCGCTACCATTCACGCGGATTCACCTGCTCGAATTCCCGTTCGATGATTTCCAACATTTCGGTTGCGTCCTCGTTCGGGAGGATTCCAATACAATCCCTGAATGGATGCCCCCCTAGAACCCCGCGAGTGGGCCCTTTCGCTACTCCTTCGCCGCTCGTGACGGTTACCGTAACCCGTTCGTGCTCGGCAAGTCCATCGATGGCTTGGAGGGGTCGCAGAACGCCGTTTTCATAGATAGCTTCAATTGTCCGCACCACAGCTGGTTCTCCAACCCCTTATCGTCGCACCTTATCCGCCGACGCCTTGCGAGTCATCGACCATCGTCCAATCGAAACCAATCCTCCGCCAAACCACGATCGCGCTCGGCGCGGCACTCCGCTCCCTCTCGAAACTGCCAACGAAGGTTGCGACGCATCTTGACGCCAACGTGGAAGCGGACCGCTTGATCGACGCGTTGGCTGCAATTGCCCTTTCCCGAAAGCCGGTCCAGGAAGCGCAACGTCGGCTTGGCAAGAGTGATGTTGAGTCGCCGTCGTAACGCAGTACCCATGTGCGAAGTATAACCTCTTTTGAGGCTTATCCCAAGCCGGGTTAGATGCGATCGACCGCTGCTTTCCCACGCCGTCTGCCTTCGGCGGATGAGAGAGCGATTGTCGCCCTGCGGGCTTTTTGACGTGACGGATCGCTAGTGCCCTGATCCGCTCACCGGCTTGGTCCCTTCAGGCGTCGTCTCGTTCGACCCGGCGGGCATTTCTTCGGTCACCACGATTTCCACTCGTTGATTCGCCGCATGGCCGTTTTCGTCATAGACCACCCCTACCAGCCGGTCGGTGTCGGCGCAAGCCACGATCCGAAGCTGACGTCGCGACATGGCCTCGTCCTCGCACATCGCGTCCGCGACGGCCAGGGCCCGCTCGAACGACAAACGCATGCCGCGATCGGGCAGGTCAAACGACTCCGCGGTGCTGACGTGCCCACGAATCTCGAAAACCAAGCGATAACCTCGGATTTGCTTCATCAATTGCTTGAGCGATTCACGGCCCTCCTCGTTCAACTGACTTTTCCCTCTGGCAAACGGGATCGATCCCGCCGTACCATAGTACGTTGTCGAGCGAAGCGACTTCACGTCATGTTCCCGCCCGATCGGTCCGCGCCGCAGCGACGGACTCTCCCCGCTGCGTTCAATAAGCCTGCGGATCAGAGGCAAGTCGACCGGGTTGGATGAATTGGGGTCAACCGGATTGTTGAACGCCTCGCGGATGGCGATGGCCAGGTCGAGGGTGTCCGGCGTCGCGGGAATGTGCTCGCCGGTCCCTTCGCCTCCGTTGCCTGCGCCGGCGGTGGCCGGCTTCATGTTCATGGCCAATAGAATGACGAAGAACCCCATCATCAGGGTGACGTTGTCCGCGAAGGAAATGAGCCATTCCGGAGCCCCTTCGTGCTCCTCGTGGCTGCCGCCGCCGTGGCCCCGGCCATGTCCGCCGGAGGAATGGGGCCTGGCCTCTGCTTTGTGCTCGTCGGACATCGATGTCTTCACTCAGGGGTGGGTATGCGATGTCGCTTTCCCGTTACGCGGCGGCTTTGATCTTCTTGCGTTCCGTCTGGGGCAGGAAGGCAACCACGCGTTCCATCGTCACCCGCGGGTTGTCGCCGGCCTGAATGGACAGCGCGCCTTGGAGGATCAGCTCCCGATTCACAATCTCCTCCGATGATCGCAGGGCCAGCTTGTCGCCGATCGGACCGGCCACGGCATTGGCCAGCACCGTTCCGTACATCGTGGCCGTGACTGCGAGAGCAAGCATCTTTCCCATCGCCTCGACGCTTCCGCCCAGTTGGCCGAACATGCCGATTTGCCCGATCAACGTGCCCACCAATCCCCAGCCAGGTCCGTACAGTTTGATCAGATCGAAGAACTTCTTGCCTGCCTTGTGTCGCTCCTGCATGGCCAGGATCTCCATGCGGAGGGTTGCTTCAATCGAGTTCGCGTCGATGCCGTCGATGGCCATCCGAATCGCCGAGGCCAGGAACGGATCGTTAACCTTCGATAGCTCCTGCTCCAGCGCCAGGATTCCGTCGCGCCGCGCTTTTTCGCTGAACGAGACCAAGGTTTCGATGATCTGGTGATTGCTCGCCCCCCGATGGAACATGAACCGTTTGAGGTAGCGCATGACGGAAGCGACGTTTTGCAGCGGCATGGCCATGAAGACGACACTGATGCTGCCACCGAAAACGGTGAACACGCCCTCCATCGAAAGGAACATGGACAAATGACCATGCGACGCGTGGAAGGCCACGAAGCCGAAACAGCCGACGCCGATGATCACCCCGATGAGACTGGAGAGGTCCATATTCTTATTGGCTCAATTATCTGTTGATGCGGCCTCGGCGCGCACGAGCGTTCACTTCGATCGCCAGGTGGCTTATCGACAGGCATGAAGAGGACGTGGAACTAATCGGTCGTGGGTAGGAGGCGTCCGGTAAGACGAAAAATCGATGGAATTACTCGGCGCGTTTCTCGGACGAGCGGCGGATCGATGGCGTGATTGCCGAACCGCGAACTAGATTCCGCAGCGACCGTTGTTCTCGAATTCGGCGATCTTCTGGAGTCTTCGGTCGTGGCGTCCGCCTTCGTATTCGGTCCGCAGCCAGACATCCACGACGCGGCGCATCAGCTCCTCGCCGATCAGATCGGCCGGCAAACACAGCACGTTGGAGTTGTTGTGGCGGCGGGCCATTTCGGCCGTGAGCTCATCGTGGCACAACGCGGCGCGAATGCCTTTGACCTTATTGGCGGTCATCGACATCCCGATGCCCGATCCGCAAAGCAGAATGCCCCGGTCGCACTGTCCCTTGGCGACGGCAGTGGCACCGGCCAGGCCCATGTCCGGGTAGTCGCAACTCTCCCGGCTGGGGCAACCCAAATCGGTAACGGAATGTCCACCCGAGGCGAGGTGGGCCTTGAGCCGTTCCTTGGCCGCATAACCGCGGTGATCGCAGGCGATGGCAACGTTCATAAGTCCATCTCCGCAAGGCGAGTCCGCAGCGCTTCTTCGATAGCGCCGGCGGACCGGGCGTAATCATCCTCGGTCCCGCCGAGGGGGTCGCTCAGGTCCTCGCTCTCGATCAGCCGGGCGACCCTGTCCTGGGCCGATGGAACCATTTCGAGAATCCGCTCCTGATGGGCCGAGGTCATCGCGAACACATGATCCGCCTGTTGGATCATATCCACGGTCAGGAGCGTTGACGAGTGGCCGGCCACATTGAGGCCGCGTCGCTGCATGACGGTAATCGCGTGACGATTCGCTCCGCCCACCCCCCCTGAAGTTCCCGCGGAGCGAACGATGATCCCGTGTTTAGCGAGGTCGGAAATCTCACAGCCCAACCGATCGGCAATCAGACGAGCGGCGAGGGCGGCGGCCATTACGCTCCGACAGGTGTTTCCGGTGCAAACAAAGAGGATTCGGAGGGTGCCAAGCCGCTCGATCACTCCAGCATCCAAAACGCCCTCTCGGACCAGCTCATAGCTGGGGGCGTTGATGCGAACGATCGTCGACGGCTTGGCGTACTTGGTCCGACCGGCATCGATGAGCAGGTCGATGCGGCCATCCAGGTCGCGGCGGACCTCGGCGCCGGTGGTCGGCGGCGGGTTGCCGGCCAGGTTAGCGCTGGCGGCCACGACGGGTCCGCCCGCGGCGCGAAGCATTCCCGTTGCAATTACGTCATCCGGACAGCGAAGACCCACGGAATTGTCGTAGTAGATCGCGTTGACGGTAAGGTCTGATCGGTTGCGGGAAATCGGGGTGGTCAACGGATCGGGCACGTTGATAATGAGCGTCAGCGGCCCCGGCCAGCCCTTGCGGACGAACCGGTTCACAAGCCCCGGAACGGGGTCCACGAAATTCCGGATATCCTCGCGGGAGGCAATGTGGACGGTGAAGGCTTTGCCACCTTCACGTGATTTCAGTTCGCGAAGTCGAGCAATGGCTTCCGGGTGATCCGCGCGAGCGGCCACGCCATAAACCGTTTCCGTCGGAAAGGCGACGAGCCGGCCACGGGCCAATGCGTCGCCCGCGCCCCGAATCACATCGAGGCTGGCGCGCTGCGGATCAACCTGCATCACCTCAGTGGTCATGGAAACCATCGGCCCGGGACGACGGGCAGGCGGCGTCATCCGGCGTGGGTCGTTTCGATGGGCCCGCCCGAAAGGGCTGTCTGGGGTTCAAGGCCGCACCCCCAATTCCGCCTGCCGTTCGACACAGTACGGGCAGGGGCCGGGGTGTCAAGGAACCTGTGAAGTGAACGTTCAGCTCGCAATACTTCCGCTAGGACTTTTACGCTACGGGCACGGCGCGGAACATGGAAACAGAATCCCGCGGAATGCATCGGCGGTCGCACTTATGTCGGCAAAGTTCACAAACCGCTGCGGAATACAGTTGGGACCGACCATGTCCGTTTCTTCAATGCTAATCCCGGCTACCCCTCGGAACCCATCCACGACCCGGCTGATATCCTGGAACGTAATGGGTAGACCCGTGCCCGTCGCGTCGCCCCATGGGCGGAGGGTCACGTTGACCACGTTGGACAACGTCGTTCCTGGCGGCTCCGCACAATCAGTTTGAAGCCGGTAGCTCTTCGACGGTTGAATCTCCGCACCGCGCACGGGGACCGTGCCCCACTCAACCGGTGTCCGGTAGACCGCCGTGCTACCCAACGTCCCGTCAGCCTGAACGTACCTGACCACACACGAGACGGCAGCATCCGCACTGCTGCCACGAACGCGGATGGCCACCGGCTGCTGCGAAGCCGGGGCTGGCGTTACGCCAATGTACCGACAGCCCAGGGCCGTAACCGTCGGCGAGTCACATGCGTTCGACACTATTATCTGAGCGGCAGGCCCAATGAAGCCGAGGACGGGGAAACCCCAGGTACCACCGAACACACGCGTGTGCGTGTATTCACCCTGGTCCAGCGGAATGGAGACCAGCGCCCCCTGTCCCACGGAAATCGTGGGTTGAAAAAGGAACGTGGTCACGTGTAGCCCACCGCTGCCATCGCCGAGTGGCGGTGCCATCGCCGGCGGGGACTCTTCCTGACCGCAGAACGCCTGGCTGAACGCCTGATAGAACGCGTCACCGTCGTTCGCTGGCCCGCCCGGACACGGGGCGTTTAAGCCGTCAAGGCCGCAGTCCGGAGGGAAAAACGAGGAATGCCAACCGTACGTCTGGGCCGGACAGTCCTCGAAGCAGCCATCCGGGAGCGCGCATGCCCCGTCCGGACAATCGGCGTCGTCCGCGCAAAGCTGGTCATCGTTGGCACCGCCCGAACAAGCTTGGCATGGATCTCGCTTGCCGAGAAATTGCAACCGCGTCTCGTCCCAGTTCAGAATGACATCGATCGCCTCAAACACCTGATCTGAGTCGTCACTTGAATAGGCGTACAGGTTCAACTCGGCCACGCCGCCGGGCGGGACGGTCACCTGTTGCGGCCGCCACTCAAGGTAGACACATCGCTCCAGAGTCTGACAGACCGCACCCGCCCCAGGACAGTCCGGATTGGTCGTCACGCAAGGTTCGCCGTGATTGGTTCCCCCAATGCAATTTCCCGGACAGGGTAACCCGCCCGCATGCAGGGGAGACGCCCACGCCGCAAAGATGAGCAGGAGCATCGCCTCCTTCATTCGCACCGGGAAGCGCACAAAGACCGACGTAATTTTCATGGACAGTACCCCTTTCCCTGCGTTCCCAAACCGAAACTCTCGGATCGGTTCGAAACGCAACAACCCCACGATTTGATCGCCGGCCCACCCCCGGCGTCCGTAGCATTCTATCAGAATCCAAAAATGATGGAAAGCAAAAGAGATAGTTTCCGAGTTGACGCGGTTGCCGACGTTCCGTAGAGCTACGGCCATTCAGGAACGTCGTGGAACGGCTTTGCAAAGGATAAATTCATCATGCCCAAGAATCGACCAAACAAAGGCCTCGCGCGTCGAAAGCCGAGAAGGCTGTTTGCGCCCAGCTTTCTCGTCGCGATTGCTCTTGTAACTGCCGGCCAGGCGGCCGACGAATTGTGGACACCGAAGCACGTGGCCAGGGTCCGCTCGGTCTCCGCTGTGGCCGTTTCACCGGATGGCCGGCATGTCGCCTACACGCTGAGCGTCCCCCGCAAGCCGCACGAAGATGAGAATGGCCCGAATTGGAGCGAGATACACGTGGTCGATGTCAACGGCGGCTCGCGCCCGTTTATTACTGGCGAGGTCAACGTCTCCGCGATGACTTGGACACCGGACGGCAAAGGAATCTCGTTCATCGATAAGCGCGGCAGCGACAAGACGAAATGCGTGTACGTGATCCCGGTGGACGGCGGCGAAGCGCGGCGGGTGCTGAAACACAAAACGGACATCGACGAGTATTCCTGGGCGCCGGATGGCACTCGAATGCTCTTCATCGCCAAGGACGAGGAGCCGGAAAAGCGGAAGAAGCTCAAGGAAAAGGGCCTCAATGCGGAGATTTTCGAGGAAGACTTTCTCTCGCCCCACGTATATCTCGCGGCGATCGGCGAGGAAAGCGCCGAGCCCAAGGCGATCCAGTTGCCCGGCTCGCCTTCGGACATCGTTTGGACCCGCGCGGGCAGCCAGTTCGCCGTCGCCCTGGCCCCGACGCCGCACATCGATGACACCTACATGGCCCGCAAGCTGCACGTTTTCGACGCCGACTCCGGCTCGATCGTGAGCAGCTTCAAAAACCCCGGTAAGCTCGAAAAGGCCGTCTGGAGCCCCGACGGCAAGCGCCTCGCCTTTATTTCGGCCCTCGATATCAACGACCCATCCGCCGGTCGGCTGATGGTGGCGAATCCCGCCGACGGCTCGCTTGTCGAAGTCCTTCCCAACCACGAAGGCGATTTCATCTCCATCGCCTGGCAGGACGCGGACACGATCATGTACATCCTCGACGAGGGCGTCTGGTCGACGTTCGGCGAAATCCGTTACGACAGCGCGGAACGAAAGACGCATCTTCCCATCGAGAAGGCGGCCATCAATTCATTCAGTCTCTCGCGCGACGGACAGACCGCGGCCATGATCTCATCCGCGCCGACGCATCCCGGGGAAGTATTCGTCATGCGCCACGGCGAACATGGCATGAAGCGAATGACCGACAGCAACCCGTGGCTGGCCGGGATGAAGTTCGCGCCGCAGGAGGTCGTTACCTACAAGGCTCGCGACGGTCTCTCCCTCCAGGGGTTGCTGATGCGACCGCTCAACGAACAGCGGGGCACGAAATACCCGCTGATTGTCGATGTTCACGGCGGGCCGGAAGCTCACTACACCAACGGCTGGCTGACGCGCTATGCGTCGGCGGGACAAGTGGGCGCCGCCGCCGGTTTTGCCGTTTTCTACCCCAACTATCGCGGGAGCACCGGTCGCGGCGTCGCCTTCAGCAAGATGGGCCACGCCGACGCCGCGGGCAAGGAGTTCGACGATCTCATCGACGCCGTGGATCACCTCGTCAATATGGGGTTGGTGGACAAGGCCAAGGTCGGCGTCACCGGCGGATCATACGGCGGCTACGCGACGGCCTGGTGCTCGACGTATTACTCCGAACGTTTCGCCGCCGGAGTGATGTTCGTCGGCGTCAGCGATTTGGTATCCAAATCCGGGACCACGGACATTCCCAACGAGGAAATGCTCGTTCACGCCCGCAAACGCGTCTGGGAAGACTGGGAGCATTCCCTGAATCGAAGCCCGATTCGTTATGTCGAACAGGCCAAAACGCCGTTGCTCATTCTGCACGGCAAGGACGACCCCCGCGTCCATCCCAGTCAATCGCTCGAACTGTATCGCCATATGAAAGTGCTTGGCCAGACGCCCGTGCGGCTCGTCTGGTATCCCGGCGAGGGCCACGGCAATCGCAAGGCGGGAGCAAAGCTCGACTACAACATGCGCATGATGCAATGGTTCGAGCACTACCTCAAAGGCCCCGGCGGTCCGCCGCCGCCGTATGAACTCGAATACGGGTTCGAGGAGAAGGACCAAGCCAAGTCCGACAAACCGAAGGACGAGGATAAGACACAGCCGCCAAGTGATTGAAGCTGTGTTGCCAAAACGCTTCGACTTCGCCGACACGCTCATCCACACGAATGGCGCGATCGTTGGGATGAAAACACAGACGTATTATGCATCCTTTTCTTGCCGACGATCGCGACGAGTGATTAAGACCGGCGGCACATTACACCGCTGTGTTGTGTGCGGGAATCGCCGCGTCCGTCGACAGATTGGAGCCGAAGTAGAAGACGCGATCCAGCGCGCTTTGGCTTTGGAAGGAGTTTCCGTGGACGACAACTTAGGAACAGCGCGTACCATTCTCGATTATGAAGACCTGATCGAAGTAGACGGCCAAGTTTTCAATGAACCCGCAAACGAGTACTGGGCGTTGGTTTGTCTGCGTGACGGTCTGGAGTTTCTCCATCGGCAAGCGACTGGCTGCGACAATCTCGTCCGGGACCGCATAAACCCAAATGGAAATGCTAAGGTGTTCGTTGCTGGAAACGCTCCCTTCCTTTCAGGTATCCCCCAAGGTCTATTGACTTGCGCGTTTCACTGGTATGCGATAACAGCCTGTCAATATGTAAGAACGGTCGGTGCGATCGCCTATCGTCAGGATAATAGGCGACCCCTACCTTTGGAGTATGTTCGATCCGTCATTCCCGAGGTGCTTGCATTCAGAGATAAGGTAGCAGCGCACTTCGCGTGGGGGACACAGAATAAGAACGACTCGGAAGCTGATCGCTTGGCGAGCATTCTACCACCCTTGACGTTCGTTAACCAACGCTTTTGCGTAGGAGCACTGCACGTAACTGTTAAGTCGGGCACGGGCTATTCAAGTTCAGATCCGATTACGCAGTGGAGCATCGCCGAAATTCACGACAGACTAAGGAAACGCTATTGGCGCAGTGAGACGTCGGCGGCGCATCCCCACGCACGCCGTGATGACAACCCAATGTGAAACGGATGTCAGGGTTGCCGCGTCACAACGCTCACTAGAATCGTCGACGATCGCTCGAAATCAGATTACGGGCAAGCACTCGGTCCCGCGAACGAATACGGTATCCCCCGAAACGCGTCTACGTCGATCGCGATATCCGAGAAGTTCACGTCCGCCTGCGGGTTTGGCACGTTGGGTTGCAACTGCGTGAAGACTTTTGACGGCGCCGTCGCCAACCCCCGGAACTTATCCACGATTGTTGAGATATCGCCGAAATTCGGCTGCGACGCCCCCCCGAACGGCGCGGCCACGTCGCCCCACTTGGCCGTGACCAGTTGCACCGGCGGGGTCATGCACTCAATCGGGCTGCCTTGCATCAGGCACGGCACATCGGCCATGCGCACCTCGAACCCCGACTTCGGCACCACCGACGCCCCGAACACGTGCACTCGGCTGAGCGAACCCCAATCCTGCACGTGCGGGTCGCACTGCAATTGACTGGCCATGAAGTTCCCAGCACCGGACCCTTCGGGATATTGGATTGGCGGCCCCAGCCACATCGTCGTCCCGTTGAACTCTGGAAACCGATCCAGGTTCAACATCTCCACGCGAATCGCGTGCTCGACCGTCCCGGTCACGTGATCGTGATCATGATCCGGATAGTGCGGGTCGATCGTCAGGTAGCGATTCTTGGCCGGCTCGCAACTCGCGAACACGGTCGCCGACTGGGTGGTCGAATGCCCGAGCGGATCGGTGACAGTCAATGTCACTTCGTAGTAATAAGTCTCAAGGCCGCCGCCGTGGGGCGAGAGCACGGTGGTCGTGGTGCAGTTGAAATCCGGCGGCTCGGGATGCTGGTGGTCGTTGTGGTGCAGAATCGTCTGCCACTGGCAGGTCAATTCCGAAATGTCATGCTCCGAATCCGAAATGCTCGCGGTCAGGTCGATCGTCACGTTTTCGGTGATGCAATAGGTGGAGTTGTTGATCGGGCTGGTGATGGTCACGTCGGGCGGTGAGTTGTTTACCCACACGCTGACCACGTCCGATGACTGCCCCCCGAATTCGTCCGTTACCAACAAGGTGGCATCGAACCGCGTCGGCTCCGTGAGCGGAGCTTGCGGCGCGGCGATCACCCGTAACTCACCCACGCTGATGAAATCGGCCGATCCGCCCGGCTGGCCATAGAGCCGAATTCCGGTTCCGACAATTGGATCAAACAGAAACGTGAACGTCTCGTAGCTGGGCTCCATTCCTCCCGGGTAGGGGGGAATGCTGGTTAATCCCGCGACGTTCTGCCAGACGCCGCCGACGCGCACCTGAACGACCACGGCGTCGAACCAGCCGCCGTCCCAGAAATGGATTCCCTCTTGGAACAGGAGGCTTCGAAACTCGCGCGGCTGGGCAAACGTGTAGCCGATCCATTCCTCGTTGCCCTGTTCGCCCCAGTGAAAGGTGTCGAACTGCCGCCAGCTCTCCTGGTTCCCCGGCCGCGGATAGTCCCCGTCGCGCATCACCTCCGGGTCCCAGTTGCCTCCGCCCACCGGATGCGGCGGATTCAGCGTGAATATTTTCCCAGTGAACGAACCGCTGGCCGTGATGTCCTCAGACGGATAAACGTGGACCACGTTCTCGCCGAACTCCGGCGGGGTTCCGTCGCCGAAATCCCATTGATAGGTGAAATCGGCCGGGTCGCCGTCCGGGTCACTCGAACCGCTTCCCGACAGCAGCACAGTCAGCGGCGCGTCGCCATACTGCGGCGTTGCCGTGGCCACCGCCGTGGGCGGTATGTTGTCCACCCAGGAAATGCGCCGCACGGAGCAGCAACCGGCCTGATCGTAGCTGACGTAGTACAGGCCGCCGGTGACCGGGGCGGTGCTCACCGCCACCACGGCGCCCGCTTCGCTTCCGGCGAAATCCCGGACTTCGACCGGGTTGTCGGCGCCGTCGACAATCACCTGGTGAATCCAATGACCGGAGAAATCGGCGAGAAAATAGGTATCGATGTATTCCGCCGGAAAGTCCGGACCGGTGTACCAGACGCCGCCCGTGGATGAGCTTCCGCCGAACTGCGGCCCGGCCACCGGCGAACCGGGTTCGCCGATGTTGTACACAATGGGGTCGTTGCCCGAATACGCCGCCGCCCGCGACTGGAACCCGTGCAGCCAGTCGATCCGCGGCCGGCGGTGAACAAACTTGGGGATACTGGCCGGAATCTGCTGTGCCGGATCACACGGGTTCGGAAACGAGGGCGACGGGTTCAACGTGTCCTGGATCGTCAAATCGCGGAACGTGAAATACTCCTGCGTACACCCGCCCTGACCGAATAAAGGATTCGGGGCGTCGAGATTGGGCACGTCGGCCTGATAGTACCCCCACTCCTGCTCCCACATCCCTTCAAATAGCGGCCAGCCGAAGTTAAGGCCGCCGGTCCGCGCGATGCTCAATTCCTCCCACAACCCCCAACCGACATCGCCGATGTACAATGATCCCGGATCGCCGACCGCCGCGTCAGAGTTGCCCGTTCCCGGCCGCACGCTGAACCGGAACTCATTCCGCAATCCCATGACCCACATTCGCGATCGAGCCGAACGCGGAGCACCGGCGTCGTAAAAGGGATTGCTCGACACGCCGTCTCCGGTGGCTGGGTCGATGCGGATGATCTTGCCGTCGAGCGAATCGACAAGCTGCGACCGAAACGCCCCCACGTCTTCTTTCTCGGTGATTATGCCGTCGAGCAGACACGTGTTGCTGCTGCCCGAAGTCGGCGTCCCGGTGTCTACGGTTTCATAGCTCGCCCCATCTCCGCAGCCCGCCAGCAGCGTCCCGTCTTCACCAAACGCAAGCGAACCGATGCCGTGGGATTGGTGACAGATCGGAAAGCCCGTACTGATGCTCTCGCCGACCAGCACGGTACGAGTGCCGTAGTCAACGCTGCGATAGCCATCCTCCGCATTGCATTTGTACCGTGTCAGCCGGGCGATGGTGTCGATGAAATACTCGTTGGCCCCGGGGTCGTAGTTCGGCGTGCCGAAGTGGATCAGGTGGTGATAATCCACCACGTACAGCAAATAGATGTAGCCGTTCTGATAGAAGTTCGGATCGAGGGCAAAGCCGAGCATCCCGTAGTCCCGCCAGTCGCCGACCTCCTCCGAGATGTCGATCAACGGCGTGGCCGCCTTGATGCCGTTCTCGACGATCCAGACCGTTCCCCGCTTTTCCCAGACAAACATCCGATCGTCCGGGGCGAAGATGATGCCGACGGCCTGAGCCCAGTCATCGCCGATCGGCTCGTCATAAAAGTTGGGCGGAAACGCCGACGCGATCGAACCAACCAACCCGACCATCACTAACGTGGCGAGCGGCAACACTGTCCCCATCGCCCTGCCCCACCCCAGCATCCGACCCTTTGCGCAGTCCACTTGCGACATGGCACCCCGTCCTTTCCAACGCTCGAAAGGAAACCAGCGGTTCCGATAACCGCCCTAAAACATGTTATACCAAATGTACCACCCCGGCGCAAAGGGAGAACCAGTACCGGGATCGTTTCGTCCGATTAGATGCTGTCACTGTTCAAGAACTGAAGGGCTGGTCGTCTCACGTTCCTTGCCTGGTTCGTGGCGCTCGATCATCGCGTAAAGCTCCTCCGGCGTTCGGGCAAGAAGGGCCTCTTCGCGGAATTTCTTGTTGAGCCAGAGCCGGGTGACGCCCGCGAGGGCCTGAATGTGCGGGCTGGACTGTCCGGCGGCGTCGACCAGCAGCACGACAAATTCGCACGGCTGACCGTCCATGGCTCCAAAGTTCAGCGGTTTCGTCAGCCTCCCGGCGGCCATCGCCAATTGCGCGCACCCGGAACTCGTGCCATGCGGGATGGCCAGTCCGTCGCCGAGACCAGTGGACCGGGCGCGCTCGCGGGCCAGCACGGCCTGAAGAACTGCGTCTCGATCCGTGATCTTTCCGTGCTCAAACAGGAGATCGACGAGCTGGGTAATCACCGCGGTTGGATCCGTTGCCGTGAGCGGCAACTGGATACAACGTTTGTCGAGAACCTCGGTGAGTTTCATGGAATCCGGCGAAAACCGTGCGACCTTTACAGATAGGCGTCGCCGAACCGTTCGGTGATATTGACGACCAGCTCCTTGATGCTCTGGGCGTCGCGCTTGGTGCAGATCAGCGTGGCCTCCGACGAGTGAACAATGACGAGGTCATCGATACCAATCGTCGCGATGAGATGTTCATCTTCAGAAACGACAATGTTGCCTCGCGAGCCGAGGTGAATGACCTTGGGGCAGGCGGCCACGTTGCCGTCGCCGTCGGCCCCGATGACCGATTCGATCGCCGGCCAGGAGCCGACGTCCACCCAATGGCAGTCCATTTCGACGAGCAGCACATGCTCGGCCCGCTCCATGACCGCGAAGTCGATGCTGATCTTCATCAGTTTGGGGTATAGGGCGGCCAATTTGCCGTCTCGACCTTGCGTGTCCCATGCGGCGGCGATCTCGCGGACGGCGTCGTGAGTCGCCGGCATCTGCTTCTTCAATTGATCCAGAATCGTCGCCGCCCGCCACGCGAACATCCCGCTATTCCAGTAATAGTCACCGTCGGAGATGTACTTGAGGGCCTTGGCCACCGTGGGCTTTTCGGTGAACTTCTCGGCGCGATAGACGCCGTCGGCCACGCGGGCCCCGCGTTTGATGTACCCGTAGTTGGTATCGGGTCGATTGGGACGAATGCCCATCGTCACCAGGGCGTCGGCGTGCTGCTCCGCCAAGTCGAAGGCAGTTTCAACGGTTCGGCTGAAGCGATCCAGCGGGGTGATGATGTGATCGGCGGTGAACATTCCGATCACGGCGTCGGGATCGCGCCCGACCACCACGGCGGCGGCAAGCCCCACCGCGGCTGCGGTGTCGCGGCCTTCGGGCTCCCCGAGCAGGTTCCGCGCCGGCAATTCAGGAATTTCCTCGGCAATGATCGGCAGATGGGCCTGACTGGTAATGACGTTGATCTGTTCCGGCGGAATGGTCGCGGAAATGCGCTCGAACGACTGCCGCAGCAGGCTCTTACCACCGAAGAGCCGGATGATCTGCTTGGGACGGGCCCGGCGGCTCAGCGGCCAGAGTCGCACGCCGGCCCCCCCGGCCATGATGACTGCGTGACGCATCTTTGATCAGCGAGCCTTCCCTCGCGCTCAACCCACGTCGTGGTAATCGACGCGGCGGAGATCGGCGAATTCGAGCACCCAGCTTCGCCGCGAGCCGTCGCGAAACAGCACGTCCACGTGCGTTCGCTTGGCCCCGCGGTGCATGGCCATGACCTGACCGAGCCCGTGCGTGGGATGTTCCACCAGCGTGCCGATCTCCCATTCGGCGACGTCGTCGGGCAGTCGCCCCTCGGGTGACACACTTCGCGTCGGTGTTCGGCGGCGCGAAGCAAAACCGTCGTCGCCGACCCATTCTATCCCGTCGCCCCGGAGTTCGTCGAGGAACGGGCTGCGTACCGTCCGCTCCGTCGCCCCCCGCAACATGCGATAGCGGGCTCGGGTGAGGGTGAGCCGCTCCTTAGCCCGGGTCATGCCGACGAAACAGAGGCGGCGCTCTTCTTCTTCGTCGGCCGGCGTGCCTTCATTGCGTTGAAACGGCAGCAGCCCCTCTTCGAGCCCGATGAGGTAGACGAGGCGGAATTCCAATCCCTTGGCCGCGTGCAGGGTCATCAGCGTGACCGGGCCGCCATTGCTCTGAACGGTATCCACGTCGCTGACCAGCGAAGCGTGTTCGAGCCAATCGACAATGGTTGTCTCCGGATGGTCGTTTTCAAATGATCGGGCGGCGCTCACCAGTTCATCCAAGTTCGCGCTCGCGGCCTCGTCCAGCCCGGTTTCGTCTTGATAGTGGGCCCGCAGGCCGGATCGGCTGATGATGGCCGCAACCGCCTCGGTTGGAGGGCGTTGTAGAAGGTCAGCGAAGCCGGTCAGTAATCGTCCGAACTCGCGCACCTTGGCGCCGGATCGACCCAATGCCGCAAGATCGTCGGCGCCGGTGATCACGTCGTACACCCGCCGCTGCGAACCACGCGCGAGATCGACCAGGCGATCGACCGTGGTGTCGCCGATCCCGCGCGGCGGCGTGTTGATGATCCGCAAGAGCGACACCTCATCGGCGGGATTGACCAGAACGCGGAGATACGCGAGCACGTCCTTGATTTCCTTGCGGGCGTAGAATTCGACACCGCGAGCGATTTGATACGCGAGGCCCTCGTGAAGGAACGCCTCTTCAAGCGTGCGGCTCAGCGAATTGACGCGATAAAAGACCGCGATTTCGCTGGGCGGCAGTCCGCCTCGGACGTGCTCGACGATGTCCTTGGCGATGAATCGGGCTTCTTCGTCGGCGTCCTCGATCTCAACAATGCGAACGTTTGGGCCTTGGACGTTCTCCGTCCATAAGTTCTTCTTCTTCCGCTGTTGGTTGGCGGCGATGAGCTGGTCGGCGGCGGTGAGGATTCGCTGCGTCGAGCGATAGTTCTGTTCGAGCCGGACGACCAACGCCCCCGGATAATCCCGCTCAAAGGAGAGAATGTTGCCGATGTCCGCCCCCCGCCAGCCGTAAATGGATTGATCTGGATCACCCGTGGCGCACAGGTTCCGCGTGGTCTTCGTCAGCAATCGAGCGATCTGATATTGCGCCGCATTCGTATCCTGATACTCATCGATGAGCACATACCGGAACCAGTCTTCGAGTTCGGCGCGGAGGGTTTCGTCTCGTGCCAGGAGTTGCGCGACCCGCATCAGCAGATCGTCGAAATCCAACCCGTTGCTCGATGAAAGGAGCTGTTCGTACGCCGCGTAGATTCGGGCATAAGTTTGATTCCGCCAGTCGCTGGCCAGCCGGGCGAACGCGTCCGGCGTCAGCATCTTGTTCTTGGCCTGCCCGATGACTTGGTCGGCCGCCGCAGGCGAATAATTGGAAGTCGAAAGCCCGCAGGCCTCAATCGCTTGTTTTACGAGCTTCCGGCGGTCATCGCGATCGACGATCGTGAAGTTCCGAGCGAGCCCGGCCCGATCGGCGTATATCCGCAACAGCTTGGCGCACAGGGCGTGAAAGGTGCAGACTGTCGCCCCGGGGGGCACATCCAAGGCCCGAATCCGATCCTGCATTTCCTTCGCGGCCTTGTTGGTGAAGGTGATGGCCAGGATATGTCGCGGCCGGGTGACCGTCCGCGCGAGATAGGCGACTCGCCGGGTGACAACGCGGGTCTTCCCGCTACCCGGCCCGGCCAGGATGAGCAACGGGCCTTCCGTATGAACCACGGCGTCCCGCTGCGGCGGATTGAGCCCCTCAAGCAGGTCATCATGATGTTGTCCCCCGTCCGTGCTCATCGGAGTTGGTATACCGATCGCGCCGAACGGCGTCCAGGGTTTCTGACTCCCCGCCTGCCAAGGGGGGATAGAGGGGGGTGCGTGGTTGCGTGGTCTTCATCCGGGATGAGCGCTGTCTTGACCCCGGAGGGGTCCGCGAACGTAGCCGGGGGTAAGCGAAGCGCCACCCCCGGATCGCAATAGTACCTTTCTCCCCCTCTCCCTCCCAGGGAGAGGGTAGGGTGAGGGCTTAGATTCTCCGATATCTCGACTCTTGGTACTGGTATCGTTTAGCGTAGACGGCCATCAAAACCGAACCCGGAGCGCTAGCGACGGGCCAACCAATCGGCCCCGCGCTCGCGCTTGGGGTTCGGATCGACAGGCAGATTTTTCGCCGTTTTTTCCACTCGCGCTGCTAAGATAGGATGATGCTTCGGAGGGCGGAGAATTGCTTGTGCGGTTCCCACAACAGGCTGGCTTGATCACCTGCATCGCCGGCGCGATCCTGGCCTGTTACCTTTCGCCGAACCCAACCCTCGCCGGTTCAATCACGCAGGTCCTCGATTTTCGGGGTCATCGAGCGTTGGATCGTCCTGTTGGCGTTACCGTGGATACCGATGGTTATCTCTACGTTCCGAGTCATCGCACCGATAGGCTCCTGAAGATATCTCCCCACGGAGTCATGGATCTTTCCTATGGCCCCTATTGGCCTGACTTCCATCTTTCCGACACCGCCGACGTGGCCCTGAGCGCCAACGGCGTGGCATATGTCACAGGCCGACGAGTTGTCGTGAGGATCGACGTCGACGGATCCATCAGCGAGTTTGCCGTCCCCCCGGATGGACTCCTCGGCCCGGCGGACCTTGCCGTTGATCCCGAGGGAACCGTCTATATTTCCTGGAATAGTAACAGGGTGTGGAAGTACACGCCCGAAGGTCAAGGAGTAGAGATTGTCGACGAAACGGGAGACGGCGATGGACATCCGTTGGTTTCCCCAATTGCAGTGGCTGTCGATAGCGATCACAACGTGTACGTTGTTTCCGCAACGAACGATTTGGTGTTCAAGGTTACTTCGACGGGCAGCGTCACCGTGGTTTTAGATCACTCGGGTGACGGGATGGGCCATATCCTAGATGGCCCGGTGGACCTGGCAATCGATGGAGCGGACAATCTTTTTGTGGCTGGTGCCTTTAGCCGCAACGCTTTCCGCGTTAGACCCGACGGTGAGATAACGGAATTGATCGACCGCTTCGGCACGTCAGCCGGCAATCAAACACAGATCGCGCAACCGAGCGGAGTGGCAACAGATTCTGAGGGGAACTTTTATCTAGTTGATTACCTCGGCGGCGCGTTCAAAGTCACTCCAGGTGGAACCAAATTCGGCATCAGCGCGGGCATCGATCCGTTTCTTTTTTACGAGCCGCACAGGATCGCGACGGATCTAGCGAATAACGTCTACGTTACCGCTGTGAACTTCGGCGAATACGACAAAGACGGGTATCCCTATAGTCCCGGTTCGAACACGATCCACAAGATTCCGCCGGGGGGACCGCCGGAGCTGATCTTCGACGGCGTCGGCCAAGCCGAGGTCGAGAAGGGTTTCTTTGAAGTGCCGGAGTTCGGGTTTCCCGAGGATATGGCCATAGACGCCGCCGGAAACGTCTATGTGGTCAGTTGGGCTACAGATTCGGTCTTCCGAGTAACTCTTCCGGGCGGCATCCGCCGGATTCTGGACTGGACCGGAGATGGAGTGAGCCACTATCTGAACAATCCATCAAGCGTAGCGGTTGATCCACAGGGCAACGTCTACGTGGCCGGTTACTTGTCGGACAACGTCTTCAAGATCACGCCCGAGGGCACGATCACTCAGATCATCGATAGCGCCGGTGACGGGCTGGGTCACCAGCTCATGCAACCCAGCGAGATAACGGTGAGGCCACACGACGCGGTGTACGTCTGCGGCCTGGGCAGCGATAACGTCTTTAAGATCGAACCCAACGGCTTGATCACGCAAGTGGTGGATTCCACAGGTGACGGAGTCCATTCCCTCGACGCTCCCGCCGGACTGGCCACCGATGTCAACGGCAATGTGTACGTCGGCGGTGGCGACTCCGATAACGTGTTTCAGGTGCAACCTGATGGCTCGATCGTTCAGATCATGGATGCTTCGGGAGACGGCCAGGGAAATACTCTGAGCTATCCTCGGCGTATCCGTGTGGCTCAAGACGGGACGGTATATGTGCTATCCTCCTTCACTTCGAAAGTCTTTGCGATCAGTCCGTCCGGCGTGATCACACAGATTCTGGATCACACCGGGGATGGCAAGGGACATGGCATGGTCATCCCGCTCGACTTGGTGCTGGATATCCAAGGCAACGCCTACGTTTCTGGGCGGGACACGAATAATGTCATCAAGATCACGCCCGAAGGCGATAAATCTCAGATCATCGACGCCGATGGCGACGGGCGGGGAAATCTCTTGAACGGTGGAAGCGCCCTTGGAGTTGATTCAATGGGGCGCGTTCATGTCGGCGGACTTAATTCCGACAACGTCTTCCGCATCACCCCCGACGTGAACATCTCGCAAGGCGATTTCGATGGCGACCGCGACGCGGACCTTGGCGACTTCGCCGCGTTCCAGAATTGCTTCGGCATCCGCCCGGCCCTGCCCGACCTCTGCACCCGCCTCGACCTCAACCTCGACCGAAAGATCAACCTCGCCGACGCGGAACTCATCGTTTCTTTCGCCGCTGCACCGTAGCGGATGCATCCGACGCATGGCCACGCAAGCGTAGACCATGCCACGCACCCCTCGCGCCATGTTCGACCTCGAGCCGGAGACTCTGCTAGCCGTGATGCACGCCGGTGGTATTACCCCCCGCGAAGCCCTGATCGCTCTTTTCCCGAAAAACACCGATCACCTCGCGCGTTATCTTAGTAGGCGCACGGCATGCTCAAGGGCAGCGCGGGGGAGGCTATCGGTGCGCCCCGACGCACCGCACAAGCGACTTTCGTGGACGCGCACGAAAACGTGATTTTTCCAAACAAAGCCATTTGCAGTTCTCACAATGCAAACAAAAGCCAAACAGAAAAACCGGCGATAACAAAGCATGGTCGCTGGAAAGGTGAGCATGTTCTTTGTGATCATCGCCCAGCAGGGGTATGCTGTGAAATTGGGATGCGGACCATGACTTCCGCGAAAGGACCATGAAGCCCGGATTTCGACCTGGGATCGTGCGCGAAATCACGATTGTCGTTACCGAGGACATGTGCCCCTCGTTCGACGGCGTGATCATTCACCGCTGTTACTCGACGTGGTCCCTGGTCCATCACATGGAAATCGCCGCGAGGAAAGTTCTCGCTGACTTCCTGGAAGACCACGAGGAGGGCATCGGCTCGCACGTCAGCGCGGAGCATCTCGCCCCCTGCCGGCTCGGCAAGACCGTGCGGGTCCGGGCGGAATTGACCGAAATCACCGCCGACCATCACCCCCGTGTGATTTGCGAACTGACCGCGTATGATGGTGAGCGGCTGCTCGCCCGCGGCACGCAGGTGCAGGTGGTGATGAACAAGGAAAAACTCACGCGGCTCATCGAAAGGAGTTGAACGTGGTCAAACTGGTGGTGCTGTACAAGAAACCGGCGGACGTGGCCGCCTTTGAAAGACATTACAAGGAAATCCACACGCCTCTGGCCAAGAAAATGCCGGGCCTGCGCAAGTTGGAAGTCGCCCACGTCACCGGCTCGCCCGGCGGCGAGCCGAAGTTCTACATGGTGAGCGAGCTGTACTTCGACAACGCGGACGCCCTCAAAGCGGCCCTGGCCAGCCCCGAGGGTAAGGCCGCGGGCAAGGACGTCATGAGCTTCGCCGGCGATCTGATCCACATGATGTTCGCACAAGTGGAGTCGTAACGCCTAGGGTCGTTTGCCGGCGATCAGAGCCGCGACCGTGAGGGAGCGGGCTTTTCAGCCCTGCGACGGACAAGACCGCTTGCTCACTCGCGCGGCTCTGATCAAACAGATATACATGCCCTTCGATTCCTCGCACAAGCCTCGCCTGCGGCCATTGGAGGCCTTTCGCGTCGCCGGCGACGACGGTTTGCAAATCGCCCTGCGCGATCCGAGCCGATTGTCCGACGTGGTGTTGAGCATGTCCGCGCCGGCTCTGCACCTGTTGTCGCTCATGGATGGCGAAAACACAATCGGTGATGTTCGAAGCGAGTTCCAGAAGGCCCATGGCCAGGGCGTTTCGCCGGACACGATTACCAAACTCCTCGATCATCTGGAACGGGCCCACTTCCTTGAAGGCGACTCGTTTGAGGAGTGGTATGCGGATCTCGTGAACGAATTCCGATCGCGCGGCGTTCGGGAGATGCCCAGCGCCGCCTCCCTCGGGATCAGCGACACCTCCGGCTCATTGTTCGAAGCTATCCTCTCCCAAACCGAGCCGCCGCGCTTCAACGGCGACGTTCGCGGCTTGATCGCCCCTCACCTCGACTACCCGCGCGGCAGCCCATGCTACGCCGCGGCCTATGGAGCCCTGCGCGGCCGGGCCGCCCCGGATCGTGTCGTGATCCTCGGCACCAACCATTTCGGACGATCCCGCTCCGTGGTGGCCACGGCCAGCGACTTCGTGACCCCGCTCGGTCGAACCAAGGCTGACGCGGCGTTCATCGAAGGCTTGGAGGCGCGCTGCGGCGACTTGCGTCGCTTTGAATTCGATCACGTGCGGGAACATTCCGTCGAGCTTCAGGTCGCCTTTCTCCAGCACTTGTTCGGAGCGGATCGATTTACGATCGTGCCGGTTCTTTGTCCCGATCCCTGCGGCCCGACGGGCACCGCTCCCGCCGACGGTGCGGGAGTGGACTTGAGGGCTTTCTCCGAAGCTCTCGCCGAGCAGATCGCCGCGGATTCAAAAGACACTCTCGTCATAGCCGGTGCCGATCTCAGCCACGTCGGCGAAAACTTCGGCGACACCCGCCCCCTGGACGACGCCTTTCTCGAGGAAGTCCGCCGCCGCGATCGGCAAGGCCTGGACTGGCTGGAGATCAACGACCCCGCCTCCTTCGTTCGCACCCTCGCCCAGGACGACAATCCCACCCGCGTTTGTAGCGCCGGCTGCCTGTTCGCCCTGCGGACCGCGCTGCCCACGGCCACCGCGGTAATTCTGCGGTATCATCAGGCCGTCGACCGCGACACGCAGACCTGCGTGACCTGCGCGGCGGCGGTATTCACGTGAGCGCTCATGGTCGAATACAACCTGTATCGCCGAATCGTATCGAACGAAGCCGGATTGTGGGCGGCCCCGATACGGGCCGGGCTTTCCGCCGCGGAATGGGGCTATCGTCTGGCCATCGACGCCCGCAATGCCCGGTTTGATCGATTGGGCCCACGCGAAACACTCGACGTTCCCGTCATTAGCGTAGGCAATCTCACCGTCGGCGGAACCGGGAAGACCCCGATGGTCATTGAAGTGCTTCGCCGCCTGGAGCTGATGGGGCGAAGCCCGGCCGTGGTATCGCGCGGGTATAAGTCGGTCGGTGGCGAGCCGAATGACGAGGAGCTGTTGATCCGAAGCCGGGTGCCGGGAGCGGTGTGCGTGGCCGACGCCGACCGCGCCCGAGGCGCTCGCTTCGCCATTTCCCGCTTTGGCGCAAATGTGATCGTCCTCGACGACGGTTTTCAGCATCGCGCCTTGGCCCGCGACCTGGATATCGTGCTGATCGACGCGACATGTCCCTTCGGCTTCGATCATCTCCTGCCGCGCGGTCTGCTTCGAGAGCCGGTTACGGCCATTCGGCGGGCCGGCTTGATCGTCCTGACCCGCTGCGATCAGGTTTCCCCCCACGCCGTCAATCAATTGGATGATTCCCTCGCCGAGATCCACCCCGCCGCCCCGCGAATCAAATCCCGCCATCGCGTGACCGCCGTGGTCACGCTCGATGATCGTGTCGTTCTCGACTCGCTTGAGGGCCGCACGGCGGTCTTGTTCGCCGGCATCGGCCAGCCCCAGAGTTTCGTCACCACCGCCCAGTCTCTGGGCGTCAAGGTCGTCGGAGAACGCTGGTTCCCTGACCATCACCACTACACGCGGAGCGACGTCGATCGATTGTTGGCTTCGGCTGCGTTTCCACCGCATGAGGTGCTGCTGACCACCGAAAAAGACGCCGTCAAACTGCGGGCCATGGGCGGCTGGGACCACGCCAACGTCTGGGTCATCCGCGTCGATATCGACTTTGAGGCTGACGGTGGTAAAATCCTGGATGATGCCATCAAGGACGTGCTCTCGCGGAAGCGCGGAGATTGAATCCTTCTACCCGTATTACTAGTCATGACTCCGCGCTATCGCCCCATCGATCTCAACGGCCTCAAGACCCGCAGCGTGCGCCAACGCCACCACAAGGAGCACATTGACCGGCTCGCGAAGCTTCCTGCCGCCGGCGCATCCGCTCTGGAACTGATCCGCTCCTGGCCGGACACCCTCGGCGCCGCCGCGTTTCGCAATGTCGTCACCGCGATCGTCGAGGCGAAGCGACATGATCGCCCCGTCGTGGCCGCCTTCGGCGCCCATGTCATCAAAACGGGTTGTGGGCCCATCCTGGTGGACTTGATCCGCCGTGGCGTGATTCGTGCCATCGCTTGTCACGGGGCCTGCGCGATCCACGATGTGGAGCTGGCCACCATCGGCGAGACCAGCGAGGAGGTCGCCGACACCATCCGCGACGGCAGCTTCGGCATGGTGGCGGAGACCATGGAGTTTTTCGACGCCGCCGCAGCCCTCGCCCACCGCGAATCCCTTGGGCTGGGTGCCGCAATTGGGCGGTTGATTCGCGAGCGCCGAGCCGCGCATCAAGACTTGAGCGTCTTCGCGGCCGCTGCCGAGGCCGGAATCCCTGCCTGTGTCCACCTGGCGCTCGGTACGGACACCGTCCACATGTCCCCGAACGCCGATGGTGCCGCCCTCGGCGCCGCCTCGCTCCACGATTTCCGATTGCTCTGCGACGTGGTGCGGGACTTGGGCGCGAAAACCGGTTCCAACGCGGGCGGCGTCTGGCTCAATCTCGGTTCGGCCGTCGTCATGCCGGAAGTCTTCTTGAAGGCCGTTTCCGTTGCCCGAAACCTCGGGGCCAATCTCGACGGCATGACCACGGCCAACTTCGACATGCTCCGCCACTACCGGCCCCACGCCAACGTCGTCACCCGGCCCGTTTCCCGGGGTCGCGGTTTCGAAATCATCGGCCACCATGAAATCATGCTCCCCCTCCTGCGGCAGGGGATCATCGAAGAACTCCAAATGTAGATGCCGTGTTGGGCAAGTCGTTGACTTACCTTCATCATCTATGCGAACCGCCAACCTACGGACGACGGCCCGTTCCGACATCTTTGCACAACAAGCGACGTAAGCCGACCCGACGTCGGTCGACCCGCGCGGTAGGATGGGGGACTGTTGCACAAGATAATGTCAATCAAGCCCAGGAGCTCGAACGTGTTCGCTAGACACTCCAACGCCAAGTTCATCAGTGCCATTTGCCTGTCACTTTACGCCTTTGGCGGTCCCGCCGCCGTTGCCGACCTGCCGCCGCTGATCCCTCGCGACGTGCTTTTCGGCAACCCCGACAAGGCCAGTCCGCGGATCTCGCCGGACGGAAAGCGCCTGGCCTACATCGCCCCGGACGAGGGCGTGCTCAACGTTTGGGTCCGGACGATCGGCCAGCAGGACGACCGCGCGGTCACCAAGGATCGCAACCGCGGCATCCGCGCCTATTTCTGGGCCCCCAACAACAAGCACATCCTCTACGTGCAGGACAAGGGCGGTGACGAGAACTGGCACGTCTACGCCGTTGACCTTGAGACCAAGACCGAACGCGACCTGACGCCGCTCGAAGGCGTCCAGGCCCAGATCGTGGCGGTCGAACCCAAGTTCCCCGACGAAATGCTCATCGCGGTCAACAACCGCAACGCCGAGCTTCACGACGTTCACCGAGTCAACATCACGACGGGCGCCATGAAACTAGTGGCCCAGAACGAGGAGGGCTTTCTCGAATGGAAGGCCGACCATGACTTTCAGGTCCGGGCGGCCATCAAGTTCGCCTCCGACGGCGGAAGCGTCCTCATGGTCCGCGACACGCCGGATTCCTCGTGGCGAAAGCTCACCGCCTTGCCCCCGGTCGACGCCCTCACCAGCGGGCCCGCGGCCTTCACTCCCGACAATCGTGGCCTGTACATCCTCAGCAGCGTCGGCAGCAACGCCGGCGAGCTTCGGCAGATCGACCTGGCCACAGGGAAGGAAGAGACCCTGGCCTCTCACGATCGCTACGACGTCAGCGACCTGCTGATCCATCCCACTAAGCACACCATCCAGGCGGTGGCGTTCAACAAGGAGCGCGTGGAATGGACCGTGCTCGACGCTTCAATCAAAGAGGACTTCGCGGCCATCACCCAGATCCGCCGCGGCGATTTCAACGTATTGAACCGCGACCTGAACGATGAAACGTGGTTGGTCTCATTCGATATCGACGACGGCCCGGTGTTCTACTACGCCTACCATCGCGGCACGAAAAAGGGCGAGTATCTCTTCACCAATCGCAAAGCCCTGGAAAACGTGCGCCTTGCGAAGATGGAGCCGATCAAGTTCGAGGCCCGCGACGGACTGACCATCTACGGCTATCTCACCCTGCCGCCGGGCGTCGAGCAGCGAAACCTACCGCTCGTGCTCAACGTTCACGGCGGTCCGTGGTATCGCGACACCTGGGGATACGACGGCGAAGTGCAGTGGCTGGCCAATCGCGGCTACGCAGTCCTGCAACTCAACTTCCGCGGCTCAACCGGTTACGGCAAGGATTATCTCAATGCCGCCAACCGCGAATGGGGTGGTAAGATGCACGACGATCTGATCGACGGTGTGAACTGGGTGGTGAAGAAGGGCATCGCCGATCCGAAGCGAGTGGCCATCTTCGGTGGGTCGTACGGGGGATATGCGACGCTCGTCGGCTTGACCTTCACGCCCGAGGTGTTCGCGTGTGGCGTGGATATCGTCGGGCCGAGCAACCTCATCACGTTCCAGGAAACGATCCCGGCCTATTGGAAGCCGGCCGAGCCGGTGCTATGGGATCGCGTGGGCCACCCGACGAAGGACGCGGAATTTCTCAAGTCGCGCTCGCCGCTGTTCCACGTCGAGAAAATCACCAAGCCGCTGCTGATCGCCCAAGGCGCGAACGACCCGCGGGTGAAACGCTCTGAGTCATTGCAGATCGTGGAGGCCATGAAAAAGGCGGGTAAGCCCGTCGAATACCACGAATACCCCGACGAGGGCCACGGCTTCGCCAAACCCGAAAACCGCCTGGACTTCATCGCCAAAGCCGAAAAGTTCCTGGCCATCCACATCGGCGGGCGATACGAGCCGTGACGTCTAGAAACTAGAGACTAGAAACTAGAGACTAGAAAGAAATGCGTGCCACTGCTCTTGAGCAGTCGTCTCGGTGTGTGCCACTGCTCTGTGAGCAGTGTCTTTCTTCGCCCAACTGGCGCGCGATCGTTGCCAGGGGGTTCAACCAGGTTTTCAACCCCTGGCGTTGAACCCTCCACCTCACCGATCAGAACCGCGACAGCTATGGAGCGGCCTCGCGACAGACATGTACGGCAGGTCGTTGACCTGCCTTCAACCATTCTCGCGGCTACCCCTGCGTCTATTCAGCGCCTCGAAACGTGAGACCCTCCATCCACGCGATGAGCTCGATCTTACGGACACGGCGCCCGCGGCCGATGCCACTTGGCCATGTATCCCATGTATTCAGGGGATGCCTGCGATCGGGTGCCGCCCCCCGCAAAAAGGGCCGGGCCGGTACCGACGTCGAAGATGCTCAGGGAAGACACATAGGGGCTCAGCCCCATTTCCAACGCTGACCATGAGTAGCCGTCCCACTTCGCAATTCGATTTGCGGGGAGTCCGCCGGCGAACGTGAAGCTGCCTCCGACGTACAGCGCGTGACCAACGCCGTCATCAAAACCCATGAGCGCACGGACTATGCCCCCGCCAACGCCTGCACCCAATGGCAACCAGGCTGACCCGTCCCATTTGGCAATTCGGTTGGCTGCGAAGCTTCCCGCGGTTGTAAAGGCACCTCCCACATAAAGGACCGGAGTGCTGGTGGCTTCGGCAAAGGGCTTCATGGAATACACTGGGCCATTTAGGCCTATTCCCAAGGGCGACCACGTCAAGCCGTCCCATTTGGCGATGTATTGGCGAGAGTCCCCCTGGGCCGAGTTGAATAGGCCTCCTGCATAAAGTGCGGGGCCCTTTCCATCGTCGAATACGGCCAACGGCCCAACATACGGGTAGTCTATGCCCGAGCGGTTCAACCCCGATCCCAATGCAGACCACGAAGCGCCGTCCCATTTGGCGATTAGGTCAACTGGAACTTCGTCGGCGGTCGTGAAGTTGCCTCCAGCGAACAGGGCAGGCCCGCTCCCATCGTCGAAAACTATGAGGTCAAAGACATGGTCGTTAAAGCCGGCGCCCAACGGAAGCCAGGAAGTCCCGTTCCATTTCGCAATCCTGTTGGCCGCGCTGCCGTCGGCGGTCCGAAAAGCACCACCCGCATAGAGCGCGTCTCCGGTGCCATCGTCAAAGACCGCGAGAGCAGTAACGGGCGCATCCACACCGAACCCCAACGCGGTCCAGGAGACACCATCCCATTTGGCCACGTAGTAGGCGGCCCATTTCCCAGAACTGGGAAAAACGAAGTCACCCCCGGCGTATAACTTCGGACCACCGCCGTCATCCCACAAGGTTGTCGCCCATACTACGCCTATGACATCTGGGTAAGGAAACGGATCGTCAATCCATTGGGGCGAACACGTTCCGAAGATGCGTTGGATACGTGCGAAGTCGGCGAGGTCGGAGTCGGTGTCGTGGTTGAAGTCGCCGGCGGCGCACTCTTCCGGTTTCGCGGGCGTGCCCGGCGCGGTGAGGCAATTGTAAAAGGCCAGATAGTCGGCGGCGTTGACCACGCCGTTGTCGTCGAAGTCGCCGGGGTCGGCCACCGCGGAACGCTGGGCCGTCACGAGCAAAGCGCAGGGTACGAGAGTTCGCAGGGGCCAGCGCGGACAACGAGTTAAGGTGACCATGTGTGTACCGACCTGTCGATCCCCGGAAAAGCCATGATCGGAAACCGGACAAAAGTGTACCACAAAGGCGACGATTCGGCCAGCAGTTAGCCTCATTCCTCGAACATGCTGGCCAGCGGAACCGCCCAACATTTCGGTCCGACGGGCACAACGCCGGAGCCCTGATAGAGCAACACCCCCGCGTGGAAGCGCTTCCCGACCGTGGCCGAAAGGTCCTCAAGCCCCTTCAAGTCGTCACCACTCAGTTTCACCGCCGCCTTGACCTCGATCCCGACGATCCTCCCCCCTTGATCCTCCAGCACGAAATCAACCTCGCGCCCACCCGCGGTCCGGTAGTAATACAATGTCGGTTTCGTTTGGCTCCATGTGATCTGTTTTCGAAGTTCCTGACAAACGAACGCTTCCAGGAGCCGCCCCAGGTGCGCCGACGGCTCAGCCCATGAGTCCACGCTCCATCCCATCAGGTACGACAGAAGCCCGGTGTCGTTGAGATAGACCTTCGGCGATTTGATCAGGCGCTTTCGAACGTTGCCCGACCAGGCGTACAGGGGTTGGTACAGATGAGTCGCCTGAAGCAGCGTGAGGTAGCGCTTGGCCGTCGGCACGGAGAATCCGGCGTCCCGCGCCAGTTCCGCCGTGTTCAGCAGGCCCCCCGACTGAGCCGCGAGCATGGAAAGCATCCGTGGCAGGACCGCCAGCCCTTCGATGTCCGCCATCGCCCGCACATCGCGCTGGAGAATCGTGGTGATGTATGACGCGAACCATGCCCGGCGACGTTCGGCGTTGGTCCGCTGGGTCACTTCCGGATACCCGCCGATCAACATCCGCTTCACCAGGTCACTGCGCGAGCCTTCACGGATCGGCCATACGTCGGCTTTCTCGCGACCAAAGACTCGATCGATGAACCCTTCGCGGACGCCGGCGAGCTCGCCGACGGAAAACGGCCAAAGGGTTAGGATCTCCATCCGTCCGGCCAGCGACTCCGAAACCTTGGGCACCAGCAGAACGTTCGCGGAGCCGGTGAGCAGGAACCGACCCGGCGTACGGCGACGATCAACCTCCAGCTTGATCGCCCGAAATAGATCGGGCACGAGCTGGACCTCATCGATGACCACGGGGCCCGTTATCGCGTGGATGAACGCATCCGGGTCGCGCGTGGCCGCAGCCAGGACCGCGGCGTCGTCCATCGTAAAATAGGCCGCCCGCCGTTTCTTCTCGGCCAGCAATCCCACCAGCGTGCTTTTTCCGCTTTGCCGCGGCCCTTGCAGGAGAACGACAGGGGTATCGCCCAGCGCCGCAAGTAGGGCATTCGTAATGTTTCGTTCCAACATGACCGGAACTTCTCCTTTTGATAAAATAACACATATCGTTAAATTATCAAACACACAACCAAGTGAAACAACGTTCCGCTCTCCACGGATGAAAACGGTCCGGGCTTCCCAATAAATGCCGGGGCAGCTTTTCCGGTCCATCGAGAGCTTTTTTCAACATGCAATATGCCGTCGACCGACTCCAATCACTTCTTATCGAACCATGTCCGTCGCCGATCCGGGTTCGACCGGCAATTTTAGACTCTATTGAAGCTCTGACCGCGGGGCGGGGGGTTTCTGGTCCGCGTTGTTGTCGTGGCCACGACCACCAGGGGCGGGACACAGCCGCTCCATGACTGGCGTGGGCCGCATCGTTCGGCGCCGGTGAGCGTGCCGCGGTTTCGTTGCGAGGGGGAAAGATCATGAGCAAGTACTGCGCGCCGCGTCGGTTGTGGGTGTTTTCGATCCTCACGATTGGCTTTCTGCCGCTGAGTCTGGGCGCCGTCTGCGATATCGTGCCGCCCAATACGCTCGGATCCAACGTCGATGACGACGGACCGGGTGACGATTCCGGCGACGGCGACAATCCATCCGATCCGAATGAAGACGCGACCGACGATGGCACTTCGGACGACGGCGAGTTCGCCAACGACGATCCGGACGATGGCGACGATCCGACCGAGGGGGACAACCCGGACGGAGAGGTGCCGGATGATGGCTCCGACCCCGGCGAGGGCGACGACCCCGACGGCGAACCAGAGCCGGAGCCGGAACCCGATCCCGGTCCGCTGCCTGATCCCGATCCAAACCCGGATCCTGACCCCGACCCGGATCCCGATCCGGATCCGGACCCCAATCCTGATCCGGAGCCGGACCCGGAACCGGAGCCCGAACCAGAACCCGAGCCGGAACCGGAGCCCGAGCCTGAACCAGAGCCGGAGCCCGAACCGGAGCCGTCAGACGTTCCGGACAACGAGTATTGCAATCCGGTGGCCAATTGGGACGAGGATTATGTGAGCTTCGAGGAGCAAGTGCTCGTGCTGGTCAATCAGCATCGGGCGGCGGGCGCGGATTGTGGCACGATGGGCGTCTTTCCGCCCACGACGCCGCTGACGATGAACCCCGCGCTGCGTTGCGCGGCCAGAAATCATAGCTGGGACATGGACCTCAGGGACTTCTTCAGTCACACCAACCCGGACGGGGACGGACCGGGTCAGCGCATCACGCGGGCGGGGTATGTGCCGTCGACGTGGGGCGAGAACATCGCCTGGGGCTATTCAACGCCGGCGGCGGTGATGACCGCGTGGATGAACAGTCCGGGGCACTGTCGAAACATGATGCGGTCGAATTACACGGAGATCGGCGTCGGCAATTGGAACGGAAACATCTGGACGCAGAACTTCGGGGCGCCGTGAATTCTAGAAACTAGAGACTAGAAACTGGAAACTAGACAACGGAGGCGCGACGGGGCCGGGGACATTCTCGGCCCTGTTTCTTATTAGTATATGCGGTTCTCGTAAGCGACAACCTTTCAATCACTATCCACCTGAATCTTGACCGACTTCGGCTTGGCGGACTCGCTCTTGGGGATGGAGATTTCAAGGACGCCGGCGTGACACCTGGCCGAGAGGCGGTCACCGTCGATGCCTTCCGGCAGCGAGACCGTTCGGCGGAAGGAGCCGTAGCGGCGCTCGCCGCGAAGTTGGCGCTGCTGGTCGGAGGGAACGACGGGGCGGCGTTTTTCACCGCGGATGGTGAGCGAGCCGCCGGCCTGAGTGATCTCGACCTCGTTGGCGTCGACGCCCGGGAGTTCGGCGTAGAGGGTGTAGCGATCGCGGTGCTCAAACATGTCGAGAACGGGAGCCCACTCCTGACCATCGAGTGGACCGGTGGAGACCCCCGCGTGCCAGACGCGTTCGACGAGCCGGTTGAATTCATCTTGCAGGTTGGTCAACGTTTGCTGGGGATCGGAAAAGGGACGGAAGTTCATTGGTTGTTCTCCTCAATTCTGGTGCGGCATCGCTTGCACAATGCGATCGCCGACAGCTCTAGATATTATAACGTCGGTTGAGGCGGAGTCCCAAGGACGTGCGTGGGCACTGAACCAAGCCCGCTCCCTCATCCGCCGAAGGCGGACGGTACTGATCGGGTACCGATCTGCCCTACTCTTGCGGGCGGAGGCGGGAGAGGGCGTCGGTTAGTTCGTCCACCCGGCGCTCGAGAGTGGCCACGCGGTCGGCGAGGCTGGGCGAGTGGGTGGCTTCGCCGATGGTCGGGTCGCGGGGTGGTGGGGGCGCGGCGGGTGTTGGTTGATGAGGTGTGGGCGTTGTTGATCCGGGGAAACCCGCCGCGGCGTAGGCGGTGGGAACGTGCGCGGCGGGCGCGGGTGTGCTGCCCGATTGACCGAGTAAATGTCGCCAGCGGTTGGCGGATCGACCCGGTTCGCGGGCGAGTTCCTCAACGATCGGCGGTTGTCGATCCCGGAGCGCCCGGAGAGTGGTAGTGACGGATTCGAGATCATCAAAGGGCACCATGCGGCCGGCGTGGGTGCGGAGTTCGCCGGGCGTCTGGCGGCCGCGGAGCATGAGCTCGGCCATGACGGCCTGGTCGCGCCGATCCCAGTGCAGCACATCCACGATCCGGTGTTTGAACTTGTTGGAGCGTTCGCCGGGGACGGGAGGCGCTTGGACACAGAGGTTCTTGTGTTGGAGACGCATGAGGGCGCGGGATACGTCGGCGTCGGTGAGCTCGACGACGGGGTCGCGGTTCTGCTTCTGATTGGCGCCGAGGACGATGGAGTTGATGGTCATGGGGTAGGCGCCGGCCTGGGTGAGCGATTTTTCGATCAGCACGCCGAGGATGCGGAGTTCGATGTCGTCCAGGATCAAGGACATAGGCCTCTACTTTGCGGTGTTTCCATGGATTCCGAAAAGATACTTGACGATCAACAGCGCGGCGATCGATCCGAACACGAACAACCAGCCACGTTAGCTTCCGTCGCTGGACCATCTCCGCCTCTCGAACTAGGTCGCTCCTAGAGCCTAGATTTCTTGACAATGTACCGTGAGTTCGCGCTCCCCGCTATGGATCGCCTCCTCGCTGACGATGTCCATATCATTCAGGCGCTGTGCCCCCCGGAGCAAACAGCCAAACCGGCGCATCAGGCCGAAGTTCAACCCTTGTGCCGATGGGCGGCGGTGTCCAGGACTGGAATTCACCATCATCCCAATGGAGCCAGCGCAGAGACGGGTCGTCCAGCGGTACGGCGAATTCAAAGCGAGCCGCCCAAGGGCGTCCGTCTGACGTCAGTTCCGTCACCGTGACGGTCATGTCCTCCAGCACCACGTGATCGCCGAGCACAAACGGGTCCCGTTCGCTGCGAAACAATCGGTCGAAAAACCAAAGGAGGTATCCACGTTCGGGGCGAATAACCAACGTTCGGGCGTCCACTCGTTGCACCGTTACGGCAGGAATCGCCGGCGATAATGTTCGAACCAGCCGGGGTACCGGCTGACCGGCCAACTCGCGGATGGCCGGCAGATAACACACGTGAATCACGCTAGGCGCATTGACCACCACGACGCTTTGCTGTTCGACCGAATCGTCCATCGGGGTGTTGACCATCAGGCTGTTGAGCAAGCTCGGCGGACCGGCGGGCGTCGCCGATCGAACAGCGAGCGCTACCGGTGCCACTCCTAAGTGGATGATGATGAACGCCACGGCCAGAGTCACCACCATGACTCGACTGAAACGGCTAGCGGGTCGGATCCGGCTCGGTCCCAAAACGGCGACAAGAAACCTAGCCATCAGCGCCATCGCACCCAGGCCGACGAAGAACAACAATCGATCCGACGCGAAGGTTGCGCAAATCGGCGGCAACGAGAGCAACGTGCCGACGGTCCAAAACAGAGTAAGCCGACGATCCATCTTCTCGTTGCCGTTCGCGGCGTGGATTGCGCGGCCGTCTTGAATGCTGTTGACGAAGTCCGCTGGTTCGCCATTTGCTCGGTGGCCCAAGGGCTGTCTCAAAACAACGAACAGGGTCCAGCCCATGGCCAGGACGATCACAAACGCTGCCAAGGCCCAGAATGCTCGAATCGAAGGCCCTAAGGCAATCGCTAGGTCCGCGGGTGGAAGGGCCCATTGACCCAGAAGCAGCAGCGGAATCCGCTCTAACGCTGCCCCAAGATAGGCCACGGGTTCGGTCAACGGATCGACGTACAGCCCCATGCCTTTGCTGACGCCGTAGCCTTGCAGGGTCCAGGCCGTTCGCCAGACGACAGCGAGAATCGCGTACGGGATGAGTGCGCCGAACCGCTTCCGGATCGGACCGTCCTCGAGAAAACACGCGTACGCAAACAAGTAAGCGGTCGTGGCCAGCCCGCCCTCGGACGACAGCAGGCTCAGTGCGAACGCTGCGGGCGCGGCGATTGCTCCCCACCGCCAATTCGCGCGGCGCCAGCGATCGTGTAAGAGAATCGCGGTCACACCGAAAACGGCGGCCACAATGGCATTTCGGTTCGCGAGAAAGCCGACCGGCATGCCTCGGGCGTCGTCCACCGCGTAGAGCAGCGCCGCCAGCCCCGCTGGCCAGAAGCCGCCCACCAGCCGTCGATACAAAAGCCCAACGACCGCCGCCAGCAACCCGAACCAAAGCACGCTGTGGGCATGCATGAGCACTGGCCAGTTGGGCCAGAGTTGGTAATCGATCCAATGGGTCAGTACGGTAACAGGCCGCCAGAAGGCACCGCGAAGTTCTGGCGACGTCCACCATGGAATGAGGCCCATCTCCATCATGCGATGCGTACGTTCCGGGTCGCCGTCGAAGAACCGAAACAAATCCCAACGTGACTCGATGATGCCTTCTAGGCGAGGCGATCCCAGGATCGTCTGACGATGCCAGTGGTCATCCATGATCCAGCCAACGCCTAGCGACGGAAGCGTCAGCAGCATGGCCAAGATCGGGGCGAACCAGAGCCCGTGGCGTTCGATCGCGCGGAGTAATCGAACGCGGCGAGGTCGAGGGAGCGAAGCGGTGGAAAGCGAACTGCCGACGTCCATTCGTTCGTACATTAAGGGTTGGTGAGCCGACCCGGAAACCCTCGGATCATAACGTGTAACGGTTTCGCTCCCACTTTGTTATGAGACCAGCGTTACCGATCGGAGCTGGAAGCGGCCGTTAAGTTATCTGGCCACACCACTTTGGAGGCGCGAGAAACCAAATGTACAGTTGATGGGCGGATTGGCCGCGCTTAAGTAAAAGGCAATCGTCGGGCCGGTTCCGCTAATTAGGAGACACACCATGGCCATTGCCACCGCGTCACCACCCAATGAGGAACTGAAGGCGGGCTTCGGAGCGCGCATGCCGTTCGAGGCCATCCAATCGCCGGGCTGCTACGTGTGCCATTGGAGCGGGCATCTACTTCGCGTGCCGCAGAACGCGGTGGCGCCCGTTCGGGCTCGGTGCATGAGCATGAGTGGCCGCGAGCGGCTGTTCGTGACCCATATCTCGGATGACCCGTATGAGTCGATCACACGGGCGCGGGAATTGGCTCGGCGCTGCCAGGTGCCGGTCCGGTTCTGATTGGGGGGAACCTCACTCGATTGGATGTGAGGGCCAATCTCCCGTGAATACTTCCACCGCGGGGCCGGTCATGTACACGTGATCGTCCGCGGCCCACTCCAATTCCAGCTCGCCGCCGGGCAATCGGGCCAGAATCTTGCGGTCCGTTCGACCTGTAACCGAGCCGGCGACGCAAACCGCGCACGCACCGGTCCCGCAAGCCCGCGTAGCCCCGCTGCCGCGCTCCCAGGTTTTCATCGTAACCGCCGCGCGGTTGTCGACTTGGACAAAGTGGGCGTTGATTCGTTCGGGAAACTCCGCGGCGTTTTCGAGCCTCGAGCCGACACCCGCTAGGTTGATTGCCTCCAGGTCATCCACGAATGCAACCGCGTGCGGATTGCCCATCGAAACACACGTGATCCTAAGATCGAAATCGTCGAGCCGGAGCGGATGGTCCACCACCCGATCGCCGCGGATTGTGCTTGGTAATGATTCGGGGTCCAGGGAGGGCTTGCCCATATCGACCCGTACACGGTTCACATACCCTCGATCGACAAAGCACATCGCCCGTCTCACACCCGCGTCGGTTTCAATCATCAGTTCCGGCCCGGGCGTCAGTCCCCGCTCGACGGCGAACTTCGCGACGCACCGGATGCCGTTTCCGCACATTTGGGCGCGGGACCCGTCCGCGTTGTACATTTCCATGCGAACGTGGGCGACACGGCTCGGCTGAATGAGGATGAGCCCGTCGCTGCCGATCCCCGTGTGCCGATCAGAAACGCGGCGGGCCAACTCGGCCGGATCCGTGGGATGCTCCTCGCGGGCATCGACGTATACGTAGTCATTGCCCAGTCCATGCATCTTGGTGAACTTCATGGGACCATGATACCGCTGACCGACTCGTTACGGCCAATCACGTTTGCTCAGAAGGTCGTCCAATCAACGACGCTCCAGTTCCGCCTGTTCAGTGGCCGCATCTGAACGCCGATGGTAGATAGGTGCGTCCTGATTTCGCACGGGAAGAGGGCGGGCCTTGAAACGCGATTACGATGCGCCAGTTTTGATCGATATGCCGGTGCCGGCGGTGGATTCCCGCGCCGGCCTCGTTGCCAGGGGAGTCGCGTGGCTTGAGCGTCACGCTTTGATCTGCGGCCTGTTCGCGATCGGATACCTTGTCGCCGTGACTTTGTTGCACGACCTCATGCAGCAACCGGCGTATTGGGCTCAGGGGCAACTATCTCATCGAAGCTGGAACCGGCTGGTCACGTTGGTGAGCGCGCCGATTTTGGTGGTGTTTTGCATTGGGGTTGTATGGTCGCTTCGACGGCACCCTCATCCTGGCACCGTGGTCGTTTATGTCGCGATTACCGTGCTTCTGGCCATCGCGTCATTCAGGACGCTGCTGGTGATGAACATCGAAGTGATTCATTTTCCGCAATACGCGATTCTCGTATGCCTGCTTTTTCCGCTGAGGTTTCGATACGGCGAAACGGTCGTCTGGGCAACGCTTGGGGCGCTCATCGACGAGGGGTACCAATACTTCTATCTTTACGCCGATCGCCGAATTCACTTTGATTTCAACGACATCATTCTGAACACCATTGGCGCGGGCTTCGGGGTGGTCCTGCTATTGACGGCGCTGCCCGCGCGGCCTCCGGGCCATCGGATGTCCGGCTCCGCGCATTTCGCCCGTTTTGTCGTCTCACCGGCGTGCGTCGCGACTTGGGCAGCCCTCCTGGGGTGCGGCGTGCTCTACGGGCTCGGACGGCTGCGTCTGTTGCCGTTGCCCGCCGGAAGCGACGCTTGGGCCATTGTCTTACGGCGCGGCGGACCATCTTCGGCATTTTGGACGCACACAGACTGGGGCAAAACGTACCATGACGTTCAACCGCTCGAATGGCTCTTGATCACGGCGGTCCTTGTGGGCATCTACTTTGCGCTTGATGTGATCTCGCCGGTGAAACCGCGACGGTGACAATGATCAGTCACCAGACTCAATCCACGTTCCGATCGAATTGGCTTCAGCTGAGCGTTCTCATCTCACTGGCCGGGATTTCGCTGTTCCTGCGGACGCATTTCCTCTATGACCAGGTGTTTCGCGAGGGCTACGTCAACTTCCACGAAACCGACCCCTGGTATCATGTCCGGGCCGTCGAACATTTGGTCCATCATTTTCCGCACCGGTTGGGGTTCGATCCGTACGCCCTTCACCCGACGGGACAGTTCGTGCCCGTCGGGCCGTTACTTGATTTGATTCTGGCCACGATTGCGATCCTGCTGGGGTGGGGTTCTCCGTCCATCTCCCTGATCCACGGCGTATGCGCTTGGTTTCCGGCCATCATCGGGGCGCTGATCCCGATCCCGATGTACCTGCTCGGCCGAACGGTCCGCGACGAAACCACGGGGCTGATGGGCGCCGCAATCATCGCGGTGCTACCCGGGGCTTTCTTTCGGCGATCCGTGCTGGGCTACACCGATCACCACGTTCTGGAATGCTTTTTTAGTCTATGGGTCATTCTCTTTCTGATCCGCATGTGTGATCGAACCGGCGTCGCGGCGCTAACTGATGATCAAGCCAAAGATCGCGTCATGGAATGGCACTGGGTGGGCGAGGCCACGCTCATGGGCGTCGCGTTGGGGGCCTATCTTCTGACATGGGTGGGTGGCTCGCTCCTGGTGCTATTGGTTTTCGTGGCAATCGTGTTACAGGCATTGGTTGGAGGGCTCGCGAATCGCGCTGCCGAGCGAATAAGTTACGGTGCGGCCTGGGCGTTCGTCGTGGCACTTGCGATGGTCCTCCCGTTCCACGAGGCACCCGGTTTCACGTATCACATCGCATCGCTGGGAGGTGGTGCGGCCTATCTTCTGTTTGCGGGCGTTTTGGTCAACAACGCTCGTTATCGGAAGAAAGGTAGAGGATGGCTGTTTGGCGCCCTGGTCATCTTGAGTGTCGGCGGTAGCGCGGCGTTCCGCTTGGTCGCGCCTTTTGTTTATAGGGGAGTGGTATCGGACGTGCGCTCTTTCTTCGACGGAACGGTCGGAGAACAGGTGGTGGCGGAGGCCATCTCGCTACTGCAACGCGGGGGCGTCATGACTCTTGGACCAGCGTGGGAGATGTTCAACGTCGGGATGATCACGACGATCCTGGCCGTGCCGGTGATTTTGCTCGACTCGCGAGGGCGCGGCTCAGCACACCTTGTGATCCTGATCGTGTGGGTGGCCTTTGCAATCATCGGGTCCGTCGTTCAAAAGCGATTCGCTTATTATCTCGCACTGAACGTTGCTTTGTTCTCCGCCTGTTTTTGGAGCTTTTTGTTTGGATGGTTTCTTTCCCGCCGACCGAGCAATCATGTCGGCTTGAGGCGCGTCGTCGCCCTTGTCGTTTTTTCATTGGTGGCGTTGGCGCCGAGCCTGCCGCAGACGCTTCTCATCGCCGACGAACACGATGGTCCGAACGCGGACTGGCACGAGTCGTTGACCTGGTTGCGGCAACAGTCGCCGCAGCCGTTCAGCGACGACAGCTCGTATTACCAGTCCTATGGGACGTCAACGTCGGATCGGCCCTACGTACCGCCATCGTCTTCCTATGGGGTTCTCACTTGGTGGGACTACGGCTACTGGGTGACACAGATAGCGCATCGTGTGCCGACAGCCAATCCGACCCAGTCCGGGGCCGCCGAGGCCGCGCGGTTTTTCGTCGCCCAAGACGAGGCCGCTGGCGCGACCGTAATGGACCGGGTCCAAGCACGTTACGTCATGATCGACGCGGACCTGCCCGTGTGGGAGGACGCATCCACCGATCAACTCGCGGGTAAGTTCCACGCCCTGATTCGCTGGGCGGGGCATGATCCAAAGCAGTTCTTTGAGAAATACTTGCTCCCAAGGGACGAGGGCTGGTTTGATCTGGTCGTCGTTTATTACCCGGCATACTATCGATCCATGCTGGCCCGCCTTTATTTTTTTAATGGCCAAGGGCAGGTTCCGCACGACGCGACCGTGGCGATACGCTACTCGCAGGTATCTGAGAACGGCGTGGTGGCCAAGCGGATCGACGAAACGCTCAGATTTGACACATACGAGTCGGCGGAGCAATTCGTGGGTCGCCAGACCCAGGCTCGTTGGGCGATCGTCGGCGCATCACCCGGTCAAAGCTGTGTTCCGTTGGAGCCTCTTAAGCACTTCAGGGTGGTCCACAAGTCACCAGGCGCGGTCTCCAAAACGCCAGAAGGCGACCTCCCGTATGTGTCGATTTTCGAGTATCTCCAAGAGGATTCTGCCAAAGGGCCCGCCCGGCCGCGGGAGGCAGCGAAGTAAGGGAATCTGCTTATGGTCGGCACCTAAAATGAACGCAGCGCGGCGTCGGGACTAACCGGTCATTTGACCCCACGGACACTGCCTTGACGGCGGCTGGAACTCGATTCGACTCGAACACCAGTTCTTGGGTTGCAACGTCATGGCAGTTCCTGGTATAATCCCCCCGGGTTGGGCATCTCCTCAGGTGAAGGCGTTCTGCTTGGGTTTCCAACGCCCGTCAACGTCGATCGGAGTTCTTGCATGAGTCGTTTGATTTGCGTAGCCGTTTTCATGGTTGTTTGTTCGTCCACCGCGCTGGCCGGTCCGGAATGTGTCGAGCCACCGCCGGGCGCGGGAAGCTTGCCGGGTACGGCCTTTACCTGTCCGGGGACGGGTCCGCTTAAGACGATCACTGGCGGCATCAGCAGCGCCAGCGTCGCGGGTGGTCCCGATGGCGACTTCGAGGACATGTACCTGATTCGAATCTGCAATCCGAAGCTGTTCTGCATCCGCACGACGGCGATGTTCGACACCCAGGTATGGTTGTTTCAGCCGCTGGATCAGGCGAATCCGCACCTCGGTGCCCGGGGCCTGCTGGGCAATAACGACACCGCGGAGGGGGAAGCCTCGTCGACCTTGTTCCCTCCGGCCACCGATCAGACGCGGCAAGAGATACCCGCCCCCGGGCTCTATTTCGTGGCGATCAGCGCGTTTCCCAATGTGCCGCTGAGCGGCCCGCCGCCGATGGGCCTGATTTTTCAGTTCGCCGGCCATACGGAGATATCAGGACCGGACGGTCCGGGGGGAACCCAGCCGATCAACGCCTGGAGCGCTCAGATTGCCCCACCCCCAGGCGGCGGAAACTACATGCTTCATCTGGAGGGGGCGGCCCTGGTCGATGATGATCTCTGCGATAATCCCCCCTACGTGGAAGACGCCTGCAGCGACATTCCCGCTGTTTCCGAGTGGGGGCTGCTCTTGCTCACTCTGCTGGTGCTGGTGAGCGGGGCGATCGTTCTTCGCAGGGTTTCCGCCCGATCTCACGCGCTTTGATGGCGAATCAACCGGCGCCCTACTTGCCAAGCGGAGGCAACTCAGCCTGGAGTTGGCCTGCCTCGTCGAAACGGCCGGTCTGTTTGAGAAGCTTAACGAGGTCGTGGCCAGCCTCGATGGTCTTCGCATGCTCCTTGCCCCGGGCGGTGAGCTGGGTTTCGTACCCTTCGATCAACAACGGTTCCGCTTCGTCCCACCGACCTAGCCGAGACAGGCAACGCCCAAGCATGGCTGCGGCGTACCCGATGCGCCCGTGCCCTTTGGGAAGCTTGGTCCGCTGGGTGGCCAGAGCACTGGTCAAGGGCAATTCCGCCTCCTCGACACGATTGGCATCCAGGAGAATACCACCAAGGATAACTTCAGACGCCGCGATGTGAGGGTGTCCGCCGGGCCAACGGGATCGTTGCATGCGAATCGCCTCGTTGGCCAGGGCCTCGGCAGTTGGGAGATTCCCCTGCAACTGCTCGAGGCGGGCCTGCCAGAGAATTGTCATGGCGATGGATACGTGGTCAGCGGGAAGCAGGCGCCTCTTGGTTTGGAGAGCAGCTTCAAGCAAGGGTCCGGCCTTGTCGCGATCCCCTAACTCTATGAGACAAGCGGCCAGATTGGTTTGGATCCGGGCTACGAATTGCGGACGCTCTGTACCTTCGAGCAAACCGGCTTGTTCAAGGCGTAACGCGGAGGCATACGCCTCTTCGAGCAACGGGAGCGCCTCGTCGTATCGCCCATTTTCCGAAAAAGCACTGGCTAAATTGTTCACGCTCGTAGCAACGTCCGGATGGTCATTTCCGAATAATTCGCGGCGAATCTCGAGGGCCTCTGTGTGATAGCCGATGGCAGTGGCATAGTCGCCTCGCGAGGCGAAACAGGCGCCTATTTCCGTCAATGTAGCAGCCACATCGGCATGAGCTTCGCCGTACAGTTCGCGGCGGATTGTTAGTGCTTCCGTGTACAGCGGAATGGCCTCGTCATATTGGCCGAGCCACCAATGTGACGACCCTAGGTGATGCAGGGTGGACGCGAGTTCCGTCGGATGGTCTTGATCGTTGGCCCTCCATATTTCGAGGGCGGCCTCCAGGTGCGTCTGGGCCTTTTGATAAGAACCCAATCGAACACAGATGGCCCCCAAACGGTCCAGATGCGCCGCCCGCGCCAATGGAAAATCGCGCAATGCGGACTCGATTTGCTCGGCGGCCTTGTCCAGCTCGGCCAACCGACGCTGATCGAGTTTGGGCACGCTGCCCGGGTCCATGCTCTCCAGCGTGTGTTCGAGCAGATCAAGCTGAACCTCTAAAGCCTTCCGCTCCGCGGTGGAGGCTCGGCCGTTCATGACCGCGACGGTGATCCCGCCGCCGGCGATCAACGTAAAGAAGGCAAAGGCGACGACGGCCGCGACTTTATGTCGTTCGATCAGCTTCCGCAGGACGTAAAAGGTGCTGTCCCGCTTGGCTTCGATCGGCCGCCCGGCAAGGTAATGCCGGATGTCACGCCCCAATTCTCCGGCGTTTTGATATCTCCGTTCCGGCTCCTTCCGCAGACACTTGAAGGCGATGGTTTCGAGTTCGCCGTCGATCTCGCGCCGCAGCGGCCGCATGCGTGACGGCTCACTGTGCAGGATGTGTTCCAGAACCTCCCTCGTGTTGCCGGCGATTTCGTAGGGAAACTGGCCGGTCAATATCTGGTAGAGTATGACCCCAAGGGCATAGACGTCGGAGCGGATGTCCACGTCTTTGGGTTGTCCACGGACCTGCTCCGGGCTGGCCCAGGGGAGTGACCCGATGAATTGCCCGGTATGGGTCACATCTCGGTCCCGAGCCTGTTCGGTGAATTTCGCGAGACCAAAGTCCAGAACGAACGGCGTGCCATCGGGATCCACGCGAATGTTGCTCGGCTTAAGGTCCCGGTGAATGACGCCACGAACGTGCGCCGCGTGGACCGCTTCACAGATCGTTGCGAAAAGCTCGAGGGTTCGGCGCATGGGCGGATGAGCCTGTTGAACGAATGCATCCAGCGGCTCGCCCGCGATGTAGTCCATGACGAAATAGAACCGACCCGCCGAAACGCCGCTGGTGTGGATCCGGACGATGTTGGGGTGCTCGATTTGACCGAGGATTTCGACTTCGCGCTCGAATCGAATCACATCGCGCGAACTCGTGAAGACATCCTGCCTCATGACCTTGATGGCCACGACGCGCCCGGATGACGTTTCGACGGCCTGATAGACGATTCCCTGCGCACCACGATGGATGTCGCCAATGATCTCGTATCCCGGAAGTTGTGGCGGACCGATTTCGGCGGTGCCTCGGGGCTTGGATGGAGACAGGGACGGGGCGCGACCGGCATCCGAGCTGAACGCCAATTCCTCCGCTAGTTGGATGAGCCGCCGCTCGCGGGCGCTAGCGTCCTGGACATCTGGCGGACGCCCCACGTTAGACTGTCCTCCTCCCGGCGATTCGAACGGTAGACGCGGAAAGAGCCACTGATGAAGCCATTACTTTATAGCGCAAGAAGAACCAGCCACTCACGGTCCTGTCCCCAAAAGACGGCGAAGCTGCTCGTGGGCGCGGGAGCGAAGCATGAACACCGCCCCGGTGGTACGCCCGATAACGGCGGCCACGTCGTGAATCCCCTGCCCCTCCAAGTCATATAGGCAGATCACCTGGCGGTAGATCAGCGGTAAGCGTTCGATAGCCTGTTCGAGGGCCGTAACCATTTCCGCGCGGCTGGCGTAGCGGCTCGGGGTGCTTCCCGTTTTTGCCAACCAGTCGTAGAGAGCGGCGCAAGAGTCGTCGCGCGAAATCGTCCCCACGCGGCGCGCGTTGCCACCGCGTTTTTCCGCGTCGAGCATCCGAATCGCGTCCAGCAGGTTGCGACGGGCCAGCGTCGTCAGCCACGCCTCAAGGGCACCTTCGCCGTGGGGCACGAAGCTTCCGATGGCCAGGAAGGCGTCCATGTACGTCTGTTGCATCAAGTCATCGACGGTGAGAAGGGCTTGCAGGCGTAGAGGGATGGCACCGGATAATGCGCTTCGGACGGCCGGCCCGGCATTTTCGAGGACGGTGGAAATGGCTTGGCGATCACCGTTCACCGCCCGGCGAATGAGCTCGTCAGCCTGGTCCATCTGGCCAATCCGTGAAGACGGCGCTAAGTTCCCCGTGCCCAACCCGATAGAGTAACCGTTTGCTTGGAGCAACGCCAAGTGATGAAGCCACACTTCTTATTGGGCGCGGCAGTTACATTTCATTCGGGTCGCAACGAAAAAGTTCGAGCGTTCGAGCGTGAGTCGGGGGTGAGGCCTTCGCTTTCAATAGTACTGTCGACCGGGTGCCATCGCACCGGTTACTCTCGGGTGTCGTAGCGAGGCGAGGGGAGCGCCCGCTACGGCACCCAACCCAGCCTGCGTAGCGCTTTTCATTATAGCAGCGTGGCGCTCCAATTGGCAGCGCAGCTCGCTGGTTTCACTCTGCAGTGACTCGAAATCCAGTTCATCGCAAAGTCAGATTCGACGTGACGGGAGAGATGGTCTCTGGCCACCAGCGCAGAGGCAACGGCGTGGTGCGCGCGAGGATCGAGGCGGGATGTGGGGTCCCGCCTCGATCCCATCGCTCGCGTTCAGCACGGTATCAGGGCGAGCACACCGAGACCGTGAACGGGTACGCAAACCCGCGAAACGCGTCCACATCCGCTGAGACATCCGCGAAGTTCGCCGTTTGATTGGGCGTGTTCGGCTGCCCGGGGTTGCCGACCCCGACCAGATCAACCCGGGGCGTGTCGGGCGCGCTCGCCAAGTTGCGGAACTTGTCGACAACGATCGCCACATCAGCAAAGTTTGGTTGCGTCGGGCCGCCGAAATTCGCAATGACGTCGCCCCATTTCCCGGTCGCTACGACGAGCGCGTCGGAGCAGAATTCACCGGTCGCCGTGCAATGGCGGACTTCGTATACGGAACCCGGCACGATCGCGACGCCAAACAGGTGCAAATCACTCTCCGTCCAGACTTGGGCGTTGGTGGGCACGGCTTCGCATCGCAATGCCGCGCCGCGAACCGGGGCGTTGGGCGAATTGGGAATAGCGGCCTCAGCGTCCGCCCAATAGATCTCACCCTCCCGTGCTGGAAACTGCGGCATGGTGGCGATCGTGACCTGAATGGAGGTGGGCGATACGCCCGCGACACCCGGATTGGACGGCTTGATCGTGATGTACCGGCTCTTGAGCCCGCAGATGCCTCCCGAACAATCGTCGTTCGTGCCGCACGGCTGACCGTTATTCGCACCGGTCACACACACGTCGTCCCCCGCATCGGGTGGGAGCGGCTCGCTCGCGCAGACCGCAGAGCAACCATCGTCGCTAGCGGCGTTCCCGTCGTCGCAATCCTCACCGGTGTCGATGACGCCGTCGCTGCACCCCGCCAGCGCGCAGGTGGTGCGGCATGCGTCGGGCTGGGTGTCGGAGTTGAGCGGGCCGTCGTCACACGATTCGCCGGTGTCGATGACGCTGTCGCCGCACCCGGCCAGGTTGCAATTGGTCCGACACGCATTCGGTACGGTGTCGGAATTCGCCGGGCCGTTGTCGCATCGTTCGCCGGTGTCGGTGACGGAGTCCCCGCAACGCGGCAGCGTGCAATCCTCTCGGCAGGAGTCAGGCTCGGTATTGGAGTTGAATGCACCGGCGTCGCATTCTTCTCCCGTCTGAATGATCCCATCGCCGCAGCCTTGGGTGGTGCACGGTCCCGCCTCCTGTAGGCCGGTCACGGTTATATCATCAACTCCCCAGCCGGTTCCCTGAATGCCGCCGATGAGAACCTGGAAGGTACCCCCAAGGCGAAACCGGATGAGCGCTCCGAAGATCTCCGAGGCGCTGAATTCGTCGACAATCGCGGCCCCAAGATCAACGGAAACTTCAGACATCCCGTCGGTCCGCGTTCCGGCGTTGTTGTCACCGTCGCTCGAACCACACCAAGCTGATCGTCCCGCGAGAGGGTTCATCGCCGCGGCCGCGACGGTTCCGTTGTAAGCGCCGGAGGTGATGTACGGCCCAAGGTCGGACCAAGTGGTCCCGTCCGTGGAAATCTCCAGCACACCGCCGCTGTGGAATTCCTGGGCTTGAACACCCGCGACCTCCGGAAACTGCGCGAAGTCGTAATTATGCCAGAAGCTCATGGTGCTCGCCGATGTCAGGTTGAGTCCCGGCGTGACCAGAGTCGCGTCCTTCTGCGTATTCGACGGGGCGCCGGGTTGTTCATCCAAAGCTACCCAGGCGTTGTTCGGGGTGTGCGCCGTTGCGTCGAGCGTTTCGGCCCAACCACCGGTAGTACGCGTGTTGGTGGTGGTGTAGGTGTGGCTTGGATCGGATGGCTCTACGTTGTCGAAGAAATCCGCGGCTGGGATCGCCGGGCCGATGGGCGATCCGCTCTTCCGGGCGAGATTGTCTTCTTCACGACCACTGTTGTTCGGCCCATCGAAACCATTTTGGCTGTCTTCGGCTCGGACGATGTAGTAATAGGTCGTCCCATATTCCAATCCCGCGTCATCATGGTACGTCAGCCCATTGACGCCCTTGGCAATGAGATTGCTGAGGGATGGAGTAAAAGAGGAGCTTGTGCCCCTATAGATGTTGTAGCTCACTGTCGCGTCCGGACAGGTGGTGACCCCTGTGTCCCACGACAGATCCAGCCCGCATGGGTCCTCGGACGGGGCTGAAACCAACACCAAACCCGCAAAGACAGGGTTTTGGCTGCAATCGCCGACGTCAATCTGGACCGTGATGTCACGTAAGTTCGAGTACGGACCGATTTCCGTACACGGATTGCCGAATAATCCGGTGATTCGATAATAGTATTTGCCGTCCGGGCGACCGGTTACGTCGAATTGCCGCGTACTTGCATCCGTCGTCCCCAGGATGGTGAAGTTAGCCGTCTCGACCGCAATATTGTCGATGAACCAGCCTTGGTAGACGGGAGAGGAGAAGCCAAGGTCGGAGGAAAGCCGGAATTGGATCACGACATCTTGGCCGGCAAATCCGCTCAGATCCACTCCGCGCCGCCCCGAGAACAGGCCGGTGAACGAGGCCAACGGTAGAAAATCACCGCCATCCGCACTCACATCCACGATTCCGTAATCAAAGGTCTCTTCCAAGTCTTCGAAGGAATCGAAGGTAAGCAGGCTCAGGCCCGCGGGAAGGGAAACAGGTTCGTTCAAAGTCAACACGCTGGCCTGACTATCAACATACAGCGGGCTGTACGAATTGGTCGCCGTGTCCGGATGTGACTGTGAGGCCCAGGTCGGGTCACCGGTCCACGTGTCGTTGGCGCCGACAAGCAGGGTCTGTTCAGCGTCGTCGGAAAAGATGGTGCCAAACGTCGTCGCCTCTTCCACTCGAAATCCACAAGCCGGCGGCGTCGGGGGCGCCGGATAGGTCCAATTGATCCGGTAATTCCCGTCGCGATCAACGCCGGCGATTTGATCGGGCGTCGCATCATCCTCAATGGCATTCTGGAAAGGCGGCGCCATTGCCGGTGGCGGCGGACCATCGGCGGAAGCACGATAATAAAAGGGCATCCGCAACGTTTCTCCGTTCGACCCGTCGGCTACCACCCACCATAGAAACTCGGTTGCGGATGCCCCAGTAATGTCGGTGCCCGCAGTGGCCAGCCCAGTCGGGAATGGCCGACCATCCGCGGACACCGAAACATCAAACGTCGTCTGATCATCCCGCGTCGACCCGAGTGTGACCGACGACGTGCTAAGCGTGATCGAAAAGCCGGTCGTTCCGACAATGGGGCGTGTCACATCGCCTCGAAAATCACCGCCATCCACCAGGCTCAGGTCATATGTTCCCGCCGCCGAGGCGCCGGAAACGTTCTGCAGAGTCACGGTGATCGTGCTGACCTGGTTGGGGCTGTTGGTGTTGATGACCCCAAGCTGTCCAAAGCTGTGCGTGGGGAGAAAGTCCGGGTCATTGGCATCGTCGGGGCCGTCATTTCCGTTAGCGTTGTTGGTTCCCAGCGCCGCTCGGACGTCCACCGCCTGGGCGACGTGAATGAGTCCGGACCCGATGTCGTGAATCAAAGTTCTCGGGTCATCATCCGAGACAGGCGTCGCGTTGTCCGCCTCCCTGAGGTTAGTGGCTGTATTCGTCAGCGCGGCTCGAACGATACTGACCGGCGCTTCCGGGAATTGGGCGAGCTGTTCGTCTGCCGAAGCGCCGCTGCGCAAATCAACGCCTCCCAGAATGGTCTCTCCGCGAAGAGCGAGGATGGCCTGGCGAGTGAGAGCGGCCGCCCCGGCGACAGTCGGGCCTGAGAAGCTGGTGCCCGATACACTGATGTATCGACTCGGATCACTCATGGTGCTCGCGGCTGTGGGATGTAACCCGCCCGCGGGAATGGTCGCGGCATAAACATTAAGACCCGATGCGATGACGTCCGGCTTCAGGAACTGAAAGTTGTCCAGCGGTCCGCGCGACGAAAAGCCGGTCGTCTGGGCGGCGAACGTCGATGGATCGGGCGGGTCGATGCGCACCGGGAATTCGGAGATCGTCTCCCACGTCGCCGGATCATCGGCGTCGAACGTCACTGATTGGAATCCCAATACATCACGCAAATACTCGCCGTTGGCCTTCGACACCCCGTACACGGGAATCGTCGCCGCATAAACGCCCGCCGCCTCGAGCTCCCCGTCAACATTGTTGAAGATCAGGATGGCAACGCCGCCTTTGGCAGCCACTTCCGCGGCCTTATGCCCGAATAGCCCCGTCCCGGCTTCGCCACCGTCTACGGTACTCCCGCGCAGAGCAAGACCAATTCGACCTTGCACCGCATCGGGCACTTGATCGGGCGTATCTGCAAAGCCCACATAGACATAGTGTTGGCCAAGACCAAACGTAACATCCGGCGCACCCCCCATGATGACCGCGTTGATGGGCAGATCCTGCGGAGCACTTGGCCGTGCCGTGTCATTCTGCCCACCCGTCGAAACGCCAGCCACCGAATAGCGCAGCGGTTCCTGAACCAGCACGTCGACCTCGTTGGTGGCCGCGCCGGGATCGTTGCTCGCGGCCACGGATAGGACGCGGCGACCGGCCGCGGGGGCACCAAACGTGTTTTCATTCGGTCCCGCGTTGCCCGCGGAGGCCACCGGTACCGTGCCGGTCAGTGCCGCGTTGCTGGCCGCAACGGCACTGGCGTCGTTGGGGTTCCCCGTCGTACCACCGAAACTCATGTTGATCACAGTGGCCACCGGCTTGGGAAAGCCGGCCACATCCGTCGGCGAAACTGCATCTTCGAGGGCGGTAACGATGTTGACGCTACCAACGCACGTGAAGAGCGTTTCACAAATCTTGTAGCTCATCAGAAGCGCGCCGGGTGCGACGCCTTCGATGATTTGGTCATCTGCATTATTCGGTATTCGATCCAGCCCCGGCGCTTTCACTTTGAGTCCCGCGGCGTCGGAAGCGCCGTGAGTGCCATGGCCCACGTCGTCCTCGTTCGTGGTCCCCGTCAATGGAAGAAAGTACACCACTTTGGGGTGGTGGATCCCTTCCTGGTAGGGTTGACCGGCGGTCCGCACGGGACGCACATCCCCCGTGCGCTGAAGAAAGCTGGCATCATCAAAGCGGGTGTCGAAGGCCGGGTGGCTGTGTTCGATCCCCGTATCCAAAATGGCGACCACCTGCCCCGAACCGTCAAAACGGCTCAATGGTCCGCCGGATTGAGTAAAGATGGTCTTGCTCCCGGGTCCGTCATTGGCCTGCACGTATTTAATGCTGTTGTCCAGATGAAGGCGCACGGGCTCATCGATCGTGACATGCTTGACGCCGGGCATGGCGCGAATCGTCTCGATCGCGGCGGGGGGGACCATCAGGCCCACCGCGTTAATGAGATGGGCGAATCGATTCTCTTTCAGTATGTTGCCGCCCGTGATCCGCATCGGAGTGTCTGAAACGGTGAATTCAATACCGATTCGTGCCATGCGAGCCAGAAAGGCCCGCTGATCAGCGAACACCGCGTTCTCATGTTGTGACTTGTCAAACGCCCGACCCAATTGGCGGGCTTGGTCGGCGGCTACCACGCTCGGTGGCAACCCTTCCAATTCAACAATAATCGAGGTGCTATTCTCATTTGCCGCTCCCAAGGTTCGCGGCGCAAACAACGCAATGATTGCAAATCCGAACGCGATCGGTCGTTCCATGATCCTCGTCCTCTCAGCGGTTCGACAGGCGCCGTTTTAGCTGGCGCTGATTTGTTATTGGGCAAGTCCCGTCTAAGACCGACTTTCGGCCCCCGAACTGCGGAACCTGCCAACTTTGAATAGACCGGCGTGCTCACAAGTTGACACAAGGTTGTGCCATAATGTGGGGCTGTAATCAGATATGGCCAAGTGGTAGCGTACACCCGGCAGCCCCCTCCGACATGCCTGCTAATCCCGGGCTGGCTAATGAGAAACTCTTGTAAGTATCTGTAGAACTTGGAATAATGGCGGTCAGTGGATACGGCGAACACCACGCGTCTTTCCTTTCTGGGACGGCTTCGCGATCGCACGACGAACCTCGGCTGGGCTGAGTTCGACGCACGTTATCGTGAACTGCTCACCCGGTACGCGCGCCGGCGCGGGGCTTCTCCCAGCGAGGCCGAGGACATCGTTCAGGACGTCGAAATGTACGTCTTCAAGGCGGCCGAACGATTCCAATATGACCCCAGCAAGGGCAGGTTCCGCGGCTATCTGAAAGTCGCCGTCATCCACGCGATGGCTCGGCGGAGTTCAAAACGGGCGAAACTCGAACCCGTGCTTCATCCGGACCAGCTCGCTTCGCTCGCCGCGTCGGACCCGGGTGCTGACGCCGAGTGGGAGCATGAGTGGCAATTACACCGTCTGCGCTGGGCTCTGCGCTCAATTACGCCTGAATTCGAACCGAACACCGTAGAAGCCTTTCGGCTGCACGTCCTGTGTGCCTGGCCGGTCGATTCCGTAGCCGAGCAGCTGGGTATGTCGCGGGGGAGTGTCTATCAGGCGAAGAGCAGGGTCCTAAAACGTCTCAAGGAACGCATCGATTCGCTCGATCCCGCCGACGACGCCTGAACGTGCAACCGTGGACCCCGCCAAGGGTTATCGTTGAGGGCGGCCGGTTTTCTGCCTGGGGTGGTGTCAAATCCTGGCGCGCTATGTCTATTATTCAGGAAGAGTTAAGGAATGATTCGGACGGCACCATTCGGAGCGCTTCGTTGAAGAAGGTCTGCCCACGTTGCGCCCACGCGCTCCCCGCGGAGGGGGCCGATACGCCGGTTGGCTGTCCCACCTGTGGGGCTTTGATCCCTGCCCTCGAGGTGTCACCTCTAGAAGCCGCCGGCTTCAACGATGAAGAACGGCTCATCTCTGACTTGCGCGCGGCCTTTGAATCTTCCGAGGAATCTGGAGGCGCGAAAAGCTCCGCCGTTGGGAGCGGCCCCCTCCTCGAAACGCCTTCTCCCTCCATGTTCAACGATTCGGCGGGCCCCGGGTCATCGGTTCATATTGGCGAATTCGAAATACTAAATGAGATCGGACGTGGCGGCATGGGCGTCGTCTACCGCGCCCGCCAGCCGTCATTAGGCCGAGAAGTCGCCTTGAAAGTACTGCCCGGCGGAGGCCGGCGGGCTCGTTCCGCGGTTCGGCGTTTCAACACCGAGGCTCGCGCCGTCGCCCGGCTCAATCACCCAAATGTCGTGCCTCTGTACTCCCAGGGAGAGCATGACAACCAGTTCTACTACGCGATGGCTTTGATCGACGGTTGCAGCCTCGACGTGGCCATCCAAAGCAGACCGGAATTACTTAGTTCCACGACCATCCGGCGATCCATCGGGGAATCGAGGGCGACGCCTTCCAATGTGATCGGAACCACGGCGCGTTCCCGCGAGATCACCGTGGCGCCTGCCGACGATGAAATCCGTACGCCATTTCGCACCGATGAGGATTTTCGCCATCTGGCTCGGCTCGTAGCCGCCGTAGCCGACGGGCTCGCCCATGCCCATGCCCACGGCGTCATTCACCGCGATATCAAACCTCGGAATCTATTGCTCAGCGGTGATGGGCGCATCTACATCACCGATTTTGGGTTGTCGCACCTTCAGGACGAGTCGCACATGACGTTGACGGGCGAGGTGATGGGAACCCCCGCCTATCTTTCTCCCGAACAGATTCAGGGCGACGCGAAAACCGTCGATCATCGCACGGACATATATTCCCTCGGCGTCACCCTCTACGAATTGTTGACCGCCCGCCAACCTTTCTCGGGCGACACTCGCGAGCAGGTCCTCTCCCGCATCTGCTCGCTCGAAGCAGTACCCCCACGCCGATGGGATCGGCGCATTCCGATCGATCTCGAAACCATCTGTTTACGTGCAATCGACAAAGACCCTGCTCGCCGCTATGACACCGCCGCCTCCATGGCCGATGACCTGCGGCGCTTCGCGGAAGGCCGACCCATCCTCAGCTATCGTCCCGGTCCCGCGAGCCGAGCAGTCCGTTACGTACGTCGACACAAGGCGGCGACGTTGGTCGTCGCGTCGTTGGCCGTGGCCACCGCCGGCATGGTTGGGTTCGCAGCCAAAGCCACATCCTCTCGCATCACCGAGGCGGATCGGTTGCTTCAGGGCGCGTACGAGCAACTCGTTTACTCCGACTATCGTTCACCGCAGCTTGTGCTTGACGCGATCGCCCAGGCCGAAGCCCTTGGCGCCGACCCCACCCGGATGAACCTCGTCCGAGCTCTGGCGAGCTTGGGGTTTTCTGACAGCGCCGATGCCATTCAGGGTTTGGGCATGGTCTTGGATGACGAGCCCGGGCACGTCACGGCACACTACTTGCTGGCTTGGGCCCAGTGGCGCGAGCGCGACGTGACCGGAAGCCGCGCGACTTTTGACCGGGTGGAAGCCCTCGGCGGACCACGTTTCGCGGACGAGTGGTTTTTCCGGGGCTTGGCCACGCACTTCGACCGCCCCGAAATCGCCATCACCTCGTACGAACAAGCCAACGCGGCCCGCGCGGCCGGACATCAGTTCTTCCCCCAGGCGGCTCTCCACCTCGCCCGCGCCTATAACCAGCAAATGTATGCTCGGCGCACCGTTGAGTTCTATGACGATGCCCAAGCCATCCTCAGCCAGCTCATCAAGCTCCAGCATTACGGGGCCTACCCCCACTATCTCTTGTCGATCACGCAGCGGCTCGGCGGCGAAATTCTCGAATCCGACCCTGATTCACCGCAACCGGACCAGGCCGCTGACCATTATCGCGCCGCCCTGGATACCGCCCGATCGGGCCAGGCGACCGACCGCGACGACGATCGACCCATTGCCGCCGAAGCCGAATCTCTCGAGCGCCTCGGTCAGTATCAGGAGGCAATCGAAGCTCGCACGCGAGCCATCGCCTCCGCGGACCAGGAGCCCGCGCGATGCGAAGGCTATCACTACCGTTGGCGCCTGAAATACTGGGTCGATGACTTCAACGGCGCGCTTCAGGATATTGAGTCCCACGCCACCTGCGTCCCGGATAGCCTCTGGTACTCACGGATATACCCTGCCTGGGTGTATGCCGACGCCGGTGACATGGAACGCGCCATCTTTGAAGCTCGATCCATCGCCGAGGAGGCTCCGAACGATGTTCAAGCCGTGGTGTGGTCCGCGGCCTGCCTGCGAATCCTCGGGCGCGGGGACGAAGCCCAAGCCCTTCTGACCAGCCGAGCTGAGCAGGTCAACTTCGCCGACGGTCTCGTTCCGCCGCAAACGGAACAATGGATGCGGCACCTGTATGACCTTTCGCTGGGTCAACGCGGTTTGGATGATTTGCTGCTCGAGGCCGATGAAGTGGATGAGCCACGCAAGTTACGGGCCGAAGCCTACTTCCACGCCGCCGTCCGGGAACTCCCGAACGGACGACGGGATGAAGCCGAACGGCTACTCCTCGAAGCGCATCGCTCCTTTGACAGTGAATTGCGCTACACCTTCCACGCCCGAGCGCTTTTGGTGAAATTGCAAGGTGACCCCAACTGGCCCGACTGGATTCCAGTTCAGGAGACAGCCGAGTGGAATCCGCCGAATTCGAACCGTAAGATGAATCGGAAGGGGAGTTGAGGGAATGACGAGCGACCGCAAGGGAAAGATTGCCAACGGTCCGCGGCAATGGACGGGGTGGACGCTCACGATCCTCGGTTTCCTGCCCTGCGCTCCCGG
>Ga0137431_1000019_pt1 | contig 108562 bp, 75 predicted proteins | sample EasRivERMZT800_2_FD_104646 | JGI IMG/M metagenome (GOLD analysis project Ga0137431, IMG submission 104646) | Soil microbial communities from meander-bound floodplain in the East River, Colorado, USA - East River MetaG ERMZT800_2 | ecosystem: Environmental > Terrestrial > Soil > Floodplain ... | reverse complement strand
CGCACGATTGCCCTCCTCGCGGAAAACCCAAGTCGTTATCCCCCAAATTTACGGCGACATTCGCCGAGCGGTGACCCGCCACTTTCCCTTCGGCGTATTCTACTTGACGGAGGACGACGCGATCGTGGTAATCGCAGTGATGCACGCGAGCAGGGACCCAGCCCGATGGCAGGAGCGCGCGTAACGTCGGCTTCAAAGCGAGGATGGGACGGCCGCGCGTGATGCGAATTGGGACGAGGCGAACAGAAATGAGCAGACCGCTCTTGCGAGCCCGTAACCTCCGCAAGTCCTACCGCATGGGCCCGACCCTCGTGCAGGTGCTCCGCGGTGCCTCTTTGGAAGCCGCCGAAGGCGAATTCCTGGCCATCATGGGGTCCAGCGGGTCGGGAAAGAGCACCCTGTTGCACATCTTGGGGGCCTTGGATACTCCCGCCGACGGCTCCGTCGAGTTTCGCGGCGTGGATGTTTTCACAAGGGGGGCGGGGGAGCGGAATGCATATCGAAACCGCGACGTCGGCTTCGTTTTTCAGTTTTATCACCTACTCCCGGAATTGAACGTCCTGGAAAACGTCCTGGCCCCCAAGCTGGTGGGTCAATCGTTATCGGAGTGGTGGCTCGGCCGTCGCGCCGCCCGAAGGGAGGCCCAGACCCTCCTCGACCGCATGGGGTTGGGCGAACGCGTCAAACACCGCCCACGGGAGCTATCCGGCGGCGAGCGGCAGCGGGTGGCCATCGCCCGGGCCCTCATCAATCGACCTTCGCTCTTGCTTGCCGACGAGCCAACCGGTAATCTGGACGAAGCGATCGGCACCGAGATTCTGGACCTGCTTGCGGAGCTGAATCGGACGGGCCAAACGATCGTCATGGTCACGCACGACGCCAAAGTGTCCGCTCGCGCCCATCGGTGCCTTCGCCTGAGTGAGGGCATGCTTCGAGAGTCGAATCCGGAAACTCCCCGGAAAAAACCCGCCGCCACGGCGGCGAGGGAGGTAATGCCATGAGCACGATTCCGCTAGAGGCCATTGGTATGTCCGAAAACCCATACGCCCCGCGACCGGACATGAAGGTCTGGTTCGGAACCGGGATCGTCCCGGTGGAAGACGCCCGGATCAGCGTCTTCGACCACGCGTTGCTCTACGGCGACGGTATTTTTGAGGGAATCCGCATCTACAACGGGAAGATTTTCAAAGAAGAAGAGCATATTCGCCGGCTGTACGAGTCGGCTAAGGCCATCCGGCTGGAAATCCCCATGACCCTCGAGGAAGTCGGGATGGCCATGCGCGAGACGATGGAGGCGAATGGCATCACCGGCGACGGTTACATCCGGCTGCTCGTGACGCGTGGCGTGGGGTCTCTGGGGATTTCGGTGACCCACACGGCTTGTCCGACGGTTATTGTGATTTGCGACAAGATCGCGCTATATCCGGCCGAGGTGTACAAGCGAGGCCTGCATTGCATCATTTCGAGCTTTGCCCGCAACAGCAACAACAGCACCAGCCCGCGGGTCAAATCGCTGAACTATTTGAACAACGTGCTGGCCAAGATGGAGGCCCGCGATGCCGGGGCGGATGAGGCGATCATGTTGACTTCGATGGGTTATCTGGCCGAGTGTACGGGCGATAACATCTTCCTGGTGCGGGACGGCGAGATTTTCACCCCGCCGACCAGCGAAGGAATCCTCGAAGGCGTTACTCGGAACCTGGTGATGGAATTGGCTGAAAAACGCGGCATCCCGGTGTTCGAGAAGAGCATGATTCGCCACGACCTTTACGTATGCGACGAATGCTTCGCGACCGGGACGGCGGCGGAGGTTGTTCCCATCACCGAGATCAGCAAGCGGATGGTCGGGAACGGTCAGCCGGGACCGATAACCAAGCGCTTGACGCAAGATTTCGTTGCCTATCGGAACTCGCTCTAGACCGCCTATTGTGAGCGCGCTGATATTGTTTTTCGCGATTTTTTGATGTTTTTCTGATGGTTTTCGCGCGTTTTCCATCACTTTTTTGACGTTTTTCGCGCGAAAATCGATCGTTTTTGATCAAAAAACGGTCGTTTTGGCGCCTTCCCACGTCAGTTGGCCACCCTTCCGATAGACCCCTCGGGCACCCTGAAACGCCCCTGGACCGAGGCCGTACGCGATGTGGACCACACTGATTTGGGGTTCGGTGATCATGGCCGGAGTCCTGCTCTTTTTGCGGATCACGGCGAAGGAAATCGATCGCGTCGGGCTGTCGCTCGCGAGCATGGAGCGGTCCCTGGCCAAGGCGGAGGCTCGGGTGAAAGCGATCGAGGCCCCGCCTGCATCGGGCAACGGCAAGGCGGCTTGAATTTCCGGGTGAAACGGGCTGAAAACAGCTGGTCTATGTTGCGGCGACGCGCTGGCGCGTTCGCCGGATGCCAATCGGTTGACGGGTCACTTCCGACTACTAGGATTCTTGGTGGGGTCCCGCGCAACTTTGGTTCATGCGATCGAGCCGGTTTGCCCGACGCTGGGACAATCGCGGCCGTGGAAAACCCCGCGAAGAGGTAAGAGTTAAGGATCGAGAAATGTCGACGGCGCCCGGACGATTTTCGCAGCTTCGGTGGCTCCAGACGGTGGCGTTTGTCGCGGCCGTTCTTGGCGCCCTCGTGCTGATCGGCTTGGGGCTGACCGGGTACGGTGACCGGCCAGAGGTGTGGATGGTCGGGGCGGGGGCGATCCTCATGTTTCTGGTCGTCGTTCTGATGACCTTCGCGCCCTTATTGCTCAAGATGGAATCGACGCTGGCCCGTCAACTTGGCGAGCTGCGCGACCTGCACGAGCAGGCGAAACGTCATGTGGCCCAGTTGGAGGCCATCGCCGAGAACACGCGGATTTCGGACGCGGCCAAGTCGCTCGCTCGGCGCGATCAGGAGTTGGACGCCCTGCGGACAGCGATTCGAGCGGATTTCCGTGAGCAGCGGTGGGAGGCGGCGCTAAAGCTGATCGACGAGATGGAGCGGCGGTTCGGCTATAAGGATGAGGCGGACCGCATCCGCGAGGAGTTGGACGACGCCCGCAACGATCGCATCCAGTCGAAGTTGACCGAGGCGATCGAGATGATCGAGAGTCATTTCGAGTCGCATCAGTGGGACCGGGCCCAGGCGGAGATCGAACGGGTGATACGAACGCTGCCCGACGAGCCGCGGGTGCAGCGGTTGCCCGACCTGATGAAGCTGCGGCGCGAGCAACATAAGCAGGCGGTGACGCGGGCGTGGAACGACGCGGTGCGGCGGAACGACACCGACCACGCCATCGACATCTTGAAAGAGTTGGATCAATACCTATCACCGGCCGAGGCCCAGGCGTTGCAGGATTCGGCGCGAAACGTGTTCAAGGAAAAGCTGCTGCAACTCGGCGTGCAATTCCGGTTCGCGGTGAATGAGAAGCGGTGGCATGACGCACTGGCCATCGGGCTGGAACTGGTGCGCGATTTTCCCAACGCCCGCATGACCCACGAGGTCCGCGAGGCGCTGGACACGCTTCGCGAACGGGCGAGAAAATCGGCGGAGAGCCAAACGGCCGGGGCGGTCGGCTCGCACGCGTAGAAGACACGTCTGATCGAATTGAACCACGAAGGTACGGGGGCGCGAAAAGAGCGATCTCCGAGCCATACTCCAGCCTGCGTGATGGGTCGCGCGGGCTAAAGCCGCGCGGCTCAGAAACTGGTATTCTTATTTGGTGTAATGTAACTACCGGGCGTCGGGTGCTGTCGAGCGTGCACGCCGAGGGGTGACACAGGGTTCAACTTGGAGACGATGCTGCCGAACGACTTTACGAGGAGCAGATCATGGCCAACACGGTCCGGTTTCACCGCGTGCTGCGGGTGACACCCGAACGAGTCTATCGGGCGTTCCTCGACGCGGATGCGATGGTCAAATGGCTTCCGCCGAACGGATTCACGGGCAAGGTTCACCAGCTCGACGCCAAGGTTGGCGGCACGTACAAGATGTCGTTCACGAATTTCAGCACCGGCCACAGCCATTCCTTTGGCGGAAAATACCTCGAACTGGTGCCCAATGAACGCATTCGCAACACCGATCTGTTCGATGATCCGAACCTGCCTGGGCAGATGGTCACGACGGTTACTCTCAAAAAAGTTTCCTGCGGGACGGAGTTGAATATCGTGCAGGAAGGGATCCCGGATATGATTCCGCCGGAGGCCTGTTGTCTTGGTTGGCAGGAATCACTCACGCTGTTGGCGCAGCTCGTCGAGGCGGAGATTCCGGACGGGCCGGTCTAGGCCTAGCTCCAAGGACGGTCCCGCGCGAAGGCGGGTCTTGTGACCAGTCCTTGACGCCTTTTGGGATATGCGCCTACCATTTCATCCGTTGTTTCGTCATCTCTTTTCACCGGTCTGAAAGTGAGGGTTTGGTCATGGCATTTGTCTGGTTCCTACTCATCGGGGCCTGCGCGGGTTGGCTCGCGGGTCAGTTCGTGAAGGGCGGCGGTTTCGGGCTGGTCGGCGACATCATCGTCGGCGTGATCGGTGCGATCTTGGGCGGGTGGCTGTTTGGGGTTCTTGGTTTGACGGCCGGCGGGCTGATCGGCAGCTTGGTGTGCGCGACGGTTGGCGCCATCGTCCTGCTGCTCATCATTCGGCTGGTGAAGCGGGCCTGAAGGTACAAGTTGACCATTGGGTCGTGCCCATGTCGGGCCTCGCGCCATGTTCGCCGCTTTGCGAATCACGCTGCTGAGCCGTCAGGGCTGGCCAAGACGACCATGTAGCCATCCGGATCGCGGAGCCAGATTTCCCAGTGGTTGGGGCCGCCGCGGCCATCGGGCGGGTTACGATGGCGCGGCATGACGACCTCAGCTTTCAACTCCGCGATTCGCTTCATGGCTGTGTCGAAGTCGTCGACTTCAAACCACAGGAGTACGCCGTTGCCGTAGGGCCGGTCATCGGGATCGCCGATCGGCCCGTGGTCGTGCTCAACGGCGAAGGCGTGCAACTGGAGGATCAGCGTGCCATTCTTCGACACTAGCCGCTCGTAGGCCGGGCCGCCGTGATTGCTCTTGCAGCCGAGCAGACACTGATACCACCGGCTGGCGGCCTCCACGTCACGAACGCAAATGAGGGGTTGGGGACGCATCAAATCCCGATCCGATCGGCCGACAATCGTCAGGGGGTATCATATCCCCTCTCCACGACGTCCTCCATGTCGCTTGCGCCACGGTTTCCGAAATGTCCCAGCCCTTGGTACGCTACCGGCGCATGGATGACTCGACTTCGCCGCAAATCTCCGGCTTGGCCAAGCTCTCCATCGACCGCAGCCGTCGACCCGTCGGCTCGCGCCGGGGATGGATCGCGCTGCTGGCGATTGTTTCCGTCGTGGCCGCGCTCGCCGGCGGGGCCGCATGGTGGTACTACCGGACCACGGGCACCCACATCGTCGCGGCCCTCTCCGAACAACCCATGGACGTCAACTTGCTCACCATCCCCGCGCGAGGGAGCGGCGCCGCGTCGGTGGTGCTCGTGGCCAATGGGAAGATTGTCAGTGATCGCCGCGTGAACGTGGCCACCAAGGTCTCCGGCCAGATCGTGGAATTGGGCGTCGAACAGGGCGACGTCGTGAAGGAAGGGCAGGTGCTGGCCCGCGTGGAAGACGTGATCTATCGCGCTCAGCGGGACGAGGCGGCTGCGGCGGTGGCCCGAAATACCCATGCCATCACCCGGGCGCGGGCGGAGCACGACCGGGCAAAAGCCGCCGTGCAACAGGCCCAGGCCGCGTACGATTTCGAGGAATACAACTACGGGCGGCTTCAGCGACTCCAAGGAAGCAGCGACGCCAGCGAGTTCGAGTTCGTCAGTGCCAACAATCGGCACGCGGGGGCGGCGGCGGCGCTGGAAGTGGCCAGAGCGACGGCGGACTCGGCGGCGGCGGCCGTTCAACTGGCCGGCGCGGACTTGGATGCCTCCCAGGCCACCCTGCGCATGCTCGAAAAGCGTTTCGACGATTGCGCGATCCGGGCGCCGATTTCGGGCGTCATACTCGAACGTAACGCCCAAGTCGGAGACTTTCTTGCCTTCGAGGGTGGGCGGGGAGCCAACGCCAACGCCCAGCTCGTGGCCATCGCCGACCTGACGCTGCTGCGGGTGGAGATCGACATCAGCGAGCGTGACGTACACCGGCTTCAGGCCGGCCAGGCCGCGAAGATAACGCCGGACGCCGATCGGGCTCGAACGTATGACGGCCGGATCATGTGGATCGATCCGATCGGGGATTACGCCAAGGCCACTGTCGGCGTCAAAGTCCGGGTTCTGGAGCCGGGTCCGGACCTTCGGGTTGAAGGATCGGCGAAAGTTGAATTCCTTTCGTCGGAGGATGCAGAGGGAGGAAAGATTGGGTCGCCATCGAATTCAAGCGGGACAATCGCTGGTGGGAATCTGTGGCTGCCTAAAAAAGCGGTCAAGTTGACGCCGGGGAGCGATGCGGCGGAGGTTTTTACGGTGTCAAACGAGCGGGCGGTTGTCCACCGGATCACGCTGGGGACGCGTACCGACCTTTCCGTCGAAGTTCTTTCCGGAGTTCAACCGGGAATGCAAATTATCGCCGACAACGCGAGCGAAGTAAGCCCGGGGCGGTCGGTGCGGGTCGTTCGTACGCTGCGGTTGGATGAACTTTGAACGGATTTGGGCGGCTGGCGACCAGAAAGTGATGGCAATCGACGGCCCTATAATCTATAATGACGGCTTTTGGGGGCTGGCGGTGCGCCGCTGGGAATGTACCGCGGTCAATTCATCGAGTGGTTGGGTGGGCCTGCCGAGGGGGCGTGCATGGATCGCCGAAATAAATTACCCGGAACGTCTTGTTCAACACGTACGCTGTTCGTGATGATCGCGATGGCTACGTGGTTGCCGTTGGGTGGCAGTGCGCAGTCCGCCGAGGCGGCGTTGGCCATCACTCTATCGGTTCCGCCCAGCGTCCAAAGCAACGTGCGGTGCAACACCAACACGGCGCAGGTGACTTGGTCGCAGCCCTCGGCCAGCTCGGGTTGCTCGGGGGTCACGTTGCACTGTTCAGGCTACCACGTCGAAACGGCTTCGCCCTGGGACCAGGCGCGGGTCATGAACGGCGGGATATTCCCGGTGGGAACCAACCTTTTTGACTGCCAAGCCACGGACGATTGCGGCGGCGACGTGACCCACGAATGGACGGTTGTGGTGTTGAACCGAACGACGTTCGCGGTGGAGATGGAGTTGGGCCCCAGCGTCGCCTCCAAACCTGGTGACGCCCTGACCCGCTGCATCGAGTTCGAGGTATTCGAGAACTGCGTGGTGCCCCCGGTGACTTTCCAAACGAATATTGATTTCGGCGGCTTGTTCCAATTGGTCGGGCATTTTGACGGCGTGGTGAACATTCCCAGCGCCGTTTTCCCGTACTGCGTTTCGGCGCGCGACCCGCTCCATACCTTGCGATCATGCTACCTGATTCAACCAGGGGATTGCGACGGAGACGGCGTGCTCCATTCGCGGTTCCAGGGCGATCCCTTCTTTAACGGCAACTGGCTGATCGGCGGGAACTTGGACGGCTGGCGGCCGACCGGCCAAACCTGTCGCGGCGGCCCGTTTGATGGTGAGCCCTGCGCCAGCGACGTGAGCTGCGCGGGTGGCACCTGCGAGAACACGACGCTTTCCAGCCTCGACCTGGTGGACATCCTCGACGTGGGTTCGATCATCGGGGAGTGGCTCGAACCGTACGACTCCGATGGCGACCTGGACCCCGATGGCCACACCCCCTGCGGCGAATTCACGACGACCCATGCCGACATGAACGGGGATGGTCTCGTTGATCTGCTCGATTATTCGTTCGTGGCCATGAACTTTCTGAAATCGAGCATTGACTGCTGCTGCCCCGGTTCGGTGGCTCGGGCCCCCGGGCTGACGGAGGTAACGGTCGAGGAACTGATCCGGGGGAACCGCCGCGACCTGGTCCCCGTCGATATCAACCGCGACGGCGTCCTCAACTTGCGGGACATTTCGCTGTTTATGCAGGGTCAGCGGCCCACTCGACCGCTGGGTCCGCCGGCGCCGAAATAAGCGGAACGCGTTTTTTGGGTTCTCACCAAAAGCATTCAGATCGCGCCGTTCGTTTTTGTCGCTTGAATTGACACCCTCCCCATTCGCTCCTACGGTTTTGGCGGCACGAGGGGAATTCACCGCCTCTCAGGTGGTTTTGACGCGCGCCGGTTTCACCAGCAGATCATGCCGAAAACCTTTTACGTTTTAGACGGGCACTATCAGATCTTCCGCGCGTTCTACAGTCTGCCGCAACAGTTGACGAGCCCTAAAGGTGAGCCGACGGGGGCCACTCACGGCTTCTGCATGATGCTGTTCAACCTGATCCGGGAGCGGCGGCCGGACTATCTGGCCGTGGCGATGGACGTCAGCGACGGGACGGTATTTCGGCGCGAATTGGACGGCGACTACAAGGCCCATCGCGACCCGGCGCCTGAGGCGCTGCACATTCAAGTCGATCGGATTGCGTCGATCGTCCAAGCGCTCAACATTCCGGTTCTTAGGATGCCGGGTTTTGAGGCGGACGACGTGATGGCCACGCTGGCACATCGGCTGCGCGACGAGGACGTGGAGCTGTTTCTGGTCAGCCGCGACAAGGACCTGGATCAACTGCTCTCGGATCGAGTTCGGCTGTTCGATCCGGTGAAGGAAGAAGTGATTGATCCGGTTCGGCTGCTGGAGATGAAGGGGTATGGCCCGGAAAAGGCGGTCGAAATCCAATCCTTGGTCGGCGATTCGACCGACAACATTCCCGGTGTGTCGGGAGTCGGCCCCAAGACGGCGCTCAAGCTCATTCAACAGTACGGAACCGCGGAGGCGGTGATCGCCCACGCCGACGAACTCGGTGCCAAGATGGCCGAGAAGATCAAGGCTTTTGCGCGGCAGTTGCCGATCACGCGGCAGCTTGTGACGCTGCGTCGCGACGTACCCATCGAGATTGACCTGGAATCGTGCTCACTACGACGGCTATCCGTTGAGGGAGTGCGACCCGTTTTTGACGAATTGGGGTTCGGTACGGTTCGCGAGGCGCTGAACGACTTGGTGCGGGTCATCGGACTCTCGGCAGTGCCGACGCCCACGAAGCTCGAAGGCGCGAGGCGGGTCACGACGCTGGCCGATCGCAGCAGGTATCGACTCGTCGACACAGCGGAGGCACTGATTCAATTCGCGGAGGAATTGGCGAAACAAAGCATTTTTGCGTTCGACACCGAGACCACGGGAATCAACGCCGTAAACGCCAAGCTCGTTGGGGCGTCGTTCTCGTGGCGATCGGACGAGGGTTATTACTTGCCGGTGATGGGCGCGATCGGGACGCTGCTGCCCATCGACCTTTTCGTGAAGGCGTTGAAGCCGATCCTGGAGAACCCCTCGGTCAGCAAGGTCGGCCACAACCTCAAATATGATGTTCTGGTCATGCGGCAGTTGGGGATTCGCGTCGCGGGTCTGGCCTTCGACACGTTGCTGGCGAGCTTTCTGCTCGAACCCCTGCGTGCGTCGCACTCGCTCGATGCCTTGGTCAAGACACTCATTGGCCACGACATGATTCCCATTTCCGAACTCATCGGAAAGGGTAAGGATGAGATTTCGATCGGCGAAGTGGACACTCGCCGGGCCTGCGAATACGCCGCCGAGGACGCGGATTTCACTTGGCGCCTGTACGAGTTGTTAGCGCCGCAGATGTCCGGCAGCCATGTCGAGCCGTTGTTCCGCGATACCGAAATGCCGCTGGTGGAAGTCCTCGTGGAAATGGAGCAGAACGGCATTGCGTTGGACGCGAAGCTGCTTGGGCAGTTGAGCCGATCGCTGGGAGATCGGCTGATTGAATTGACGCGAGTTGTCCACGCCGCCGCTGGTCACTCGTTCAATATCGATTCGACGAAGCAACTGGCCACGGTTCTTTTTGACGAACAGGGGTTCGGACTTGTTCGGAAAACCAAGACCGGTCGGAGCACGGACGCCGAGACGCTCGAGGCCCTGGCCGCGCAGAGCGACAACCCGATTCCCCGATTGGTGCTCGAATACCGTGAACTGGCGAAACTCAAGGGGACGTACGTTGATACGCTGCCCACGATGATTTGCCCGCGCACGGGGCGGGTTCACGCGTCGTTCAACCAGACCGGGGCGGTCACCGGTCGGCTCTCGTCGAATGATCCGAACCTCCAAAACATTCCGGTTCGCACGGAGGCGGGTCGGCGCATCCGAGAGGCGGTCATCGCGGGCGATTCTGATCACGTACTGCTGACCGCGGATTATTCGCAGATCGAACTGCGGCTGCTCGCTCATTTCTGTCGGGACACGGCGCTCTTGAAAGCCTTTCTCAGCGGGCAGGACATCCACCGGGCGGTGGCGGCGCAGGTGAACAACGTGTCCTTGGAAGCGGTGACCCCCTCGCAACGCAGCGCGGCCAAGGCGGTCAACTTTGGGATCATCTACGGCCAGTCGGCCTTTGGGTTGTCGCGGGGGCTGGGCATCCCCGTCGGAGAGGCGCGAGCCTTCATCGATCTCTATTTCAAGAAGTACCCGGGCATTCGGCTTTTTATCGATCGGTGTATCGAGGATGCGCGGAAAAAGGGATACGTGGAGACCATCCTCGGCCGCCGTCGCCCGATTCCGGAGCTTCAATCTCGCAATCCCGGGCAGCGAGCGATGGGCGAGCGGGTGGCGGTCAATACGGTTGTCCAAGGCTCCGCGGCGGACCTCATCAAGCGGGCGATGATCGATATTCACCGCGAACTCATGGCGGGGCGCCATCGGGCCAAGATGCTGATCCAGGTGCACGACGAGCTGGTTTTTGAAGTCCACCGGGATGAGGTTCAAGCTGTGGCGGATATGGTCCGCGAAAAGATGAAAACCCCGATCCAGCTTGATGTTCCGGTCGTAGTGGACGTTGCGTGCGGAAGGAATTGGGCGGAAAGCAAGTGATGCGGTTCCTTTGCATAAACTACGGTTTAACAAATGATTAAAGATGTCACTAACTTGAATGGTTGTCGCGTGTCAACTATTCTAGAAGCGGAGAACGGCGCTTGGGCGATGGGCGGGTGAGTTGCGGAGGTGAATCATGTTGATCAAGAAAGCCAAGACGTGGCTGATCGGGGTGTCGATGGGTGCAATCGCCCTGGTGACGGCGGTCAGCTGTGATCCGTACTACGGGCTGGACTTCTTCCGAGATGACGACGAGGGAGAATACTACGACGATTACTACTACGGTGATTATTACTACGACGATTACTATTACGACTGCTACGATTGCTATTGACGTTGGGCCGCTCGGTCTTGCTGGAGCGCCTTGGTTGACTTGATTTCCTTGCGAAGCTTGAACAGCTCTTTGAAGGCCCGCAGGATCACCCCGAGATTGGCGCCGGTTTGAGAGCCGGCGGTGCGCGGATAGTGGTGGACGCCGATCTGCCCGATTCGGTAACCTAATCGCCTAGCACGGGTCAAGACCTCGGTGTCGATCAGGGCCCCCATCGATTTCATCTCGATTTCGTCGAACAGCTTGCGTGGATAGATCTTGAACGCGCAGTCGATGTCGCGCAGCCAGAGCCGGAAGACGACGTTAACGAGTGTGGTCCATGCGAATGCGTTCAGTTTGCGGATGAATGAATCCTGCCGGTTGAGACGGTAGGCGCTGACGATATCGAAGTCCTCCATCAACGGCAGAAGCTTGCCGATTTCCTCGAAGTCGAATTGGCCATCCCCGTCGGTGTAGAAGACCCAAGGTTTCTTGGCTTCTCGAAAGCCGCGCTGGAGGGCGCCGCCGTAACCGAGATTGGGCCGATTGTGGACGGCGCGGACTTCGACGTGCTCCCTGGCGAGCCGGTCGGCGATCTCGCCAGTGCGGTCCTTGCTGCCGTCGTCGACAATAATGACTTCGAAATCGGAGCAGAGTCGGCGGCAGGCCGTGAGGGCGGCCAGGGTGGTGCGCTCGACGTTGGCCTCCTCGTTGTAGCAGGGAAAAAAGACGCTGAGGGAAAGCGGCGAGCGCGGGGGCTTATCGATCACCGGCCGTTTCTCTGCGTCACGGGGTGTATCCGGGATCGGTCGGATGCGGGGCGGTCAATACTCGGTAATAGCACCACGCCGTCCACACGATCATGGTCCCGCAAGACACCAGCATGAATATCCACCCCGCCAATGTTGGTTCGTACGAATTCATGTTCACATCTCTGAGGCGGAAGCCCCGCCGAAGCCCCCGCGTGATCCAGCGGAAGCAGCCTCACGGGATTCGGCCGCCCACCGCTTCCCGGCGATTCCGATCAACATCAGCAGAAAGACGGTTACGCCGGCGATCATCAGCACGCTGTAAAGCTTGACGTTGCTCTCTTGAAAGCTCTTGATCTCACCGGGTAGGTTATATATCGCCCACGCCGAAAAAACGAACAGCAGATAGGCGGGCGTCACATACTTGATCATGAAGGTGAATGAACGCGGCAATCTCATTTGGGCGCCCTCGCGGGCATACGCGGCGCCCCGCTCCGCGCCAAAGACCCAGGCGAACAGAAAAACCTCCAACGTGGCCAGGATGAACACCAGCAGACTTCCAACCCAGAAATCAATCGTCCCTAAGGCCGTGAGTCCCTTACTGAAATAAATGACGAACAGCGATCCGGGCACCGTCACCAGCCCCAGGATCGCACACGACGCCCGGCGCCCGATGTGAAGCGATTCTTCGAGGAAAGCGATCGCCGGCTGAAGCATCGACAACGAACTGCACACCGCCGCGAGGAACAGCATGAAGAACCAGATGAAGCCGAAAAAGCGGCCGCCGGGCATGTGCATGAAGACGACGGGAAGCACCTGAAACCCGAGCGCGAAGCTGGAACCCAGCGACGCCGCCAGTCCGGCGGCTCCGAGGAAGACAAAGGCCGCGGGGATGGTGATCAAGCCGCCGAGGCACACCTCGGACACTTCGTTTGTGGCCGTCGCGGTCATGCCCGAAAGAACGACATCGTCGTTCTTTTTCAAATAGCTCGCGTAGTTGCAGATCACGCCAAACCCGACGGAAAGCGTGAAGAAAATCTGCCCGGCGGCGGCCAGCCAGACTTTTGGATCGGCCAGGGCTGCCCAAGATGAACCCCCCTCCGCGGTGGGCTTCGGGTTCCACATAAAACCCAACCCGCTGAGCACGCTCCGTTCCGGGTGAGCCGGGTCGGGGGTCCCAAGCGTGAGGACGCGAATCAGAACGATGATCCCACAGACAGTCATCAGCGGCATGGCGATGTTGCAAAACGTCTCGATGCCCTTGGCCACGCCGCGATAAATAATCCAGAAGTTGAAGACAAAGACGATGGCCCAGAACCAGACGCAGTTCTGAATCCCGCCGGAAAGGACCGCGCCGTCTTTCTCTTGCCCCACATAGTTCTTGAAAAACTGGGTGCTCGCCGCGCTGTGTGCGGCCGGATCCGTACCGAGATCGATTGAACCGGTCAGATAGGCCCACGCATAGCCAAGGCACCACGCCTCGACCAGGATGTAGTACATGAACACCACGATGGGCACGACCAAGGCGATGACGCCCAGGTAGCGCCAGATGGCCCGGCGACCGATGAACCCGAAGATCGCCGGGTAGGAGCTGAACCCGTGCTGGCCAGCGTACTTGCCCATGATCCACTCGGCCCAGCAGATGGGCACGGCCAGGAAGATCAGGGCGCAGAAGTACGGGATCATGAACGCCCCGCCGCCGTTCTCGGCGACGTTGCCGGGGAAACGGAGGAAGTTTCCGATACCGACCGCCGAACCGGAGACGGCGAGGATCACGCCAAGCCGTGACGACCACTGTTCTTTCTTTTTGGCCATGGAGGACGCATCTCCACTCGTTGACGCCCGGAGACCACCCGGAAGGGCGGGATTCTATAGCGACCCGTGGCGGAGTCGCAACGATAATCCGGCCTGATTCTCAAGATTGGGGTGCGGACTCGAGTGACGATCGACGATTTGGGCAAGAATTGCCCGGCTTGGTCCTAACTGGGAACGTCCATGTACTCGCCGCAATGGGGGCAGTTCTGGACTCGACCACGCTGGTCATCGGAGAAACGGCTCATCCGGCCACACTCTTCGCACTCGGCATCGATGGCCCGACCGGGCGGTGAGGCCGCCTTGGATTTCGCCCGATCCGCGAAGTGGGTCGCCAGAAGATCGCGGGCACTTGTCGCAGCGTCCGGGTCGAGAACGCAAACCGCGATTCCCTCCGGAGCGATGATCATCGGAGTCTGCAACGTGCCCGCCGCGAACCGGTCCTTGACGAAGGTTTGGATTCCGCGTTCTTCAAGCCACGCGGCGACGATGTCCGCCTCGCCGACGGTGGCGGCATAATAGACGCATGGTAAAGAGGAGGGCATCGATTGTTTGTCTCATCCCAGATCTTTGCCCAACTCCGAGGGCAAGAACTCGCTTGAAATCAATCGTTCGATCGCGCGAATGGCGGCGGAACGATCGACGTTGACGAGCGAACCAAGCCGCCGATCGATGACCCGCAGGGCTAAGGTGCCCAGAAGCGGCTTGAACCACGACGGCTTTGGCAAACCCGCAGCCTTCCAATCCCTCAGCCTCAATTCGTCGTCGGCTTGCGGCTGACTTGTCATGGCCAGCATCACAACGTCTCCATTTAGAGCGGCATATTCCTCTGGGCTGACCACCATCGCGGGACGCCTCTTCGACGTAGACAAGTCGGTAAATGGAAAACGAACGAGTATTACATCCCCTGGTTTACAGCGAGTGATACACGGCATCCTCGCTGTTGTCCCACACCTTCTTGAAAGCGGGCTCGGCGGCGGCCATCCAAGCCTCCGTTTCGGAGGTTAATTGCGATCCATTCTCGAACACCAGGATAACCTCGCCCGGCGGCAGTCCATGCGCTTCCGGCGGAACGATTACCTGTTGACCGTCAAAACGTGCCCGGATGACAACCATTGGAACACCTTCGCGAAAGACAGCCAATAAAGCTAACTCGCAACCAGTTTTCTCAACACCGTCGGGAGAATGCCGCCGTTGCGGTAGTAGTCGACTTCGACGCGGCTGTCGATGCGGCAAAGGACGGTGATCGTTCGAGAGCGGCCCGTTTGCGGGTCGGTGAGGGAGATTTCGACGTCCTGCATCGGCTTCAGGGTGTCATTCAGCCCCACGATGTCGAACACTTCGTTTCCGGTAATTTCGAGGGAGGTTCGGGTTTCGCCGGCCCTGAACTGCAGCGGCAGCACCCCCATTCCCACGAGGTTGCTGCGGTGGATGCGCTCGTAGCCCTCGGCGATCACGGCCCGGATGCCGAGCAACAACGTTCCTTTGGCCGCCCAGTCGCGCGAGGAGCCGGTGCCGTATTCCTTGCCCGCGATCACGATCAGCGGCGTTCCTTCGGCCTTGTAGCGCTCGGCGGCGTCAAAGATCGACATCGATTGGCCGCTCGGCAGATGGATGGTAACGCCGCCCTCGGTGCCCGGAGCAAGCAGATTTCGCAGGCGGATATTGGCGAACGTGCCCCGGGTCATGACCCGATCGTTCCCGCGACGCGAACCGTAGCTGTTGAAATCCGCCGGCTTGATCCCATGTTCCTGCAAGTAGCGACCCGCGGGTGAATCCGCCTTGATCGAACCGGCGGGAGAAATGTGGTCGGTGGTGACCGAATCGCCGACCATCACCAGCACGCGAGCCCCTCGAATCGGCTCGATCGGCGCCACGTCGCGGCTCAGCCCGTCAAAAAACGGCGGATCCTGAACATACGTGCTGTTGGCGTCCCACTGATACGTATCGCCCGTCGCCCCGGTGATGAGGTTCCACTTTTCGTTGCCGTCGAACACGTGGCCATACTGCTCCTGGAACTTGTCCGGCGTCACGGACTTGGACACCGCCGCGGCGATCTCGGCCTGTGTCGGCCAGATTTCCTTGAGGTATACGGGGCGTCCGTCCTTACCCGTGCCGAGGGGCTCCGTTGTCAGATCAACGTCGGTCCGGCCGGCGAGGGCGTAAGCCACAACCAGCGGCGGGGAGGCCAGATAGTTCGCTTTGACTTGCGGATGGACGCGGCCTTCGAAGTTGCGATTGCCGCTAAGCACGGCGGCGGCTACGAGGTCGGCATCGTTCACGGCCTTGGATATTGGCTCCGGTAGAGGGCCGCTGTTGCCGATGCAGGTGGTGCAACCGTAGCCGACGGTGTGAAAGCCCAATTGCTCCAGGTAGGGCGTGAGGCCAGCGTCTCGCAGGTATTCGGTGACCACGCGGGAGCCTGGCGCCAAACTCGTCTTGACGTGCGGCTGGACCTTCAACCCCTTTTCCACGGCCTTTTTCGCGAGCAAACCCGCCGCCACCATCACCGAGGGGTTCGAGGTATTCGTGCAACTCGTGATCGCGGCGATGACCACGGCCCCGTGTTTGATTTCCGTCGAATGGCCGTTCCACTTGATTTTCGCGGCGCGGTGAATGGCGGCGTCGTCCAGAGCAAAGCCGCGATCCTTGATCGGTGCACGCAACGCCGAGGCGAATGAACTCTTTACGCGGCTAAGTAGCACACGATCCTGCGGGCGCTTGGGACCGGCCAGGCTCGGTTCGACAGTGTTCAAGTCGAGCTCAATTCTGTCGTTGAATTCCGGCTCGGGGTCGCCGTCGGATCGGAACAGCCCTTGTTCTTTCGTGTATCGCTCGACGAGATCAACGATCGTTTTGGGGCGCGCCGTCTGTCGAAGATAACGCAAGGTCTCGCCGTCTACCGGAAAGAACCCCATTGTCGCGCCGTATTCCGGTGCCATGTTGGCGATCGTCGCCCGATCGGCGAGCGAAAGAGAATTCAAGCCGTCGCCGCAGAATTCCACGAACTTGTCCACCACGCCCTTTTTACGAAGCATTTCCGTGACCGTCAGAACAAGATCGGTGGCCGTTGCCCCTTCGCGAAGCCGGCCGGTCAATCGGAACCCCACCACTTGCGGAACGAGCATGTAATACGGCTGGCCGAGCATGACCGCCTCGGCCTCGATCCCACCCACTCCCCAACCAAGGACGCCGAGCCCGTTGATCATCGTGGTGTGGCTGTCGGTCCCGACGAGGCTGTCCGGGCAAGCCACTTTGACACCATTCACTTCGCGCATGGCCACCACGGTGGCCAAAAACTCCAGGTTGACCTGATGTACGATTCCCGTCGCGGGCGGCACGACTCGAAAGTCCCGGAACGCCTGTTGGCCCCATCGGAGGAACTGATAGCGTTCCAGGTTTCGCGTGAATTCGTAGTCGGCATTGATGCCTAGGGCGTCCGACGAGGCAAACGCATCCACTTGGACCGAATGGTCAATGACCAGGTCGACCGGGATGAGGGGGTTGATCTTCTTGGGATCGCCGCCGAGCCGACGCATGGCGTCGCGCATGGCCGCTAGGTCCACGACCGCGGGCACGCCGGTGAAATCCTGGAGAAGAGCCCGGGCTGGGACAAATGGAATCTCCCGGGCGGGCACTCCTTGGGGGTTCCAGCCGCAAACCGTGGCCACGTCTTCCTCTGTGATGGTGGTCCCGTCCACGTTTCGGAGGACACTTTCGATGAGGACTTTGATGCTGAACGGATAACGACCGATTTGGCTAAATGTCGATGTAAGTGCTTTTATAGAATAAACTTGCGCGGTTCCGCCTGTGATGGCGAGCGACTTGACAGCGCCAAAAGGGTCGCGTTGATTGGCTGATTTAATCACGGTAAGTGGAACCCTCCAAATCTGGGCAATTCCGAGGCATGGTTAGGACTGCCATTTATACCTCGGCCAAGACCGTCGGTCAAAAAAGCCTACGCTGTGATTGGTTGCGTCGCCTGCCCGTCAGAGTACACTAAACGACTGGAAAGCAAGGATGCGATACATGTTGCCTGGTCGGAACGCCCGACTGGGTCAACGCGGTTTGGGTTCGGAACGAGGTCGAGATGACGCAAATCGATTCCGACCTACTTGGGATTATGGTCTGCCCGGTGGCTCGGACGCCGCTCGTGCAGTGCGGCGAGTGGCTCTATTCGACCGATCCGCGGACGCGGCGAAAGTACCCGATCCGCGACGGTATTCCGATCATGCTGACCGACGAGTCGGAGGTCGCTGGCGAAGACGAATTCAAACGAGTGATGGCGGGGGCGAAATCGGAGCCGTCCGGAACGACTACCTGACCCGACGAAGATGCGGCGACCGACAAGGAGTAAATAATCGCAGATGACGACCGAAAACGGCAAGACTTATCACACGTTGCAGCGGTTTCCCGATCGCGGTGGCCCGGATTGGGTCGGTCCCCTTGTGGACTACAAGGAGATCGAGTTGCTGCGAAAGTTCCTCACCTCCAGCAGCAAGGTCATGTCGCGGAAGCGCGCCGGAACCGACACTCAGGAACAAAAGGCCATGAAACTGGCCATCAAGCGTGCCCGGTTCCTGGCTCTCGTGCCCTACAGCGGCTCGTAAGCGCGGGTTTTGCGGCGGTTCATTGTTCGCTGCTGAATCCGCCCACCTTGTGGTCGTAGAACAAGCGGCCGATCCGCATAGCCAGTTCGGCGGCCAGTTCCTTGGCGATGGCGTCCCTGGATTTCGCACGCGCTACCATCGCCCCCGTCAAGCTGACGGACAGGGCCTGTCCATCAGGCGATTCTGGCCAGAGCCGGACGCGCGATCGGCTCGTTTTTTCGAGCACATTGATGACCTTCACGGTCACGCTCCAGTATGCGGCGTTGCCCGCTTCGTAGATTTGTTCCTCGGCCAGGAAGTCGGTGACTTCAATCCAGAGGACCTGCTCCGCGCCGCCCATCTCGCCGATCTCGCGACACCCGCGTTTATCGAAATTCGGCACGGACTGCCGCAATTGATCGACGGTCGCCATCGGCACGATTTTGGCGGCGCCTTTGTTGGCCAGCAGGTCCTGCGACAGCCCATCGAACAGATACCGAGGAGCCGTCGGGACGTCGACCCGCTCGTGGATGTCGTCAATCAAGATCATCAACGGCCCCGAAGTCAGGGCGAACTGGGCCTCCACCTTGGTCTTGCCGCCGATGCCCATCGCATAGAAGAACTCGCCCGCGCCAAACGTGCAGCCTACGGTCAGACCGAGCGGCGCAATCGCCGACAGCCAGAGCGATCGCCGTAACCTCCGGAGCGTGCCTTGGCATGTCACCATGAAATGCTCTCATGCGGGAATGCGGAGCAATCCGCTGGGGAGCGATCGTGCGACACAGAGACCGACTGGAAAGTCGGTCCCACAGTTTTTTTCAGGGGGCGGCTAGAGATCAACGCTGTATTCATAGAATTTCCGGGCGACCTCCTCGGCGAACAGGCGATAGGTGGCCTCGCGAACCAGCGGGGAGTTGGTGGCGTCCATGAGCACCGGCTGATCATCGGGATAGCGGCATTTCACCGGTGTCAAGGTATAGCGCGATGCGGCCTGCGCCTCGGATTGGACGTCATGAACAGTCACGGCGGCCTCGACCCGGCCTCTTAGAAACTGCGGCTCTTCCGGGTCGCGGATTTGGAACTCCAGCACCTCAATGAACACCACGTAGTCCGCCTTAAATCGCCGCCCGACCAATATCGGGTCCACGCGGGCATCGAGGTTCTTCTGAAGAAAGTCCTCGACGTCGCGAGCGTCCACTACGTCGGTTTCATGTCTGCGCTGGGCCATTTCATGGCGCAGCTTGTCGGAAACATAGCTGGCGGTCTCCACCCGGGCGTACGGATAATCAAACAGCGTGGCTGGGTCCATCCAGACCAGGATGGCCACCCGCTGGTTCGACAGCTTGTCGAACTCCGGCAGCACCTTCCGTTTGTGCTCGCCGACGAACGCGAACGGCACGAGCAGGTTGCAGCCGGCGAGCGAGACAAGCAGCGAAAGTGTCAGTATATGGCACCATCGAACGCGATCGCGGGTTCTGTTCATTCGATGACTCCCGTGCTCGTTTGATACATGGTGGCGATCTTGAATGCCCAAGAGGCCAGGACGCACCCCACCCCCCCAAATACGGTCCAACCAAGCCGGATGCGATACCAATTGAACCGCACCACGCGGCCGGTCACCAAGGTGAACCCGGCGACGATCGCCGCACCCGCTACACCAAATGCCGCCGCCAATCCGGCCGGTTGAGCGACGAAAGCCTGAACCAGATGCCCGCGCACCGCGTGGGCAACCGCCGTGGTCATTCCGCAGGTCGGGCAGGGCAGACCGGTCATCATCGGCATGGGGCAGGGCGGAAAACCCAGCTGCCGATGCGAACCGAATCCGGCGGGGTCAGGCTTCACCCAAGCGGCCAGCGCGAAGATGGCCGCGCAGCCGGCGAGAATCAACCCACTAACCAACCGACGAGTGGCCGATCCGTGGCCTGATTCGCTCCAGATGAATGGCCCAAGAAGATGCTTGATCGCTGGACGGGCGGCATGCATGGTCCCGTGGTGGATGATGGATGGAGGCTGGGGGGTCGAATCCACCGCCGGAGACTAGAATCTAACAGCCGAACCGTCAACGGCGGGCGCCGTTGATTCAACTTCGTGCGCCACTATAATTCCCCCTTCTTGTGGCGGCCGGAGTGCCGCGCAGCGTGCAAGGGAGATCTATCAGTGGCCCAAGAGCAGACCCAGGCGACCCGCTTCAGCGCGAAGCATTACTTCCTGATCCGGCGCCTGCACTCCCTGACCGGCTTGGTGCCTTTGGGCGTTTTTCTGGTCATGCACCTGATCACGAACGTTTCGGTCCTTGTCCCCGGACCGCCAGGCGACGAGTTCCAGAAGTCCGTCGAGCGCATCCACGCCCTTGGGCCGCTTCTCGTACCGGTTGAGATCATCGGTATCTTCATTCCTCTGTTGTTCCATTCGCTGATGGGCTTTGCCATCTGGTTCACGGCGGATCCAAACGCACAACATTATCGATATGGCGGAAACATCCGATACACGCTGCAACGCGTCACCGGCGGCATCGCCTTCGTGTTCATCCTGTACCACGTATGGCAGATGCACTGGTTAGGGGAGCCGCTCGGCGGGGGGAAGTTCGCGGTGCACAATGAAACCGGCGCCCCCACGGCCGCGGTCACCGCCGCCGGCGCGATTCAGGCCGCGTGGTGGATCGCCCCGATCTACGCGATCGGAGTCGCCAGCACCGTGTTTCATCTGGCCAACGGGATTTGGACTTCGCTGATTACCTGGGGCATCACGATCAAGCCGCGTTCGCAGCAGGTGGCAGGGTATATCTGTGCCACGTTCGGCGTAGTTTTGACGTTGATCGGGCTGGGGGCGCTGTCCGGCTTCCGATCGTATGATGTGAAGGGCGATGGCGTGAGCACCACCGTTGAGGTTGCGCATCCGCCTTCGGTCAATCACTAAGAAACCTGAAATGTCTCGCGTTGGTGCGAGTGGAATAGATTGCGAAATCATTCATGGCCAAGCAACACGTAGTGGTCGTCGGTGGCGGGTTGGCCGGGCTGGCCGTTACCATGAAGCTCGCCGAATCGGGCATCCATGTGTACCTCATCAGCATGGTGCCGGTGAAGCGCTCGCACAGCGTCTGCGCCCAGGGCGGCATCAACTCGGTCAATGAACTGACTCGTCAGCAGGGCGACAACGAGTGGCTGCACTTTGACGACAGCGTATACGGCGGCGACTTCCTTCAGCATCAGCCGCCGGTCAAGGAAATGTGCGAATGGGGCCCGCGGATCATCGACCTTCTCGACCGGTGCGGCGTCCCATTCAACCGCACTCCGGAAGGCTACCGCGACCAGCGCCGCTTCGGCGGCACCCTCTTCAAGCGGACGGCTTTTTCCGGCGCCACCACTGGCCAGCAGATGCTGTACTCGCTGGATGAGCAGGTCCGCCGCTGGGAAGCGGACGGCTTCGTCGACAAGTTCGAGTACTGGGAGTTCCTCGGCCCGATCATCGACGAAAAAGGCCAATGCCGCGGCGTCGTGGCCCAGGACATGTTCAGCATGGAAATCCGGCCTTTCGCCGCCGATGCGGTGGTGGTGGCCACCGGCGGGTGCGGGGTTGTCTATGGCCGCAGCACGATGTCCATGATCTGCACGGGCGGAGCGGCGGGTCGGATGTTCAAGGCTGGAGTCCACTACGCCAACGGCGAGTTCGTCCAGGTTCATCCGACGGCCATTCCCGGCACGGACAAGTTGCGGCTGATGAGTGAGAGCGCTCGCGGCGAGGGCGGCCGGGTGTGGGTGCCGCGCAAGCCGCAAGATGAACGCGACCCCAACTCGATTCCACAAGCCGAACGGTACTATTTCCTCGAGGAGCGATATCCGAAATACGGCAATCTGGTGCCGCGCGATATCGCCACCCGCGAAATCTTCGACGTGTGCGTGAATCAAGGGTTAAGCGTCGAGAAGGGCCGGCTTTGCGTGTATCTTGACGTGACCGAGCTGACTCCGGCCAATCAAAAGAAGCTCGATGGCATTCTCGAAATCTACGAGAAGTTCCAGGGCGTCGACCCGCGGCACACCCCCATGAAAATCTTCCCCGCCGTTCACTACTCGATGGGCGGGCTGTGGGTTGACTACGAGCGCAACGCCGAGGGCGGCCTCGCTCTCGGTTCCATCAAAAACCAGCACAGCAATGTGTCAGGCATTTTCGTGATCGGCGAGGCCGACTATCAGTATCACGGGGCCAATCGATTGGGGGCGAATTCGCTTTTGAGTTGTGTGTTCGCCGGATTGATACTCGGGCCGGCCATCGAAAAATGGCTCCATTCGCTCAAGCACGGCAGCGCCGCCGATCAGCCCGTTTCGCTGTTCGACAACGCGGTCAAGCCCCACCAGCAACGAGTGAAGGAGTTGATCGAAAACCCCGGCACTGAAAACCCCTATAAGCTCCACGAGGAACTGGGCGACTGGATGACACGCAATGTCACCGTGGTCCGCAACAACAAGGACCTGAAGGCCACCGTCGCGAAAATCGACGAACTGGCCGACCGTTATCAAAACATCAACTTGTCTGACAAATCCAATTGGACCAATCAGAACCTCAGTTTCGCCCGAGCGGTGGGTGACATGATCCTGCTGGCCAGGGTCATCGCCGAGGGTGCGCTGCTCCGGGACGAATGCCGCGGGGCGCACTACAAGCCGGATTTCAAGATCAAATCCCCGGACGCCGACGACCCGGCCAAGCTCCGCGAGCAGGCCAAGGCCTGGTGCAAGGCGTTCAAGGAACAGAACGACAAATGGCTCAAGACGACCGTCGCCAAATACTCACCCGATGGCCCGAAATTCAGTTATGAAGCGGTCGATACGAGTTTGATTCCGCCCCGGCCGCGGACCTATGGTCTGAAGGGGGCGGAGATTATTGAGGAGACTTGGCGAGAAATGCTTCGCCAAGACGGCGCTGCACGAAAGGACAAGCCGGTGGCCGCCGGGGCCGGCGTTTAGCGAGTCGATGTTTATGACAATCGACGGGCTGAAGAAACTCCATGATACGCGACCATTCCGGCCGTTTGTCATGCACATGACTGACGGGCGCCAAATTCATGTTAAGGAGCCAGAGATTCTCGCTCGCTCACCTAATGGTCGAATGGCCGCTGTGTACACGCGTGGTGATTCGTTTGCCTTGATCGATCTCTCGCACGTAATGTCCATTTCGGTGGGCAGCGTGAAGGGGAAGATTCGACGACCGGATAGGGGGCAGCCATCGTAATTCGAACGCGGGCGCGTGAGTTCGCTCGCATACAACGTATAAGAGAGCACGAATGGCCCACGGTTTCAAAGTCAAAGTTCTTCGCCAGCCCGATTCTCATAGCGGTTCCCATTGGGAGACCTTTGAGATCGAGCCCGAAGAGGGCATGAACATCACCACGGTCCTCCAGCGCATCGCCGCCCATCCGGAAACCGTCGAGCACGAAAAATCCACGCCCGTGGCCTACGACGCCTGCTGTCTGGAGGAAGTATGCGGCGCCTGCACGATGGTCATCAACGGCAAGGTGCGCCAAGCATGCTCGGCGTTGGTCGACAACCTCCTGAAGGACTCGCCCGGCGAAATCGAGCTCCGACCGATGTCCAAGTTCTCCGTGGTAAGAGACCTCGTCGTCGATCGTAAGCCGATGTTCGAGGCGTTGAAGAAGGTCAAAGCCTGGGTCCGGGTGGACGGCTACCACTATCTCGGCGCGGGTCCGCGGATCATGCCGCAGGAGCAGGACGAGGCCTATGCGTTGGCTCGCTGCATGACCTGCGGCTGCTGCGTCGACGCCTGCCCGCAGTTCAACCACCGGTCGCCCTTTATCGGCCCCGCGGCCATCTCCCAGGTCATCCTGTTCAACGCCCACCCCACCGCGGCCGTGGACAAGGACGATCGCCTCGAGGTCCTGAGCGGCCCCGGCGGCGTCGTCGATTGCGGCAACAGCCAGAACTGCGTCAAGGTCTGCCCCAAGGACATCCCCCTCACCGATTCGATCGCCAAGGCCGGCCGCGACACCACTTTATACAAGCTCCGCAGGTGGTTCGGGCGATAGGATCAGTACCGCGGCCGTTAGGGAGCGGGCTTTGTTCCGCGCATCGACGTACGACCTTGGACCAGCATCCATGACTTTCGCTCTTCGATCTTCCTTCTTTCCTCCCCTTCGTGCCTCCGTGCCTCCGTGCCTTCGTGCCTCTCTTCCTCTCCTCGCACTTCTCTTCTGCTGCTCACCAAGCTTCGCCGCTCCCGTTGCCGAACCGCCTCGCGCGATTGATCCCAACAACCCTCCCCAGGGTCGTTTCAGCGACGAGTGGATGGAACTCTACATGGGCGGCAGCAAGGTCGGCTATGGCCAGGCCAGCATGACCCGCGAGGGTGACCTCATCCAAACCCGGACCACCTTCCGATTGAAACTGGGCCGCGCTGATCAGGCCGTCCAAATCCAGATGGACCAGAACACGACCGAGAGCCTCGATGGTCGGCCACGCGCGTTCGGCTCCGAGATGGACGCTTCGGTCATGAAGACCGCAACCAAGGGCACGATCGCCGACGGCAAGGTGACGATCATCACCTCGCAATACGGAATGGAACAAAAGCAAGTGTTCGATTTCCCCGCCGACGCCCTCATGTCCTGGGGCATGTATCGAGAGAGCCTGCTTCGAGGATTCAAACCGGGAACCACCTACACCCTTCGCACCTACGCCCCAGAACTCCGCCTCGACGACGCCGTCTCCGCCACCACCGCCGTCGGCGACTGGGAAGAATTCGAGCACCGCCGCCGCAAGCTCAAGGGCCAGAAGGTCATCGTCAAATTGGAATCGCCGCTCGGCTCGATGGAGATGGTCTCCTGGATCGATCCGACCGGCCGACCCCTCAAGGCCAAAGTCCCCGCCCCCGGCGTCGGCGACATGGAGATGATCGCCAGTGACCAGGCCACGGCCATGGCCGACTTCGTCCCCCCCGAAATCTTCATGACCACCGCCATCAAGGCTGGCCGCAAGATCGACCGCGCGAAGGTGAACACCATCAAGTACCGTCTCGCCTCCAAGGACGCCGCGATCGACGCACGCCTCCACGAAATGCCCAACACCGAAATGCAACGCGTCACGCCTTTGGACGGGGGGGCGGTGGAGGCGACCGTCAAACGAGTTCCGCACCGGTCCGTCGAACCCGCGCCTTCCGCGCTCACCAACGCCGAACGCGCCGAATACCTCGGCGATAACCTGATGATGAACACCAAGGACCCGCTACTGCAAAAACTCGCTCATCGCGCTACGCCCGGCGATGAATCAAACCTTTACGCCGTGGCCGACAAGCTCCGCCGCTTCGTTACCGAGTACGTCGAAAACAAGAACCTCAACATCGGCTTCGCCACCGCTAGCGAAGTGGCCCGTACGAAAGAGGGCGATTGCAGCGAGCACGCCGTCCTGCTCGCCGCCTTGGGTCGGATCAACGGCCTGCCCTCGCGGGTCGTCGCCGGTCTGGCCTACGTACCCCTCTTCGGCAACGAGGACGACATCTTCGGCTACCACATGTGGACGCAGTTCTACATCGATGGCCGGTGGATCGACGTGGACGCCGCCCTCCGCGAAACCGAGTGCAGCCCGGCCCGCATCGCCTTCGCCATCTCCTCCCTCCAAAACGCCGGCCTCGCCGACCTCAGCCTGCCGCTTCTTTCTAAGATTGGGGCGATCTCTCTCGAAATCCGCGAAATGGAGTAGTCCGCCGTCCGCCGCAATCCAAGTACGTTCGGGTATGCGTTTTCAGGCCGCTTTAGCGGCCTTCCGCCGGCGTAGCCGGCATTCAGGCCAGTCCTTTAGGACTGGTTCGCGGGGCCCACCCTCCTTTTTGAAACGGAGCCCGTTTCAACGGGCTTTCGGTGTCCTGAACACCTACCGATATGACGCTCACCCATCCTTCGGCCCTTCGAACATGGGGTTGAGGCAAACCCGCACAATGGTTAGACTGCCCGATACGCACTTCATTCCGGCGTCAGGGTGCGTCTTGGCTTGAGGAGGGTAACGATGCGCACGCCTTCGATTCATCACGCCAAATGGTGGCTTGTTTGCCCGCTCGCATTGTTATTCCAGTTCGAAACCGCCCGCGCGCAGATTCTCAACGAGGCCCAAAAGCTGTTAGCCTCCGACGGAGCCGAAGTTGACCTATTCGGCAACCAGTCCGTATCCGTCTCTGGAGACGTAATCATCGTTGGGGCACATGGAGACGATGATAACGGCTCGTTTTCCGGATCGGCATACGTGTTCCGTCGGAACGGCTCGGTCTGGGTACAGGAACAGAAGCTGTTGGCCTCCGATACCGCGGCCAATGATCGTTTCGGTCAGGACGTGTCCATCTCCGGCGATGTGGCCTTGATTGGAGCCATGCACAACGAAACCGGCGGCATTTCTTTCGGGGCGGCGTATGTGTTTCGTTGGAACGGCTCATCTTGGTTGGAAGAACAAAAACTGGTGGCAGCGGATCGAGCGGAAGACGACCAGTTTGGAAGTTCCGTATCGATCGACGGTGATGTGGCCGTCGTGGGTGCCTATCTCGACGATGACAACGGCATCTCTTCCGGCTCGGCGTACGTCTTCCGCTGGAATGGATCGTCGTGGGTACAGGAACAAAAACTGTTGCCTTCGGACGGCGCGGAATCTGATGAGTTCGGTTGGTCCATCTCGCTTTCCGGGAATGTCGCGGTAGTAGGCGCCGAACTCGATCACGAGTCAGGTTCGGCATATGTCTTTCGGTGGAATGGCGCGTCCTGGGTTGAGGAACAAAAATTGGCGGCTGCCGATGGCTCGCCAGGTGACCATTTCGCCTTCTCGGTGTCGGTTTCCGAAAACGTGATCCTCATCGGAGCCCCTCTCGATGATGACAATGGTGTCTGGTCCGGGTCAGCCTATATCTTTCACTGGAACGGGGCCTCATGGGTCCAGGAGCAAAAACTGCTGGATTCGGATGGAGGGGAAGAGGACATATTTGGGCGCTCGGTGTCGGTGTCCGGTGACTTGGCTGTGGTCGGCATCTTTGCCAGCAATGACAATGGCGTAGACTCCGGTTCGGCATACAGCTTCCGTTGGAACGGATCATCTTGGATGCACGAGTATAAGCTCTTGCCTACCGACGGAGAGGACCATGACTATTTTGGCGCTTCCGTCGCCCTCTCCGGCAACGTAGCCATAGTGGGTACCCGGGGGGATGACGACAACGGCGCCCTCTCCGGCTCGGCATATGTCTTCTATGTCGCGTGCGATCCCGGGTACTACGGCCAGTTTTGTGTACCTTGCCCGGTCGGACCCGCCAATCCATGCAATGGCCACGGCACGTGCGACGACGGTCCCACTGGAACAGGAGAATGTACGTGCTATCCGGGTTTTGGCGGTTCGACATGTTTGCCCCTGCCGAGGGGGGCCTGTTGTTCGAATTCAACGTGTACCTATACGACGTCGGATCTCTGTACCAACGGGGCAACCTTCACCGTGGGGGTTCGGTGCCAGGGGCTGACAGCATGTTGCCTTTGGGATGAATCATGTGTCGATGCGGACGCAGCTTGTTGTAAAGGCCAAGGCGGTATCCCCGCCGACCTGGGAGTTTTGTGCGACGATGAGCAATTCCCCGGTTGCGTACCCGTGATTCCGACAGTCTCGGGCTGGGGTCTGGTGGTTCTGACGCTGTTGATCATGGTGGGCAGCAAGGTCGCCTTCCGTTACCGCCGGGCCGTCGATATCCGATCTTGATACGGCACCGTCACTCCATACGCCTTCGCTGCCGTCGGGCATTCAAGGCTTCGTCCGCGTCCAACGTGCCTTGCTCCCGGATGCCCCGCTCTCCTTCGGCCAGCAACTCGTCCCACTCGCCCGGGCGAAAATCGCCAAAGAGCTCCTGCTGCTTCAGAACCGTCAGCGCCGCCCGAACGACGTCCGCCGCCGAGTCGTACTGTCCGGACTCGAGCTTCTCGTCAATGAATTCCTGCATTCCCGGATCAATGGGCACGTTCATCGAATTCAACTCCTTTGCGACGACTGATTATAACATCTTGGGCGCGTGTTAGAGAAGGTCGATGGTAACCCTAGTTCTTGGCCCCGGCCGAGGCATCAAAGTGGCGCGGCACAACGCGAACATGTCGTCTTGTCGAGCCCAGCCGCCAACCCTAGAATCACCGATTTAGGATGCCATCGGAGGATGGCTCAGGAGAATCCCGCGTGCGCGAAAACCGCATCATGACCGTCGTCCTGCTCGCCGCCGCCGGGGTGTGCGGCCTGACCTGGGTTTTTTTGCCCACCCTGCAAGGCGGCAAGTCCGCCGTCGAAGGAGAGGTTTCCGTTCATCTCGAACGCGCCCGGCGACTTCTCCACCAATTTAGCGCCGATCTGCCCTACCACGCCGTCCTCCTTGACCAGCTTCGCCAAGACGGCGTCGAGCCCGAAGAGCCTGAAACCCTGGCCGAGGACGAGGGCCTCGCCGACGACTACCAGCAAGAGCACGCCGCCCTCTGGGAATCCTTCCAGCCGACCGATTGGACCGACCGGCCAACCAACCCCAAGGCCAGCTACGGAGCTATCGCCCGGCTCGTCCGCGACGGCCTCTCCGGCCGCGACCACCTGCTCGACGAAAACCAGCAGCTCCTTCGCGACGCCATGACCGAAGTCGACGCCGCACTCGCCGTCGAGTCCGGCGGCGCTTCCGGGCGCGAAGTGGCCGAGGCCGTCCGGCTCAAGGGCGTGATTCAGTACTTCACGGGCATGACCGACCGAATCCGCGCCGCCGTCACCCGCGCCGACGCCGATCCACTGCGCGCGCGGCTCAATAGTTTGGGCGACCAGGCATCCTCCCTCGCCTCACAACAAGCGCTCGTGGCCGGCAGCGGCATAGCGGATCAAATCGAGCAGTTGCGCAAGCTCACCGCCGAAGCGGAAGCCGCCGTCAAACAAGAGCAAGCGAAACTCACCGAATTGGATGCACGAATCGCCGACGCGCGGCGCCGCATCCAAACCGCCGAAACCCAACGAAACGAAGCCCGCGCTCGAATGGGCCGGCTCGGCGAGGAAGGCATCGATTTCTCCCGCTCGGACGGGGCCAAGGCTTTTGAGGAGGCGTATCTTGCAGCCGACCGGGCGTACCGCGCGGCCGACCGAGACGTGCAATTCCTAACCGCCGGCAGCTTCCCCAACGCCGAGATCGACGCCTCCGGCGATTTTCTCACTGGACGATATCTGGAAAAAGGCTCGCCGTTTAACCTCACCATTGAACCTGGCCTCCTGCGTTATCAAGCCGACCGTGAGGTCCTGACCCGGGTCATCGCTGATCGCCAGCGCGAGGTAGAAGAGCTGCGCGCGGGCACCGCCCGTCTCGAAACGCTCCGATCCGCTTACGCCCAAACCGAACAGGACGCCAAGCCCCGGCTTGCTGATGTTCGCTCCCGCGCGGAAAAGGATTTTGCCGAATTGAACCGTGTCGAATCCGAAGCCTTCGCGCTGGAAGAGACCGCCCTCGCCCAACTTGATCGATCCGCCAAAACGCTCAAGGATGCGGCCACCCGATCCGCGGATTGGATCAGGGATGCCCAGGGAAAAACCCAAAGTCTCTCGCCCGAATCCCAGGGGCGATCGGCTTTCCAGGTCAGAACCGATGATGCGTGGATCGGCGGCTTCATTCAGGCTCAATCCGCCGATGCCCGACTCGCCAAGGCGTGGATTTTCTACGACCGCTTCATCGCCCATTCGCAAACCGCGGCGTTATTGGAACGTGTACGCGACTCCTTGGCCCTATCAGAAGCAGACGTGGATAACGAGAAAGCCAAGGCCGCCGAGGCCCGCACTGCCGGGAGCGAGGAAGTGAAGCTCGCGGTTTCGGACCTGGAGCGGTCGCACAAGGATGTGGACCGCCATTGGACCCTCGTCGCTCAGGCCGCTGGTACGACCTACCTGCTCGCCCTGTTTGGCGACCCCTCCTACATTGCGGATACCGTTGAAGGGTACCGCAAAGCGGTCCAAACTCGGGAAGAAGAGAAGTTCGTCCAGCCTCTGCTTGCCCGCCTCCGCCAATTGGAACAGCGGTAATCCGACCGGGTTGTCGCGTTTACCACCAGCAGGACGCATTGCAGGAGGCTGTCTCTGGTAATTCGTACTTTATTTGCTGGGCGGAGGACGCGAATTGTGTCCGGTGGAGAAAATGCCTCCGCACGCGGTTGACTTATGGGGGGCCACCGGCGATAAGATAAGTGAAGTTGGGGACGGAACTTACGCACGCAGGTCCTCAAAAAGGACTTGTGATGCGGGAAAAAGCGGTCGAGGCAATAGGGTAGCCCTGACCGACATTCAAGGGGGATGCAAACCGTTAGGTCCGCGGAGGCGCGAAATACGACCGCGCCGTCAGCGGATAGTCGAGTTCGGACCGACCAATGCCCAAGTTCTTCAACAGTGATCTCGCCGATCTGACCCACCAGTTGACGCTTTCCCCGCGTCGGCTTCGGGTGCAGCAGCTTCACGGCATCGAAACGCTCTTGGACATCGTGGAATCGGACAAGGCCTATCCCTACGACTTTGTTTGCTTCCACATCACCAAATATCGAAAACGCGGCGAGCCCACCACCGGCTCATCTATTCCCGGAAAGGCCCTGATCGGCGATCTGGTGACGATGTGCGAGGTCCTGAGCCGCAAGGCGAACCTGGCCGTCGGTGAATTCACCGAGTCGTTGCTTTCCCACGCCGAATTGGCAAAGGAACTCAGTGTCAGTACGAAGACCGTCCGCCGCTGGCGCGACCGTGGCCTGATGGGCCTTCGCGCGGTCTGCAAGGACGGCGTCAATCGTCTGGTTTTCTGTCGCTCGACGGTCGACCGATTCGTTCGACAGCACAAGGCGTTGGTGTCAAAGGGCGCCGCGTTCCGCCAGCTTACCCGCGCGGAACGTGAACGGATCATCGCCCGGGCACGGGAATTAGTGTCTCACAAGCCGCTGAAGCTTCACGCCGCGGCCAAACTCATCGCCGAGGAAATGGGCCGCGCCGTCGAGACCGTCCGCTATACGCTTCGGCGTTTCGACGCCGCCGCCGGCGCTTCCGCCCTGTTCGGGAACGGTGCCCCAATCCATTGCGAGCGATCGCTGGCCATGTTTAAGTGCCGCGAATCCGGCGATTCGGTCGAATCGATCGCCGCCGCCTTCGACACCACCGTCGCCGAGGTCGAGCAGCGTCTGCGGACGGTGCGAATTCAACGGTGGACTCAGACCCCGATTGAGTGCGTCTACAACGAGTTGTTCGACGCCCCGAACGCCGACGCGATCATTTTGGACACTGCGGAACCGCCGGCGGTTGATGTTCCCGCACCGCGTATCCCGAAGGATTTGCCGCCGTATCTCCAATCGTTGTACCTGACGCCGCTGCTGTCGCGTGAACAGGAACAAGATTTGTTCCGCCGCTACAACTATCTCAAATACAAAACCGCCAAACAGTTGAAGACCGTTGACGCCCTGGAGGCCACAGAGGAGCAGTTCGATCGCCTTTCCGCTCTGATGTCGGCCATCGAGACCGTTCGCCAGCGGATCATCCGCGCGAACCTGCGGCTGGTCGTCAGCATCGCCAAGAAGCACGTAGGGTGGAGCGACAACTTCTTTGAGGTGGTCAGTGACGGCAACATGTCACTCATGAGGGCCGCCGAGAAGTTCGATTATTCGCGCGGCACCAAGTTCAGCACCTACGCGTCGTGGGCGGTCATGAAAAACTACGCCCGTTCGATCCCCGAACAGCACTATCGCACCTCGCGCTACGTCACGGGCCAAGATTTAGTGCTCGAACAGGCCCCCGACCGCGCCGAAGCACCAGTCAGCTCCGGCGACCGCGAATTGGTCAGCGTGGCCATCGAGGCCGGCTTGAACGAGCTTACCGAGCGCGAGCGCGACGTCGTCCGTCACCACTTCGGCATCGGCCAGCAGGACGGCGGCGTGACCCTGGAACAGCTTGGGCAGCGCCTCGGCGTGACCAAGGAACGCGTCCGCCAGATCGAACAACGTGCCCTCGCCCGCCTCCGCGAACTGCTATCACCCACCCTCGCCGACGCGCTGTAATCTTTTCTCTCGCTCTCTCCCGGGCTCTTTTTCACCCTCGCCTCCCCGCACACCGCTCACAGGGGGGCAAAGTGCGGACCGATATATACAGAGGAAATGAACATCCTCGGTGTCATATTGGCCAGGGCGGGGAGTAAGGGGCTGCCGGACAAGTGCGTGCGCGATCTCGCGGGTCGGCCCGTGATTGCGTACACGTTCGACCACGCGCTGGCCGCCAAATGCATTACGCACGTCATACTCACCACCGATTCCGAACCGGCCAAAAAGCTCGCTCGGGCCGCAGGGATCGAGGTCATCGATCGTCCGCTGGACTTGGCCGGCGACCTGGCCACCGTCGATGCCGCGGTCCGACACGCGGTTGAGACCTGGGAAGGGCGGCATGGCCACGCAAGCGTGGACCATGCCACGCGCCCCGGCGCGGGAAGCACAAAGGTCGATGTCGTCGTGATTCTCTACGGGAACATTCCGGTTCGGGCCGAGGGGTTGATCGATCGGGCCGTCGAACAGTTGATGGCCACAGGCGCGGATTCGGTGCGAAGCGTCGCCCCGGTCACCAAGCAGCACCCCGATTGGATCCACCGCCTCGAGGGCGACCGAATGACCCAATTCCGACCCAACAGCATCTACCGCCGCCAGGACTTGGAACCGCTCTATTACCACGACGGGGCGGTCATCGCCGTGACACGAGCCGCCTTGTTCGGCGCTCTCCAAACTCCCAACGATCATCAATCGTTCCTGGGTGAGGATCGCCGGGCCATCGTGGAGCGCTGCGACGAGGCCGTCGACATCGACGAATCGATTGACCTGTTCGTCGCGGAAGCGGTGCTGCGCAGCCGAACCGAAATGGCAAGTCACCCCGAGCCGCGGGCTTTAAGCCCGCGCGATGGTGAGGCGTCCGACCATCCCTCATTTGTCAAGCCACTGCTCAAGAGCAGTGGCACAGGGCAAGAGAGATTGTCGATTGGCAGCGTGCCGATTGGTCCGCGACGTATCGGGACCAACGAGCCGGTGTTCATCGTGGCCGAGGCGGGGGTCAATCACAACGGCTCGCTCGAAACCGCCTTCAAGCTCGTCGACGCCGCCAAGCAGGCCGGTGCCGACGCGGTCAAGTTCCAGATGTTCCGGGCCGAAGCTCTCGCTTCGGCAAACGCGACAACGGCGGCATATCAAAAAACAACCTGCGGCAAGACATCGCAACGCGACATGCTGCGACGACTGGAGTTGTCGATCGACGACTTCGCCGCGATCAAACAGCGCTGTGACGAGAAGGGGATCATCTTCCTGGCCACTCCCTTCGGCGTCGAAGAAGTCGCGGCCCTTCGCCAACTGGGCGCTCCGGCCATCAAGATCGCTTCAACAGATTTGACCAACGAACTGCTTCTCGGAGCCGCAATCGATACCGGTTTACCGCTGATCGTCTCCACCGGGGCATCGATGGAAGAAGAAATCGAACAATGTGTCGCACGGCTCAAAGAGTGCGGCGCCAGCGAACGCTTGATCTTGTTGCACTGCGTGAGTGCCTACCCGGCTCCCATCGAAGCCCTCAATCTCCGCAGAATCGCGGCACTTCATGAACGCTTCGGCGTCCCAACCGGTTTCAGCGACCATTCGACTGCCACGCACACTGGAGCTTGGGCGGTACTGGCCGGTGCGTGCATGCTGGAAAAGCATTTCACGCTCGATTGCGCCCAAGCGGGCCCGGACCACGCCATGTCCCTCGACCCCGCGATGTTCGCGGAATACGTTCGAGAAGCCCGCATCGCCGAATCGGCGGTCGGAACGGGTGACATCGGCATGTCACCAATCGAGGCGGAAGTGCGCGAAGTCGCCCGTCGAAGCGTCTTCGCGGCGCGGGATATCGCCGCCGGCGACGCGCTGACCGAAGTTAACCTGACCCTCAAGCGACCCGGTCGCGGACTGCCGCCAACCGAACTCGGTCGCCTCATCGGACGGCGGGCCAAGGCATCGATCCCGCGCGATACACCTTTGTCGTGGGAACTGGTACAATGAGCATTGTCATCAGTCTGATCGATCGGCCCGGAAAAAACACGACGAGCACTTCGCATCCGCGCCGACCAACGCTCGAACGTTCGTCAGCAGCCCGCTCCCCAAGCCGCGCAACCCGCGGCGCGCCCCCGCGCACCCGCCGCGTGGCCGTCGTCACCGGCACCCGCGCCGAGTATGGCCTGCTGCGATCCACCCTGGCCGCGCTCCAAAAAGCACCGCATACCCGCCTCCAACTCATCGCCACCGGCATGCACCTTCTCGACAAGTTCGGGCGAACCATCGATCACATCCACGCGGACGGTTGGGCCATCGACGCGACAATCCCGATGCAAACCGGCGACGATGATCCAGCGGATCAGGCTCTGGGCCTCGCCCGCGGCGTCGCCGGAATCGCCGAATTCCTCCTTCACGCCCAATCCGACATCGTCCTCGTCCTCGGCGACCGCATCGAAGCCTTCGCCGGTGCCCTGGCCGGGGTCACGACCGGCCGACTCGTCGCCCACATTCACGGCGGCGACGTGGCCACCGGCGATTTCGATGACACCCTGCGGCACTCGATCACCAAGCTCTCCCATCTGCACCTGACCGCGACGCGAAACGCCGCCCGCCGCATCATCCGCATAGGCGAATCGCCCGACCGGGTTCACGTCGTCGGCGCCCCCGGTATCGACGAATTGGCCGCCATCGTCCGTGAATACCCAAAACGAAAGTCCCGTAGCGGGCGAGCGTTGATCATTCAACACGCCTGCGGCCGCCCGGCCGAACGCGAACACGCGGTCATGACCACATTGCTACGCGTCGTGCGCGAAGCGGGCCTCCGCCGCGCCATCATTTATCCCAACAGTGATCGGGGCCATAAGGGAATCATCGAGGCCATCGAAGAACATCAAGCGAACTGTCCCAAGGAAGAAGTTGAGGTCGTCCGCTCGCTCGCCCGCGAAGCGTACCTGCGTCAGCTCATCGAGTCGGATGTGCTGATCGGTAATTCATCGAGCGGCGTCATCGAAGCCGCGACCGCCGGCACGCCGGTGGTGAACGTCGGCTCTCGACAGGATGGCCGGGAGCGGAGTGGCCGCGCCGTCCTTGACGCAGCGGAAACCCACGCGGCTATTCGCGAAACACTGGAACAAGCCCTCCGTCTACGCCCGATAACGGGCAAGCGCACCGTCTACGGCGACGGGCACGCCGGGGAGCGCATCGCTGCCCTCTTGGCCCGCGCACCGCTGGACCTCGCGTTTCGCCGCAAGCGGATCGCGTACTAGCGGACTTGCGTCGCATCAAATGCCGCACATCGTTCCACGCGGGCACGTCCCGCGTCCTAATCCACCTCTGGGACCACGACGATAACACCGGAAGCGATCCTACGTGGGGATGAGCATCAACGTTATCAAGCCTGAGGGCATTTTATGTCAGTCGAGACTGCCGACCGGGCGAAACAGGTGGTCGAGAAGGCGCTGGCCTCCATTGGTGATCTGGCCACGCTCCCCGAAGTCACCATCAAGATCATCGAGATTGTCGAAGACTCCAAGAGCACGGCGCGCGACCTGCATGAGGTCATCAAGAACGATCCCGCTCTCTCGGTGAAGGTGCTCAAGGTCGTCAACTCGGCCTTTTACGGATTACCGGGCCAAGTCGCCAGCGTCGATCGGGCGATCATCCTCCTCGGCCTCTCCGCCGTAAAGAACATCGCCATCGCCGCGTCGATCGCCCGCCTCTTCAAGGGCAATCGGATTTCCGAACACTTCAGCGCGTCCGACCTCTGGCGCCACAGTGTCGCCGTCGCGGTCATCGCCAAGAGCTTGGCGAAGCTGTCGCCTCATCCGGTCATGGCCGACGAGATCTTCGTGGCTGGCTTGATCCATGACTTGGGAACGCTCGTCGAGCGCCAGGCCTACCCGGAGCAGTTCGCTGAAGTGATTCACCGCTGCATCACCAACGGCGAGGACTTCCTCCAATGCGAACGGGAGATCATCGGCGCCGATCATCAGGCCTTCGGCGTCGGCCTCACCACGAAATGGAAGTTCCCGCGCCATCTCCGAGCCGCGGTCGGGTTCCACCACAACCCCGAATCACTTAGCCCAGAGCTGCGCAATCTGGCCATTCTCATTCAGTCCGCCGACGTGCTGGCGTGTGAAGAGAAGATCGGCTTCCATCTGACCGCCCAGAACGAGACCGTCACCGACCCCATGCTCGAAACGCTCGGCATCCATCGCAACCAGATCGAGGAACTCCGCGCCGCCCTGCCGGAACTCCTCGCCGAGGCGGAGTCGACCCTGGCCAGTTAAAGCGGATGACGCATCCGTTGAACTTGGCGAGCCGCGGACTTCCGGTCCTTGGATCCGAAAGCCATTTCGTCAGCTTTCACGGAGTCGGCGCCGTAGGACACGCTCCGGGAATCGTTGTGAGTGTTCGTGGAATGAAAATGTCGATCAAATCAACAATATCAGAAGAATAACAATGATTGGATCGATTTGCGTCGCACGAATGCACCGGCAATGGAAACAATACTGGATTCTCCAGATGCTGAACCAACCGATCTCGCTCTTGCACGACGTTCCCGAAACGATCGCCCGTCACGTCCCCCGGTAGCCATCCGAAGCATACCTCCGCCAACGTTTCATCCTGGACGAGGCAGGTCCACTTCTTCAAGGCAATCGGCTCGCTGAGCGTAATGGTTGCCGTATCATCCACCAACTCAACGTTGCTTGCCGCCGGCCCGGGACCATCCGGCACGATGCGAACGGTGTAAGACGGCGTTTCCTCTGGCGGGCACATGTATTCGAACTGGATCACCCGCCACGGCGCGCGGGCGGGCATATCCGTGGGACCGGCCAGAATGCGCCCGGCATCGATCGCGCAGTTCGGCGGATCGGTGTGGAAAATAACAAACTGGCAGCAATCCGCTTCCGCGCACGTCGTACCGCCGCCCCGGAAGCTTCCCAGCGTGCACTCTTTGCGAAGGACTTCGGTGCAAGTGCCGTCCCCTCGACAGCACGCGCCGGTGCAGGGGGCATTCGCGCAATCGACGCCGTCTCCGGCATAGGTTCCCTGGAGCATGTCCACACATTCAGCACTTGTCACGAGCCGGCATCGCGGTGCCTCGACCACGCAACAGGCGCCTCGCGGCATGCACATCCGACTTGCACAGGCGTCGACGCTGAAATCCTCCGGGTGCTCACAGGTCGAGACGATCTGACCATCCGCGCATTGTCCGTCCAACGAACAGCAGGAGCCCCGCTGACATGCATCCCCGACGGTATCGCATGTCGCGGCGTCGGGTGGAAAGAAATCGCCCTGCTGCTCGCATTGCGGGCGTGCCAGCATCGCGCAGGTGCCGCCGTCGGCCGCGACGCAGCAAGCCACGGGTGTGCAGAGCGTGACAATCTCTTGGTCACTGCAAAGGGTCCGATCGCCCCCGTACGCGCCGCCCTCGTTTTCGCAGTCAGGCCGAGTGCGAATCTCGCAACCGCCGTTGATGCAACAGGCCCCTCGCACGAAGCACCCTTGCTCGCCGCAGGCCACACCCGCGCGGAACTGATCCCCCTCGGCCATGCACTGACTTCCGAGTCGGTTGGCGTCGCAGAACCCGTTGATGTGACAGCACGACCCGCGCACACAGACTTCCGCGTCGCACAGCGAAGCATCGCCCTGGTAAACTCCGTTCCGGTCGGCGCACTCTTCCACCCGCTGATCCGGTACGCAGGGTTCCGGCGCGTTCACGCAGCACGCCCCGCGCGGCTCGCACGGCAGGTCGGCTTCGCACAACGCGTCGGCATGAAACTCGCCTTCAAGCTCTTCGCAGTGGGAAAGAATTGCGTCCGTGCAAACCGTGTCCACGCAGCATGATCCGCAACCGCCGACCGGACAGCTTGTCGTGCCGCCTTGGAAGGCGCCCCCACTGGCCACGCAGTCGGTCGGAAGTAGAATCTGGCACGACCCATCGCCCATGCAGCAGGCCCCCGCCGGTACGCAGGGCGGGTCCAAATCCTTACAGCCCACTTGCGGCGTGAACCGCGTCCCGACGCCCACGCACTCGCTCTCCAACCCCTCCACGCAGACCGCCTGGGCGTCGCAACAAGAGCCGCACGTTTCGTCGTCACAACTGGTCACGTTCTCATGCCGCGTGCCACCGAGCTTCGCGCATTCCGCCTGCATCAGCAGGAGGCACTCGAACGTCGAGGTGCAGCAAGCCCGCCGCTCATCACATTCCACATCGAGGTCAAAACAGCTTGAGTCAGTCCCCTGATAAGCCCCGCCACGAGCCTCGCAGACGGCCTCGGTAAGACCCTCGTCGCACCCCCCGTCGCCTCGGCAACAGGCCCCGAAGCCGGGACACGAATCGGGATTGGCCACGCACGCCTCATCATCACCCAAGTATTGGCCCTCTTCGGCCTCGCACTGCGCCTCTCGTTTGACGGCGCAGCCGCCCGCGCCCGTGCAGCAAGCCCCGGTGGGAATATCCGGCGCCGCGTCGCAGGCCGGAACGCTGCACGGCTCCCCACCCTGGGTCCAGAATCCACCCACCAGACCACAGGAGTCTTCCGTCAACTCGTCGCATGTTCCGTCCAGGAAACAACAGGCACCGGTGGGATGATGGGTCGCACACACTCCCCCGGCGCAGTTCGCCGCTTCCGGCACGAATGCCCCGCCGATCTGCGTCGACTCGCAGGTCGCTTGATCTTGTGTGTTGATGCACTCGCCGTGCGGGAGGCAGCAACCGCCGACGTCCGGATCGGTGTTTATGTTGGGACACGTCATCGCCGGATTCGCGGGACATACCGTCCCATCCCCCAAGTACACCGAATTTGTCAGACCGGGCGCCATGCAATCCGTTCGCCTGTCGACATCAACGCACGTCGTGACTCCCCCGCCAGTCGTACAGCACGCCCCTCCTTGGCAGGTCTCCCCCGGTGACAGAAGGATGCACCGCCTGGCCGGCCCCTGAAACTCACCGTCCAGAGCGACCTCGCAGAACGACCGCGGCACCTCAACACAATCGTCCGAACTATCGCCGCGGCAGCACGCTCCCACGCACCGGTTGGGATCGCACGTGGTGCCATCGCCGAGGTATTCCCCCTCGCATTCCAGCACGCACGTTTCTTCGCAGGTGTCTCCGCAGCACGCGCCGGTAATCCTCGGACACAAGTCCGCCAGGCCCGGCCCCGTCGCGGGACACGTCACCCCCGTGTGGTGCGTACCCTGCTCCGCCTCGCATGCCTCCGGTGTGTAGTTGCTCCTGCACGGGCTTGCCCCGCCGCACGGCGAGCAGCATGCCCCGAATCGACAGAGCGTCTCCGCGCAAACCGTCCGCTGACCATGGAAAAAGCTCCCCGGTCCGACGCACTGACTTTGCAGCAACGTGTCGTCGCAGCCACCCGCGAAGCAGCACGCTCCCGGCGCCGGCTCCAGACAAATCTGCATTGAATACGCACCGATGGCGGTGGGCCCGGTCAGCGTGGCCGGATCGGCCAGCGGCGGACTCACGTTCGCCTGAACGAGGCCGAGCACCTGCCCGCCGCCAAAATTCGTGGGCTGTTGTTCCGCGCTCCGGGCGAAGGTGACGCTGATCCCTGTTCCCCAGCCCACACCGATGGCGTAATCCGTCCCCTCGTCGAGATCGAGCCCGCCCGGAATCGGCCCGCTCGAATAGAACAATGAGTTCCCCTGACCCAAGGCGTTCGGGACGACCACGGCGTAGACCCGATCGTATACGGTGCTGCTCGCCCGCCGCCGGTAGACCGCAAAGTGCAAGGTGACGTTGCCGTTGTACTCCAGCTCCATCTTGAATTCGCGGAGCTGGGCACCGCCGGCGCCGATTCGATAGAGATTGCCCCGAAACCGCGGGGCCCCGGACGCATCCGTGCCGAACTCACCGATTTGCTCGCAGATCCCGCCGGCCGCCGCTGCTGTCCCCGATTCCGCCCCGCGCCGCGGCTCACCGGGAATGTAATAACCGATGTCCAGATCGGGGACTTTCTCCACGACCTCACGCCCCGATAGCTGCCGCTGCTCCGCCCCGAGACTTGCCGAAACGAACCATCCAAAAGCGGCCACGCCGGCAACAAGGCTCCATCGGTGCTTCAACATGATCGACTTCTCCTCCAAATCGACGCACGACAAATGAAGAGAGGGCAGGCGAAGCGTCGCTCGCTTCGGCGGGCTATAAGAGTCGTTACGGCCAGGCCATTCATCGACCACTGGCCACCGCGTCCCCCTCCAGAGGTTTCGCGTGATTATATCCAGGGATTGCGACCCCGACCAAGGCGGCAAACCGAAACTAAGGTCCCCAAATTTCCGGCAATCCCCAAGGTCCGATATCAGCGTGCCGCGTGCCACTGCTCTGTGAGCAGTACCCGACATTGCACGCCTTCCTCAGTCGCTAACCGTGTCCTTATAACGCGCCAACACCCGCTCCCCCACTCGAGCCGGCAGCCGCTCGCCCAGGAATGTCGGCAACCGGTCCACCGTCTCCTGGAACCGCAACGCACGGGCGTCCACGTCCTCCTCCCGGCGTCTGGCCAGCGCGTCCTCGTCCTCATTCGCCAACGCCGTCATCGCCTCGTCCGGCTCGCCGCGAACCACCCCATAAACCGTGAAGACGTGTGATCGGACCGTCACCCAATCGCCCAGAGCAGCGAGCACCGACACGGCGCTCACATAATCCTTGAAACCCGGAACTGTAGTGTCCGAGAATCCCTTATCACTACGGAAATAGGAATAATTGCCGAAGTTGGTGACCGGGAACGGCTCCGGGGTCAGCACCTGGGCCGCCTCCGGATGTCGCACGTTGGCCAGTTCGCCCACCGTCAGGAATCCCGTACCACGGCGGAACGCCGCGTCGACCCCAGCCGGGGGCCGCCACGCACGCGTCCCCAATCCGCTCGTCAGCGAGCCGTAGTCCCCCGTCGTCCGCGGATTGATTCCCGGATAGGCAATCTCCCTCGCTTCGCGATAGGCAACGATGGCCTGGGCGAATTCAAGCTTCAGAGGCGTATCGATATCGTCCGGTTCAAGGTAGTCGCTCGGATCCGCGTTCAACTGATCGGTGACGCCCTCTACCAGTCCCAACGCCCGTCGAACCTTGGGCCGATACTCGATGGAAATCTTCTCCATCGGGACATAGGGCAGCCCTTCCAGCACCGTCCACGGCGCCGCGTTCAGATCGATCCGACCATGAACCCGCAAGCCCCCGAGATCGACCCGCGGCTGCGAATCGGGCGGAGCCACGTTGTCCAAATCCCCCCGATACGGCCCCAGGTTCGACAACGGCAACGCCGTGAAATAGTCGAACACCAACTGCCCCCAGGGCAGATTCTCCACGCCACCGGGCCGACCCACGCGGCTACCGCGAGGATGAACATGATGCGCCGTGAACGGACCACCCGTGCCCGCGGTACCAAGATCAAAGACCGGCATGCGCCCATTGTCGATCTGCTGGTATTCCTCAATCGTGATCCCGGCCGGACCGGGAGTCTGATCGTCCAGCCACGTCGTAAATGCCAAATCAGTGGCCTGCGGCGCCCAGTCGGTCAACGCCCGATTCGCGTGCCGCATCAGGAACAACATCGATCCCGTTGTCGGGAAAGCCACTTCGCGCGCTCGCGGGCTGCTCCTCGGAAGAAGGGGATCATCAATCGTCCTCGTAAAGCTCCCCGTATTGGCGAACCGGATTTCGATGGGTTGAGCCGCAAGCAAATCGAATTGGTTGGAACGGCCGAGGGTGACGTTCGCCGCCACCAGAGACGCCTCGCAGTTATCTCTGTTGGTCGGCAACGCCGCCTTCCAGTACGCCGCGGGGTTCACCGACATGGCGGCGGCGCTCCGCTCCATCGAGGCAAAGAAAGGGTCCCCGGGATTGATGCTGGGGCAATTCACCGCATCGGGCAAGCCAATGTTGACTTCCGACAGCTTCATCTGATCCACCACAATGGACACCATCACTGGCGTGGTCGAACCAGGTTCGATGTAGTTCTCATTCCGAACCAGGTAGATCACCCATTGATTTTCAAACTTCAATTGAGTCGTCGACGACAAGGAAACCAGACGACCCTCCCCCGGTGGTGGAAGATTTGCCGAAAACTCAGGGCTGTCTTCAAAATAGAACGCCGTGAATTCTCCGGGCCCCAGCCTTTCGGTCAGTGGAATCTGGTTTTGCACAACGCCGTTTGCATCCGCTTCAACAATCACATATTTGCCGGTCGTGTCGATTTCTTCATACGGATTAAACAACTCGACGGCTCGCCCTCTGACCGCCGAACCGTTGGAGTAGGAAACCACCTCCGTGATGTACGGCTGCTTCTCCAAGCCATACACATACTGAACCGGCCGGTTCTTGCCGTAGTTCGTGTCCCCCAAGTTCTGGTCGAAGGACTCTCCAATCGTTTCACAGTGACCGCCGGGGCAACCGAAGTCGGCGTGCTTGTCCGTAATGCACGGGTCGCCGTTATTACTGCCGCCCATGCACACCCGCTGGCCCTTAAAGTCGAACGAGCGGATCGCGATCCGCGTCGGCGTGTCGACCTCGCCGCAGGTTCCGCTGGGGCAGCCGTTTCCCCCCGTGCCACATGAATAGCCGTGCCGGTCCCCACCCTCGCACACCCGGTCGTCCATGTAGTCGATCATGTTCGCGGTCAGCGACGCCGCCGTGCGGGCAATCTTCGCTAGCCGCCGCGGCTCCAGCGTGACCGCATCGACGCACACCGGGTCGCCACCCACGGACGTACCGCAACCCTCCGTGGCCGAACACGCCGTACAGGGAACATCCTTCCAATAATCCCCCGCCGCGTTATTCAGCAGCATGAAAAACGCTTCCTGGATTAGCCGGTTCCGCTGCTCGGGCTCAATGATTTGGTCTCGCGGACCCGTCCCGATCGCCGCGTCCAGCCAGGGCAGGCTCAGCTTCAATCGCCCCTTCCGACGATCGAACCGGCAGACCTCCGATCCTCGCGTCGGGCAGTCGCATTCCGTCCCCTCATCATTCGGCACCGTCGCGTTGGCGATGTCATGCGGATAATCCGCGTACTCAAACGGCAGCGCCGTCGCACAATCGCGCCGCGTCCCCGCGTTCACCCGCATCATCGCCTCGCGGATGTCCACCGATTCGATCCGGGGCCCGACATCGTCATACGCCGTCGTCATCAACACCCGCCCGCCGCGCGACAACAGGTCGTCATGGCTCACCGTGGTCAGCAGGTGCCGCTGGTCGTACTCGTCCGGGTAGTTTTGATCGTTCGCCGCGGAATAGAACGGCTCCATCCGCATCGGCCACAGCAGCGGACCATCAAGGTCGCGGGGACTCAATGTCTCGTCCAACCGCACTGGCCAGAAGCGGTGCTCGCCGGTGAACACCTGTTCAAAATCGCGCTCCCTGGGCGGGAACAACTGCTGGGGCATATCGCCGCCGCCGTAGGGATCGCGCCGCCGCTCCGCCTCCGAGGCCAGGCCGTTTCCGTGCAGCAGCGACGGCGGAACCACCCGCGGCGGCAGGAACCCTCGGCGGCGCAGGGCCGCCTCTTCTTGCAGCGGTGAGTAGAACACTTGCTCTTGAATGGGACGATAGTTCACTCCGCCCTCGTCCAGATCGGGCGGGTCGAACAGATTCGGGATGCCCAATACTTTTTCGATCATCCGCGGGTGGGCGTCGTTCAGGTTGACCATGCCGCCGTGGGGAACCACTCGCAGCCCGACATATACCCGCCCAGTGGCGTTCGACGGGGCGTTGACCGTGGATGAAAGCTGGGCGATCTGCTCCTCGGTGAAGCCCAGCAGGTCGGCCTCGACCTGCACGGTGTCGACAATCCCGTCGCCGTCGGCGTCCACGACGACCACGCCCCGCTCCCCGCAGATACCACCGGGGCAATCCCGGTCGACGGCGCAGACCTCACCCACACGATCGCCGGCGGTGCAGGCCATCCGGACCGGCTGACAGTCGTCGCTCTGACAGTCCATGTTCGTCCGGCACGACGCCCCGTCGTTGGTACCGCCGACGCAGTGGTAGAAGACTTGCACCGATCCGTTGGGCCAGGTTGAGTCGATCTCCACGTTCCGCCACGCCGGCCCCGCGAAGCGAACGGGTTGGCATGAACCGTCGGGAGGATTGCAATCGGCGTCGGTGGCGCACCCCAGCCCATCGTTGCTGCCGCCCACACATACCCGGGCTTCCGGGCCTTCTTCGCACGAGCCGCCCGGACAATTTGGGCCCCACTCGCACGCATCGCCGCTGTTGACCCCGCCCACGCAAATCTTCGGCGTTCGCGTCAATCCTTCCAGATCATCGAACCAGCCCCACACCACCCGCCCGTCAGGCGTCGTGCGGGGTTCAACCGGCGAGGACAGATTGTGCCAGCCCGGAAGCTCCGCTGGGCCGCTCAAATGGAACGCCGGGTCGCCTTCCCCAAACGGTATCCGCGGGTCGGCCATCAGCACTTCCTGCAACAGCCGGCCGGAGTCCTCAACGACCGTGTCAACGCCGCCCGTACTCTGCCGCTGTCGGCTCTCGGCCAGGAGACTCTCCGCCTCGAAGTTCATCGTGGCCAGAAATGCAACGCCCATCACGAACAGGATCGACAGCAGCGTCATCACCAGGATGAGCACCGACCCCCGCCGCCCGCGCGTACCCGATGCGCTGTTGCTCAAGAACCACGTTGTCATCATCCCGTCCCGCATCGTTCGTGCTCTTCCTCTTCCCCTACGTTCCTTCTCGCCTCTTGGCGTTTCCGTTCGGCCACCCCTCCGTGGCTTCGTCGCTCCGTGGCTTCGTGCCTATTCTCCTATTGGCACCACCATCACATGCCTCACCGGCCGCTCCAAGCGCCGGGCCGCGTCAAACACGTCCACCGTGATCCGCAGGGCACTCGGGAACACGTCCTCCGCTACCGGTTCGGGGACTCCCCCCGAAAACCGGACATGCCTTGCCAGAAAGACGTGCGTGTTCGCCCGGCCTTCGGAGAACGGCGCCCACTGGTCTTGGTCGCCGCCATCGTTATAGAACCGGTCCGTCAGCGAGTATCGCCGACCGTTGGGGTGCTCCGCCGCGTGGTCATTGAGCAGACTGTCCAGCCGACGCAGTTGCTTGGTCGCTGCCTCACGCACCTCCCTCTCCGCCCCCGTTTCCTCTACCTGTTCCAGCCGCTCGATCTCCGTTTCGATTGCCTCAAATGGATCATCGTCTTCGATCGTGGGCATCGTCGGATCGACCATGAAGCCGGGGTCGATCCAAAAAACCTCGGTCGATCCGTCCAGCCGACCGGCCACCGCCTCGCCTCGAGGGTCCATTGTCCATTCGACCTTGAACGACGCGCAGTTCGGGAGCATGTAGTGCCCCAGCCGCGTCGCATACCGCGGCGGCGGCGTCACATCCAGACGGCTTCGGGCATAGGGCGTGGCCGCTCCCGGCGTCACGTCGAAAATCGGCGGCAAATACCATTCCGCGACTCCGCGCGACGGATCGGGCGTCAACACATGCGCTTCATAGTCAAACGGCCGATCGATGAAGCGGGTGATGATGTCGGTCGCCCCCTCCAGCAGCCGCGTGTCATTTAGGTTCGTGATCGGATTGACGATGACATTCGCCCCCGGCGGGTTCGCCTGTGGCACGTAGTTGGGAACGATCAGAACGCTGCGCCGGGCCAGGTGCCAATCTTCCGTCGGCACTCGGCATACTTTCTGTGTCGAGGGATATCCATTGGCCCCCACCGGGAAGATCCCCGGATTCGTCGGGTCCTCGATGATTCCATGGAACTCATACGGCGCCGGATCAGCCTCCGTCACGCCGTTCTTCAGCACGTACTCCCCCAATTCCGCGTGGCCATAGACCACCTGTTGCAGCGTCGAGGTCACCGTCGGGTCAACGTAGCTCGCCGACTTGCGTCCGGTGAAGAACATCAGCATGTCCGCCCGTGGGTGCACCAGTACCAATCCGCCGCCGCTGAGTGAGCGCTCCCGCTCAGGGTCGCTCACGTGCGGATAGCCGGTCTCCGGCTTGCCATCGTCATCCGCTTCTTTTCCGCCCCGCGTCCAGTACGCATTCACCGGGTTCCCTTGGATCACCATGACCGTCTGCCCCGGCGTCACGTTCCGCAAATCGTCCCGAATCGCATTCTCGAATCCGCGCAGCAACTGACTGACCTCAACCAGCGCGGTCGCCTGTCCCGTGGACTTCACCGTGAAATTGAACACTTGGCCGGCCAGCGAAAGCATGAGCACCAGAATGCCCATGGCCACCACCAGTTCGGCCAATGAAAAACCCCTCCTCCGAAAGCGATCGCTTGGAGGTCGCCGTAAGTCGTTCATTGGCAAAATATTACCGTGCATCGTCGTTCCGTTCGGGTCGCTTTTCAGCGACCAATTCCGTGACCCGATCCACCTCGAATTATGGTGTCAGATAGGTGTCGGTCCAGCATGAAAGCCGCTGGATACTCGTCGGGAAAGGTAGAGTTAGCGGACGGCGGGGGCAGAAAAACGCGTGAAAAAGCGCTCAAAAAGCATTGTAAAAAGCGCGAAAATCGATGAAAATGATGTGTTTTTGATCGAAATTGGGGTCTTTTCGATCGATTTTGTTCGGTTTTTGACCGTTTTCGCCACGATTTCGCTACTGCGGCGCGGCGGTCAAAACCCGCACATCGACGCCCACCACTGGCGACGGGCCATCAAAAACGGGGTATCTCAGGGCCGCGTCGCGAACTTCGGCCGTCGGCGGGAAAACCCACACCGTCCGGAGCAATTCCGGCGGATCGGCCATTGGCATGGCGGGGTCCAACCGGAGGCAGGGAGAACCCTGGCATCGCCAATCGTCGTCCGGCAAGTCGACATCTTCGAGCGAAACTTCGCGGTCCAGAGTCAAGATCGCCTCGTCATCATCCGGGCTGGTGACGCGGCGCTTCGCGACGCGGTAGACAGTACCGGTGATCTCGTCGATGAAGCGTGTTCCGGCCGGGAACATCTGGACCAACATGCGTTTGGCCTCGTCGGTGCCGGACAGGTTTGGCGGCGGAACCTGGATTTCCGTCGGAACACCCGTCGCGTCGGCGGTCAGTTGCAGCGTGTCGGGGAATTGGACCTGCACGCGCCAAGCGACCGGAATGACGACGTCTTCCATCGGCGGTAGGGCACGGGGCACGTCACGCGGGCGGTCTTCGAGTTGAAACCAGCGGGGCGATGTCTGCGGGTCCTGACGGGCATAGCGGTTGGTCGAATTCGAGCGGCGAAGCGTCACGTAGTAGATGTCGAACGTTCGCGGGTCGTCGATGGCCGCCTTCGCCGCCGGCTCTTCACCGGTTGGTCCGGTATAACCCATCGGTTCCTGAATGACCTCCGGACCCACGGGCGATCGCAGCCGATGAAAGACGGCCCAACAGAATCGCCGGGTATCCAAGGCCGCTTCCCAAGTGTCATCGTCCCCTCTGAACGCTCCGGTTCCGGCGTCGACGGTCTCCGGTCTTCGGCGGCCCATCGGCGGATACAACCGCTGGGCAAAGTCGATTCGCGGGGTGTGATAGGTACGAAGCAGGAGTTCAGCAACATAGGTGTTGGGCTGGGGCGGCGGGGGCGGTGAGTTGTACTGATACAGAAGCGAGGTCGGCGCTCCATCGTTCAAGGCCGGCATTTGCTCGATTTGCCAGGGGTCTTCGTTCACCAACCCCCGCGGCGCGTCTACCCGGATGTTCTGCATGTGCAAGGCGTGAACGCGAGTGTCGCATGGTGACACGACACGCCCCGTCGGCGGATCGCCAGGCGGCCACTGAAAATTCGGATCAAAAATCAAATCGCCCGCGTAGGCCGCGGAGTTGAACTCCGGACCAGCCACCGGAACCAGACCCGACACCGTCGATTCCACCGCTGGAATCATGGTCTCCCGCGCCGTCACCTCGCTCATGTCGCGAGCCCGATCCCACGCGACGGGGAACATCGTGGCCACCATGATCAGCCCGAGACCGAGGATCACGATGCCGATCATCAGTTCGATGAGCGAGAAAGCAGTGAACCTCGAGTTACTACCACACAAAGGCAAGCCGCGGGCGAAAGGGGGTATGGAAGTCCGTGATCGGTTCCGCGAGTGGTCAGCACTCTGAAGCATCGGGCCGCAACCCCGATGGGGTTGTTGATGTATACCACCATCCGACCCAGGGTAGCCGCTTCGCGGCAACCCTGGGCTATCGGCCGAAATGCCTTCGGCGTTCAGAGGTCCGAAATTGAACGCATTATGGAAGGACACTGGCCACGTCCTCCCCAACCGGACCGCGAACCAGCGATCCCGTCAAACGGTTGACGTACAGCGGCAAGCCCTTGGTCAAAAGATAATCGCGCTTCTCCCCGGGCTCGGTCAACTCCTTGAACAGCGAATCGTCATATAACAGGAGGCCGTCCACGGAAGGGAAGTTGAGGCCCACGTCCATGGAGCTCTCGCCGACGACCAGATGGGGAATGGCCACGGTGTAAGGGCCGCCGGTTGGATCGATGCGCCGCGGCATATTGGTCGTTTTGTCGTAAAAGCGGGTGACGGTGGCCTTGGGCGGATCGGTGGAATGATCTATCCCGACGGCGAGACCGGTCAGATCACCACGCGGGAGGTTGGCCGGGGCAGGTTTTTCGAGATCGGGATCCTGAATCAGCACGTCGCGCCGGACCATGAGTTGCCCTTCGGTGGAGAACACCATGGTGAAAAAGTTCCGATGCCGCTGGGCTTGGTCCGGCGGCCGGCCGCTGATGGCTTCGGGACTGTCGAAATTGTCGTTGGCCACTTCCTCATCGGAGAAAACGCTGACGTTGTCCGTGGACCCGGAAGCGTCCGGCTGGGCGATGTAACTCGGAGTGACTCGCAGCGGCGCGGGGATCGCCCAATTACGCCCCGGCTGGACCCGGAACACGTCCAGATAACATAGCCTCAGGATATCAAGATCGGAACCATCAATGTCACCGTCGGTGTCGAGATCGGCGGGTTCGATCGGAGCCTGGGCAATGGCGGCGACGTGCTGCACGCCTTCATCGTCGAGGTAAAACAGGATCCCGTGCTGTCCCTCGGAGCCGCCGACGGCGTTCGCTCGCGTGGTCATCAACAGACCCTTAATCGTGTTTTCGGCGTCAGCCAGCTTGCGTTCGTTCCACATCGTGCTCGCGGCGGGGAGGATCAGGCCGATGAGCACGACGACGATGGCCACCACGACGACCATTTCGACGAGGGTGAAAGCAGATTGCACAACAGAGCCGCGACCGTGAGGCGGTCTTATGAATCTCCATCGAACCGGTTCCTTACGGGCGCGGCTCTGATCGGATTTCCTCCGCACGATTGGCAACATTACAACCCCTCGGCGAACTTTACCGTAAGGCTTGGATCGAGATAGATGTTGTCGGCATTCATCGGGTGATCAATCGTACGAGCTGGAGTGGGTCCGGCATAGTCGCCGACGAGGGACGCCGCGGCCGTCGTGGGCGATGCGCTCGGCCCCGCCGCAGTCGTAGGGGCCATAATGTCCTTGGTAAGCTGGTCCTTTCCATCCGGACCGTAGGACATTACCAGGGGCACGCCGCGATTGGCCTTCACAAACGCCGACGAGGCCTCGTGCCAATTAGTATGATTGGTCGATTCAAGCTCCATCGCCGCCGCCGGGTTTAGATTGCTGGTCCAGTCGCGCGACGAAAAATAGCCAATCGGCACCCCCCAATCGTCGACGATCGGTCGAATCTGAAGGTCGCAGGAATCCCACTTCTCGGCATCACACCCGGCCCCGCCCAGGCGATCGAGGAACAACGCCGGATCGCCGCTCGCCTCAAGCACGCCCGTGGTACGGTTTCGCTCGGGGATTTTCGCCAGCATGGAGGCCGATACGTCGCCGAGGGTTTCGATGGCCACGATCATCGCCTGTTGGTCGCGGGATTCGATGGAGTTTTTGTAGATATCGGCATCCCAGTAATAGCGCATTTCACTGTACCCGACGGCGCTCGTCGGTGCCGGCACGATTTGCGATTTCTGGACGTTCGCGCCGGAGCCGGTCTTCCCGGAGGCTAGCGACCAGTTGTTGTTTCCGGCTGGATTTCCCCATCCCGGCACGCCGCGTCGGGTGAAGACTTCCAATTCGTCAGGCGGATAATCGCCGTACCGGTCGCGATAGAAGTACTTTTTCTTCGCCGGGTCGTCATTCAGATGCCTGTTGGCCCGGACGATCGACGGGTTCGCGGTCTGCTCGCGCTTGAACTCCTCGACGGCGTCGGAAACCACTTGGAGGACGGCCTTGGTGTTGGTGACCCGGAAGCGGTCCAGAACGGCGGAGCTGGCGATCAGCACCGCGCTGGCCAGGATCGAAATCACAATAATCACCACGAGCAGTTCGACCATGGTGAGGGCGGCCCGACGAGCGGGCCGGATCTCAAATTTCAGATTTGAGATTTGAGAATCGTGAGCGTGAACCGGTGTCGAGGGCGATACCCAATTGAGGAGCGGCACTTTGTGATCAATGACTCGGAGTGCCGCCCTTTCAGGGCTTTTATCGCAGGTGTCCCCCGACCCAGGGCTTACGCCCTGGGCTATGGCTGTTCCGCTCCCTTCGGGAGCTACAAGATCACCGCTGGCCACCGAGATCGCCCGTTGGGGCTTACCACGCCTGTTCGGTGTCATTCGGTTTTCTCGCGCGTCCAGTTGCTTACGTCGTCGTCGGTGCCATAACGGCGGTCGTTGCCGGCGCTGATAAGCAGATACGAGTCCGGACGGACGGGCGATGGCCGGGCCTTGATCGACGGGTCCCAGATCGCATGGAAGAACGACTGAGGATACTTGGGGTCGTTCAGAATATCGTCCGGTTTGAGCGTGGGATCCGGCGACCACGTGTCCCGCAGGTCGTGGTAGACGCCGTCGACCTTGCCGGCACCGAAGTCCAGACCATCGGCCTCATACAAACCCTCCGCGGAGCCGGTGATCATGCCGTTGTCCTCCTGCCAATAGATACCCGGCGTAGCGGCTTTGCCCACGACGCGGCTGGCCGACCGATTGGCCCGGTAATAGAGCACCGGCGTATCAAACGGATCGATGAACATGAGCTCGTTCGGCGCGATCTCCTCCGCCGGCGGCGGGTTCAAGACGACGCCCGCGTCGGCAAGTTGTTGCACCGACTTCATGTTCTCCCGCATTTTTTCGTCCACGTAGCCGGCCGCCCCGCCGTATCGCGGGTGACACGGCTCGCCCGTGGCGCTCAAGCCGTAGAGGCCGCCGCGGTTGTTCGTCTCGCAAGCGTCGTCGTGGGTATCGTTCCACCAGGTGCCGTCACGGTCCAAATCACGGAACCCGGCCACGCCAAGCCCGTCGGCGCCGATCAGGGCTTGGGCCAGCAGATGCGCGCCTTGCACCATGATTTCATCGTCGCCGCCAGTTTTCAGCTTGTTGGGATTGCGGATCTTGTGGCGTTGGGCGGTCCTGTCCCTGGCGCTGTTATCCGACACCGACGGCGGAAGTCCGCCGCCAAGGGCCTGTTCCGCGCGGAAGAGGGCAATGCCCTGGTCCAAGGCGTTGAACATACTGCCGGCCGCGGCGTACTTCGCCTTGATTCGCACGGCGCCGAACGCCGGCAGCAGTGCGGCGATTAGCAGGCCGATGATCGCGACGACGACCAGCATTTCGACGAGCGTAAAAGCGCGTTGATTTCGATATCTTCGGATCATGGTTTCGTCCTCGTCCGATCACATCAATGGCGGTCTTTCAGTACCGCGCCCGTCAGGAAGCGGGCCGGGTCGATAAACTCTCGGTGGTCCCCAGCACTCAGCCCGCTCCTTAACAGTCGCGGTACTGATCATTTACTCCTGAAACGGCGGCAAGTTGGACACGTCGTCCTTGGTGCCGTAGCGGCCGTCGGGGCCGGGGCTGATCAACAAATACGAATCCGCGTTGACCGGGCGCAGCGGCGTCTTGGCGTCCGGGTCCGGCTTGCTCTTCAAGTCCCTGAAAATCTTGCGATCGACGATGTACTCGGCGAAGGTGATCTTTTCCCCGCGGTCGGCGCTCAATGAGTCCGTGACGAGGGCCGCGGCGTCAAGGTCGGCCCCGGTCTCGGCGATGGGATGAGGACCGTTGAAATTCCAGCCCTCTTGGCCGGTTCCGTTGTCGCTGTGCCCGGTGAAACCGTCATTGTCATCATGAAAGTAGAAGGGAACCCCATTCTGCTGGGGCCCGCCTTCATAATTGTGCTCGGGGTCGTGTTCGCCCGCGACCATGTTGGTGGTGCGGCCGTTCTTGTTGGCGACGTAGTAGAGAATGGGATAGTCGAAGGCATCCACGATGACCGTCATGTTCTGGTAGGCGTTGGGGTCGTTATCGTCAGTCGACCACGAAGGGAAAAAATGCCGGTTCTCCCGCCCGGGGAGGTCCTTGAGCCGAACAGTGCGTGAAGCGTCGGGGTCGAGGTAATACGGGGCGCGCTCCAAAAGCTTGCCGTCGCCGAGTGGATCGGGCGTGTACCATTTTTCAGGCGCTGCGCGGAGTCCGTCCTTGTTGGGCACCGTGCTCCGCTTGATGTACCCCTGCTGGTCGGGGCCCATCAGCATGGCCGGCAGCCACATCGCCCCATATACCCGTGCCTTGTCGGAGCGAAACGGGAACTCGCCCAATTCGGGTAGGAAGGCGTATCCCGCGATCGGCGGATGTGAAAAAGAGGGGGGGTAGCCGTTGGTCTGCGGGTACTCGGACTCGTTGTCGTTCTTGAACATTTGAAGGCCGACGTCGATGGCCTTAAGCGTCTTGGCGCTGACCGCTTTCTTGGCGGCGGTGCGGGCGGCGCTGAGCGAGGGGATCAGGATGCCGATCAGCAGCGAGATAATGAAGACGACGGTCAGCAGCTCGACGAGCGTGAAGGCCGCGGGTCGATGACAAGATCGACGGGCGTGGCGAACGGGGGCGGTGTTGGTAATCCACATCGGTGGTGACTCCTCTGCTCGGAGCGTCAGTCGTTACGGCGGTGGGGCTCCGGCTCCGGACGCCGTAAAGTCCGTAAAATTATAGGCCGGCGGGGACGCCGCCGCGACTTCCGAGCCGGGGCGCTGAAAAGCCCGCTCCCTAACGGTCGCGGCTCCGATTGCACCCCCGTCAACCGGATACCGACTGGATCAATTGGACCAGCGGCATGAACAACGCGATGACGATAAAACCGACCACCCCACCGAGGACCACGACCATGACCGGCTCAAGGAGTGAAACGAGGCTGGCCACCGCGGTGTCCATTTCGTCTTCGTAGTTGTCGGCGATCTTGAGGAGCATCTTGTCGAGCTCGCCGGTCTCCTCGCCAACGTCGATCATGTTGACCACTAGGCCGTCGCAGGTCTTTGTGGTCCGAAGGGGGCCGGCGAAACTCTCGCCCTCGCGGATGGAGTCGTGGACTTTTTCCATGGCCCGGGCGTAGACCTCGTTGCCGACGGTGTCGCGGGTGATGTTGATGGCTTCGAGGATGGGCACGCCGGCGTTGATGAGCGTGCCAAGGGTTCGCGTGAAGCGCGCAACGGCGCTCTTACGCACGAGGGAGCCGATGATGGGCGCTTTTCCCATGACCACATCGGAAGCGAACCTCCCGCCCTTGGAGGCGCGGATCAACCTGAACAGCACGTAGATCACGACCGGACCAAAGATGATGACCGCCCAGCCGCCGCCCACGAAAAAGTCCGAAACGCCGATGAGTAGCATGGTGACGCTGGGCAGCTTGACGTCGAAATCCCGGAAAATCTCGCTGAATTTCGGAATGACGACGATCATGATACCGGTGACGATGGCCAGGGCGAAGCCGATGACCACGATCGGGTAGATCATCGCCCCGATGATCTTTCTCTTGAGCTTTTCCGCCTTCTCCATGAAGTCGGCCAGACGCTGAAGGATGACGTCCAAGACGCCACCGGTTTCGCCGGCCGCCACCATGTTCACGTAGAGCCGATTGAACGCCTTAGGTTGACGGGCGCAGGCTTCGGACAAGGTGGAGCCGCCTTCGATGTCCTCGGTCATTCCCTTGAGGATGTTCTTAAGGGAACCGGCTTTCTGTTGTTCGTGAAGGATGTTCAGGCTGCGAAGGATCGGCAGGCCCGCGTCCTGAAGCGTCGAGAGCTGCCGGGTAAGCTGGGTGACAACCTTGGGTTTGATCCGCAGGAAGCCGGCCCCGCTCTTTTTCTTTTTCGCGGCGGAGGGCTTGGCTTTGGCACCGCCCTTTTCTCGAATGCGCGTCGGGAAGTAGCCGAGATTACGGATCTTCGCCAACGCGTCTTCAGTAGTCGCGGCGTCGATCTCGTCCTTGACCTCCTGCCCGGACTGATTCATTGCCTCGTAGGTGAAGGTCGCCATGTCTGGTCCCCGCCGAGCGGCCATTGGCCGCCCTGATTATTCTTCGACGATTGTTTCTTTTACCACCTCGTCAAGCGTGGTAACCCCGTCGTAAATGGCCAGCAGACCCGATTCGCGAAGGGTCCGCATTCCCCGCTTGACCGCCTCCCGCCGCAAGACGGAGGTAGACGCCTTTTTCATGATCATATCCCGCAAGGAGTCGTCGAGCACCATCAGCTCATAGATGCCCATTCGGCCACGATAGCCAGTCCCGTTGCAATAATCGCAGCCTTTACCGTAATAGAAAACCTGCTCTCCCACGTCCTCCGGCCTGAGTTGCAACTCCATCAATTGTTCTTCGGTCGGACGGTAATCCGTCTTGCAGTTGGCGCAAATCCGACGAACCAACCGCTGAGCGACAATTGCCTCCAGCGTCGCGGTGACCAGGAACGGCTCCAGACCGAGGTCCATCAAACGGGCGATGGCCGAAGGAGCGTCGTTTGTGTGTAGGGTTGAGAAGACTAGGTGTCCGGTCAACGAGGCTTGAACGCTAATCTGGGCGGTTTCCAGGTCTCGAATCTCGCCGATCAGGATAATGTCGGGGTCCTGCCGAAGGAAGCTTCTCAAGGCCCGGGCGAACGTCAGACCCACGTCGGGCTTCACCTGCACCTGCACCAAACCGTCAATGTCATATTCCACCGGGTCCTCGGCGGTCAGGATCTTAGTGTCCGGGCTGTTGAGCGCCGACAGAGCGGCATAGAGAGTCGTCGTTTTACCGGACCCGGTCGGTCCGGTATTCACGATGATACCGTTGGGTTTGTTGATGAGCTGTTTGAAGACGGCCAGGTCGTCGTCGCGCATGCCGATCTTCTCGATGCTGAGTTGCACGTTGGAACGATCGAGCACGCGGAGCACGACGCTCTCACCGAACATGGTCGGGAGTACGCTTACGCGAAGGTCGATCGGGGCGCCCTTGACGAACAACTCAATACGACCGTCCTGAGGCAGGCGGCGCTCGGCAATATCCAGATTGGACATGACCTTGATGCGCGATGCGAGGGCGATGGCGACGTAGCGCGGCGGCGGGACCATCTCATATAGCACGCCGTCGATGCGGTAACGCATTTTGAACTCATCTTCGAACGGCTCAAAATGAATATCGCTGGCCTTGTCCTTGATCGCCTGAAGCAGGACGAGGTTCAGGAGCTTCTTAACCGGGTTGAGATCGGCGATCTCCTTGAGCTCCATCAGATCGATGCTGTCCCCGCGGCCGTCGAACTTGGCCAGGCCGGCGTCGTCGGTCAACTCGCCGATCAGACCAGTAATCGATTCTTGTTCACCTTCGGGGTAATAGCGATCGAGGGCGTTCTGCAAATCCTGGGGATTGCAGAGCGACGCCTTGATTTTCATGCCGAGCAGGGTTTGAAGGTCGTCCGTGGCGACGAAATTGTCCGGGTTGTCGATGGCGATCGACAGCTCCTTCCGCTCCGCATTGAAGTCATAGGGCATGGCGCGATAAGTGTTGGCCATCTGCGACGACATGATGGCCACAACCTCGGCGGCAACGTCCTGTTTGCCGAGGTCGACGGTGCCCATGCCGGTTTGGGCGGCCAGAGCGAGCGACAGGTCCTCTTCGGTGATATAGCCGAGTTCGACCAGAATGGAGCCGATAGGGCCGCGCTTTTCCTTTTGGATTTCGAGGGCTTCCTCGACCTGGCCGCGGCGAAGCACGCCCATCTTGATGAGAACACGCCCGAGCTGACGGCCGCGAAGCTGCTCAATGGGCGGCATCTTCCGTCCACGAGCGCCGCCTGAGACGGCGGGCGCTTTGACGGCCGGTTTGGTAACGGGTGAATCGCTCATGAAGTCCTCAGAATGGGCGCGTTTTCGTCCGCGCCCTCTTCACCGACCTTGCTGACGTCCAACCCTCGCAGGTGGGAATCGATCTTGTCCTGCATCTGACCGGCGTTGCGCGACCGGTCCACGGTGTCCTCGGCGGAGACTAGGCCCTGCTCGTACAATTGCCACAGGTGCTCGTCGAGAAGCTGCATGCCGAATTTCTTGCCGGTCTGGATGGCCGAGTCGATGCGGTAGGTCTTGTTCTCGCGGATCAGGTTCGATATCGCGGGCGTGATCACCATGAACTCATAGGCGGCCACCATGCCCTTGGGAATGCGCGGGAGCAGAGCTTGCGACAGCGAGGCAATCAGGTTCGTGGACAATTGCACGCGGATCTGCTCCTGCTGCTCGTGTGGGAACGCGTCGACAATTCGGTTGATCGTTCCCTGGCAACCCGTGGTGTGCAGCGTCGCGAAGACAAGGTGCCCGGTCTCCGCCGCGCGAATTCCGGCTTCTATGGTTTCCAAGTCGCGGAACTCTCCAACCAGAATAACGTCGGGGTCTTGCCGGAGCACGCGACGCAGCGATTCCGCGAAGCTCGGGACGTCGATGCCGATCTCCCGCTGGTTGATCACCGATTTCTTGTGCTTGTGGTAGTACTCGATCGGGTCTTCCATGGTCACGATGTGACGATCGAGGTTGGTGTTGATGTAGTCGAGCATCGTCGCCAACGTGGTCGTCTTGCCCGAACCCGTCGGACCGGTCACCAGAAAGAGACCTCGCGGCCGGCGACACAGTGCGCGACAAATAGCCGGGAGCCCGATCTGCTCGAACGTCAGCAGCTTGTTCGGGATCAAGCGAAGGACCAGGGCGACGTTGCCCTTTTGCTTGAACACCGAAACGCGGAACCGCCCGGCGTCGCCAAACGCGAAGCCATAGTCCGTACCGCCTTCCTCTTGAAGCTCCTGCTGATTCCGGTCCGGAGTGATCGCCTTCATCAGCGCGACGGTATCCTCCGGTCCCAGCACCTTCGTTTCGAGTGAGCGCAAATGACCATGAAGGCGAACCACCGGCGGCCGACCCACGGTCAGGTGTAAGTCGGATGAACCTTGCTTGATGACCGTCTCCAGCAGGCGGTCAATGTGGATGGTCGCCATTATGTCGTCCCCGTGGTCATACTTGTCACGTTTCCACGATGCCTTCGGCCTGAGTCGTGGTAAGCAGATCCGTCGGCGTCGTGATTCCGGCCAGGACCTTCCTCTTTCCGTCCTCAAGCAGGGTGCGCATGCCGCTCGCTCGGGCCGTCGCCCGAAGCTGCATCGTGGTCGCCTGGTTAAACGCCAACTCGCGCATCGCCGAGTTCATTTCGATCATCTCAAAAATGCCGACCCGGCCACGATAGCCGGAGCCGCGGCACCGCTTGCAACCCTCGCCCTTCCAAATGGTTTTCCCGGCCAGCTCCTCTTCCGTGAAGCCCAGCAGTTTCAGGGTGTGTTTGTCCGGGTTCTTGTCTTCAACCTTGCACTCCGAACAGATCACCCGGATCAACCGCTGGGCCATGATCGCCTGAATGGCGCTCGCCACCAGGAACGGCTTGATCCCCATATCAATCAACCGCGTGATCGCGGACGGTGCATCATTGGTGTGTAGGGTGCTGAAAACAAGGTGCCCGGTCAGCGCCGCCTGGATGGCCACATCTCCCACTTCGCGGTCGCGGATTTCGCCGACGAGAATGATGTTCGGCGCCTGGCGAAGCATCGACCGCAGGATTTTGGAGAAACTGAGCCCGATCTCATCGCGAACTTGGCACTGATTCATGCCCGAAAAGTTGTATTCGACCGGGTCTTCCGCGGTGATGATTTTCTTGTCCGGCCGGTTCAGCTCTTGCAAAGCGGCGTAGAGGGTCGTGGTTTTCCCCGAGCCGGTCGGCCCGGTCACCAGGAAGATGCCATTGGGGCGTTTGATGATCTTGACGAACTTCTGATAGTCGTCCTCGGCAAAGCCCAGGGCGGGAATACCGATCTTTACCGAATCGGGCCGCAGAATACGAAGAACAATGCTCTCTCCGTGATACGATGGGCAAGCACTCACTCGGAAGTCGATCGGGTTCCCGCCGATCTTCATCTTGATGCGACCGTCTTGCGGCACCCGCTTCTCCGCGATGTCCATCCCGGACATGATCTTGAACCGCGTCGTCACCGCCCCCTGCATGTGCTTGGGAATGTCGTCGCGGACGTGGCACACCCCGTCGATCCGATAGCGGGCCCGAACCCGGTCGCCCATCGGCTCAATATGAATATCGCTCGCCCGCCCATGAACCGCCTCGGTGATCATCAGGTTGACGAGTTTGACGATCGGGGCGTCCGGGTCTTCCGCGGACGTCCTGCCCTTTCCGTCCCTTCCGTCCTCGGCGACCTCGGGTGCCTCCTGGTCGATACTGGCCATGGTCTTGGACAGAACGTCGCTTTCCGGATTCACAAACTTGTCGATGAACCGCTTCACCTTGCTGGTCGCCGCCAGCGTGGGGATGATTTCGCGGCCTAGGCGGAAGCGAAGCAAGTCAAGAGTCTCGATATCGAGGGGGTCCGTGATAATGACTTTGAGTCGGCCGCCCTCCTCGGCTAAGGGCAAAACGAGGTAATCCTCGATCATCTTGCTCGGAATTAGTTCCAGAATCTCGCGATCCACGGGGTGGTGATCGAGGTCGATGTACTCCAGACCAAACTGGGTGCCGAGGGCCTTGGCCACGTCGTCTTCGGTGCAATGGCCGAGTTCGACCAAGGCCTCTCCGGTGCGCTTTCGGTGAGATTTGGCGAATTCCAGCCCCTCGTTGAGGGATTTCTCATCGATTATGCCCCACCCGATGAGGGTTTCGCCGATTTGTTTGCGCTTTTTGGCCATAGCGTGGACGATCCGCGCTCCGAACCTGGAACGCCCCCCGAGTAGACAGACTCCCCCTCCCGCGGCCAGCGCGGGTCCTGCGAATTTTAGGGAGTTCGGCCGGGGAGTTCAACCGACAGACACCGGAGCTTTAAAGGGAGTGGCCGTCCGGCTGGTTTGCACAATCGTCCGTGGAGGGTGAAGCTATGACTAGGTGGACGGAGACGAGAGCCCAGCCGCCCGGTGGACGGGTAACCAGCCAAGGGTTGTCCGCGAAAATGCGCCTCTAGCTGGGCTTAGCGAATTCTCGACCGACCTTGCTACCAGAATGGGCTTGGAAGTCTGTTCCGGCATTTCCGGCCTGCGACCCAGAGAAGAAGCAGGGGTCTTCGTCCAAAAGCCGCAGCGCCATGGTCGCGACGTCGGGGTCGAACTGTGAACCCGAACCCGCGCGGAGTTCCCGACGGGCGCGGTCGAGGCTGAAGGCCTCCTTGTAGATTCGCGGCGAGAGCATGGTGTCCAAGGCATCCGCGACGGCCAGAATCCGGGCGCCGATCGGGATCGCGTCGCCCGAAAGCCCGTCCGGATAGCCTCCGCCGTCGAACCGCTCGTGGTGATGACGGATCAAGGGCCGTACCTCGGCCAGAAAACTGACATCGTGCAGGATTTCCAGGGCGGTGAGCGGATGTCGTTTGACGACGTCGAATTCCTCGGCGGTTAACGGTCCGGGCTTGGTGAGGATGGCGTCGGGCACGCCGATCTTGCCGACGTCGTGTAGCAGGGCCGCCGCCCGAAGCGTCTCCAGCGTGGCCGCGCTGAGTTCCAACCTTCGGCCGATCGCGTCCGAATAGGCCGCGACGGTGTGGGAATGGGCGCGGGTGTAGGAGTCCCGGGCGTCAACGGCGGCCACCAGGGCGTGGGTGGATTCGAGCTGGGCGCGGCGGAGATGTTCTCGGGCGCGAGCCAGCCATGCCTTCAAATCGGCGTGCTCCAGGCCTTTGTGCCGACTGGTCCGATCCAACATCCGTGAACTCCGCGCCCCCGACATGCGCTCGAACCCTTCAAACTCGTGATCGGACACCACCCCGCGCGCCGTCTCTTGCACGGCGAGCCCGCCGTCGCGGACATTGGCGCCGTTTTCCCCGCCCAGCGGGTATCGTCTGGCCGCGAAATCGACTTAACGCCTTGCAAAATCGCGGCTTATCGGCGCGCGGGGCCGTCCGATCAACAAGCAACCGCCGAGAATTCCCGCCTTGTTTCCAGAGCCGCTTCGTGGTGTCCGAGTATGCGCGGCCCAACCACAGTGCCACATAGTGGCACTAACTGGAGAGCTGGAGACCTAAAAACTGGAGAGACAGCGTGCGAACAAGTTTCGGACCCTCGGATTCGGGTCTGATATCGCCCTCGATCCGCGCCACCGGCCACACGGTTTCTTGGCCCTCCGGGGCGACCCCTCCATCTCCGCCCCGACTCGTCTATAATGACCGCGTTGCCAACCGAGACTCTGAAGACGGGAGGCCGGACATGACCCATAATGAACGCTCCGCGTCAAGGCATTTCATCGCCGTACTGATCGCCGCATGGTCATGGCAAGTGGCCGGCTGCATTAGCATGCCCGGACACGCCTCGAGGGAACCTGTCGCCGAGATCAACGCCGTTTTGACGCGGCAGGACGCGGCCTGGAACGCGGGTGATATTGAGGGATTCATGGATGGTTATTGGCGCTCGCCGGAGCTGACCTTCGTCTCCGGCGGCACCGTCACCCAAGGCTGGGACGCCACCCTCGAGCGTTATCGGAAACGCTACCCCGACCGCGCGGCCATGGGCAAGCTCACCTTCAGCGACCTGCACATCGAAGACCTGGGAAAAGACACCGCCCTCGTCCGTGGCCAGTGGCACCTCGACCGCGCCGAACCCATCGGCGGCATGTTCACTCTCATCTTCCGCAGGATCGATGGACGGTGGCTGATTGTCTACGACCACACGTCGGTGGCGGAGAAGTAGGTTCGAAGGCGAAGATCGAACAGTGCCGCGTGGCTTGCGAAAACCCCTGATCGTCGGCGCCGCCGTTGGCCTCCCAGCTGGCATGATCTCGTATTTCACGGCGTGTGCAGGCATACAAACCTGTATGAGTGCGCCCGGCGTGATTCTTTCAATAATCACGCTTCAAAGACAATCTGGACATGTGACTCCGTTTTTTCCGTATTCGGATGGGTTGGGCAATGGACTGTTCTACGGCGGGCTGGCCGCCTTAGTCACCTGGTTCGTGACTCGCGAGCGCCATCTGCCGCCGCAAATCCCGCAATGCGTCATCTGCGGATTCCGGTGGCCAGCCCCTACGACCGCCAAATGTCCCCAATGTGGTCGCCAAGACTCATTCTACAACGCGATCGTGACTGGTGTTCCGGTCTTCCATTGCCAAAAGTGCGGCCATAACCTCACGGGGAACCTGTCGCAGCAATGTCCCGAATGCGGTGAGCCGATTTGATCGATGTACCGTTCCACTACATCAGCACATGCGGCTTCTTCAGCGCCGCACGGCACACCGTGAGCTGCCCGATGTGCCAGAACTGGTGTGTACCCTGCAATCCCCAGATTGAGCCGAGCGTCGGGAACAGTTCCTTCGGATAGCCTTGCGGGGCCGGGTCGCCCCACGTCGATTCATCGAACGCCTTAAGCGCCTCGACCGTCTGGGCCCGCGAGGTGCGGAACAACTCGTCGATCTCCTTTCGCGAGGGATACTTCGACGCCTCCGGGTTGCACGGCGAACCGCCCTTGAACAGCTTTTGCAGGTTCTCCGGCACGCGTTTGGGCTTGCCGGTCGCGGCGGCGGTCAGGGAATCCTCCGACGTGGCCACGTGCCCGACGATCCACGCCGCGTGGTTGGCCCCCGGCACGGGAATTTTGAAATACTCGGCGTCGGTCAGGTCGGCCGTGAACTTGTTGAACAGATACTGACCACTGTTGAGCTGTTCAATCACAATGTCTTTGAGCTTGGGCATGATGACCTCTTCTTCGCCCGGAAGGCGCACGATCGTTGCCAGGTGGCTTCAGCCCCTGGTAGCGACCTTCTTTTCCTCACCCGCCAGAGGGCGGACGACACTTTCCTACTTCGGTGTTACTTCGTTCTGAACGCACCGTCAACCGGACCGGATCGGGAACCTGCTAGACGCGATGTTCCTTGGTGCCGCATTGTTGCTCGGATACCTTCTTGCCATGCTCTCCGCTTGCCCACGCTGCAATTACGACCTTCGTGGCCTGCCCGCCGATCACCAATGCCCCGAATGCGGCTTGAAGTACGACGCCGAGAGCGAGGCCTTTCGGATTCCTCGGCGACGATGGCGCACGATCGGCGAGTGTTGCTGGGCATTGTTTGGAGTTACCTATTTTCCTTGGATCGTTTGGCGCACCGGAAACGCGCTGGGCGTACTATTCACCGTTTTGATGATCCTGTTGTTTTCAATCTTCGCGGCGTCCTTACTCTGGCTGAGACGGCGCGCTCATTTGCGTGGCGGATACGTAGTTGCCGTGCTGCCGGAAGGGGTATTCTTTCGCCACCTGCGGGAGCGGATGTTTGCGTACTCTGATTTCGTCACTGTTCTCTCTCGGCCCAGACTTCGCCATGCGGTGCTCGCGAAGCTGCCCGATGAACTGCTGGTAAATGTTAGTAGCGCTGGTCGGATCATTGGCGACGTGTTTGACTCCGCCGACTCCGTTCGGCGATTTGCTTCGCTCGTCGAGCAACGCCTCGCGGCCCGGCGATCGGAGGCGCTGGCATCGCAGAACGAAGGCGTTAAGCCGCCTGTCGAGGAACCTTCCAATATTTGACCGTAACGGCTTGCCGACGTATAAGAGGGTCGTCGCTGGGTGTGCCCGCCAAAATGCGGGCTGAGAGCATAGCCCTCGAACCTGATCAGGGGGCGTTGTCGGCCTTGGTGGCTACGACGCGAAAAACCTGCGTAGGGAAGCGACATTCGCCCGGGAGGCTTGGCCCCTCCGCATCACGCGGACCTGCCACGCCGCAGAATCACACCGGGCGTTCGTCACTTCGCCCGCAATCCCTGACGATTCGGTTTTCCTAAAAACCCGCGACGCCGGAGATGCATCATGGCCATTCGGGATACGGAACCATCGAGCGCGGCGGCCGCGCCGAGCGTTCAACAATCCATCAAGCCCTTTCCCGCTTCGAGAAAGGTGTACGTAAACGGGTCGATCCATGCAGACATCCGCGTGCCCATGCGGGAGATCGCCCTCTCACCATCCCCCGACCTCCCCTCAGGACCACTGCTCAAGAGCAGTGGCACACCCAATTCCGTGACCGTCTATGACACCTCCGGCCCCTACACCGACCCCGACGCTGTAACCGACGTACGCAAAGGGCTTGCCCCGCTCCGCATTGATTGGATTCGCGGCCGAAACGACGTGGAGGAATACCGCGGCCGAGCGGTCCGACCCGAAGACAATGGGTTTCGATCCGATTCCACCATGCGCGGGCGATCCGCGGACGCGTCGATCGAGCGGTTCCCCGAATCATCGCGCCGCCGCCCGCTCCGCGCAACCCATGGCCGCAACGTCACCCAGATGCACTACGCCCGGCGCGGAATCATCACTCCCGAAATGGAATTCATCGCCATCCGCGAAAACCAGCGCCTTCACTGTCCCCCCTTACCAAGGGGGGACCACAGGGGGGTTCTTCACTTCCAACACCCCGGCCAGTCGTTCGGCGCGGCCATCCCCAGCGTCATCACCCCCGAATTCGTCCGCGACGAAATCGCCCGTGGCCGCGCCATCATCCCCGCCAACATCAACCACCCCGAACTCGAGCCGATGATCATCGGCCGCAACTTCCTGGTAAAAATCAACGCCAACATCGGCAACTCCGCGATCTCCTCCTCCATCGAAGAAGAAGTCGACAAAATGATCTGGGCGACGCACTGGGGCGCCGACACGGTGATGGACCTCTCCACCGGCAAGCACATTCACGAGACCCGCGAGTGGATCATCCGCAACTCGCCCGTCCCCATCGGCACTGTGCCCATTTATCAGGCCCTCGAAAAAGTCGGCGGTAAAGCCGAGGAACTTACCTGGGACATCTTCCGCGACACCCTCATCGAGCAGGCCGAACAAGGCGTCGATTACTTCACAATTCACGCCGGCGTCCTGCTCCGCTACATCCCGCTGACCGCAAAACGAGTGACAGGTATTGTCTCTCGCGGCGGCTCCATCATGGCCAAGTGGTGTCTGTCGCACCACAAGGAAAGCTTCCTGTACACCCATTTCGAGGACATCTGCGAGATCATGAAGGCCTACGACATCTCGTTCTCGCTCGGAGATGGTCTCCGCCCCGGCTCCATCGCCGACGCCAACGACCCCGCCCAATTCGCCGAGCTCGAAACCCTCGGCGAGCTGACCAAAATCGCCTGGAAACACGACGTGCAGACCATGATCGAAGGCCCTGGCCACATTCCCATGCAGCTCATTAAGATCAACATGGACAAGCAGTTAGAGATTTGCAACGAGGCCCCCTTCTACACCCTCGGCCCGCTGACGACTGACATCGCCCCCGGCTACGACCACATCACCAGCGCCATTGGCGCGGCCATGATCGGCTGGTACGGCTGTGCGATGCTCTGCTACGTGACGCCGAAGGAACACCTCGGCCTGCCGAACCGCAAGGACGTGAAGGACGGCGTGATCGCGTACAAGATCGCCGCTCACGCCGCGGACCTGGCCAAGGGCCATCCGGGCGCCCAATATCGTGACAACGCGTTGTCAGAGGCGCGTTTCGATTTCCGCTGGGAGGACCAGTTCAACCTCTCGCTCGACCCCGAAACCGCCCGGGAATTCCACGACGAAACGCTGCCGCAGGATGGAGCCAAGGTCGCTCACTTCTGCTCGATGTGCGGCCCGCAGTTCTGCTCCATGAAAATCACCCAGGACGTCCGCGACTACGCGGCCGGCATGGGCGTGGCCGAACAGCAAGCGCTCCAAGTCGGTATGGCCGAAAAGTCAAAAGAGTTCCGAAATGCCGGGGGCGAACTCTACACGCCGCTGGCCGTCGGCCCCGTTTCAAACACGACGAAGTGAACATAGCGTCGGAGTTCGCCCTCGACGCTACTTCCTACAAGGCACTCGCGTTAATCGATCAGTTGCGTGTCCGGCGCGGCGGCGCTTTCTCCAATGCTCCCGCGGGCCGAACCAGTTCGTGCCCTTCCGGGTCAACCCCGCTTAACTCCGGGGTTTCGTCGTCGATGTCCACCAAAATCGACGCCCGCTCTTCGCCGGCGCCGACGAGGTTCATGCCCGCCGTCGCCTGACGCGGAGACGCCCCGCCGCCGGTAAACGCGATGAACTTCGTGGCCAGCCCCAGGATCGCCGCATCGTGACTCATGCTCGCCCCGGGTCCACCCTTGAAATCCATCCCGCAGTTCCACATCTTCTGAAACGCGTTTCGCCCGCACAGTTCTTCATAGTCGCACTCAAAACTCCCCACCCCGTCCAACCGGGCCTTGCCCTTGTCGGTGCGCAGCGCCGATCGCCCGAAATGGTTCGGTATAATCTCGGACCGCGACCAGTCGCTCAGCAACGTCTGATCCCAGCAACAGATGCACCGCCGAGTCCCGGAGAACTTGCTCTCAAACTCGTTCCAAATCTCAGCCTCCACCTTGGTCAGCACCGGCCCGCACCCGTCCTGCCGCAAATCCGCGTCAACCACGTGCAACGTCAGATCGGTATTGACCGACGCCGTAACCCCGCCGCCCGACAGAATCGTCGATCCCGCCGCGTAGAAATCCAGCAGCAGCGTGTCAAACGCAACGTCATATTGGAATCCATCCAGATCGAGCCGCCCGGGAATCACTTCCGCGCTGCAACAAACGCCGTCTTCGTCAAACTCCGTGCAGTCCAGGAGCGGCAGCCCGTGTGGACCGCAATGCGCCGACGCCGACCACGCGTTGTACTCCCACGCCGTGCCGTTCGCGTAATTCACGATCACCGCGTCGCCCTTAAGATGGTTCCACCGAATCTCTTCCCACGCGCCATCCTCGCCGAGGGCGGGATTGAACCGCACCGCGTAAAAGATCGCGTAGCCGCGCAGAACGCGGGTCGAGCCCGCGTCCTCGGGATCGGGCCGGCCCGGTCCATCCTCATCGAGCACGACGAACGGCTGACACTTATTACTCCCCCGCGCAGCCGACCAATAGTGCGGCTGATTCGCCGTCAACGTGAACCGGCAGTCCGCTGTGTTCCACCCCGGCTCAAAATGCTGCGTCTCGTTCCCCGGCGTGCACGGCGGATTATCACAGAGCTGCTCCAACTCCACATCGCCGTTGATGAAATACCCCTGCACGGTGACGAAGTTCGGATAATCGTTCGTGAAATCCAGGAACGTATCCTGCAACAGCGTCCCGTCCTCCGCCCACTTCACCTCGATCTTCGAGAAAATCAGCAAACTTCCCTTCTCGCTCGTCGTCACCCGCTTCAGCGGATCGACCGTCACCGTCGACGTGATCATCGACGTGCACGAGGCCGTCAGCCCACATTCATCGGTGGCCGTGAAGGTGACCACCGTGGTGCCCGGCGGAAACCCGCAATCCGGCGCGTCATTCGACAGCACCACGTCCCCGCAAATGTCCTCGGCCGTAAAACTGTTCAGCCACTCCGTCACCTCGTTGTTGCAAATCTTGTCGCCGCGCTCCAGCTCAATCGGCGGAGGACAATGCGTGATCATCGGCGGTAGGGTGTCGAAAATCTCGATGGTCTGTGTACACATGCCCACGTTGTCGCAGCCCAAGGGATCTTCCCCGGCCACAGTCACCCCCCCCGCCACCGTCGATCCCCCGTCCGACGAACCGAAGTTGCGAAGAATGGTCAGCTTCGGCGGCGGAGAAACCCCGCCGGCGACCTGCCCCGACTCTTCCCTGCAATTCCCGGGGATTTCCGTAATATCCACCGTCACCGGCGGATTCAGCACGCAGTTGTCCGTGGCCGTGCCCATCCCGGGGTCATACGGCAGCCCACATTCCACCTCTAGATCGGGCGGACACATCACCATCGGGGCCTCGCCATCGATGAACGCGGGAATGTCCACGGTCCGTGAATCATTGTCGCATCGGTCGGTGAGGGTCACCGACATCGTCGTGGCACATTCTTCCGCCGAAAACATCACGTTCGTGGTCGGAATGCCCCCGCAATTGTCGCTCGCGACCGCATTCACGGCATTGGCCGCCGCGCCACCCGCGGAAAACAGGTCTGCGAAACAGAAGGGGATCGGATCGGGCGTCCCGATCGTTGGCGGTGTCATGTCCTCCACCGTGGCCGTGTCCATGCAGGCCATGGCCAGCGGGTTTCCGCAGCAGTCGTCGCCGGTCAACTCAATCTTTACCAGCACGGGACATTGAGTGACATTCGACACTTGGACGGAGCATGACACGTTGACTTTGGCATCATCATCCTTGCCCTTGAGGTCATACTCGATCTCGCAAACCGCCGGCCCCACGGTGCCCATGCCGCTCTGAAGCATCGCCGTGACCATCACCGAATCGATATCCACGCAGCAGGTGTCCATGACCATGCCCGTGAAATAGATGGTTGCTTCGCAGTTTTCATCGACCAGATACGGAGTGTCGGTTGCATTGCAATCCGCCGTGGGAGCGAATTCGTCAACGAATGTCGGGAAAGAAACCGGGTCCGAACGATTCGTGCAACTGTCAATCAAGAACGCATCGATCGTCGTCTCGCACTCCATCGCGGTGAAGTTCGTATCGCAAGCGGGCATGGGGTCGCAGTTATCTTCGGCAAAGGGCAGCACTCGTTCACACGCGGCGTTTCGAGCCACGGTGAGCGACGGGTAGCACTCGTCGAGGTCCGCCGGGTCGCCGTTGATCACCGGGTTGGTCGTGTCGGAGGTAGTGACGGTGGCGTTGCACGAGGCGGTCCCGCCGTCCTCCTCGGTCACCTGGACGGTCACCGTGCACGGCGCGCATCCGCCGCTGGTATCGAAGGTGAGCATGGGCGTCGCGGTGTCGCCGCCGGTGAACATGGCGGTGGGGCAATCGGTCATCCAGGAATAGGTAAGGTCGCCTCCCTCGGGGTCGAACGAGCCGCCGGCATCGAGCATCACCGTGGCCGAGCCGCCCGTGCACTCCACACTGTACGGCCCCCCGGCGTCGCATACCACGCAGAGGTCGGCGCACGATGTGGTCGGGGCGCAACCGGCAACACAGGCAGCGCAGTCGTCCCTGCAGTCCTCCGTACACGCCGCATGGTTCTCATTACACTCGCAATCTTCACCACTAGGACAGTTGTCAAAACATCGATCTCGGGCGGTCCGACAATTCTGGAAGCAAGGCGCACTGCCTAGCCCACACCTACCTGTAAATTGGGGGGAGCATGTGCCACAGGCCTCCGCGATGCATTCATCGATCTGGCCTTGATTGCTGCATGCCACTGGAGGACAGGTGATGCCCTTGCAATCCGTCCCCGCCCCTTGAAAAACGCCTTCGAAACCGTCACAAAGGGACTCGGTTACCCCTAACAGCTCCGCCCCTTTCCCTTCGGACAGCTCCGACAACACGTCGGCACATTCACCGCTCCTCGTACAACAAGCCCCAACTGGGCAATCGATGTCGGTATCCGTGCACGTCGAGCCCTCTCCCTGGAATGTACCACCCCGTTCTACGCAGCTATCTTCGGTAATCGGCTCACCGGGTAATTGGTCCAGGCATGCGATCGCGCCGAATGGACTATCCCAGCAGCAAGCCCCCTCGCTTCCGGCAAGGGCTTCGACGCCGATGCAACCCGAAAAGACGAGGAACGCGGCGCCGATGGACCGCGCCATGGAACTGCCCGGCGCTCTTCGAATAGGACGAGTGTTCACGCGGATAAGCCCTCCTGCTTGGTCCAAACCAGGGAAGTTCAAGGACAAACTGACGAGGGGGATCGACGCGACGATCGACGGCTCCCAATCCCCCCGCTTTACCAAGAGATTATCAAACCGGGGCGAGAACTTCAAGCAGACCGCGGTTCCCAATATCGGAGTCGGACGCTTCCCCCCTGGGCATCGCAGGGTTTTGAAAGGGGTTTCAATTAAAAAACGCGCCTTTGGAGCGCGTTCTTCACGCACCACCCGGCGCGGCATGCCGCGCGGGTGGCGCTTTCAACATTGGGCCGCTATCCGCTCCTAGCGCTGTGGCCGCTGATCCGTGCGAGGCGAAGCCTTGTCGGATCCGCCCTCGGGGCGGACCATCTGGTGCCCCTCCCCGCTCAACTCCGGCGTTCCGTCGTCCGTGTCCACGAGAATGGTTGCCCGCTCTTCTCCTGTTCCCACCAGGTTCATGCCCGCCGTCGCCCGCTCACTGCTCGGCCCGCTGAACGCAATGAACTTGGTGGCCAGTCCCAGGATCGCCGCATCCTCGCTGAAGTCGCCGAAGATCATGCTGTCCCTACGGCAGTTCCACATCTTCTGAAACGCCGTCGGCCCGCAGAGCTCCTCGAAATCGCACTCGTTGCTGTGGACTCCATCCAGGCGGGCCTTGCCCTTATCCGTGCGAAGGGCCGAACGCATGAAGTGGTTCGGGATCGCCTCGGACCGGACCCAGTTGCTGAGCATCGTCTGGTCCCAGCAGCAGACGCAGCGCCGCGTGCCGGAGAAACAGCTTTCGAATTCGTTGCAAATCTCGGCTTCCACCTTGGTCAACACCGGCCCGCAGCCGTCCTGCCGTAAATCGGCGCTAACCGCATGGACGGTAAGGTCGGTGTCCACGGTGGCGGTCACGCCGCCGCCCGAAAGCACATCCGAGCCCGAGCCGTAGAAATCCAGAAGCAGATCATCAAAGGCGATGTCATATTGGAACCCATCCAGGTCGAGCCGCCCGGGGATCACCTCGGCGGTGCAACAGGTGCCGTTCAGGTCGCGCAGGGTGCAATCGAGCAGCGGCGCGCCATGCGTCGAGCAATGGGCCTGTGCCGCCCAGGCGTTGTACTCCCACGCCGTGCCATTCGCATAGTTCACGAGCACCGCGTCGCCCTTGAGATGGTTCCAGCGGATCTCCTCCCATCCACCATCCTCCCCCAACGCGGGATTGAACCGCACCGCGTAAAAGACGGCGTACCCGCGAAGGACTCGGGTGTCGCCGCCGGTCTCGGGATCGGGCCGCCCCGGGCCATCCTCATCAAGAACGACAAACGGCTGACACTTATCACTGCCGGTGGCCGCCGACCAATAATGCGGTTGATTCGCGGTCAAGGTGAACCGGCAGTCCGCCGTGTTCCATCCCGGCTCAAAATGCTGGATCTCGTTCCCCGGCGTGCACGGGAAGTCGTCGCAAAGCTGCTCCAACTCCACGTCGCCATTGATGAAGAACCCTTGGATCGTCACCGAGTTCGGGTAGTCGTTGGTTATATCCAGGAACGTATCCTGGATCAGCGCCCCGTCCTCGCCCCATTTGATCTCGATCTTCGAGAAGATCAGCAGGCTGCCCTTTTGGTCAATCGAGATGCGGGAGAACGGCTCCTCGCCCGAGGGGCATACGAACGGATCGGGACATGGGATCGGCGACCCCTGAATGCAGAGCCCACCGCCGTTACAGGCATCACCGGTCAATATGTCGCCGTCCGCCTCACAGGGCGTGCCAGGAGGCGCATCGGGCAGGTCATCGCACTGCCCGGTGATAATATTACACATCTCTCCACCCTCGCACGGCGGTTCGGCCGGCTGGCATCCGCAATCGTCCGGGCACGTGTTGCAATTCTCGCACGCCGACTCGCAGGTACCGTTGCCGCACAACGCGACGTTCGGCGTAAACACGCACTCGTATCCGAGGTTCTCGCACCCCGACCCGGCCGTGGCACACTCCCGGCACGTATCGATCGTGCAGGCAATGGAGTCGTTGCAAATCGGGTCCATGCCGTCCTGGCAACCCGTCCCAGGCGGGGCGGCCGGATTACACACCTCCTGTCCGTCGCAGCCGAGGCCGTTCTGGCAGAAGCCGTGATTCGGCGTGTGCACGCACCTGTGTCCGACCGCGAGACACGTCGCGTCGCCCGCCGGACACTCCATGCACGTATCGCCCGTGCAACCGATATTGTCCGAACAATTCACCGGCGTGTGCACGCAGCAGCTCGCCGCGTCTTGATTAGCCATACAGGCTGCCAGCGCTGGATTGCACGTATCCACCGTGCAACCCAGGTCAGGGGTTTCGTCGCACGTCGGCGGCGTGCCGGGAGCGCAGGCAAAGCCGGTGCAAGCCCAACTGCCCCCCGTGCTGGTGCAAGCGGATGGATTGGTGGGACTCGCCGGGCTGCACGAATTGTTTAGGCTGCAACATTCCGCGGTGGCGCAAGCGCACGTCTCCTCGCCGTCGCAGAAGGCACCGTCGTCGCACGTGTTGCACTTGGCGTTGGTCGCCGTGAACCGTCCGACCAGGTCGAAGCCGGTGAACATGCCGCCCAATTCATGCACCACAACCTCGATGCAGTTCACGCCCGCTGCGAAAGGCGTCGCACCGTTACTGGTGAAGGTAGTTGCCGGCAAATCGTATGCCGCCGGCACCGACGGCCTCGTAACCAGGAGGGTGTGGCCGTTGGTGTTGTTCAAATAAACGTCCGCGGCATCATCCGCAAGGATACTGAAGGTGAGCGACGGGTTTTGGAACCCGGCGGCCAGGCAGAAACAGGACTGGTAGCAGTAGTTCCCGTTCGGACCCTCATAGTTCGCGCTAATCCACTGGCTTCCCATGATCGTGTCCCATTCCGGGTGCGGAGTAATGACCGTGGCCGGGCGCGGCAGAGCCCCGTTGGGTGTCGCCTCGCAGGTCACCGTCCATGTGTCATCGGCGCCGCCGACCGGGATAAACATTGAAGTACCGTCGTTCACTCCAGTGGTAAGGTTTATGTTCCCCGCATCGCTGTCGTCCGGCCTGTGGACGCACTTGTAGCCGGCGAGTTGACAGTGCGGATCGGTGGCGGGATCGCATTCCTCGCAGGTATCGGCCGAGCACTCGGCGCCGTCCGAACAATTCGGCGGAGTACCCGCCTGGCAGCCGCTGCTGGCCACCGTCCCGAACAGGCACGTTTCCTCTCCGTTGCAGGCCACGCCGTCGTCGCAGCGCGTGTCGTCCGGCGTGAACACGCACTTGTATCTGGCCGGGAGGCATGACGTGTCGGTGGCCGGGTCACAATTCTCGCACGAGTTCATCGTGCAGCCGATGGAGTCGTTGCAAATCGGTGGGGTACCGGGCTGGCACCCGTTCACCGGGTCACAAGTTTCGACGCCGTTGCAGCCCAGGCCGTCGTCGCAGTTCAACTCGCACACGCCCGCGTTACACACTTCGCACGGGTTACAGCCGCAATCGGCGGCGCAATTATCGCAATTCTCACAGGCTGGATCGCACGCGCCGTTACCGCAGGTGGGAACGCAACCGCCATCTCCGCCGGCGGTCACCGAACACGTCTCCGTGCAGGGGTTGCAGCCACAATCCGCTTGGCAATTGGCGCAATCTTCACAGCCCGGATCGCAAGTTCCGTCGCCGCAGCTCGGCTCGCACATGCCCATGTTGCAGGTTTGGGTGCAGGGCAGGCACGCGCAGTCCGCCGGGCACAGGGTGCAATTCTCGCAGGCAGGATCGCAGATGCCGTTGCCACACAGGGGCACGCAGGTCGGGATCGCGGCCACTCCCCCACCCCCCTGACAAATCTCGCACGGGAGGCAGCCGCAATCCGCCAGGCAATTGTCGCAATTCTCGCAAAGCGGGTCGCACATGCCGTCGCCACATGTCGCCATGCACATGCCCGACACGCACGCCTGCGTACATGGCGTGCAAGCGCAGTCGGCCGGGCATAGCGTGCAATTCTCGCAATCCGGATTGCACACGCCGTCGCCGCAGGTGGGCACACAGCCATTATCGGCACCGGCCACGGTGAACATGCAGGTCTCAGTGCAGGGCTCGCAAACGCAATCCGTATCACACGAGCTGCAATCTTCAAAGCAGGCCGGATCGCATATGCCGTCGCCGCAATCCGATACACACGAGCCCGCGTCGCAATGAGTGCACGGGTCACATCCGCAGTCCGCCGGACACGTGCCGCAATCTTCGCACCCCGGGTCGCACGTCCCGTCGCCGCAGGTGGGCACACAGCCCGGGAAAGGTACCGCGGCCACCACCGAACAGGTCTCGCTACAAGGGACACAGGCGCAGTCCGCAGGGCAATTGCCACAATCCTCGCAGTCCGGATCGCAGAAGCCGTCGCCGCACGTCGAGACACACACACCCAGGTTGCAAACCTGCGTGCAAAGCGTGCAAGTGCAATCCAACGGACAACTGTTGCAGTCCTCGCAGGCCGGGTCGCAGGTGCCGTTGCCGCAGTCCGGCTCGCAAACGCCATTGACGCAAGAGTTGCAAGGCCCGCACGCGCAATCAGCCTCGCAATTCCCGCAATCTTCGCAGTCCATGTCGCAGGTGCCATCGCCGCAGGCGGAGACGCAGACTCCCGTGTCACAAGTCTGCGTGCAGGGATCACAAGGGCAATCAAACGGGCAGTTGTCGCAATCTTCGCAGTCCGTGTCGCACGTGGTGTCGCCACACGTGGGAATGCACACTCCTGACTTGCAGAACTCGGTGCATGCGTCACAGCCGCAATCAGTCTCGCAATTGTCACAATCCTCGCAGTTCGGGTCGCAGGTGCCGTCGCCACACGCCGGGACGCAAGCGCCCGCGTCGCAAAACTCGGTGCAGAATGCGCATCCGCAATCCGCCGAGCAATTATCGCAATCCTCGCAGTCCGTGTCGCAGAAGCCGTCGCCGCACGTCGACTCGCAAATACCCGTGTTGCAAATCTCGGTGCACTGTTCGCAGGCGCAGTCATCCGGGCAGAGCGTACAGTTTTCGCAGTCCGTGTCGCAGAACCCGTCGCCGCAGGTGATAACGCACTCCGGGGATGCGCCGGATGTGTCGCAGGTCTCCGTGCACGGTGTGCAGCCGCAATCAAACGGGCAATTATCGCAATCCTCGCAGGCCGCGTCGCAGTTGCCGTCACCGCAATTCGACTGGCAAAGCCCCATGTTGCACGTCTCGGCGCACGGATCACACGCGCAATCCGCCAGACAAAGGCTGCAATTCTCGCAGTCGGCGTCGCACGTTCCGTCGCCGCAGGTAGTGACACACACCGGGGATGCGCCGGATGTGTCGCACGTCTCCGTGCACGTGTCGCAACCGCAATCCGCGGGACATGACTCGCAATCTTCGCAATCGGTGTTGCACGTGCCGTTGCCGCAGACCTCGGTGACGATGTTGCTGCAGTCACCGGCATCGCCACCACTCGTAATGCACGAATCGGTCGTGCACGAGTTCCCATCGCGGCATATCCGCGGGTCGTGGACACAGTCACCGCCGCTGCCCGTGCACGTCGAATCACGCGAGCATACTGTGCCGGGGTTGTTGCCGCCGACACAAGCGCCGGTTTGTACGAAGGTGCAAGTTCCTGCGATGCAGAGGTTCTGACCGTTCTCGCAGTTCGCGTCGTTGGTGCAATCCGCATCGGTCGTGCACACACCGCCCGCGTACGCCCGACACGTGACGCAGAGACCAAGAACCAATCCCCAAACCACTCGTTTCGTCAACATAACTCCCGCTCCTCGATCTTCGACGTGTGTCGATCTAATCCATGCGCCGCGCCGCCTGCTCCGCTCCATCCCTTGGCATCGCCGCCACGTGCCACGCGTTTCGCTGGCTCGTTTTGGTCCAGCCAAGCAAACTCCACCATCAGCCAGGCCTTGAATATGCCGAGGCCCTAGAATATGCCCCAGCCCAGAGTTCCTATATTAACGTGATTGGGAAAAATTGGAAGCGGAAAAAATCTTCAGGCAACCGATTTTTTCTAACTTCGCGCTCGACGTGGCAATCAGGTTGATACTGAGAAGCAAGGGCAGGCAGGTCAGTCCCATAACTATCGGCATCGTTGCTCCGCCAGGAGCGGTGGGGTTGTCAAGACTGCCGGAGCTCGGCGACCGCAGCGGCACCATTTTGGTTTAGCCCAAGGCGTAAGCAAACCTAAGCCTTGGAGGGATGGACATTTGTTGAAAGGCAGACCGCGGCAATGAAGCGACACTCTGCTCGTATTCGTCGGTGCCGATTCGACACGATCGCTCCCCCCCCCCAGCGATGCGATACCCCCGCCGCCGCAGGATGCGACGGGGCGGAGGAATGGCTCGGGCGCCTACGTAGACACAGACCGAGCTAGCGCCCCTCCTACCGCCGCGAATCTTTCTCGCCCGCTCGGTCGGTCGACCCTGGCCGAACGGTTGTTCGGTCCATTCCCCTAAGCTCCTCAGCGCCAAACATGATGTCTGCCCGGATCGTTCCCGCCTCTCGGCCGGAGCCGACGAGGTTCATTCCCGCTGTCGCGTGCTCGGTGATGCCGCCGCTGAAGGCGATGAACTTGGTGGCCAGGCCCAGGATCGCGGCGTCCTCGCTGAAGCTGCTGTAGGGTGGCGCCATCTCATCCCTGCCGCAGCTCCACATCTTCTGGAACGCGGTTTCGCCGCACAGCTCCGCGTAGTCGCACTCGACGCTATAGACGCCGTCCAACCGGGCCTTGCCCTTGTCCGTCCGCAACGCCGAACGCTTGAAGTGATTCGGGATCGCCTCCGACCGCACCCAATCGCTCAGCATCGTCTGGTCCCAGCAGCAGATGCAACGCCGCGTACCCGAGAACTTGGTCTCGAACTCATTCCAGATTTCCGCCTCAATCTTGGTCAACACCGGCCCGCATCCGTCCTGACGCAAGTCGGCGCTGACCGCGTGGACGGTCAGATCGGTGTCCACCGACGCGGTGACTTGGCCTCCCGAAAACACGTCGGAACCCGACCCGTAGAAATCCAGAATCAGTTGGTCAAAGGCCACGTCGTACTGGAAGCCGTCCAGGTCCAGATTGCCCGGAATAACCTCCGCCTCGCAGCACACCCCGTTCTCATCAAATCGGGTGCAATCGAGCAGCGGCTCGCCATGCGCCCCACAGCTCGCCTGCGTCGCCCACGCGTTGTATTCCCACGCCGTCCCGTTGGCGTAGTTCACGATCACCGCGTCGCCCTTGAGGTGGTTCCAGCGGATTTCCTCCCAGAGATTCTCCTCCGGATTGAACTCCACCGCCCACATGATCACGTACCCGCGCAGGATGCGCGAAGCGGGGCCGTTGATTTCGCCGTCGGGGCGACCCGGGCCATCCTCGTCCAACACCGTGAACGGCTGACACTTGTCGCTTCCCCTGGCCGCCGACCAGTAGTGCGGCTGATTGGCCGTCAGCGTGAACCGACAGTCCGCCGTGTTCCAACCCGGCTCGAAAACCTGGGTGATGTTCCCGGCGCCATCGGTGATCTCTTCCAGCTCGACGTCGCCGTTGATGTAGTACGCCTGGACACCCACGGCATCGGGATAGTCATTGGTCACATCCAGAAACGTATCCTGAATCAGATTGCCCGCGGCGTCCCACTGCACCTCCACCTTGGAGAAGAGGAGTAAGCTCCCCTTCGCATCAAACGCCACCCGCGACTCCGGCTCAACCGTGATCGTGGAGGTACACGTATCCATGTTCCCGCAACCATCGGTGGCCTTGAACTCCACCTCCGTCGTCGTCCCCGCCGGGAAACCGCACTCGAAGCCGTTGTCGGCGGCGTTGTTGGTGATCGGCACTTCCTTCTCGATCTGCAGGTTCCAGGAGACAATCACTCCGGAGTTGCCCGGTTCGGTATCAAAGATAAAGAGTTCCCACTGTCCCTGGGCATCCAGGCCGTTGAAAAACGACAGCGGGCTGTGTGGAGTGTAGCTCGGCGGCGACATCAGGTTATCCATGCATTGCTGCTGGAGTTCACCGCCGGTACCTTCGTCGTCAATCAGCACGTTGTAGTTGGCGTTGTCGCACCCGCCCCCCAGGGGAGGGGCGGTGAGAAAGGCCGCCCTACCGCCGTGACGCAGAAGAATGTTCAATTCACCCACTGCCGGATGGGACACGGCCAGACCGACATCGAGATCGGCGATGTCAAACGAATCGGGCACGTCAAGGAAGTGGCTGGTGGTTCCGAAATGCGGGATGGGGTGCGCGACCTGCCCCGTGTCATAGATCATTCGCGCCGGGCAGTTGTCGGTGGCCGTGGCGCTGTCGAGCCAATTCTCCACTCCGTTGTTGCAGATTCTGTCGCCGCGTGACACGGTGATGTCGGGGGGACAAGTGATCACTGGGGGTTCAGCATCGATGCTGACCACAATCGGGTCGAGGCTTACGAAGCTGTTGCCACACGCGTCGCCCACGCCCCAGTCGCAGGTGAGGGTGCAGTCCACCAGCTCGCAATCCACGTTAACCTCTAACTCGCCGGGGCAGTTGTCCGTCGTGGCATCGCGGATGGCTCCCTCGATGGCCTCCTCGGCCGCTTCCACGCTGTCGTAGCAATCTTCCACCATAAAGGGCCCGGTCACCGGGTCCTCTCCGTCGATGATCGCGCCTACATGAACCACCGCCGACTCGTTCGGAGGAGTGGCGGCATCCACGGCCACCAACTGCGCGGCCCACTGGCACATAGTGTTAATCGCGGACGTCTTGACGATCACGTCGACCACTGCGCAGTTGTCATCCGCCGCCGCGAGAATCGCAGCCTTGGCGTCATCGATCGCCGCCGTCGTGCTCGGGTAGCATTCATCCAGCGGTTCGATGGTTCCGACCGTCGGGACTTCATCGTCGGTGATCACGACATTGTACTGGCACTGGTCGTCGTCCTCGGTGATGCACTCCACGAATGTCGTTCCCACGGGGAAGAAGCCCGATGGAGGATCGCACTCAAAGTCGCAATCTGCAGTAAGCTGATGAGTGAACTCGGCGCCGCATTCCCCGTCGTCGGTGCCTCCGCCCAGGTCTGTGACCGGGCAAGAGTCGAACACGCAAGACCCCGCCATCGCCGGACGCGAAGCTAGGATCAACCAGCCGAACAGAAACACGGCAGCGACAGCAGATGCGATCGGCCTTCCGAATACCTGAGTTGCAGGCTTGCTCATTCTCTTTCCCCACTTCGCGCCGTCGAAAGAATGCACGGCGTACTGCTCGCGGTCCGGTCTGTTTCAGGACAGACTCCTGCCCGTCCGGCTCCAAGGTAGTACCCAACGGTGATATTCTGGGATGGTTCCCTCCCCCCTCAATCAGCTAGATTAGCGAAAGCCAAAGGGCATTTCAATCACCAGGGCTGGAAAAAAAGGCGGTGTTCAACCGAGAGGTTGGACACCGCCACTGGCCCTGAGATTATCGCCCGTTCGTTTTCTTAACGCCCGGTCGTGTTTCGCTTTCCTCCTTGAAGATTCCGCGGTTCCGAAGTGGTGCCCCGTCCCGAAATCGGCCGAGCGGGACCGCCCTGCAACTCCTCCGCGCCGTACATGACGTCCGCCTGGATCGTGCTGGCTTCCCGACCGGCGCCCACCAGGTTCATGCCGGCGGTCGCATGCTCGGTGCCAACGCCACCGGTGAACGTAATGAACTTGGTGGCCAGGCCCAGGATCGCGGCGTCTTGGCTGAAGCTGCTATAGGGCTCGCTCATCTCGTCCCGACCGCAGCTCCACATCTTGTCGAAGGCCCTTTCGCCGCACAGCTCCTTGTAATCGCACTCGACGCTGTAGACGCCGTCCAACCTGGCCTTACCCTTGTCCGTCCGCAGCGCCGAACGCTTGAAGTGGTTGGGAATGGCTTCGCTACGCACCCAGTCGCTGAGCATGGTCTGGTCCCAGCAGCAGATGCAACGCCGCGTGCCGGAGAACTTGGTCTCAAACTCGTTCCAGATTTCCGCCTCGATCTTGGTGAGCACCGGCCCGCAGCCATCCTGACGCAAATCCGCGCTGACCGCGTGCACCGTCAAATCGGTGTCCACCGATACGGTCGCGTTTCCGCCGGAGAGCGCCGTCGAGCCCGTCCCGTAGAAATCGAGCAGCAGGGTGTCGAACGCGACGTCGTATTGGAAGCCGTCCAGGTCCATGTTCCCGGGAATGACCTCCGCGTCGCAGCACACTCCGTTCTCATCGAACTCGATGCAGTCAAGCAGCGGCTGACCATGAGCTCCGCAACGGGCCTGCGTGGACCACGCGTTGTATTCCCACGCCATGCCGCGTGCGTAGTTGACGATCACCGCGTCGCCCTTGAGGTGGTTCCAGCGGATTTCCTCCCAGAGGTTTTTCTCCGGGCTGAACTCCACCGCCCACATGATCACGTACCCGCGCAGGACGCGCGAAGCCCCGCTGTCTTCCGGGTCCGATCGACCCTGTGAGTCGAGCACGGTGAACGCCTGGCACTTGTCGCTGCCATGGGCCGCCGACCAATAGTGCGGCTGGTTCGCGGTCAACTCGAACCGGCAGTCCGCCGCGTTCCAACCGGGCTCAAAGCCCTGTACGATTTGCCCGGCCTCGTTGCGCTCTTCCTCCAACTCAACGTCGCCGTTGATGAAATACGCCTGGACAAACACGCCCTCGGGATAATCGTTGGTGAGATCGAGGAACGTATCCTGAATCAGCTTGCCCGCGGCGTCCCACTTGATCTCCACTTTCGAGAAGATCAGCAGGCTGCCCTTCTGGTCGAACGTCACCCGATGCTCCGGCTCCACCGTGATTCGGGAGACACACTCCGCCGTGTTCCCGCACACGTCGGTGGCCGTGAACGTAACTTCCGTCGTCGTCCCCGCCGGGAAGCCGCACTCCGGTGCGTCGTTCGTCAGCACCGGCCCGCTGTTGAAGTGCAGCGACCACTCGGTCAACCTTCCCGACTGGTAGTTCACCACGTCCTTGACGGTGATCGTCCAATCCCCCTGGGCGTCCATCCCGTCGAACGCGCTGAGCGGATTGTTCGGGATATAGTTCGGCGGAGACATCAAATTATTGGCGCACTGGGTTTCGATGGGCAATGTGCCCTCGTCATCCAGGAACAGCTCCTCGTAGTTGTCGGCGCTGCAACCGGGGCCGGGCGTCCCCGGTCGGTCAATGATCGTGACCGTCGTGGCCCCGTGGGAAATCATCACGACCAGGTCCCCGACCCGAGTGTGGCTGATTTCAAGATCAACGTTCAGATCGTTGATCGTGAACGACTCTGGCACATTGATCGTGTGCGACACACCCGTGAAATTGTAATCCGGGATCGCCACATCCGGCTCGGCCTCATAGAACGGCCCGCCGCAATTGTCGGTGGCCATGAAGCTGTCCAACCAATCCTGCACCTCCGTGCTGCAAATCTTGTCGCCGCGTTCGACGGTGATCGGCTCCGGGCAATGCGTAATCACCGGGTCGATCCGGTCCACCACAAACACCGTATCGGTACACGCCATCGCGAGCGGATGACCGCAGCAATCGCTGGCCGTCAGGGTGAGGAGCACTTCCACCGGGCATTCGCTGATCCGCTCCACTTCGATGGTGCAGGACACATCGACCACCATGGGGGCCTCAGTGTCCTCGCCGTCCGGAATGGAGGTGGTGCAACTTTCCACTTCAAGCAGGGCCATACCGCTTTGAATCATCGCCGTCACCATGATCGAGTCCACGTCCACGCAGCAGGTGTCCGCGACCCGGCCCCGGAACGTGAAGGTTGCTTCGCAATCTTCATCCACCGCAACCCGCTCCTCGGGGCCGCCGCACCGAGCCCGCGGGGCGTCGGGATCGATAACCGTTTGGAACAGGGCGCTGTCGGATTGTCCGCAGTTATCCTCAACCTCGATTTCGATATCCGCGACGCAGTCGTTCACGTCCGAGCTCGGCGTGATGGTCAAGTCTCTGGGGCACGTATCGGTGACTCCCGCGCGCCGCACCGCGGCCTCGGCGTCCTCCACAGCGTCTTCAATCGCGTCATAGCACCCCAGGATGGGATCGGTCATCCCGATCACCGGGGGGTCGTTGACATTGCCACTGCAAACTCGGCCGTCGCCGTAGTACGTCCCGCCGGCGAATCCACAGTCCGCCTCCGTCACGATTCGGCAGGCACAGCCAACGTCAGGCGACGAAGCAACGCAGCATGCCCCCGTGGGCGCCGATGTCTCAATCAGGTCGAATTGAATCTCATTCGGATTCGCAAACGGACCCGGAGGATTCGGAACGAACATTCGAATCGCCCCCACGGAGGCGAAGTTCGCAGGATTCACTGCCGTTGGCGCGATGGCAAAAGACGCAAAGGGAATCTCAACAATCGTGAACGGAACCATCAATCCGCTGTCAGGCGTCATGAACGTGGCCCTTGAAAAGCTGTTCCCGCTGGTATGAACGTCGATCGCCACGGTAATAGCGCTGGTCGCCCGGACCCAGACGCGGAAGCGATCCACGCCGCCCGTGGTCAGATTAACGCCGCCCAACCCATTGCCAGTGATGGTGCTGTCCGTACCCCCGTCGTAGAGGACCGCGAAGTCGGCCCCGTCCGTTGTCTGGTTGCTGAAACGGGCGATGCCGGGAGCCATTCCGTTCACGTCGGCGATCATGGCACCCGTATTCCTCGCGCGTCGAACGGTGATGCTGCGATTCCCACCAATGGAGTTGGCCCCGGTAGCCACGCCATTGCTCACGATTTCCGACCCAACCGTCGCCGGGTTGGTTGTCACGAACTGAGTCGTGCTAAAATTGTCGATCAGCGCGGCTTGAGCGCTGGGCATGGTGCCATGCACTGTCACCACCAGGGCGACAAGCGCGATATTCCGTGTCATCCGACGCACAACCACACCGCTTCTGTTTGCCACACCCCTCATGACCGCCCCTCCCCGCACGCGAATAAGCACCAAAAAACGATCGAAAACACATCAAAAACCGACGAAAAACGCGCAAAAACCATCAGAAAACGATCGAAAATCGATCGAAAACGATCAAAAAACCGCCAAACGAAGGCGAAAAGGGGACGCCGTTCGTCCGCGTTTTGCCTTATCTGGGATCGCGACAATCCAAGCCGTACAATACCCAGACTTACTATTGATTGGTTATTCTAGTTAAAATGGATAGTGATTGAAAGGAAAATAAGTCAAATTAGTAAGGCATGGCTGTACCGAAAAGAAGAACAGCTATGACAGGATCAGGGCGTAGATTCTCGGAAGTGACGCATTCGCCTTCCGCTAACCAGACAAAGTGCGTCCGCGAAACAAGTGAACACTCTCGGCCTGCCCGCTGCGCGGACGGGATTCGGGGACGCCCTGAAGAGCGGCCAGCGATCCGAAACGCGACCAGGATCGCGCGGTCTGTTCGATCTCAAGCACGGCGACCCAACGGACGCAACCGCTTGTTGACACGCGCGGCTCAGATCCGCTATCTCGATCCGCTCGGCTTTTCGCGACCGGACGGAGCTCGCGACGGCGCCTCGATCGGCCGGGCGGTTTCATCCCGCAATTCGTCCGTTTCGCCGTCGAAATCGGTGCGGATCAAACCTCGCCTCAAACCGGTCCCGACGAGGTTCATCGCCGCAGTGGCCATGTCATCCGAAGGCCCGCTAAACGACAGAAACTTGGTTGAAATCCCGAGCAACGCGGTGATCCGCGAGGGGTCGGCCACCGGCGGCGGCCGAACGATGGGGCAGACGGGCACCATCTCTAAGATGAGCCGCCGTTCACGTCCGCAAATCTCCTCGTAGTCGCATTCCTGGGGATCGTTACCAGTCAATCGCGCCTTTCCTTTTTCCGTGCGCAACGCGGATTGGGTGAAGTGGTTGGGAATGACCGCCGACCGCGACCAGTCGCTCAGGAACGTCGAATCCCAGCAGCACAAGCAACGACGCGAACCGGAGAACTTGCTCTCGAACTCGTTCCAGATCTCCGCGTCGACCTTGGTGAGGATGGGCCCGCCGCCGTCCTGTCGCAAGTCGGCCGAGAGCGTATGGAGCGTCAACTGGGTATCGAGCATGACCGTCGAACCACCGCCCGAAAACACCGTCGAGCCGGATGCGTAGAAGTCGAGCAGAAGCGACTCGAAACCAAGGTCGTACTGGAACCCGTCAAAAGCGAGCCGCCCCGGCCGCACTTCCGCATCGCAACAAATCCCGTTCCCGTCGTAGCAACGGCAATTAAGCAGGGCCTCGCCGTGACCGACGCAATCGCTGGCCGCCGCCGCCCACGCGTTGTATTCCTCGGCCGTGCCTTTGGAGTAATCCACGATGACCGCGTCGCCCTTGAGGTGGTTCCAGCGAATCTCCTCGTATTCGGCGTTGCTGCCGGCCACGTTCGTGGGCTTCAACCGGACCGCGTAGAAGACCGCGTACCCGCGCAGAACGCGGCAGGGATTATCCGTCTCGGGATTGATCCGTCCCGGACCGTCTTCATCCAAGACGACAAAGGGCTGGCACTTATCGCTCCCGTTCACCGCCGACCAATAGTGCGGCTGATTCGGCGTCAGGGTGAACAGGCAGTCCGCCGTGTTCCAACCCGGCTCAAACGGCTGGATGATTTCGCCGTCGAAGTCGCGCAATTCCTCTTGCTGGATGTCGCCGTTAATGAAATACGCCTGGACCAGAACCGGCCCCGGGTAATCATTGGTGATGTCCAGGAACGTGTCCTTGATCAGAAGCTGCGAGCCGTCCTGCTGGTCCTCCCACTGAATCTCGATCTTCGAGAACGCCAGGAAACTACCCTTCTTGCTGATATCGAAGCGGTCAAACGGGTCAACGGTGACGCTGGAAGTGCAAGTGGCCATGTTCCCGCACGTGTCTGTGGCCTTGAATTCCACCTCCGTCGTCCCCGGCGGGAAGCCGCAAGTGGGGGCGTTGTTGCTGAGCGTCGGTCCGCCGTTGAAATGGAGAGACCATTCGCCGAGCGTTCCGATTTCCCCTGTTGCCCTATCGACCACAAGGATGCTCCACTGCCCCTGGGCGTCCTGTCCGTCAAAAACGCTCAGGGGGAAGTGGGGGGTATAGTTGGGGGGAGAAGAAAGACCGTTCATGCATTGGGCCTCGAGGGGCAGCGCCCCTTCGTCATCCAGGATGATGTCAACGAAGTCATCGGCGGTACAGGGCGCGGGAGGGAGGCCTGGTTGGTCGATGAATGCGAACCCGTTCGGTAAATGGAAGATGAGAACGACGAGGTCCCCGACTCGAGTGTGGTCAATGGACAAGCCGATGTTGACGTCCTCGATGATGAACGAGTCGGGGACGTCGATTGTCTCAATAAGCCCGGTAAGATTGTTGTCGGGAATTGGGAGGTCGAGATCTTCCGACTCATAGACCCGGCCTCCCGGGCAGTTGTCCGTGGCCGTGAAGCTGTCCAGCCATTCCTGTATGGCGCTGTTGCAGATTTTCTCGCCCCGATCCACCACGATCGGTTCCGGGCAGTGGGTGATCATCGGAACGGTGATGTCGCGTACCTCGACTGTCTCCGGACAACGGATGGTCGCCTCGTTACCGCAGCAATCCGCGACTTTGACCGTGAACTGCACAACTGCCGGGCATTCGGTAATGTTCGAAACTTCGAACACACACGAGACTTCGGCCACGTCCTCGCCGTTGGGGAACGTCACTTCGCATTCTTCATCCACCTCGAGCGTGGCCGCCCCGCTCGCCAGCGTAGCAGTCACCATGACCGAGTCGGCATCCACGCAACAGTTGTCCGTGATGGTCGCCGAGAACTCGATCTCCGCCTCGCATTCGTTTGCGCTTAGGGAGACGAAGTCCGGCGAGGAGCACGTACCCATCGGAGCGGTGGGGTCGATCGTAACGGTCACCGTGTCAAATTCCACCGCGTTATCGCAGATGTCCGTAACCGTCGCGTCGATTGTCCCAACGCAGCCGGTCTGGTTTGTTTGAATCAGGTTGTTGGGGCAGATATCGCTGACGCCCTGTATGGCCGCCTCCACGGCGTCCCCCGCCTCGCGAATGGTGTCGTAGCACTCGGCCAGGGTGAGCTCACCGATCACCGGCAGATCATTGGCATTTTCGCAGGTGGTGTCGTCGCCCTCGTAGTTGCCGCCGATGGCCGCGCAATCCAACTCGGTGGTGATTCGGCAAAAACACGCCTGGAACGTCGGGCCGCAGCAGGTGCCGGTGGGCCGTGGCGTGCAAGCTGACAGGATGGAATCATCCTCGGTGCATATCTGGGGATCGTCGCAGATCGTGAAGAAATTCGTGCAACTGGCCACATTGACGCAAAAGCCCCCGAAGTCTTCCCCGTCTAGGATGCAGCAATCGATAACGCAGGCCTCTCCCGCGTCGCAATCCGCATTCACTTCACAAGTTTCCAAGAACGGGCATGGGTCGGCACGGAAACAAATCGGAGTGCCATCCACATCGATGCCGCATAGGCACGTGAGTTCCCCCGCCACGCTACCGGCATCGCCGGAAACTCGATCGAGCGCCGCGCTTCGGCCAGAGCCAACGGGAGCACCGAAGGCAACTACCGTCGCGAAACAGAAAACCGCAATTGAACCGAACATCGATCGACGCATGAGTCGTCCCTCCGAAAACTCAATTGCCGCGACAAACGGCAAATTGGCCATGTTCCCAGAAAAAGACCGATCCTAACATATTTCCGGGCTTTTGGAAACACTACGTCCGAATAAATGGGTAATTTGCAATGGGGAGCCTTAATCGACCGAAAGGCGAATCGCCCTCGTTCCGAAGCCTCGAATCCGAAGATTATCGGAGCGGGAGGGATTCGAACCCTCGGTGCAGTTACCCGCACACCGCATTTCCAGTGCGGTCCCTTCAGCCACTCGGACACCGCTCCAGGCAGTTCGGCCAACATCGGATCAGGCCACGGTGCCGGGTACGCAGTAACACATGGCCACCCGCCCTAGGATTGTCGCCGATCGTTTGCGCCGATTGGGTGCGAGTATGAAGAGACCCGCTGGGCGGGTCAACTTCGTTGAGCGCCCTTCCTGTCCGGCGTTCGTTCGATCGCCTCTGCCAAGATGCGATCCGGCGAGCGTTCCAGGAGCCTGCTTCGTCCAGGTCCTAACTTTCGGATTGGCGGGCTCCTAGAATCAAATCAACCGCTCGTGCCGGTGGAAAATGGTCGACGTTGATCGTCAGGTCGTAGCGGGTCGAATCATTGGTATCCGCGTCAAAATGATGGCGGACGAACTTCACTCGCTCTTTTTCGAGCTTTTCGACCTCGGCGCTTGCCCGCTTCAAGGAAAGTGCATGGCGCTCGGCGAAATTCTTGGCTCGCGTTTCAACGGAGGCCACCAGCCGCACCCGTAGTCCCAAAGCGCGAGGTAGGATCAGGTTGGCCCCCCGACCGAGGAAGACCGCCCGCCCTTGCCGAGCCAGCGACAACACCGTGCGGGTCAATTGATGGAAGTAGTCATTTTTGATGAACGACGTATCGGTAAAGGTCCGCATCGCGTCCTCAAACCAAGTCAGATCGCGTTCATCCATTGAGACGTAGATCTGTCGTCGTAGCTGATCATCACCGGCCATGACGTCGAGGATTTGCCGATCGAACACGGGCCACCCCAGACGCTGACCGAGCATGGCCGCCACGTCGCTCCCACCCGCACCGACCATGCGCGAAACACAAATAAAGTCCTCGACTTCGTTTCGCCGTGAGGGGGTCTGGAGCCGCTGGTTCTTGGCCAGCTCCCAATTCCGCATCTGCCGCTCGACAACTTGGGACATCCCGCCCGAAAGGTGATGGGTCATAGCGTGCCCCTTTCAAAAAGCCCCACACCGATCCAATCAACCGGTGTTGTCCTCATGCCGACAGCCACGCCGGCTCTGGAAAACCAAGGGCAATTCGCGTGCCATCAAACCTGAAGAATCTGCCCAGAGCGTTCGAGGGAAAAGCGTCACCGGAAAAAACGTGTTCAAAGCCTTTACCATGTGGAGAAAGCCCCATCTCCACCATATATTCCAACGAGCAGAGTTGTGAGCGGCGAGGAAAAGGGGAGCGCGAGGTGGAGCCTCGAGCCATGGCCACGCGAGCCGATTGGTACTACCACCGTAAGGGCTGAAACTCCTGCGTCAGAGCGCAGGGGTTCCTTGCAAAAAACAAGGTGGAGGTGAAGGAGACGGTTGATGCCTCGGTGCGGCTTGGGCGCGACGAGGCGCTTCGCCGCGTGCGACAGGGCGGAGTGTTGATTGTCAGCAAGGGTAAGAACGTGGCTCGCTTCGAGATAAAGAAGGACTCGCCGGATGATGGCACCTTGCTGTCACACATTTTAGGACCTACGGGAAATCTGCGGGCACCGACGGTCCGCGTGGGCAAGACCCTTCTGGTGGGCTTCAACGAGGACGCCTATCGCGAAGTTTTTGAAATGTAGGGTCGGGGCTTGTCCCCGGCGCCATCTTCGGTGCGTATCATGCGATTAGTGCCCATAAATCGAATGATGTTAGGCCTTTGCTTGGCCGTCCCGTTGTGGTGCAGCCAGCGCGCCGCAATTGGGCAAACACCGCAAGACCAGGATTCACCCGATCGATCGGCATACGTTAGGCGGGCCGTGCGCGAGTTCGATAAGGCGGTTTTCTACAAACCGCGCGTGGAAGGGGTTGAGGCGGAAGTGGGGGCTCTGGCGCCGCTCATTGTCCGCGAGGTGAGCGGCGAGGCGGCCGAACCTGCGGCGCCCCAGTGGTTGAAGGCGGTGGCCTTTGAGAATTGGTTTCGCCCAAACCAGGAGGCCCACAAACCAACCGTCTATTACGAGACAGGCACGCTCACCATTGCCGGAATCGAGTACGACGTAATCACCTATACATGGTTTGACGTCGCGACCTCGCCGCCGGTCACAGAACCCAAGCCACGGAAGTTGACCACTGTCATTGGCCATGACGATTTTCCGATTCTCTGGGAGTTCGAGCATATGCTCGGTCCCCCCCGCCCACGCCTGCTCTTTGTCTCCGCCTCTTTGGAACGACAGGCCGCGGACGAATTCAGGCGGGGTCGCCGTCATGACGTCGAATGGACGTTTGACGTGGCCCCAGGCGCGATCATCGTGAGGGTTATCGAGGACGGGCCGATCCCCATGGGTCCGTACGTGTATCTCGATGCAGTGTCGGGCGATGTCACCACACTGCTGTGCCGATGCAGTCCGTCTCAGGTCCGCGAATTCGTCGAGGAGGGATTCTATGACCTTCGACCGATGGAACAGTTGAATGCACACTTGGCCCAACATCGCTGGAAGACCTGCGGCGCTTTGTCGCTGATTCAGGATCAGAATCGCCGACCGTATGATTTCCTCCTTCGCTGGCCGGTCGGTCCGCCCAAACGCCAACTCATGGGCCCTCCCTCGCTCTACGCCCCATGATCCGCATCGCCGAAATCTTCCACAGCATCCAAGGCGAGGGGAAACTCGCCGGGGTGCCCAGCATCTTCATCCGCACCAGCGGCTGCAACCTCCGCTGCACCTGGTGCGACACGCCGTATACCTCGTGGTCGCCGGAGGGTGAATCCATGTCGATCGACGCCATCCTCGACCGCGTTTCGGACCACGCGGCCACGCACGTCGTCCTCACCGGCGGCGAGCCGATGATCGCACCCGGCGTCGAAGAACTCACCCGGCGGCTCCGCGAAGGCGGCTATCACCTGACCATCGAAACGGCGGCGACCATCTGGAAAGACGTGGTGTGCGACCTGGCCAGCATCAGCCCCAAGCTCGGAAACTCCACGCCCTGGGAGCGCGATGGGGGGCGACACGCCGAAGCTCATGAAGCCAACCGCCTGAATCTGGACACCGTCCGCCGCCTGATGGCCATGCCGGATTACCAGTTGAAATTCGTCGTCGACGCCCCGGAGGATTTGGTCGAAATCGACGCCATGATCGCCCAACTCGGCGAGGTGGTCCCGGCCAACGTGCTTTTGATGCCACAGGGCATCACCGCCGATGAACTGAACGCCCGCGGCCCCTGGATCGCCGAGCTGTGCAAGGAACGCGGCTTCCGCTTCTGCCCGCGGCTGCACATTCACCTCTACGGACATCAACGGGCGACATAGTCGCGCACACAAGTGGGCAGTACGTCTACTCTGTTTGACGAACCCCAAGTTCGGCGTACACGTACGTTTCGATCGCCGCCAAGCGGTTGGCAATCAGCTCGTGGCGGACCTTTTGAGCGTCGATCGAACGATCCGTATAACGAAGCCATTTCGAAGAATTATATAGTGGCCTGAAATGCTTCCAGAGTTGTGGCTGCGTTCGCTTCAAATGCATGTTGCGCTGTGCGTGATTGTGGCTCTGAGTTCCTTTCGGGCGAAGACGGCCTCAATCAAATGGACCGCGGTATAGAACGCCACAACCGCCAGCCAATCGGGGAATCGGTCGTCAATCGTCGCCAAGAAAGCCTTGTTTGAACGCGCCTTCGCGAGATGCCCGCGCTCATCCGGTGTAGATTTCAAGCGATTTTCCGGGGTCAAAAAAAGCGTGGAGTGACTCGATGGGTGCCTCGGGCAACTGAGTAATCTCGGTGGGACATCGCGGGAATTTTTGAGCCAACTCGATGTCAAGCTCGGAAATGATATCGTCCACGTCGAACCGGTAATCACTTCCGCGGGTAAGCAGGAAAAGCTCCAGCCCTTCCGGCGAGAACGCCAAATAGCTCTTCGCTATCGTTTCACGCCGGGCCGAACACCATTCAAAAACATGAGTCAGGAACCTGTCGAACTCTCGCTGCCACGCAACGGCGTTCTGGGCTTGCTGGCAAGCCCGGGCCGCTTCCGTAGCCGTGGTCACGAACCGATCTTCATCTTCGGGGGTGACAACGACCCTGGTTTCGTCGCTGAAATGCAGACGGATGGGGTCTGCGCTTAGTTGAGAGGGATCAACCGTCATATCTGCTCCATCTGCCATCATATTCGGCGATACATCTGCTGGTCAACCTGAGAGTAACAGGAAGAATGGGGCTGCCGACATTCAGGCCGTCATCGCCGGTTCAAACGTCATCCGTCCCAACTGCTCGCGCACCAGGAATGAATTCAAATGTTCGCGCCCCGAGTAATGTTCCTGAAACAAGTCGCGCGGCATCACCCCGTACCAGCCCAACGGATGCGTATCGTATTCGTTCAACGCCCGTTTGATTCCGGCTCGTAGCGGTCCAAATCGCTCGCGATTCAACATCCGATCCACAATCCGCCTGGCCACCGGCTCCTGATTCGGCCTGGGTAATCCCAACGCCGACCCCAGCCGCCCCACGTAATCCTCATACAGCCGTTTTCCCATCCGCTGCCGCAACGGCACCCGCTCCCAGAACCCCATGAACTCCGCGTCCCACAGCGGCATTCGCCAATCGTACCCCCAGAACTCATACACTCGCACTGCGTTGCAGATGTACTTCGCTTGCCGCTCCTGCCACTCCCACCACTCGAACGCATCCGCCGCGTCTTCAGCCGTACGGATATCGAGATGCGCCATCTGCTCCGCTAGGCGCGCTCGCACGCGCTCCGCGACTTCCTCCCCAACCACATCGATTCCGTTCAACGTGTAGTGCTTGTCCCAGATCATCCGCACCACGGCTTCACGATTCCAATCTCGCGCCGCTTCCAGCGACTTCGGTATGTGCCCACCGGAAAGAAAATCTCCCGTGTGACCCGGCACGAACACGGCATCACCGAGAATCAGCCGTCGCCGCTTCATCTCTCCTACCGCTGGCCAGTCCTGAAGGTGCGGGATCGAACAGAGCCCGTCGGCGAGTTCGTAATACCGCTCGCGCGACTCGCTCCGAAACCACCGACCCCACCGCTCCGGACTGTACGGCACGAACAACCATCGATACCCCAGCCGCTCGGCAATCGCCCTCGAGACGCGCGATTCCGCGTTCCCTTCCAACCCATAACTGAAACAGGTGACGTCACGCACCCCCAGCCGGTGCAACATCAAAACGACCAGCCGCGAATCAAATCCCGCGCTGAGCGGCACCACGATCGGCCGCCCCTCGACCGACTGAATCAACCGCTCGAACACACTCAGCACCACGGCATCCAGCCGCCGCGTCAATTCGTCATCCGATTCCTCCCATGGATCTCGATGCCGAAACTCGTAATACCGCTCCGTTCGTACCACGGACAAACCCTTCCCTTCCCCCTCGATCAACATCTCCCCCGCCCGCAACTGCTTCACGTTCGGATATAGCGTCTCTGCCCCGGTGACATAGCCTGTCAGCATGAACTCCGCCGCCACCAACTCATCAATGTCCCGATCACCAACCCGATCGCGCACCCATTCGGCCACATCACTGACCAACCAATCATCGCCTCGTTGTCCGTAGAACATCGGGCGACTTCGCACCCGATCCACGCTGGCCAGGATACGACTCAAGGAACCGGACTCGTGCCACTGCTCTTGAGCAGTGGTCTTTCCTGACACCCTCTCCGTGCGCCACTGCTCTTGAGCAGCGGCTTGCGTGGCATGGTCCACGCTTGCGTGGCCATGCGCTCCGATCGTTCCGGGCCACTGCTCTTGAGCAATAGCGGTGCGGACCCCATTGAAATAGGTATGAATCATCCCGAGTCACCCGGCGCGCACCATCGGCGCTCCGCATGACTTATCGGCCTCGCGAATCGACACTAGAAACTAGAAACCGGAAACTGGAGACAATCCTTCACGACGCCGCCTGCCGCGGCATCTTCAACGCCTCTTCCCTCGGCTCCACCGGCTCTGGCCGGATCGCCTTCTCCATTACGGCCTTCTCGACGACGGGTCTGATCCTCGGCCCCTCTTCCATCGCCCGAATCACGCTGGCCGGCGCCCGCTCCACCGCCCGACGCCAAGCCGCTCGCTCCGCCCGCGTAAGCAGCTCCGCCATCTTCGGCCGCAGCCGCTCGGCTTTGGTTCGAGCCGGTGCCTTGGACGGTCGCCCCAGATCCGCCAACCCGGAATCCAGCAGCCGCGTCAACACGTCAAACAACACCCGCCCCATCTCCGGCGTCACCACCCCCAGCCGCACCTCGCGATACAACCGGTCCATGGCCACCCCTACCGATCGGCGATCGCTCAACTTTCGAAGATATCCGTCCGGCAGATGCGACAGCCGCCGATGCCGCCGCACGGCCACCGACGCCGCTCGCTCGTGGCGTCGCGCCGCCGCGTGCGGATCATGACAGACACACCACTCACCGGCGGGCAACACCCGCCCGCGACACCGCTTGCCGTTTTTGGTCACCGCCGCGCACCGCGTGTCATACGGCAGGCGGCGGGTTTGCATGACGATCGCCCCCACCGGTGGAGCGTGCTCCGCGCCCTCCCCGATCCGCACTCCCAAGTGTTCCCAAAGCAACATGGCCAGCCCTCCTGGTGCCAGTACGTGACACTTAATCGATCGGTGCTCGATACGACGTCCGACCAGCCATTCTACACCCCGTCCACTACGCGCCAATCGACATCAGAACCGCGACCGTATAGGAGCGACCTCGGCGAGTAGAAGAGGATTTCTCGCGGAGGCGCGGAAGTCGCAGAGCCTGGAATCCGGTTGTGAAATCATCTTTCTCTTTCCCCTCCGCGCTCTCCGCGCCTCTGCGAGAGCCATTCTCCCTTCGTGCCTCCCCCATTCATCATTTCACAACTCAATCAGATAATCGCTCACGCATCTTTTTCCTTTCCCCAATCCGCCGCTTTTCCTCCAACCGCCGCGCTTTGGCTCCCTTGGATACCTTGGTTGCCTTTCGTGGCCGCTCCCGGTGCAGGGCCCCGGCCAGCAACTCATAGAACCGCTCGATCGCCGCAGCCCGGTTCGCCCCCTGCGTCCGATGCCTCATCGCCACTACGTGCATCCGCCCATCCGCCGTTACCCGCGAGGCCAGCTTGCTCCGCACGCGCTCCTCTTCCTCGGCCGACAGCGCGGGATCGCCGGCGAGGTCAAACCAGAGAGTCACTCGGGTGTTGACTTTATTGACGTTCTGCCCGCCCGGTCCGCCGGCGCAGGAGAAGGTGAATCGAAATCGCTCGACGGGAATTCGTTCGCGTAGTCGTTCAACGGAGATGGGAAACAACTCGCCACTCGGTCGCGGTGGCACTCCTTAGTCATCCTTGCCCAATTCGCTGCTCGTCTGATCGTATCCGCCTCGAATTCGATGGGCCACTTCGAAACATCGGATGGCGTCCGGCGAATCGTCCGTGCTGAAGATGATCGTGCTCTCGCCGATGCCGATCTGGTCGCCGTGATTCAGTTTCCTCTCCCCCGCGATCTTCTCCCCGTTGACCACGACGCCGTGCCGGCTTTCAAAGTCCTTCGCGTAGTGGCATCCGGCGTCCGCGTCGTACCGCATCTGCATGTGCATCCGCGACACCGTGGAGTCCACGATCTGAAACGTGCTCCGAGGATCACGACCGACCATCACCAAGGGATGGGCCTCCAATGCGAACTTCGCGCCCACCGCCGGACCCTTCACCACCACCAGCGTCGCCATGCACCCTTCCTTCGACCCCATTCCCGGTACTCGCCATCAGCCATTCGACGACGCTATCCTCGGTCAGAATCGGCCCGACGGCAACCCCAACCTCGCTCCGGGCGCCGCCTTCCCCGACTCTTTTGTATTCGATCGCGGGCGCATCCACCGGGTCAGCCAATCCAACAACGGCACGGCTTCCGCCCCGTCATCGGACTGCGCGCCCGACGACTCCGCCTCCGTCCCCTTCGCCGCTTCCCCCTTTTTTCCCTTAGCCGACTGCTGCTGTTGCACGACCGCGAGAAGATATCGAGCTCGTAGCGCCGCCGGTTTCCCGCTGATGCTCATCGCCGCCTGATAATCCGACATCGCTGCATCAAAGTCTTCCATCGAAAAATATGCGTCACCTCGAATGGTCAACGCGTCAACGCTCTGCGGATCGCGCGCCAGCACCCAGTCGCAGTCCGCGACTGCCTTCTGAAAGCTCCCGTCGGCCAAATGAGCGCTCGCCCGACCCAACACCGCCAGCACCAGGTGCGGCGCTTCCCGGGTGGCCACGTCAAAAGCGTCCAAGGCTCCGAACGCCCGCCCGAGAGTGATCAACGACAATCCGTGCAAGACCCTTGCCCACGGCGACTTCGGATCGTGCTGCGCCGCCCAGCCCAGATAAATCTCGGCCTGGTCCATCCGGTCCCAGAGCAAATACGCCGTCCCGCGCCAGATGTTGGCCTCCGCCGACTGGCTGTCCATCCGCACCATGATCGCCGCGTCGGCCGCCATTTCCTCATACTGCCCCAACTCCGCGCTGAGAGCCGCGTGCATCCGCCGCGCCGGCACGTTGTTGGGATGCGTGGCCAAGTACACGTCCGCCAAATCCAAGGCCCCTTGCAGATTGCCATCACGCCAATAGCGTTCCGCCTCGCGCAATGCCTTGGCCGTCGGATCCTTGGCCACTTCCGACTCCGGCCAGTCCGGCGGCGTCACTGCCGAATAAAACTCCCGCAGCGCTCGCTTGGCGATCGCCCCGGGCGTTCCCACCGCCGCGCTCTCGTTCGGACCGGATGCCGCTCCTTCGATTGGACCAACCCCAGGCGCCCTCTGGCGAGGATCAACCATTCCCTTCACCGCTTCCGCGCCGCGCAACAGCGCCGACAGCTCGAGCGGCATCGTGGTCCCCAGGATTTCCAGTAGTTCCTCCCGTTCAATACGGGCCTGCTCCACCGCCGCCGTCGCCTCTTCCACCGCCTCGGTTGTCGATCGGATCTCTCCCTGCTTTCGATACAGCGCCAGACTCAGCATCAGCGCTACGATGGCCGCAATCGCCGATAGCGTCGCCACCTGATGGCGACCGACCGACTTGACCAGCCGATGGGCTAACCCCGCCCGCTTCGCTTTGATCGGCCGGTTCGTGAGGAACCGACGCAGGTCGTCACGCAGTTCCCCGGCCGTTGCATAACGTCGGCGCCGGTCTCGCTCGAGCGCCTTCGAGCAAATCGTTTCTAAGTCGACCGGGACTTCGGCAACGTGCGCCCGCAGCGTCGGGGCATCGGAACTCATGATCTTGCCGATGACGCGCTCTCGCGTGTCGGCGGGGTAGGGCGGGGTCAGCACCAGCCACTCATATAAGGTCGCCCCCAACGAGTAGATGTCCGTCCGATGATCCACATCCCCAGAGGCCCCCATGATCTGTTCCGGCGACATGTACAGGGGCGAACCCACCACCTCGCCCGTCATCGTGACACCGGGCTGCTCCGAAAGCCGCGCGAGCCCGAAATCCGAGATCCGGAGCCGATCATCGCTTCCCATCAACAAGTTATGTGGCTTGATGTCCCGGTGAACCACGCCGATGTGATGCGCGTATTCCAGAGCGTCGGCTACGTGGGCGACGTGCTCCGCGACCATCGAGAAGTGGTCCATCGACAGCCGTGCCGCGCACGATCCCTTCGTCTCTTGCGCCAGCGGCTTGCTGTCCGTTTTCAGAAACACGCCGGAATCGTCGCGCCGGAAAACCACCGTCTCCGCGGACGGGTCCGTTCCGGTCACACCGGATCGCCCCGCGCGGGCTTCCGCGTTTGACTCACTCTCCGACATCTCAAAGACGCGAGTGTCAATGCCTTGGCACTCCCTAGTCCGCGCGATCAGGTGGGCCACGCTCGGCCCGTCCACCAATTCCATCGCGTAGTAATAGACTCCGTTCTCCGACCCCTGGGCATAAATCGGTACGATGTGCGGATGATGCAGCTTCGCGGCCGCTTGCGCCTCTCGCAGAAACCGGTCAACTGCCGACTTCGAGGCGCTTACCTGCCGATCCAGCACTTTCAGGGCCACCACCCGACGCAACGACCGCTGAAATGCCTCGTAGACCGTGCCCATCCCTCCGCGGCCGATCTCCCGGCGAAGCTCAAAGTCGCCGAGTACGGCCAACGGGGACGCGGCCGTGTCGAGGCTGGCGGCTGCTCCGATTCCCGCGCCGCCGCCGACCGCCGACTTTGCCCCACCGTCAGCCGCTGACGAGCCGCGCTGGGTTTCGATGTTGTTCTCCCGGTTCTGCACCGTAGACCAACGCCTTAATGAGAACTGCCGGTGTAAACGAGCGGCCGATCAGAACCACGAGCGTCCACAGGCAGCCATGCTTTGCCGCGCCGAAGCATCCGCTCACAAATCTAGCCGCTATCCGATTCTTCTACTTCCCGGCGATATTCGGAAACCGACCCTCCGCGTGCATCCTCCCCAATCGTACGTAACTGCTGACCACGTGGTCGATCGTTTTCAAATCCGCCTCGGTCACAGAACGGACTACCCTGCCCGGCACACCCATCACCACCGATCCATCAGGGACGACCGTACCGGGCGGCAGGACCGACCCGGCCGCGATCAGGCACCGTGAGCCGATTTCGCAATCGTCCAGCAGGATCGAACCCATTCCGATTAACGTCCGACTACCCACTCGGCGGCAATGCACGATCGCCCGATGCCCAACCCCTACGTCGTCCGCGATGTCCAGCGGGACGCCATTTTTGGTATGAACAATTGCCCCGTCCTGAATATTCACGCGGGCGCCCAACCGGATGGCCGCGATGTCCCCACGGATCATGACGTGGTGCATCACCGTCGACCTGTCGCCGATTTCGACGTCACCTCCGACGTAGGCCGTCGATGCGATATACACCTCCGACCCCAGTTTCGGTTCGACGGTTGGGACCATTTTGGTATTCTACGACTCGTGCTCATTGCCTGCGAGCCACGTCGTGATTCGCACTTTTTTCCGTAACGCCTTTTCCTACCGGGCTTTGCCTGAGCTAGAGACCAGAATTCCCATTTTAACAGATGATATAAGTAATTACCCGTACAAAGGAGAGAATATGCGCATTTTTTGCAGCTTCACAGCATGACTATTCGCAATAAGCCCTTCTTCATCGCCGAAGCTTCCATTTCTGGCTTTGTAAAGATTTCACACATCCAGGTGTTGGCTAGGAATTCTGGTGCTTGCACTCTAAAAAACAAGGGATACAGCCAAAAATTGCCAATCGTTCCGCTGGAAACCCACTTTTCAACGCCTGTGGATAACTCTGTGAAATTCTTAGTGAGCGTGCGGCGGGGTCCCCTCGGGCATGCCAAGTGAACCGACGCCAGGTCAAAAGGCCAAGAAAAATGGGAATGTGGGAAAGTTTCGTTTGACAGGAACGACAGGGCGCCGGTAACATGCCTCCCCGCAGGGTGGGTTGGTAGTTACGTGGGCGCCTTCGTTCAGGAGGTTGCCTCAACTCCAACCGGCGACCTTGGGCTAAGAGGTTTAGTTGGCTCGTCGCGAGCGGCAGGGAGAGTCGCTCGGTGTCCGCCGTGCTCCTCCTTGGCGGCGGACTTACCAGGCGACTGCAAGTATCTTCCTGGAGGGGGAGTAAACATCCGGCCTGTCTCCGTCAAACGGCGGACGTGCAGCCGGGTGTTTTTTTGCGCCGTTGCCAGTCTGCTTTACATCGTGATGTCAGGGTGGCCCTCAGCGGTGGGGACTCGAATCCCCGCCAAGCGCTCCAGCGTCTTGATCAACGCCTGCGTCCCCTCCCGCCCCTCTCCATACGCCTGGTTCGATGCCAACAACTGATGCACCAAGCCGGTGCCAGGCAGCGGGGACATCCGCTCGCGAGCCGTCGATAACGCAATCCGCAGATCCTTCTGCTGCAAGTCGATCATGAACATCGGCTTGAAATCCTCAGCGAGCATCCGCGGACCGAGGTTCTCCAACGCCCATGATCCCGCCGCTCCTTTGGAGACCGCCTGCAACATCACGCTCGGATCCAACCCGACCTTCCGCGCGAACACGATCGCCTCGCTTACAGCCAAAAGGTTCAATCCGCACAGAATCTGATTGCAAAGCTTCGTCAACTGCCCATGCCCCACCGGCCCACAATGGACGATCGACTTGCCCATCGCCTCCAATACCGGGCGGGCCCGCGCGAGATCCGATTCCGTTCCGCCGACCATGATCGACAGCGTTCCCGCCTCTGCTCCTGTTTTTCCTCCTGAAACCGGCGCATCAAGAAACGCGCTGCTTTTTCTCTCCACTTCGCCGGCCACCGCCCGCGCCGTCTCCGGCGCCACCGTGGACATGTCGATGCACAGCGCCCCAGGGCGAATGCTCTCACAAACGCCGCCTCGCCCTAGATATACCGCCTCCACATCCGGCGAGTCGCTCACCACCGAAACGATAATGTCTGCCTGCCGCGCCACGTCCGCCGGACCACTCGCCCCGCGGGCGCCCTCGCGCTCCAACGCCTCGGCCCTGCTTCGGGTTCGATTGAACACCACCAATGGGAACCCAGCCCGCATCACGTTCCGCGCCATCGGTGCTCCCATGATCCCTGTTCCGATCACTCCAACTGTCGGCTGATTCATCGTTGTCCCATCTCTCTCGCCAGCAAGAACGCCGGTCGGTAACAGTCTAGGCTGCCGAATTCACCGCCGGCAGAGTTTGAGAAAAAACCGCCAGCCATGTGTCCCCCGAGGTACGCCATGAGTTTAGCCCAGCGATTCATCGCTGGGTTTCGGAACCCAGGAACGAGATAGTTGCCGGAGGCCCGGCTGATAGGGGTGTTCGACGTTTCGCTGCCGATCGGCCGCTTCAATCTTCGCTTTCTTGTTTCGCCTTTTGGACTTTTCGACGTTTCCACATGGTGTGCCATTACGTGACACTAATCGCTCTTGGATCCCGCCGTTCCCGGCCCACTCGGTCCCGAGCGATTTCCATCCTCAGCAGCTTCCGGGCCGGCGCTCCGCTGACAAGCTGCTGCCGTTCCGTCCCCGCTATGCGAAACCCGGCGCCCAAGTAACATTCAACCGCCGCGGTGTTTTCCGGAAAAACCACCAGGGAAATCTTCACCGCCCCAAGCACCTCGAGCCCCTCGCAAATCAAAGTCTTTGCGAACCAGTGCCCCCAACCCCGCCCCCGGCAATCCGGACGCAGAATCACATGCCCAAGCCACCAATGATCGAGTCGCGATCGCATCCGGTTCAACTCCCCGTACCCGAGGGGCTCATCCGGTCCAACGATCGAACCGCGCGAATGAGTGCCACTTATTGGCACTATGTCCGCCGCCTCGTTTCGAACGAGCACCATCGCCCGCCCTCCCGGCCTTTGCCACCGCAGAACCTTCCCCGCCGTTAGTGGCCAGGGTGTGCTGGGGGCCAGCAGCCGCAGCTCCTCCTCGCTCCGCACCCAGCCCGCGACGACGCCCGCCCAGCGCGACTCAAACGGCCGCACGGCCAGCGCTTCAGCCTCAAGCTGTAGCAGGCTCATCATCATCCGCTTAACTCAAGGATAGAGATCCAGCCAGGAGGGCCCGCGAACGTCGCCAGGGGACGTCAGTCCCTGGTATCGATCTTCTTCTTTCTCTCCGCCCAGCGGGCGAGCGACCGTCCTCCTGGTACTCTTCCGAATCACCGGTCGAGAAATCGGCGCCTCGATCACCTACCCCTTCACCCTCTCCAACTCCCTCCCTATCTCCTCCACATCCTTATCCCGCCGATGATACCCGGTCTCCTCCACGATCCTCCGCGCTTTTTCCCAATGCTCCCGCGCCTTGGCCACAACCCCCTCTCCTGCCGGGAGAGGGTTGGGGTGAGGGCCTGCGTGCCCCTGCTCTTGAGCAGTGTCCACTTCCCCCCTTACCAAGGGGGGACCGAGGGGGGTCTCCTTCGTTCGATTTTCGCTCTTCGCATTTCGCTCTTCCCCCTTGGTGGCTTCGTGGCTCCGTGGCTTCGTGGCTTTTTCTTCCGCCAGATACATCCTCGCATATTCCAAATGCCCATCACACTCGTGCAACCTCATACCCCCCCGCACCGCCATCCGCATCGCCTCCTCCAAATCCCGCCTGGCCTTCTCCCATTCCTCCGTATGTCGATACAACTCCGCCCGGGCAAGAAGTCCCCTCGGAACATGGTGCTGCGTACCTGCCTTGCGCAGCCATTCGACCGCCTCGTTGAGCGCACTCCTCGCGGGCCCGAAGTCCTTCGTTTGTTCGACGAGCGCCGCCATCATCTCCGCCCGACCCATCGAAAGGTGATCGAAGCTGATCGTCAGCAAGTGTCCACCACCTTGCTTCGTCCATTCCGTCGTCGTCTTCGCCCGCTTGAGCACTTCGTTGCATTGCCCCTGTTCCAACAGAAGATCGCAGTACCGATAGCCTTGCAGCGAATACAGCAGCGGGTACTCTGGTTGCAGCCCCTTCTGCATCCGCTCAGCTTCTTCAAAGATTCTTCTCGCTTCGTCCAGCCGACCCGCCTGATGAAGCGCACCCGCTTGTGCTGTCCGGTTTCCCATCCGCTGAAATTCATCTCTGCTCTTGTCCGCGTACTCGACGGACCGCTCCGCGGCCTCAATTGCTTCTTCGACCCTTCCCAGCGTCAGCAGCAACTCCGATAGGTTCCCAGCGCGAATCGCGCCATTGCGCCAATCCGGATCGTCGCTATCCATTGTCCTAGCCAAAGCCGCCCGCATCGGCTCCACGGCTTCTGTTAGCCGCCCCAACGCCCGCAACGCGAATCCGGCACTGGCCAGAATCCCCGCGCGGTCCGCTTCGCCAAATGCGCTCACCGGATCTGACCAGGCCTCGTCAAAAAACCCCGCCAGAACCGCAAGGTCGCTGCCGAAGGCCCCCAGCTTATGAATGCTGAAGCCCTCATTCCCCCGCCGAATCCTTGCGAAGTACACCGTATCTAGCGCCTCCTGATGCCTCCCCGCTTTGCACCCGTGCATCACCGCCTGATACAACGGCGCCATCTCCTCTACTGTGTCCGGCTGATACGGCGCAACCCCCTCGCTCGTCAGATACTCATACAACCGCCCATGCCCCGCCTTCCACGCCTCCGGAAACTCCCTCGACAGTTCATCCCCGAAGTGCTCGCGAACCAGTGGGTGGGCGTCGAGTTCATCGCGGTCGTGTTTCTCATGCCGCGCGATCAACCGGTATCGTCTCAAGCGCTCGATGGTAGCGCTTCTCGATGGTTCGGAGGCCTTGCTCAGGTGAGTCGTCAGCCCGGCGATTGCCGGCGGTGCAAACAGCGCCGCCAACTCCCCCGGCTTCGCGGGTCGATCAAACAATCCCAGAACACGAAGCAGTTCCACCTCCGGCCCATCGCCGAACCGCTTCGCGAACGCGGCCATCATCCGCCGCGGATGCCTGCCCTTCTCGACCGGAATATCCAAGTCCGGAATCTTCGCCGCCTCGGAAATGGGATGACCGGGAATATCCCGCAAGTATTCAGCGACCAGGTTGATCGCCAGAGCATGATTCCCAAACGCGCTAACGGCGGCCTCCAACTCCGCGTCCGTCCCCTGCACGTTTCGCACACGAAGCAGCGAGCGCCCGGCCTGCGGCGAAATCAGTTCGAGGTTCAGTTGCTTCGTCGTGTCCTTGTATTCGTTGAGTTCCGGAATCCAAACGCGAGTGGTGATGACGCATAACCCCGGATTCTCTCGCGCCAATTCGTCGAGCAAGGTCTGCAACGCCGGATCTTTGATCTGCCCCTTGGGATGCGAGACATCCGATTGCAGCGGCTCCATGCCGTCCAGGATCAATAGCGTACGCTGCTTTCGCACCAGAGCGCCGAGTCGCTCCGCCTTCGACCACGGCGAGCCTTCATCGGGATTCGGGTCACCGAACCATTTGAGCGCCGCACTCATGAACTGGTCCGCCGAGCCGGCGCGATCGCCCGTCCCCTGACTGTAGAAGCTCCACCCGAAAACCCGCTTCGCCCCGCGATAGCCGTCAGTGGCCATTCGCTCCCGCCACTTGTTTACCAGCGTGCTCTTGCCGACACCTCCCCAGGCCACAAAACTGATGATGTGCGTGTCTTGTGATTCCCACGCCTTGTCGAGCAGTTCCAACTCCTCCAGCCGCCCGAACAACTCCGCGCCAGTGACCGGAAGTCGCGTTACGTCTTCAAAGACATCCCGCAAGCCCGGCGTATGCGGCGCAACCTCGACAAGCGACGGCAACGCAAAAGGAGACATCACGTCGTCAAACGGCGCACGCTTTGCATCCAACGCCACGACCACGCGATCCGCGACCGCCGCAAAGACGCTCTCCTCCGTACCTTTACAGTCCTCGGCCACGGACTTGGCATCTCGCGGAAGCATCTGCGTATCGCCGATCCACTTGTGCCGCTTCCATGGACAGTGGTGGAGCAACACGGGGATCAACACCATTCCAACCTTTTGTCGCTTTTCGATGAGGAACGGCACCTCTTCCTTGGTGACGAAGTCCGACGCCAGATAGTCCGCGGAAATGAGACAAACCGCCACGTCCGCGGCTTCCATCGCGGCCATGATCTCGTTGTACCATTTGTCGCCGGCGTCGATCTGCCGATCATCCCACGACGTGACCTTAGCGGCCTTGAGATGCTTCTGAAGGCGTACCTTCCACGGTTCATCGACGTGACTGTAGGTAATGAACACCCGCGCGGCCTCGACCGCTCGACCTTCTACCGTCATCAAATGAAACTCCCGCGCCCAAAGAACATGCGTACCGAAATGCTATCCGCCTCGCCCGAAGCGGTCTATCGCGGGAACAATCGAAAGGGACTGAACGATCCGACGAAACAGCGGAGGTGCAATCGAGGCCTACTCATTTCGCGAGGATGTCTTCTGCGAAGAGCGAAGATCGAACCACGAAGGCACGAAGGGGAAGAACGGCGAATGAGGAGATTCGTCCGCCCTCCGGGCGGGGAGAAAAGAAGAAGTTCGATACCAGGGACTGAAGTCCCTGGCAACGATCGCGCGCCCTCCGGGCGAAGAAGGCACTTCTTTCTTACTCTTCGTGCCTTGGTATCTGGGTGGTGTTCTTCGCCCGTCGTCCCCGCTCCATAACTGTCGCAGTACTGATCTTCCCCCTCGTGGCTCCGTGGCTTTTCCTTCGCTATTCCATTTTGACCCCCAGCCCCTCCGCGATTCGCTCGAAATCATCCAACGAATAATACTCAATTACGATCCGCCCCGTCCCCTTTCGCTTCCCTTCATGAATCGTCACCTTCGTCCGAACCGCCTGCTCGAATCGCTGTTCCATTTCCCGAGTGTGCGCCGATCGCGGCGTCTTCTCCTTCCCTCGTTCCGTGGTCAACCGATCCTTCTCGAACCGGACCATTTCTTCCAGAACCCGCACTGAAAGGTCTTTCTTCGCTGCCGCCTCCGCCAGCGCAATTCGACGGTCGTCGCCCGGCACGGCCAGCAGACATCGCGCATGGCCGGCGCTTAACCGCTTGCTGGCCACCAACTCCCGTACCACTGGTGGCAGGTCCAGCAGGCGCAAATAGTTGGCTACCGTGGAGCGATCCTCGCCCAGTCGTTCCGCCAGATCTTCGGGGCGCATCTGGAACCGCGTGCAGAACTCGCGATACGCCTGCGCCCGATCGATCGGGTTCAAATCCTCGCGCTGGATGTTCTCGATCAGGGCGAGCTCAAGCATCTGCTCGTCGTCGGCCGTCCGCACCACAACCGGTACCCTGGCCAGCCCAGCCAGTTTTGCCGCCCGCCAACGTCGCTCACCGGCGATGATCTCGTAACTGCCGTCCCGGGTCCGAACCGCAATTGGTTGCAGAACGCCGCTTCGAGCGATCGACCCAGCAAGCGCATGTAATTCATTGTCATCAAATAACTTGCGCGGCTGTAAGGGATTCGGCCGGATGACCCCAACGGGCAATTCCGAAACCGCTGGCCCAGATCGAACCGCTGTTTCCGCCTCGTCTAAGTCTGTTATTATAGGACGTCCTAGCGCGGATGCTTCCTTGGTAACGTCAGAGGTAACAGGCGTCGATCGAAAATCCGAAACCAAAGAATCCAGTCCCCGTCCTAGCCGTCGCGTTAGCTTTGACATGTGCTTCTCCTTAGTCGTCCCGCTCCCCTCAAGGGAACGGATTCTCACGCCAGCACGAAACCGCTGTTTCACGTGAAACGCGCTTCACCGCGGAGCCAGGCGAATGTTATGGTTCCGCGCTCCGGCGTCAACATGGCATCCAACGTTGCTCCCGGAGGGGTGACCGTCCACCGAATAGTTAACGACCGCCGACGGCCTACATGACGCAGGCAGCCAGGAAGGCCGCTCGAAAATAGCCGTGGGCAGCGCACCTGCCCCGCGGTCTCAAGACAAAAAACCTGATCCGACCCTGGAGGAGGGTCGTCTGACTCCGCATCAAACCGTGAAGGTCGTTGGCGTAACTCACCTTATGCAAATGACGCTCGCGCCGGAGGGTTAACTAGAACCCGGCCCAGCAGCACCGACGTTGTCGCCAACTAAAGGAACGGCGAGACGTGCAAGAGGATTAGGGGGCCCTCAAGGCGTGAAAAAAGCCTGTCCGGCAGTGCCAGAACTTGACCATAGTCAATAGCGCTGTTTCACGTGAAACGAAGTTTCGCGACGCAAGGCTGTCCAGAATGCGCGATGGAAACCCGTTTCACGTGAAACAGCGATTGAACGCTCGCGTTCGTCTCGCGGTCCGGACAATCGCTCAACCGCTAAACACCAAGTTCCTAATGTTATCGGACTATATATCTGTTGGAAAGGAGCACTAGAGCTCACAGGAGCACGAGAACAGAAATGTCTCCAACCTTCGTTCGGGTACGTTTCTAGCCACGGTCGCAGCAGGACCGGATTAGATTGACCAGTACCGGGGCGCACCCGACGAGTCGGCCAGGCACAGACCGCCCCCTTTTAAACATCGATTCGAGTCGCCGCACGCACAATGATCAGGCGTGGCTCACTTCCCGTTGGCCAAGCAACGGGGGTGCCCTTCACGCACTGGCTCCGAGGCGGCTGGTCCGAGCGATGGACTCCGCCAAGGATCCGCCGCTCAGCCTCGCGGGGAATCGACGACAGTGCCATAATGTGGCACTTTCACTCGAACGCCTTTCGCAACATCGCTCGGGCAAAGCCGCGCGGACTGCAAAGGTCAATGATACGTACACGGGCGGACAGCCGCGCGCGGGCTCTGGACGCGGCCTACCCCTCAACGAATATGATATAGTGCCATCACCTGACACTCAGTATCACCCGGAGCTAAACGCGGAATGGGTCGTCCGGATCGTCGGAACGCCGCGAGGGATCATCGTTGCCATCGTTGAAAGGCCGGAATTTCCAGCGGTCGGCGTCTTCCGCCTCGTCGATTTCGCGCTCCATGTGCCGGAACATCTTCTCCTGCAACGGGGCGAGGCGACGATACATATCCAGCGTGGCCTGGTGCGATTTGACCATCGTGCCGAGCTGAACGAGCTGCCATTTGATCAGGCATTCAGGTTCCTTGACCGTGGAAAAGGGGTCGCAAAGCAGATGCGGCGAGCCGTCGGCCTTGCGTCGAAAGTATTCGCATTCCTCGCAACGGAGCATCGTTCAAGCCTCGGTCGATCGTTTTCTTCGACGCGCGAGAACAGTTGAGTGATTCGCATTATAACGGTGGGGACGCGACATGGGCAAACCGTGCGAGAGCCTCGAAGGACCAAAAGGAACGGTATGGCGGATCTCTCGGCGATCAACGACATGATCGTTCACGAAACGCGGTAATTGACGAAGGGTCCTTCGTAGGTAGACTCGCGGCTTGAAGCAGCCCGGGTGGCGGAATTGGCAGACGCGCAAGCTTGAGGTGCTTGTGGCCGTAAGGCCGTGGAGGTTCGAGTCCTCTCTCGGGCAGTCAAGTCCTTGTGGTCGTCTGTCGCCCAGACCCAGCCACGTCAAGCGGTCAGCCGCAAACCTCAGCTTCTGAAATCTCAGCGTCGAAATCGAATCCGGACCACGACAAGCGCGCATGCGCATCAGAGGCGCCACCCTGTTCTCTACGACTAAGAGCGAAAGCGGGCCGCTACGTCTTCTCGCAAATGAGCGTGAACATGGGTCGCCAGGACGGCAAGATTGTGCAGATCGCACGCTCCGTGGCACCGAGGGCACGGATGGGGAGTGCGCGTCGCACCGGCGGGCCGTAGGAGCGGAAGCGGATTTCGCGCGTCGTAAAGCCCACTCGGGCGAGGAAGGTCGAGACTTCGTGGGCGGTGTACTCACGGACGTGGCCCATATGCCCATACAGAGTGAGTTTTTCGAATTCTTCAAAGATTGAGCGGGCGACGTGAACACCGACGTGATGGCGAAGAAGGTTCCACAGACCGCGGAGGCTGCGGAGGTTAGGTGTGGAAAGAATCAGCGTGCCGCCGGGGCGGATGACGCGGTGGACTTCGGTCATGGTGCGGATGAGGTTGATCCGCATGTGCTCGAAGACTTCGTTGAGCAGGGCGAGGTCAAACGCCCCGTCGGCGGCGGGGATGCGCTGCGTTTCGAAATCCACTTTGTGAATGGTGAGCGATTTGAGTGCGGCCACGTCGCTGAGGCGTTCGGGAGCGAGGTCCAGGCCGGTGACATCATAGCCCAGGCGTTGCATGGCCAGGGTGAGGATCGCCGGCGAGGTGCCGAACTCGACGATTCTGGCGCCGGGGACGCGGGTCACATAGTCGGCGACAATCATAAGGTCCCCGGCCAGTCGATGGCGGTGGTTCAAGGCGTAACGCCGGACCCAGTCGGAGAGGACGGGGTCGGTGGGGACGATTTCAGCGGCGCAGCGGTCGATCAAGGATAGCGAGTCTCGGGGTTGCATGGTTGGCACTGTAGGATCATCGGCGGGCGACGGCAAGGAACCAGGCGGCGGTGGCGAATAGGGTGACACATTGTGTCACCAAAAGAATCCGGACGACCGTGCCGAGCGAGTCGTGCCAGAGGATCAACGCGGCGGTTTCGAGAAACAACCCTGGAACGTAGAGCCAGAGGAAGCCGAAGCGGTTCGCGGCGGCACCGGCCAGACCGATCATGTGGGCCAGGTGACCCACGAGCCGTACGAGCGTCAAGGGGAAAAGAATCGCCGCGGCGCCGGCGAACTTGTTGGGGAAGAGGACGTTCATGATCTCATCCGGCCAGAGGGCGAAGGCGGCAAGGGGGACCGCCGCCAGCAGAAGGAAATATCCGCACACGCGAAGGAACGTGCCGGTAATCGCGCGGCCCGCGCTGTGTTTGGTGGCCAGGAGCGGGAGCATCAGAGTGTTGAACGGTGTGACGACGACCGCGACGGCCTGTGCCAGTCGGAAGGCGATGCCGAAGGAGCCGGCGTCGTCACCGGGGAAGAACCGCTTGACCGCGAGCATGTCGACATTTTGAAAGCCTGCGGAAGTGACCATCAAGAGGAGGAGTGGCCAGGTGAATTGGCGGATGGCCCGGCCATCGACGGGTGCCACGGGGTGACCCTGCCAACTTGCGGCGAGTTGGCGGTCTGACAGGATGAGGGTGGCCACGAGGGCGATCAAATAGGCGAGCAGGCCCGCCGAGGGTTCGGACCACGTCATCAATAGCGCGACGCCGATGGGGAGTCGTACGGCGGCTTCGAAGATCGTGTTGACGTTGAAGGGGCCGAAGGCTTGAAGGCCGCGAAGGGCGCCGCGGGCGACGCTGAGGAGCAGCGTCACATAAGTCATGATGATGGCGATGATCATTGGCCAGGAGGTTGCGTATTGCCAGAAAGACGCGAGCCCGGGGGCGATCACGCAGGCTGCGATGACGATGGGGAGGCCGTATCCGGCGACGCGTTTGGCGATTTCGCGGGTGAGCCCGCGGACGCGACCGAGTTCTCCTTTGGCGGAATAGTCGGCGGCGAATTTGGCGACCGTGCCGTTGATGGGGCCGAGTGCGATCTGGCAGAAGGCGACGATGGAAAGGGCGTGGGTGAATTCGCCGAGGGCGGATTCATCAAGCGTGCGGCCGACGACGAGGGTATATGCGACGCCGAGGAGCGTGGTGACGCCGGTGCCGGCCACGAGGATCAGGCTTTGTCGAGCTTCAAGTCGCATACGAGGGGCACAAGGGACCGTCAGCGCCGCACCACCTATCGACTTGAATGATGCTACGGGAAGGTCGACGTCGGTAGAACCTGGCCGGAGGGTGGAATCGCAATGATGATCAATCAACTAAATCTAACGTTATGCAAGACAATAAGATGTGTTATTTGGCTGCGGTCGCCCTCCCTAACGCCCGGTACGTGAAATCACTTATTTCTTATTGACACGGTTATAGGACTCATGCTAGAATGGAATTGGTTGGGGAGTGTGCGGGGCTCTTCTTCCGCAAGCCGTGCGCGTCAGTTTCAGGAGACATGCCATGACGCTTTCCAGGGGGCTCTATGTATCGGTTCTCGCTGTTGTCGCGCTGTCAACAGCGCGGGTTGAGGCAGGCAAGACGTGCGCGTGTAGCGCGGACGCGAATGTGGACTACATGTGCAACAATAACGACTTTACGCGCATCAGTTCTT